>Ga0208849_1002300_pt1 | contig 10737 bp, 9 predicted proteins | sample NGESurdeep072012_10_FD_184470 | JGI IMG/M metagenome (GOLD analysis project Ga0208849, IMG submission 184470) | Arctic peat soil microbial communities from Barrow, Alaska - NGEE Surface sample 53-3 deep-072012 (SPAdes) | ecosystem: Environmental > Terrestrial > Soil > Wetlands > Peat ...
GCCCATCAGGGCACCCTGCGCCATCGTGCAGCCCATCGACTGCAGCGCGGTCATCTGCTCGTAGCTTTCGATGCCCTTGGCGATCACCGTCAGCGACAGATCGCGTCCGACGATCAGGATCGCCTCGAGCAGCCACGTCCGGTAGTCCTCGTCCTCGGAGGCGGCAAGTGAGCCGCGATCGACCTTGAGGAAGTCCAGCGGCAGGCGCCGCAGGTCCGAGTGGTAGGCGTAGCCGCTGCCGCCGAAGTCGTCGATCGCGATGCGCACTCCCAGGTGCTTGAGCTCCTCGAGCCGCTCGACGGCTGCGTTGACGTCGTTCATCACGGTGGTCTCGGCGATCGCGAGCGTGAGCATTCCGGGCTCGATCCCGGACTGCTGCAGCGCGCGCCGCACGTCCGTGACGAAGCCCTCGCGGTTCAGTTGGTTGGGCGCGACCTCGACGGTGATGCCGACGCGGTGGCCGGCGACGATCCACGCGGCGGCGCGGCTGCACGCCTCTTCGAGCACCATGCGCCCGATCGGCACGCTCAGCCCGGTTTCCTCGGCCAGCGCCATGAAGTCATCGGGAAGCAGGACGCCGCGCTTGGGGTGCGTCCAGCGCACGAGCGCCTCGAGTCCCGCGACCCTGCCTGTGCCCAGGTCGTAGATTGGCTCGTACAGCACGAAGAACTGGTTCTCGGCGAGCGCCGCGTTGAGCTCGTTCTCGAGCACGCCGCGGCCCTCGATCACCGAGCGCATGTTCGCGTTGAACAGCGTGTAGCGATCCTTGCCCGCCGTCTTCGCCGCAAACAGCGCCAGCTGTGCGTCGCGCAGCAGGTCATCGGCGGCGGCGTAGCGTCCGAAGGCCAGGCCGATGCTCGCCGTCAGGAAGAAGTTGGGCGCGAAGTCGTCCAGGTCGAACGGCTTGTGCAGCGCCTCGACGACGCGCCGGGCAAGCGAGTCCAGGCGGGCGCCGCGGGCGGCGGACTCGACCAGGATGACGAACTCGTCGTCGCCGAGACGACCAACCGTGTCGCCCGCGCGCACGACGGCTTCGAGCCGTTCGGCGACGATCTTGAGAATCTGATCGCCGGCGGCCTGCCCGAGTCGCTCGTTGACGTCTTTGAACCAGTCGATGTCGATGAACAGCGCGCCGACCAGCAACCCCGACTGGCGGCCCGCTCGCGCGAGCATGCACTCGGCGCGGTCGAGCATCAGCGGGCGGTTGGGCAGCCCGGTGAGCGGGTCGTGCAGGTCTTCGGCAGGCGCGCTGCTCGCCGGTGCCTGTGGCACGCGCACGCGCACCAGCAAGGGAGTGCGTCCACCGCCGAGCATGAAGATCAGCACGCCGAGCATCGCGCTCAGCACGCAACCCACGATCAGCAGTGCGAGTGCGGGAGCGTCGCTGAGCACGCCCGTTCCCGCGACAGCCGCGAAGCTCTGCACCGTCCAGCCGTTGTGCAGGGTGAGCGTCGTGCTCTGCGAGCCGGGCTGTGCGGTGCCGCTCGCGAACGCGAGATTCGCCGAGCCCGTCCGGTAGGCGATGCTCACGGCAGATGCTTCGTGGCCACGCAGCGCTTCGCGCAGCATCACAGCCGGGGCGAGCACCTCGCGCAACCAACCCACCGACGCCGCCGTGCGCCCGAAGACGGTGCGCGGCGTGACGTTGCCCCTGTATACGGGCACGTCGATCGCGAGCGCCTGGGTGCCGTCGACGCTGACCGTCGTGTAGGTGCTCTGGCCCGAGTCGCGCGTCAGCAGCAGCCCCGGCGTCAGCGCGCAGTAGTCGGTTCCAGCGCGCGGGCTCTTGGCGGGACCGCGCACGAGGTTCGCGATCGCGAGGCAGTAGTAAGCGTGGCTGCTGGCCGGGACGACTCGAATGGAGGGCCGCGCGGGCTTCGCCGGCTTGGCGGTTGCTGCGCGCGACGCGGTCGAGGACAGCGACGCAGGTGTGGCCGGCGTGGGCGCCGTCGGCTTCAGCTTCTGGCCCTTGATCCGAGCCTGGAAGGCGGCGAGCTCGTTCGGGTGCACCAGCGTCAGGAGGCTGAGTCCGTCGAGCTCGGGGAAGCGCCGCAGCGTGCGCGCCCATTTGACCCATGTGGCGAATTCCTTCGGCGAGGTGTTCGAGTTGCCGGCGAAGTAGGTCGCCCCGCCAACGGCGATGTCTTCCTCGTGGCGCAGCGATTGCCTGACGGTGGCGGCGATCGCGGCGGCGCTCTGCTGGGCGCTCTGGCGCCCCTTGCTCGAGTCACTGCTCGCGACCGCGTGCGCGCCGAGCACCGAGCCGACCGCGCCGGCCGCCGTGCACAGCAGCGCGACCCCCGCCCACACGAGCTTGCGGCGTACCGGGCTCGCCTGCGCGGGCGCCGGAGCGCTCGGCTGGGGCGAGTCCCCTACAGGCTCCGGCGCGACGAACGCGGCTGCGCCGTCGCTCCCCGGGTTCTCTTGAGGGATCTCACTCTCAGACATTGCGGTCTCGTGTGCAGGCAGCGCCTCGCCGCGCGCTGTCCTGGCTTGATCGAGCTCGACTCCTGCGAACGATCGGCATCGTGGGTCCATCTCGACGAAAAGCCGACCATTGTTTACGGTGAAGCGCCCGCTGCACGCGTTCTTGCAGAGCCACCGCCGCGCCAGACGACTGTGGCACCCCGCATGCGACAGCCGCCGCGAGTGAGGACTAGGGTGTGTGACGCCCGTGTCCTCCGGACCGTCCACCACACCGCCAGGCGCCGCGCGACGGGCGTTCTCGCCGCCGGTGCCGCCGCGCGAGGTCCGCGCCCTTTACCGCAAGCACTTCAAAGATCGCCGCAAGGAGCGCCAGATGATCTCCACGGCGTCGTTCTTCGTGACGTTCGCGGCGGTACGCGGCATCACCCACGCAATCAGGGCCGAACGCGGACCGTTCAAGAACATCACACCGGGGGGGCGCCACATACACCACATGACGTTCGGGATCACGGGCCTGCTCACCGTCGGCTACCTGTGGCTGCTCGAGATCGGCACCGACGAGCGCCGCCGGGCTTCGCGCATCACCTCGATGGCCTACGGCAGCGGCGCCGCGCTGACGCTCGACGAGTTCGCGCTGTGGCTGAACCTCGCCGACGACTACTGGACCAAGCAGGGCCGCGAGAGCATCGATGCGGTGGTGCTGTTCGGCTCGCTGCTCAGCTTGAGCGTTCTCGGCAAGGGCTTCTTCGGTGAGCTCCTGCTCCATGCCCGCACGGGCGAGCGCACGCCACCCGAGTTCGACGGCCCGACGTCGAACGGGCGCAACGGCGCCCATCCCTAGGGCTATCCTGCGCGCATGGCGGTCGATGCCCGCGCGGCATGGATGCCCGGTCGCACCCGCATCCTCGTGGCGCTCGCGCTCGCGCTAGCCGGCTGCGGCGGCTCCTCCCCTGACGGCAACGGCATCGCGTCGAAGCCTCCGGCACGAATCGTCGCGATCGCGACAGCGGCCGCCACCGCCGCGGCGAGCGTTCACGTTGCAGGCTCAATTCTCAGCGAAGGCAAGCCGATATCTCTCAACATGGAGCTCGACGCGGAGAAGGGCGGGCAGGGCCAGGTCACGCTGGGCGATCTCAGCATCGATCTCGTGAACGTCGATCGCGCCGTTTACGTCAAGGCGGGGAGCGCCTTCTACAGCCGCTTCGCCGGCCCGGCCGCGGCACGCGTCCTGCAGGGTAAATGGCTGAGGGGTTCCGACGTGAGCGGACCGCTGGCTTCGTTCACCTCGCTCACCGAACTGCGCAAGCTGCTGAGCAGCACGCTCGCTGGCCACGGCGCGCTATCCCGCAGCGCCACCACGACCGTCAACGGGCAGAGGGCCGTCGGTGTGACCGACGCAGCCGGCGGCGGCACGTTGTACGTCGCGAGCATCGGCACTCCCTACCCGCTGGAGATCGTCAAACGGGGAGCCGGCGCTGGCAAGCTCGTCTTTGACAGATGGAATCAGTCCGTTTCGCTCGCCGTGCCACCGAATCCGGTCAACCTCGATCAGCTGCGGCCTCTCCGCTAAAAGTCCTGACTCATATGTCTATCCGCGCACAGAACCGGTCAAGCCTTGCACCACTCACGTCGAATGTGCATGCATCGGGCATCGGGCATTCCGTAACGGAACACAACGCGAGATCTGTCAGTGAGCGGCGCAATCCAAGCCACCTTCCTTCAGCGACCGGCAGAGCCGGGAGCGGACTCAAAGGATCAGGGCATAGGGCAGTCTCAGCGGCTGGGGGTCGGCGCTCGCATGCGTAAGCTCGCCGGACCGGAGAGCCAACCCCCCGAGCGCCGGCCGCCCCGACGCAGGCACAAGCGTCGGCGCAAGGCCGTCGCTGTCGTGCCGTGGGCGCTGCTCGGCGTCGCCGCAGTTCTCGCAGCGCTGCTGGCAGGGGCATCTGCGCCGGTCGCCGGCTGCCTCGTCGTGCTCGCATGCGCAGCCGTCGGGCTCGGCTGGTATTTCGGCGAGAGCAGCAGGGTTGCACTCGAGGACGAGATCGAGCATCGCACGAGCGAGCTCAAACGCGCGCTGTCGGAGCTCGAGATCGCCCAGGCCGAGACGGTCCAGCGCCTGTCGATGGCGGTCGAGTTCAGAGACGAGGACACGGGCGCCCACATCGAGCGGATCGGGCGCTTCTCGGTGTTGCTGGCGGAACACATCGGCATGGACTCCGAGTTCTGCGAGCGACTCAGGCACGCGGCGCCCCTGCACGACGTCGGCAAGGTGGCGATCCCCGACGCGATCCTGCTGAAGCCGGGGCCCCTGACCCCCGAGGAGCGCGCGATCGTCGAGACGCACGCAGAGGAGGGTCATCGACTGGTGCGCGGATCGTCCTCGTCGATCCTCGACATGGCGGCGACAATCGCGCTGAGCCACCAGGAGAAGTGGGACGGGAGCGGCTACCCCCGTGGGCTCAAGGGGGAGGCGATCCCGATCGAGGGGCGGATCGTCGCGGTCGCGGACGTGTTCGACGCGCTGACCAGCGACCGTGTGTACCGCAAGGCGTTCTCGATCGAGGACGCCGTTCAGATGATGCGCGAACAGCGCGGGCGCCACTTCGACCCGGTGCTGCTGGACGCGTTCATGGAAGTGCTCGGACGGACCGGTCCCGACGCCCGCGAACAGCTGCGCTCAGACCCGGTCGCGCTCGTGGAGAGCACGCTCGAGACCTTTGCCACGGCGCTCGAACGCGGCGACGCGGAGATGGCCGAGGGCGCGATCGCGAGCGCGATCGAGGACGGCATCACGCCGACGACGCTGCATGCCGAGGTCATCGGGCCGGCGCTGCGTCGCATCAGCGTCCTGTCCGAAGCCGGACAGATCGACCCCGAGCGCGAGCATCGCGCGACCACGATCACCAGGCGCGTGCTGGCGACGCTGTACCGCTACATGACAGGCAGCACCGAGCCGACACGCGAGCGCGTGCTGCTCGCGGGCGTGGAGGGCGACGAGCACACGCTCGGGCTGCAGATGGTGCACGACCAGCTCGCCGCGGCCGGCTACCACACGATCTTCGACACCGATCTGTCGGCGGGGCGGCTGCGCGAGATGGTCGACAGCCAGTCGCCGGATCTGATCGTGGTGGGGGCCACGGTGCCGATTGCAGCGGAATCGTTCGAGGTGGCGCTGCGCGATCTGCGCTCGCAGCGCCCGGACCTGCCGATCGTCCTCGGCGGTCCGGCGGTCGGCGGCAGCCTGCCGCGCGAGCGGGGCGGAATGCGCGTGCTCGAGCGCATCGACGAGTCGGTGGAAGCGGTCGAAGACCTGCTCGCCACCGCCGGCTCGACCGCGCCTGTATAGATTTCCCTCGCATGGGAACTCCTGCGATCGTGACCGGCGGCGCCGGCTTCATCGGCTCGCACGTCGTCGACGCGCTGCTCGCCGCGGGCCATGAGGTGATCGTGATCGACGACCTCTCCTCGGGTGACCCCGCCAGGGTCGCCGATGACGCGAGGCTCGTCGAGCTCGACATCACCGACGCCGCCGGGTTGCAGGCGGTCTTCGACGAGGTGAAGCCCCGCGCGGTGTTCCACCTGGCTGCGCAGGCGAGCGTGGTCGTCTCGGTCGAGAACCCGGCGCGTGACTGCGAGGTCAACGTGCAGGGCACGCTGAACGTGCTCGAGGCCGCCGGCCGTTTGGGAGCGCCTGTGGTGTTCACATCGACGGGCGGAGCGCTGTACGGCGACGACGCGCCGATGCCCACGCCGGAGGACCGCATCCCCGCGCCGCTGTCGCCCTACGGGGCGTCGAAGTGGGCCGCCGAGGCATACGTGACCACGTGGTCACGGTCGTCCGGCATCCCGCACGCGGTGTGCCGGCTCGGCAACGTCTACGGCCCCCGCCAGAACCCTCACGGCGAGGCAGGCGTGGTGGCGATCTTCGCCGACCACCTCTACACGGGCAAAGCGCCCAAGCTCTACGGCCACGGCACTCCCACGCGCGACTACGTGTACGTCGGCGACGTCGTCAGCGCGCTGCTGGCTGCGTCGGGGCGCTCCGGCACCTACAACATCGCGACAGCCGTCGAGACGGACGTGCTGACCCTCTGGAACGAGCTGAGCAGGCTGGCGGGCAAGCACATCGAGCCGGAGCTGGCCAACCTGCGCCCCGGCGAGCTGACGCACAGCCGCCTCGACGTCAGTCGCGCCGAACGCGAGCTGGATTGGCGCCCGCAGGTGCCGATCGCGGAGGGCCTGCGGCGGACCTACGAGGCGCTGGTGGAGGAATTCGAGAAGCAGTAGCATCGGATCCCGATCGAAGTCCGATCAGCGGCGAGATAGCTCAGTTGGTAGAGCACACGACTGAAAATCGTGGTGTCCCCAGTTCGAATCTGGGTCTCGCCATTTCTAAAGATGCCTGCACGTGCGCCGCTTTTCGGAGTGACGATGAGGGAATTCGCGCATCGCTGAAAGGGCCGTTTTGCGCGCCACGTCCTTTTCACGTCCTTTTCCTTGAGGCTGGTTGAGGGTTTGTCGGCCCCAACTGCCTGCGAGCCGGTGGCGCGCGCCCTGCTGCCGAGGGCAGCGGCCCTGTCCCGCCACAAAGAGTGCCGCACCCACAGGGATGCGAGCGCGTGGCGAGGACTCGACCCGGCGCCTGCCCAGTCGCGTCCAAGGCAACGACGCGATTGGTGCCGACGCTGGCTACCGCTCGCCAAGGGAAAGCAAGCGCCGCGGCCCTTGCAATTGGCGAGGAAGAGGGACGCGACCCCACCGTCAGCCGGAGACCTGCTTGGCGAATCGCGCGGTACTTCGGCTACGCCGTGAGCGAGCAGTCCTGCCACCAGCCGAGCGGGGTGCTGCCACTCTGCCACTCGTCCGAGGCGCAAGCTTGGAGCGTTGCGAATGGGCGAGCCGCAACCGGCTTCGGTCATAGGCCAGAGCGCGGCGCTTCCTTCCTCACGAGGGCGAGTCGGTGCTGGCGCCGCTTTCAACGAGCGCCCTCAGGTCGCCAACCATCGTGTCCTCGTTTGCGGCGAAGGCCACCGGGTCGGCCAGCTGGAGCTGCCAGGCACGGCCGATGTGGGCCACGACCGCATGCTCGTCCGCATCAGCGTAGGGAGTGAGATCCCCGTCCCGGCACCACTCGAGCGTCATCGACACGACGTCGTCGAGGACGCTTTGCGGGTAGCTGATTTCGTAGACGGGCGGCGGCTGCACGACGTGGGCGGTCAGCGATGCCCATTCGGCCTGGATCCGGTCAGCCGCGACAGTTTCGCCGGTACCGCGCAGCACGGCCCCGATGACCGTCGCCCTGGCATTGTCGGCTGGGTGCGAGAACGGCTCGGTGTTCGCACCGAGCGGCGCGGGCTTGGCCGGTTGCCACGGCTTGGCGAGATCAGAGCCGCCCTGGGCGCGAAGGCGTACGTTCTGCCAGCCGTAGGCCGGTCCGCACACGTACGTGGCAATCACATCCGCCGCGAACTCGATGAACCACTCCTGATACTGGGGGTGCAGCGCGTCCGCGAATTCGGGATCGCCGTCGACCGTGCCGAGGCTCGTCGCGTAGGGACCGATCGACTGGCTGAGGAAGCGGCTGGTCAGTCCCCCGTCGGCCTCGTGCAGGAGGATGTGCGCCAGCTCGTGCACGAGGTCGGGGAAGGCGAGCAATTGACCATGGTCGCCTGCGGGCAGGCACACTGTTACAAGCTCGGGAATGGTCCAGTAGCCGGTGCTCGAGAACGTCCCGATGATCGGGGTCCGGATCGGGAATCCTGCCTCCTCCGCCAGTTGCGCGGCGAGCTGACTCAGGTAGCGCTCGTCGGGACCGAAATGGGTGAAGAAAGGCAGCTGGATGCGCCGGAAGATGTCGAAATCGCCGCCAAGCGTCTCGAGCGCGAGCAGCACCCCGCCGTCGTCGATCCCGCCGTCAATGACATAGCGGACCGCGGAGATGATCTCCTCGAGGCCGCCAGTAGCCCGCTCGCGGTGTACGGCGAGGTCTGAGGGCTTGAGCTGATCCATGACCGCTTTGCTGCGGCGGCAGCTGGTGGCGATGTCATGGAGTAGGCCCTGCCAGACGGTCGGCGGGGGTGACTCGCTCGCTGGCACGCGCCGGGGCCGTGTGGTCAGGACGCCAGGATCTCGCGCGAGAGGCTCAGGGCGTCGTGGGTGGCGACGTTCGCCACCTCCCGGACGAGTTGGACCTGGGAGCCATCCAGGGTGCGACCGGTCTTGAGCGCATCGGCGACCTCGATCAGCCTGCCCGACAGCTCGGGATCGTCGCGCCGCCGGGCGCCGAGGCTGCTGACGAGCGCGCGCGGAACGGCGGTGGCGTACTCGGGGTCGATCTCCCCCGCGAGCGCAGGGTCGATCAGGCCGGCGACTGAGGCGAGGTAGCGTCCGACGTCCTCACCGCCTTCGTCCACCTGGCCGACGGGCGCCCGGTTCAGCTTCTCGACGGCCTGGTCAATCGCCGAGGCCGCGCGGTAGGCGAGCTGGTACTGCGTGCTGAGGCGGCCGAGATTAGCCACGGCGGGTTTCCTCGGCCGTACTGGAGCCGATGTCGGATGAGTCGAGCAGGTCGGTGAGGCGGTCCCAGTCCCCGGGGTCGCGGATGCGCTCCGCGGCCCGGCGGAAGAACCGTGTCGCCGCCGGCTGGCTGGCGACGACCTCGAACGGAGACGGCACCCGGCCGGCGGCCGAGAGCAACTGGACCGGGTCTTCCTCGAGCGCGTGGGCGAGCGAGGTCACGGCGTCCGCGGAGGGGACCGACTGCAGGCTGTCGCTCTCGATCTTCGAGACATACGACGGGGTCAGGCCGCTGGCTCGCGCCAGGCTCCGCTGACTCATCTGTCGTGAGGTCCGCAGCCGGACCAGGGTTTCGCCGAGCTCGCTCATGGGCAGACCGTAGCAGGGTGTTGAATTTTAGTCAACACCCTGCTGGAAGCGGAGCTCGATCGTTGGCCCCGGTGCGGGACGCAACTGCACCGCCTTCTTGACCTTCCTGAGCAAGAACGGAGGCCGGACCGACCCGCCGAGCGTCACGCCGAGCCGCGCGGTCGCACCGACGGAAGCGCGCACGACCATCACCAGGCGGTACGTTCCATCCAGGGTCACCATGTCGGTGCGCTTGAACCTCCACGCGGGGTCCGACCCCATCAGGCCGTCAGCGCGAAGGTAGGGCTCCTGCCCCTGCTGCGTCGCGGTCTTGCCCGCGTCGCCAAGACTTCCCCCCCACCCAGCGAGCGTCAGGTTCGGGGCAAACGAAAAGGAGGCCGCGGTCTCAATCGGCGTCGAGGCAAGTTCGGGAAGTAGCGACCAGGCGACCGCGTCAGCTCCGCGGAGATGCAGTTGCACATCGCCCGTCTCAAGCTCACGATCACCGGAGCCCGTCTGGAATGTCACGCCCGAATGGACTAGCTGCCAGCTGGCTTTGGCATTTCGCATAAACGCGACCAGGTCCGGGTCGTTCTGAACGTCGCTCACGAGCAGCGGTGTGGCGAGCGGACCGCCGAACTGGATCCTGGTCGGCAGCGAGTCGGGGTCAACCCGACGACTCCGAGCCCCGGGCACGCCGAGCCTCGGTCTGGACCAGAAGCCCTCAGGCCGTAGGTCGACGTTTGTGTAGGTCAGCTGGGGATATGGGAACTCGACCATTGCCTACCCACGGTGATACTGCGGACAGCCGAGGATAACCCAACGCCCCAGAGTGAGCAGTCTACTCATCTCGGCGTTGCCTACGAAGAAGGCTGGCTCTCGGGGGCTCCTGCTGGCACGCGATGCGAAGCGCGCACGCGGCTCACGGGCGTTCTCGCGGCCTCCGCATCCTGACTGCGTCGCCGAGAACGCTGTGCGCTCGCCGCCGCGTCAGCAGCCTCGGCTAGCAGACCCCTGCGTTTGTGATGTCGCTGGCCTCGGCTGCAGTCCGGACCGCAGACCCGCTCCGCGCGGAAAACGGGGGCCCGAGGCTCGACGGCCTACTGTGTCTCGCGGCCGTCGTGCGTTGGTCGAAGCTACCGGGACGGGTGCGTCAGCCTCGTGGTGGCGGTGCTTCGTGCCTGGGCGGTCGGGGCAGCGGCGGGGGCGGCGGGCGTCGGGGTGGCGGCGCTCCTGAGCGGCGCCCCGAGGGCGTCGCCGACATGCTCGTCGCGCGGTGACCCCGGAGCATCTGGCGCGGGAGCGCCGGCCCCCTTCGCCCGCAACTGAACAGTCTCGCTCTGCACTAAGGGCCTATCCCGGTTGGGTGGCGGCGAGGGTCGCGAGGCGGGCCTTCTTGAATGCGATCAGGCCGCTGGCGAGCTGGAGTAGCGCGAGGTGGTT
>Ga0208849_1002302_pt1 | contig 10731 bp, 17 predicted proteins | sample NGESurdeep072012_10_FD_184470 | JGI IMG/M metagenome (GOLD analysis project Ga0208849, IMG submission 184470) | Arctic peat soil microbial communities from Barrow, Alaska - NGEE Surface sample 53-3 deep-072012 (SPAdes) | ecosystem: Environmental > Terrestrial > Soil > Wetlands > Peat ...
GGCTCCGAGGATGAGTTGCCGTCGCTGACGACCGTTTGTCGGAGCGCGACCGAGTCACTTCGGATGAGTGGCGCCTCGGTGGTGTTGATGGGCGACGATACCGTTCCGAGCGTGGCGGGTTCCTACGGCGTGTCGGTGGCCGTGCAGGATCTGGAGTTCACCTTGGGTGAGGGTCCGGCCAGCGACGCCTTTGCCGAGGGCAAGCCGGTCCTGGTGGACGATCTTACGTTCGTTACTGATCGCTGGCCCCAGTTCACCCCTGCGCTCGCTGACGCCGCAATCCACGGTATCTACGCGCTCCCGTTGCAGGTGGGAGCGATCAAACTCGGCGTGCTCGTCCTCTACCGCGATCAACCCGGCGTCTTGGAACGCGAGGAGCTCTCCGCCGCGCTCCTGGTCGCGGACCTGGTCACCGACCAGGTACTTGATATCCAAGCCGGCGCCGCCTCGGAGTCCTTGGCATGGGGACTCGAGGTCGACGACTACCGGGCTGTCGTCCACCAGGCCACGGGGATGATCTCCGCCCAGCTCAACTGCGATGTCGGCGAAGCCCTGGTCCGGCTGCGAGGGCACGCCTTCGGCGCCGAGCGGCCCATTGAACAGGTGGCCGCCGACGTGGTCACGGGAGACCACAGGTTCGAACCATGACGCCCGAGCACAGACAGGCAGGTGGGATGTGGTTCCTTGACTTCACGATCTGTGGCACAGTGGCAGAGGGCCTCCGGTACAAGAGCCGCCGGGAATTTGCCCTGTCTTTGAGGCTCTGGACGTGACCATGGAACATAAAGAGGAGTGGCTGGCTCGGACCTTTGTCGAACTGGCCGACACACTGGTTGCCGACTTCGATCTCATCGACTTCATGTCGATCCTGGTCGAGCGCTGCGCAGAGCTGCTGGACTCGGCCGAAGTGGGCCTGGCCTTGGCTGCCACCCGAGGCGAGCTTCGGGTCATGGCGTCGACGGAGCGCATGCATGCACTCGAGCTGATCGAGGTCCAGAATGACGAGGGCCCGTGTCGGGATTGTGTGCGCACCGGTCAGCAAGTTCTCAACCAGCGACTCGATGGCAACGAGGACCTCTGGCCCTTGTTCGCTTCCGAGGCCCGGGAAGCCGGGTTCCAGATGGTGCACGCCTTACCGCTGCGGCTACGCAGTGATGTGATCGGGGCTATGAACATCTTCAGTTCCGAACTGCGCGAGCTCTCACCAGAAGATGTGAACCTCACGCAAGCCCTTGCCGACGTGGCCACCATCGGAATCCTCCAGGAGCGCGCTGTGAAGCACGGAACCGACCTGGCGGGTCAGCTCCAAGGTGCGCTCAATTCTCGAATTGTGCTCGAGCAAGCCAAAGGCATCGTGGCCGAGAGGCGACAGGTGAGCATGGACGAGGCATTCGCCTTGCTCCGAAGCTACGCCCGAAGCCATCGCACGCAATTGAGCGCTGTGGCCCGCGCCATCATCGACCACTCGCTCGCGCCAGCCGAGCTGCACCTCGTATTAGGTGCGGAACATCGCTCGCGGGAAACGAAACGCACGACCTGATTGCAGCGAGAAGCCGGGATTGGCCCCGGGTTATCCCGGACAATCGCCATGGCCGCGACGATCGTCACTTAGAGGCTCGATCTGATTGTACTAAGCGCGGGGAGTCCAGTCCCTCCTCCCGGCACTGAGACCTGCGCCGTGCGGGGTGCAACGCGGTCAATAGCGTGCTGTAGAACAGAAACCGGAGAAGGATCCTGAGGCACCGATTACGCCGAGCGGGGAAGTTCACGTGATTGGGACCTTCGGCCTCTGCTGTTCCAAGAACCCCAGGCATACGATGACCGCAGGTGGGTTCCGGATCGACGCCGTCTCGTCGCCCCGGGGAATGCCCATGGGGACACCTACGGGGCAGGCGCGGTGGCGCGTAGGGATTGCTGGCCAAGGTCCCTGCGCCCCACCGGCGCCTTTGCTGATTTAGGGGAAGCTACTGCCCCCGCAAATGCATCGAACAGATGTCACGGTCGTGATGATCGGTAGTCCAACCCTCATCCCGGGCACGGTCCCGAATCGTGGCTTTGGGGGGCGCAGCGAATCTCTCGGCCGGGCTGAGCAGGACCAAGTCGCTGAAGCAGCCGTTGGAGTCGCAAAGAATGGCGCCTCCGTTCACCGTCACCACATCCAAGAGTACGCCTGGGACGCCCCCGCGGCACGGGTCAAAGGTCCCAAATGGCCGTCACGTCCGTTTTGTGGCCGCCCAAGAGATGCCATGGACTTACGGTGATCCCGGTCGAACCTGGGCACAGGTTGACCGAGCCCGCCTGAACGAATCTTGGCCTTTCGCGCCGGAACGACGGAGCGCTGCGTGGCGAGAGTGCTACGATGAGAGAGCTGAAGGGTCTTGGACCCCGCCTCTTTCGCACCTGGCCGATGGCCGGGAACGAGATGGAGGCACAAGAATGGGCTTAGCAGGAATGGTCTTCAGCATGATCTCAATCGCGGCGGGTGCCGTTATGTACTGGGCGGTGACCAGTCAAGGTCACGGGTTCCGGCTGTCCACGGTGGGGGTCATCCTCATGGTCGTCGGAGCAGTTGGTCTGGTTATCTCGACGGTGATCTTCGCCACGTCTCGCCGGCCGGCTGGCAGTCGGAATCGCACCTACGACAAGCAAGTGACCGACACTGCGGGTCGCACGGCCGAGGTGCACGAAGAGGTGCACTAGCCGGCCATCGATCGCAAGAACCAGCATCTTGTGTGAACAGGCGTTCCTCTGGGAACCGTCGACTGGTGAACGGAATCGAAACGATGGGCGTCATTTTGCTGATTCTTCTGCGTGCGCTGCTATTGGCAGTCTCGGGTTCGCGATGCACGCAATGTAAATTGTGGCTGTCATCGTGTTCGTTTCGTGGCTCATCGGGTTCGGTATTGCCCGGGGCGGGGCATCTGGTGGACATGTCCTGATACCGCTGGTAAATGAGGTAATGAAGGTCGGATTTGTAAGCGTCTGAGGTGCGAGGCGGTTCAAGACATCCTTGCGACCTAACTAGGTCAATCAAGACATCATATGAAGGAGACGGACATGGGAACGAAAGATAAGGCATCCAATAAAGCGCAGGACCTGAAGGGAAAAGTGAAGGAGAAGGTTGGATCGGCGACGGGGAACAAGGACTTGAGAAACAAGGGCAAGACTGACCAGGCAAAGGCTGGCCTGAAAGACGCTGGCGAGAAGGTGAAAGACGCGGCGTCGAACGTCAAGAACGCAGTCAAGGGCAAATAAGCACAAAGGCCGCCTTTGTTTCGTCAAGTTACGTCACCGGGTCCTCGGACCCAGAAGAGTGAACCTATGAAGAACGCCTGGAAGGTCCCATCGTTTTGCTTTGACGGGGATGGTCGGTAGGTCGGCCATGGATATGGCGGCTGGTGCTCGGCGCAAGGCGGCCGAAGTAGCACATGAAGCCATGGCGGCCGGTCATAGCCGACGTGCTTCACGACGCCGACGTTCTTAAAAGTGCCGACGTTCCTGAAACGGCGCGGGACATGGCGCTACAGATAGGCGACTCCGACATTGCACAGAAGGCAAAGAAAGGTCGTGGGACAAGGGGCAGCGGGCTTTAGGGTACGAACGCAGACTGACGCAGACAGCCGAATCGTTCACGAGCAGATAGTTGAGGAGACGCCATAATCGTGGCCGGTTTCGTCCTGCTCATCATTGGGTTCGCTGCGAAATAGCGATTGTCTGATCAGTAGGAATCATTGTGCCCGTGATCGGATTGATCCTCGCCGTCCTCGGGGCAGTGGGCCACGCCGTAGGAGGCCGAAAGCACTCCTTCTAACCAGGGAAGGTAGCCGGGACCCCGTGGTTGCACCTGACCTTGGCGCTACACCTCAACCTCAAGATCTCGTGTCTTCGGGCGGGAGCTGCTAATGCCGACCAAGTCCCAGGAACGTCCCGACTCGCCCTCGACCGATGGGCGAGCTGCGCCATCGTCCAAACCGACATCGGAACTCGATCTCACCAAGCGGGGCACCGGACCTGTTTGGCGGCGGTACCTGCGGGCCATGGGACCGGGCTTGGTGACCGGGGCTTCAGACGACGACCCCTCAGGGATCGCCACCTACGCCCAGGCCGGGGCCAAATACGGCCTCTCGTTCCTATGGACCGCCCTGCTGACGTTGCCGCTGATGGTTGGCGTCCAGGCGGTGCCGAACGATCCAAAGATGTGACTCATCTCCACAGCGATGTAGCCGCCTCCAACGACCACCATCGACTTTGGAAGGGCTTCGAGCCGCATCAGGGTGTCAGAGGTAACAATAGGGAATTTGGTCAAGCCCAGCGATCGACGGAACCACGGGCCTCGAACCTGCAGCTAGAACGAAACGATCAGCGTGCAACTCGCCGGCGCCAACCCGGAGCACCTTGGGCGCCACGAAGTGCGCTTCACCGAGAAACACATCAATGCCGTGGTCCCGACGATAGGTGACCGCCTCATCGTGTTTGGGAGTTCCGCCGGAGCCGATGTCCGCTTCCTGAAGACACTGAGTGGGGACAGCATGAGGGTGTTCTCATCGACCCCGACGGCAACATCATTCGATTCGGCTCGCCGGTCAGAGACCCCAGCACCGGACAATAACCACACTCATGCCGGATGGAGTTCTGAGTTCGACGGGACGACCCGCTGGCGGCCAACAAAGATCCGAACAGTCCAAAGGTTGCCGGTCGCGGCACTAGGCCGGTTGTACCAGGCCCGTCTCATAGGCGATGACGACAAGTTGGGTGCGGTCCCGGGAGTCGAGCTTGGCCAACAACCGGCTCACGTGAGTCTTGGCGGTTGCAGTGCTGATGTTCAGATCCTCCCCGATCTCTGAGTTGGAGCGCCCCCGGGCTACCGCAACCAACACCTCTCGCTCCCTCTCGGTGAGTCTGTCCAGCGCTCGGGAGTGCTCGACACGTACCTCTGGTCGACCGGCGAACTCGGCGATCAGCCGACGAGTGATGCTGGGGGCCAAAAGGGCATCGCCAGCGGCAACGATCCGAATCGCCGCGAGAAGGTCGTCAGTCGGAGTGTCCTTCAGGAGGAAGCCGCTGGCGCCGGCCCGGAGGGCGTCGTAGACGTACTCGTCGAGGTCGAACGTCGTCAGGATGATCACTTTGGTCGCAGCAGTTGTCGCCGATTGCGTGATCCGCCGCGTTGCCTCGATCCCGTCCATCGACGGCATGCGGACATCCATGAGAACCACGTCGGGTCGGGTAGCCGAGACCACCTGCACCGCGGTTGCACCGTTGTCTGCTTCGCCGACGACCATGAGATCGTCTGCCGAGTCCACGAGCACCCGGAATCCCGCCCGGACGAGCGCCTGATCGTCGGCCACGACCACGGTGATCGGCGTCACGACGTCACCGATATCGGAAGGCGTGCCAAGACCCTGTAGCCATGCCCGGGCACAGGTCCCGCGACAAGGGTCCCGCCGAACATCGCCGTCCGCTCTCGCATCCCTACGATGCCGTGGTGTTGGATAGTGGTGTCAGAGTGGGGCGACGAGTCGTCGAGATCGTAACCCTTCCCGTTGGCAGTCTTGGATCCCAAACCGTCGTCGACGACCTCGATGACCAGCTCTTCGGGTCCATATGTCACCGCCACCGAGGCGTGCACTGGTCCAGCGTGCTTGACGACGTTGGTCAGTGCTTCCTGGATGATCCGGAACACCGACAGCTCGAAACTTGACGGAAGCGGGATTTGCGTACCGTGAATCGTTAGCTCGAGCAGTACGCCGGCGGCACGCACTTGATCGAGCAGCAAAGGTAAGTCGGCGATTACGGGCGCCGGACGCAGAACCGGCCGGCCGTCGTTGTCGCGTCGGAGCACTCCGAGCATCTGACGAAGCTCGTTCAGGGCGGCGCGGCTCGTCGTCTCCACCGCGGCAAGGGCCTTACGCGCTTCTTCCGGCTGGGTATCCAGCACATGGCGTCCGACTCCGGACTGCACTGCGATCACGCTGAGGCTATGAGCAACGACGTCGTGGAGCTCGCGAGCGATCTGGAGGCGTTCCTCGGTAAGAGAACGCTGGGTCCTCTCCAGTTCATCCCGTTGGCGCTGAGCGGCCTGCTCGGCCAAACCATTTAGGTAGGCCCGGCGCGCTCGGCGACTGTCCCCTATGAACCAGACGGCAGCCGCAAAGAATAGGTTGAAGGTGACGTCCCCGGCGTTGGTTTGAACCGCGAAAGCGACAGCCAGAGCGGCGACCAGGGCCAGCTCCACGGCACCCAATGCAACGAGAGACTCACGTCGTTCGAAGCGGACGGCGACGATGTAGAGCGTGGGGGCGATCAGGGGATCCGGCGCAAACGACGATCCGAGCATGGTTGTGATCGTCACGCATATCGTGACGCACACCAATGCGGGCACTGGCCAATATCGACGCACCGCGTTCGGTAGTGATGCTCCGGCGAGCAAGGCGACCAGCACCCAGGTCGAGGCATGGGCCGAGGCCTCTTTGGGAGAGAGAAGACGTCCGAGTCCACCCGCAAAGAGCAGGAGGCTGAAGGCCACGTCGATTCTCACCCACTGCGAGGCCGTGACACGCTGAAGCAACGGGGGGCGCGGCGTCTGGATATCACCCGGCTCGTGCGCTGCCATGAGTCAAGGCTACTGAGTGACCAGGTGCACTGCATCGCCCGGGAGGTGGGACTCGCGTACAGCTCGAGATGTACGCGGGTCCATCTCGGAGCGCATCTGTACGCCTCGTGGCGTACGGAGAAAGCTTCCTGCGGCCGACGACAGATTCCGCCGCGTCCGTCACCATGAGAAGTGCGGTGGCGCAGAGCCGCCGCATTGCAAACGACAGAGCGTCGCCGACACAAGGAGGGTTTCCATGATCGAAGCCTCAGGGCTTACCAAGCGTTACGGCGACACGTTGGCGGTGAACGACTTGTCGTTCGCCGTCCGGGCGGGACAGGTGACGGGGTTCCTCGGCCCGAACGGCTCCGGCAAGTCGACGACGATGCGCATGATCATGGGACTCGACGCCCCCGACGAGGGAACCGTCACCGTGAACGGACGCGCCTATCGCGACCTGCCTTGGCCCCTTCGGGAGGTGGGCGGCCTGCTCGAAGCCAAGGCGATCCATCCGGGCCGGAGTGCCTACAACCATCTCTGGTCCCTAGCCCAGACCAACAGCATTCCTCGGAGCCGCGTCAGTGAGGTCATCGATCTCGTCGGCCTCACGGGAGTGGCTCGAAAGAGGGCCGGGACGTTTTCCTTGGGCATGGGTCAGCGGCTCGGCATCGCCGCTGCCCTCCTCGGTGATCCTGGCGTCCTCCTATTCGACGAGCCCATCAATGGCCTCGATCCACAGGGTATCCGTTGGGTGCGGAGCCTCATCAAGGGTCTGGCCGCTGAGGGCAGAACGGTCTTCGTCTCCAGCCACCTGATGAGTGAGATGGCGCTCACGGCAGATCACCTCGTCGTCATCGGGCGCGGGAAGCTCATCGCCGAGATGCCCGTCGCCGAGTTCATCGCCCAGAGCTCGGAGCAGTTCGTTCGAGTACGCACTGGTCGTACGGTGCAGCTCACGGTCGCATTAGTTGGCGGCGGCGCGCTAGTGACGATCGACGACGACGGCTCTCTCAAGGTGACCGGCATGCAAGCCACTGATATCGGTGAGCTTGCCTCGGAGGCGGGGATCGCCCTGCACGAGCTCTCGCCTCAGACCGCCTCGTTGGAGGAGGCCTTCATGGAACTGACCCACGACAGCCTCGAATACGAGGGTGGGGACGCTCCCAATCCTGTTCGTTCAAAGACACAGCTCGCATCGATCGGAAAGTGAACTCAACCATGACCTTGACCATTCAGTCACCGGCCCACTCAACCATTCCCCCCGGTAAATACAGCCGCGCGGGTGCAGTTCGTTCCGAATGGACCAAGCTGCGTAGCGTGCGCTCCACCACGTGGAGCCTCGCCGCGATGATCGCCCTCGCCATAGGGATCGGTATCCTGGCCACGGCCACCGAAGCAAGTCGGTGGGCCACCACCTCGGCCGCCGATCGGTTGACCTTCGATCCGACCGCGCTCAGCCTCACAGGGCTGTTGTTCGGCCAGCTGGCGATCGGGGTCCTCGGCATCCTGGTCATGAGCGCCGAGTACAGCACCGGGACGATTCGGGCCACGCTGGCAGCCATTCCAAATCGACCACTGGTGTTGGCGACCAAAGCCCTGGTCTTCACCGCCACGAGTGTCGTCGTTGGCCTTGCTGTCTCGTTTGCCGCCTTCTTCATCGGCCAAGCAATCTTGAGCGGATCCACCGCCCACGCAACTCTCGGCATCCCGGGCGTCCTCCGTGCTGTCATTGGTGGCGGCCTCTACCTGGCCGTGCTGGGACTGCTGGCGCTAGGCTTGGCCACGATCATCCGGCACACCGCCGGAGCCATCAGCGCTTTCGTCGGGGTCCTGTTCATCCTCCCCTTGATCGCTCAGGCGCTACCGAGCTCGATCCGAGATGGCATCGAAAAGTACCTGCCGGCCAATATCGGGGCGACATTGACGTCGGTCGTCCCCGGGTTTAGGTCGAGCGCGTCGGCGTTCAGCCCCTGGGTGGGTTTCGCCATCTTGTGTGGATACGCCGTCGCGGCGCTAGGGGTCGGCGCCTGGTTGCTCCAGCGCAGGGATGCGTGACCCAGTTCTCTCCGCCGCGAACAGAGAACGCGCGATGTGGCTCCGCTCGATGGTTCGAGAGCTAGCTCACTTAAAAGGTCGGTGGAGGCGGATCGAAATGACGTGACGCTGGTGGAAGGCGGACCATGGCATCCGAGGCCAGAACGCCAGGGCTGCGGAGGGAGCCCTTCAATCCTCTTCATTTAGTGAGAGTCCGAGGCCTGAACGCGGTAGTCGGCGGCTTGCCACTCCGGCCGCTGAATCGCTCGCGAAAGCCACCAACACCTGCGCACCCGGCGTCGTCGATCCTGTGCTCGGGCGCTCTGAACGGGCTCACCGATGTCTGCATGATTCGTAGGTAACGTTGAAGGTATTCACAGTGGAACCACAGATTGTCTGCACATGATGTGAACAATGCGGAAGTGGTGGCGATGGCTCGTAGGCGCGGCGTTGATCGTGCTGGTCCTTGCGCTCGGCGCTCCCTACGTCTACATCCACTTCATTGAGGGCCCCTCTCCATCCAAGCTCACCTTGCCAAGCACCCGTTCGAAGGCTTCAGCGGCCTCAGGCAACACCTCCGACGTCACCGGTGTCGGGGGAACGTATCTTGTCGGCTCGGGCTCAGAGGCTGGCTACCGCGTCACCGAGGTGCTGCTCGGTCAGAACGCCACGGCTGTCGGCCGCACAACCAAGATATGGGGGTCGGTCACGATCTCGGGAGGCAGCGTCACGACGGGGACGTTCACCGTCGATATGGCCAGTGTCGAGAGTGACCAGAGCGCGCGCAATGCGCAGTTCGACAGTCGGATCATGGATGTGACGAAGTATCCGGCGGCAACGCTGAAGCTAACTGCGCCGATTGCGCTCGGGACCGTCCCATCCGTCGGATCAAAAGCGACCTACACGGCAACCGGTGACCTCACGATGCACGGGGTCACCCGAAACGTCACGTTCCCACTGACGGCAGAACGCACTGCCGACGGAATCGAAGCGCTGGCCGATGTGCCCATCGTGTTCGCAGATTGGGGCATCGCCAATCCGAGTATCGGCGGATTCGTGACCACTGACAGCTCAGGGACACTCGAAGTGCTGGTCAACTTGACCAAGGGTGCCGGAAACCCGGCAGCATCTGGCTCGGGTTCATCATCGGTCGCTGGTGGAGGCGGGCCGGTCACCGTCCCGAAGACCACAGTGCCCAAGATCACCATCCCCGCCAGCTGAGAGAAGGCGTACCCCTGATGTTCCTGCACGCATTGCCCGCATTAGAGCATCAGGGTGATACCGACCCATCAGGGCCTTCGTGGTGGACCCGCGAGACCGCCCTGCCCCCGGCAGACATCGCTGGCCGGCGCAGGGATCCGGGAACCTTTCGGAGTGTCATACGTCAGCATAAGTGGGATGAACCGGCTGATTGGGCGCTTTAGGGAACCGCACTGGGCGTTGCGACGCTGGACCTCCTTCGACCTCGACCTCTGGCTCGACTGCTTCACGCTGTGGACGCCAGTCCTCGGTCGTCCGGCCATGCCAACGTCTGAGCGTCTCACAACGACACTCTCATAAAGCTTCAACCGCCCTCGGCTCTACCCACCCTCGGCTCCTGTCCACCCAATCGTCTCGGCAACTCAGGTATGGGAATGCTCCGAAGGGTCTCCAGACGGGAGCTACGTACAAGACTTATGCGTAACGCGGGCAGGTCAGCAAATACTGGGCATTCGCCGGCCAAGCCGTGGATGGTCGGGAACACCATGATGCGGAACTGGTCGACCAAGCCCAGTCGGAACAGGCTTCGCACGAGCGACGGGCTTCCGAAGGTGCGCATCGGAAGCGCGTGAGAAATGGCCTTCAATGCGGGCACGGCCGTCTCAACTAGCTCGTCGATGATCGTCGAGTTCGCCGACGTCAGTAGTGGCATCAGGGTCTGAGACCGTCCGAAAAGCGTCATGGAGTTGAGACATTGGAGTCAGAGAATGACTGGGGACTGTTACGTGACGCCTAGCTCTTCACGAGAGAGATCCAATACCGGGGTCCGCTCCGATCCATTCAAATTGAATTGCCACCATTCGTCCGGGGTAGACAGTAATCTCGACTAGCGGATCCCCCCCCCC
>Ga0208849_1002303_pt1 | contig 10728 bp, 12 predicted proteins | sample NGESurdeep072012_10_FD_184470 | JGI IMG/M metagenome (GOLD analysis project Ga0208849, IMG submission 184470) | Arctic peat soil microbial communities from Barrow, Alaska - NGEE Surface sample 53-3 deep-072012 (SPAdes) | ecosystem: Environmental > Terrestrial > Soil > Wetlands > Peat ...
TTCTGTTTGTTTTCTCACAACTACAACTGAAGCACCTTCGTCGTCTCAGTTGCTGAGTCGATTCAGGGCGCCAACTCCCCACCAGAATCCGATGAGCCGCTTTTCTACGCACTCTGAGCCGGGCTTATCCCCCGGCAGCCGGTATCCGTTTTGTGGAGACGAAGGGGATCGAACCCTCGACCTCAGGCTTGCAAAGCCCGCGCTCTACCAACTGAGCTACGTCCCCGGGGACCTCAGCCTACCAAGCGATCACTTATTCGAACTGACGGCGTCGGTTGGCGCGTTCACGTTCGCGATCGACACGAAGCAGCTGTCGCTCGACATCGGCCCAGTGCAGTGGCGTCTCGTCAATGGGTTCCCCGCGCTCTTCGGCGTGAAAGAACATCGTGAACGCAATCGCCCACATCGGCACGTAGCACGCGAATTTTGCGACGAACCCCGCCAACTGTTGATCCAGCAACGGCGACATGTCCAGCAACGCGTGCTGGTGGTGCAGCGCGGGATAGAGGGAGTGGTGAGAGAAGATCCACACGAACGAGAGACTCGTCACGACGAGCGACGATACGAAGACGTAGCCCGCGCGCGCCATCGGTGAGAGGCGACGCGCTCCGGGCAGTACGCCTAGCGCGGGCAACCACAAGACGACGCCAACAAACAAGACGGTCAAGAGGACCACGTCGCGTCCGAAGGTCGAGCGTGCACCCCAGTCAACGAGAGGGGTGGCGAGCGTCAAGGTACCTAGGACGGTCACCACGACGACCGCGACGCCCGGGTGCGCCAGTCGACGCGTGATCGCGTCCACGAGACGCGGACGCGTCAGTCTCGCCAACACCGGTGTCGGCGTCGCCAGCAAGAGCATCGGTGCCACCAAGATCATGATGACGAGTCGTTGCACCGTGGCGACGCTCAACGAGACCGACGACGCGAGGTCCCCGATCGGCCAGATCGTCACGGCGAGCAATGCCGCGAGCGCGTAGAGGGCGCGTCGGCGCTCGCGCGCGGCGGTGACGACGAGGTGATGTGCGATACCGGCCGCAACCACGACCACTATCTCGTCGAGGTGCCACTGGAACGGCAACAACGAGGTCACGTCGCCAACGTAATACGACCTTCCTTCGCGGCGCCTTGGAGTGCAGTGAAATCGCTCAACGCTCGGTCGCGGTACGCCACGGCGAAGGCGGCAAACGCCTCGTCGGCAACGTTGGACTTACCCAGGTAGCCGGCGATTTCGGCACCGCGACCGCTTCGAGCGTGCGCGCGCGCGAGGGTCCACGCACAGATCCGGCCGTACGTGACCAGGAGCCGCTCGTCCAACTGTTCGATATTGATCGCGGCCTTGTTGTCGTAGAGCTGACGGACGTAGTAGTGGCGTTCCTCTCCGTCTTTCTTCATCGAGTGCCAGCCGATGAAGACGTCCGGCGTAGCCTGCATCTGACGTTGACCGAGGACGACGCGCTCGCCCGGCGCCACCAAGGGGGTCCTTCCGAGCGCCGTCGCCACGACCGAAGTCCCGGCCTGCTTAATCTGCAAGAAGAAGGGGTCGAACTCATCTCGTCCGAGCAGGAGCATGACGTAGCACTCGGTACCCACGGATCCCACTCCGACGATCTTGCGCGCCGCGTCGACGGGCGTGAACTGCGCAAGTAGGACCTGGCGGTCACGACTGATCGTCTTGGCGTAACCCGACAAGAGCCGATCGAGGTCGCCACGGGTCAGGTAGCCCGGTACATTCAGATCTTCGAGTCGTACGAGGAGCGGCGGCTTCGAGACGATGCGCGGTCCGTGCTCGCCGTCGATCACGAGCCTGGCGTAGGCCTTCTGGGTGTCGCGGCCCGTGGTGTGCGCGACAACGCTGTCGACTCGATGAAGAGCATTGGCGTTGAAGAAGCCAGCCAGGTCCGTCACGACCGCGTCGATGTCCAAAGTGGCGTAGTACACGTTGAGACGGGTCTCGCCCGCGAATCGCCGCACCGCGAGGCGATACTCGCGCGCCGCACTCAGCGCAATCCGCTCCTGTTGTGCGTTGGTGTGGCCGAGGTGTGACGACGCGATGACGAGTGACGCGACGAGACGTTTGACGTCCCACTCGAAGGGCCCCACGTCGGTCTCGTCAAAATCGTTGACGTCGAAGACGGGGTGGCGCTCCGGTGAAGAGAACAGATTGAAGTTGGCGAGGTGCGCGTCACCGCATATTTGAACCTCGAGCGCGGAACTTGATCCTCTCGCGAGGTCGTCCGCCATCAAGAGCGCGTTGCCTCGATAGAACGAGAAGATATCGGCGAGCATGCGTGCGTAGCGCAGCCCCACGAGGTCGGGTCGACGCGACGAGCTCTGCCAGATGAGTCGCTCCACGGGGTCGTAAGCGCCGTCACGGTCGGCGAGTTTCGCCAACGTACCGCGCGTCAACGTTTCGCGCATCGCGCGACCCTGCGCTTTCGCCTCGGCCGGGGAGGGTACTGGGTGCTTCGCCATGGTCAGGCCAGTTTCGCACTCGCCGCGCCGGCGCGTGCACTGCGAAATCGAGGTCCGATTCGACTCGAGATGAGTAGCGCGATGATTAGGTCTCCGATCAGGACGCAGCCGGGAAATAGCACCCCAGCAGTCGTTAAGTGTTTCAGCGTAAGCAGTGTGAGTACGCAATTGATCGTGCCGAGAAAAAAGACCCCGGGTGACTCGGTACCCGGAGCGAGCCACGACTTACGTATTGTCGGGAGTCCGGCCATCTGATCGGCCGCGACGAACGCGATCAGAGCCACCGTCGGCTCGTTGACGAACGCCCAAAATGCCAACCCGGCGACGGAGATCACACCGCAGACAACGTCGAACACTCCGATCTTCCAGACACTGTGCGGATTGGCGAACGACGCGGCCACGATGACCAACGGAACGAGGCCGAGCATTAGCGTCATGAGCGACGCGGGACCCACACGGTCCTGGATCTCAATCACGAAGGCGAGGATTCCTTCGACGGCCCAGAGTGACCATGTGACGCGATGAGGCGACGTCTCACCCTTCAGTGTGTCGCGGACGTAGCCAAGGGCCCCGAGCGCCGAGAGGGCCAGTGCGAGATAGATGAACTGAGAGGCGATCACCAGACAATTCTGACCGCTGTCGTTCGTTGCATCTTCCGACCAGCGCCGAGTTTGCTCGGCGCCCCAGTAACCTCAGCCATCGTGGACGCAATGACCTTTCTCGCAATGGAGCGCACGGGCGAGGACACGTGGGGCTTCGAGGTCTCCGAGCGCATCATTACGCCCGGTAATTTCCTCTTTGGTGGTTGCGGACTGGCGTCGGGCCTCGTCGCGCTCGAGGAGGCCAGTGGTCGTCCCACCATTTGGGCGACCGCTCAGTACCTCTCGTACGCGCCACTCGGAGCGACGGTCACCGTGAAGACGGACCTCGCCGTCGTCGGCGGTCACGTGACCCAGGCGCGTGCCACCACCTACTGCGAGGGTCGTGAGGTTCTCACCGTGAATGGCGCATTTGGAACCGGAGAGCTCTCATCCCCCACACCATGGGTGACGATGCCCGACGTGCCCGCGCCCGAGGACTGTCCAGAGAGGATCATGCCCGAACGGTTCAATCGGTCGATCTTCAACCACCTCGAAGCGCGCATCGCCCTTGGTCGTTCGTTCGGCGAGATCGACGGCACGCCCGGTTCTCCCATCTCCGCCCTGTGGTCCAGGGTCCCGGGTCACTTCGATCCCTCGGCGGCCACCCTCGCGATCTTCGGCGACTACGTCGCGGGTGGCGTCACACAACCCCTCGGGTACCCCACGATGGGTCGAAGTCTCGACAACACGATCCGCATCGTGGCACTCGAGCCCACCGATTGGGTGCTCACTGAAATTCACATGTACGCCCTCTCGGGCGGCTTCGCACAGGGAACGGCCTTCATGTGGAGTCAATCTGGCACGCTGCTCGCCACGGCCAGCCAATCTATTGCGTCAAAGATTTGGGACGTTTCCGTCCTCTAAGAGTTCCTGGGTCGTCGGCTAGATTGGTACCCCTTAGGGGCTATAGCTCAGTCGGTTAGAGCGCGTCACTGATAATGACGAGGTCGTAAGTTCGATTCTTACTAGCCCCACCACGGGAAATTCGAAATGACCCCTTCAACCGTTCGGACAAACTTTCGGACAATGTCTGGGATTCCACCTGTGGCCGTCGACTTTCATTTGGCGTGCTGGTAGCGGTCGAGCTTGATTCGAATCGTGGCGTTGTAGGAGTCCTCAAGGGAGACCTCGGCGATTTGCACCGCCAAAAGGCTTTTCCGTTCAGATGCCGATGCCGATGGATACATGTTCAATACCGAGATCTCTTGCTGGTTGATCGTCACGAACCTCTCTACGTCTCGCTCGACTCCAATGGGCCACTGTTGCGACAGGAGGTTCCGATCCTCAATGAGAAGTGCCCCGGCCAGTTCGTGCTCAACGGTCGACAAACCACCACCGGGCCTGTTGTGAAACACTTGGCGAAGTCCAGACTGCAGTGCGTTACCGTTCACCACGTAAGCGTTGTATGTGTCGAAGTACATATCTGGAATCTTTGGTGTGTGGTCAGTGACGGTTACGAAGGCCACGCTCAAGATGATGGCGATTATTAGCGCGCCAATGCCAGCTCGACCCGCGTAATTCGGATTGGCGCCCGGGATACCGTGGCCATCGCGCCCCCACAATCTCTTCTGCACTTCGAGGTCACTCATGTTTCCTATGGTACGAACAACATCTCGAGTTTTCCGAGCGCATTCGCACATGTCGCTTTGCCTTGCGGCGTCGACGATGCGTTCCTCGATCTGATCTAGCGGCGGCTGAGTAAAAACCAGAAAAGGCCAAAGGACACCACCATGCCGATCAGCCCACCAACAATCCCCCAAACAGGCCCCGCTGACTTCGCGTAGCCGTTATCTTCAGCAGTTTCGGCTTCATCCATACCTTTGCTCGCAGTCCGTTGATATAGGGGCCCGAAACGACGCCACTACAGACTCCCGCCACTGATCTCACGGCGGAGATGCAGCGCCAGGCTAGGGACGATGAATGACAAGAGAAAGATCGGCAGAAAGCTCTTCCCGGTACATCGGAAAGCGACGGTTTGGTTTTCGGCGATCGCAAAGGATTGCGTTCGGCTCGATTTTCGGCCACTAGTTACTTTTACGGTGTGACGTCCAGGTTCGACTGGTAGCTCGATCGTGTCGTTCATTTCAAGCGATCCGGCGAGCTGACCGTCAACCACGATGCCGTAGGTGCCACGTCGGACCTCGACTCCGATTGCCTTATGCGTCATCTTCAGAGTTGCTGTCATCGTCGAGCTCCAATCACTTCGCTGATGCGCGTCTTCACGACTCTTTCGCCGAATACGTCGACTGTATCGAACCTAATTCGGCCCGCGTCAAAAAATCCCGAAGGTTCACCGGACGGCACATCTGCGATGGGGCTGGAGCGTGTAAACCTTCTTGTCGTGACCTCGTTCGAGTCAGTCTCCACATGGCGACAGCCCGAGCCCGAGCCAGCATCAAGATCTCGGACAAGGCTCATAGGGGACGTTGCGAACACGATCAGCCAACTCTCCCCTCGCCGGCTGCGCGTTGCAATCGACGGGCGTACCGGCGCAGGGAAGACATCCTTCGGCCACGAGCTTGCCGCGGCACTTCGCAAGCTCGGGCGCTCAACGCTCAGAGCGAGCCTGGACGACTTCAAAAATCCGTGGCGTGATGCCCGCGAGCGTGGGTATGACCGAGTGAGCGGTGAGGGGTACTACCGCAATGCCTACGACTTCCGATCCGCCGTGGACCTCCTGCTTGTTCCGGCTGGACCCGACGGGAGTGGCGAGGTGGTGCTCTGCGCACACGATCCGCTCACGGGCGTGGACCATCGCGCCACCTACGTGGCCGCTCCCGACGACGCAGTCCTCGTTGTCGACTCAGTCTTCGCACTGCGGCCAGAGTACGACGCGTACTGGGACTTTCGAATCTGGCTGGAAGTGGCGCCGGACGTCGCCGTCGCGCGAGGAATCGGGCGGGATCTCGATGCAGAGGGCATCGACGAGGCGACGAGGGTTCGTCGAGATCGCTACGGGCCGGCGGAGGAGATCTACACCGCCGAAGTGCGCCCAACCTCCAAGTCTGATCTCATCATCGATAACAACGACTACTCACGTCCCAAGATCCTGCCTTCAATCTCGAATTGACTTTTTCGCCTTTGAATGTCCCTGTCGCTGGGCTGTTAGCCCTTCGTGTTCGCGCGCGATTTCGTAGCGACGAGCGGGTCCATTAGATCGCCAAACTTCTCGATTCGTTTCAGCACGTCCTTCGCTTCGAAACGCAGGGTGTCGGGGTTCCCGTTCTTGGCGCATCTGTCAACCTCTTGCCACGACACTGGAGTTGACACGGTCGGTTCCGGCCGGGCCCGAAGTGAATACGCGGCCACGGTCGTCTTCGATGAGTTGTTCTGACTCCAGTCGATGAGCACTTTGCCGTCGCGGAGCGTTTTCTTCATCATCGACACAACTTCGTTTCGGTGATCTCGTTCGATTGCCTTGGCAATGTCGTGCGCTCGCTCGCCCAACTGGTCCCAGGTCGTGCGCTGCACGCGCGTGTAGAGCTGCAGGCCCTTCGAACCACTGGTTTTTGCGAAAAGTGACTCGCGATCGAGCGCTTCGCCGACCCACTTCGCAACTCGGCAGCATTCAACAATCGTGGTCCCGGGGCCGGGGTCGAGGTCGAAGACCATGTAATCAGGCGGCGCGGGTATGGATTTGCCCCTCGCGAGGTGCCACAGTGGCACGTGAAATTCGATGGTCGCAAGATTGGCGGCCCACAGCAGCGTGGGCCGATCGCCAACCGCCGTGTACACAATGGGTTCGTGCTCCCCTCTTTTGGAAGGCACTTCAATGGTCTTGATCCAATCGGGTTGATGTTCGGGCGCGTGCTTTTCGTAGAACGACATCCCTTCGACGCCGTTGGGATACCGACGAAACGTGGTCGGGCGATGAACGAGGTGCGGCAACATGACGTCGGCGATCCGGGCGTAGTAGTCGAGCACCTGACTCTTGGTGAATCCGGTATCAGGGTACAGGACCTTGTCGAGATTCGACAACGAGAGTTCGCGGCCGTCGATTTCAGTAAGGACCCGCTCAGGACTCACGGACCACTTCTTTCGCGCCCTTGTCGATTCGCAGTCCACGCCACGACGGTTGACGCAGGTTGCCGTCGTTGGTCCATTCCGCGAACTGCACCTCGCCCACGATCGTCGGGCGAACGAAGTGAGCGAGCGCCGTCTCCGCACGGCTCAGCGGCGTGGCGAACGGCGTCGACTTTCTCGCGAGCGGTTTGAGTCGCGCCAACAGTTCCTTGCGAGTCGCCGCGGTGAATCCCGTTCCAACTTTGCCCACGTAGTCCAGTCCCATGTCGGTCGGAACGCCCAGTAAGAGCGCACCGAGACTGCCGGCACGCTCCCCCTTACCCTCGGTCCATCCGCCAATGACGACTTCTTGGGTGAAGAAGTTCTTGACCTTGATCCAATTACCACTGCGCGAACCCGGCGAGTAGCGAGAGTCCCGACGTTTTATGACAACACCTTCAAATCCTCGCTCTCGCGAGATAGCGAGCACCTTGGCGCCGGAGGTGTTGGTGATCGATGGAGGCGTCGCGAACGTCTCGCCTTGCAACTCGAGTGACTCCAGGGCCGCACGTCGATCGTCATAGGAGAGGTCCATTATCGAACGGTCATCGAGATACAAAAGATCGAAGGCAAAGAAACTGGCCGGCGTCGAGTGTCGCAACTTTTCGATGGCTGGTTTGGACGTGACGTGGAGACGTGTGGAGAGCGTCGAGAAGTTCGGGCGGTTGTCCTGGTCCAAGGCGACGATCTCGCCGTCCAGGATCGCCGAACGTGAACCCAAGTGCAGGCCAATGTCGCGCAGCTCCGGAAACGTCGACAGCAGACTCTTGTCGTTGCGCGTGAACGCCCGCACGCGGCCCCCATCCACGTACACCAGAGCACGCACGCCGTCCCACTTGAATTCATAGGCCCAGCCGGCGTCCTTCTTTGGCAGTTCGCTCGCCAGGGCCAGCATCGGCTTGACGTGTTGGGGCATGGCCTCGAAGTACGCCGGCGCCGGGTCCATGCGATGGATCATCCAGTTCTTCTCGTCGATGGGAAAGAGGACGTAGCGACCCGACGCGCGTTTGCCGTGCAGCACGACCATTACCTCGTTGGTCCGCCACTTCTCGGTGTCGTAGGTACCGAGATCCCAGATGGTCACCCGACCGGCTCCGTACTCACCCTTGGGAATCGTCCCTTCGAACTTCCCGTAGTCGAAGGGGTGATCTTCGACGTGGACGGCGAGGTGATTGGTGTCGGGGTCCATAGGGAGACCCTTCGGGAGGGCCCACGAGACGAGCACGCCGTCTCGTTCCAAACGAAAGTCCCAGTGCAGGGCCCGGGCGTGGTGCTCTTGGATGACGAACGTCAGGGGTTGGGTGTTCCTCTTGGCGCCCTTTTGCGTCGCGCCCATTGGTTCAGGGGTGCGCTTGGAATCCCTTTTCGCCCGGTAGGTGGTGAGCTTCGAAGGTGGCGTGGCTGGGGTGTCCTTGGCGCGAGCCATGAAACCGGTCAGCCTGATTTCTTCTTGACGCTCTTGGCGGCACTCACGGCACGAATCAGTTCGTCCTTGGTCATCTTCGACGTGACGTCAATCTTGAGTCGCTTCGCGCGTTCCACGAGATCGGCTTTGGTCATGGTGTCGAGTCCCTGTCGCTCGCGATGCACCGAGACTTTCATGCTCGCGCTCTTGGAGGGCGCGCTCGCCTTGGCTGCCGAGCGAGTTGGTCGCTTCGACGAGCGGTCAATTGACGCCTGCAACGCGGACATCAGGTCGATGACGTTCGACTTCGGTCGGTCCTCAGCTCCGTGCACGACGGCGTGGCCGGCGCGCTTTTGTTCGACGAGTTCCTCGACGCGCTGGCGGTAGGTGTTCTTGTAACGACCCGGTTCCCACGCGTCAGTCAATGAGTCAACGAGCTTCTTCGCGATGGACAGTTCGCGGGCGTTCGCGTTGCCGACCGGCGGCAACGTATCCAGCTCCTCTTCGGGATTGCGGATCTCATCTTCGAAGAACATCGTCTCGAGCATCAACACTTTCTCGGCGGGACGAACGGCGACGAGGTGTTCCTTGTCGCGCAAGACCAACGTCGCGATGCCTACCTTCTTGGTTTCGAGCATCGCTTGGAGCAGCAGTGCGTACGCCCGGTCGGCGCCCTTGCCCTTGGGCGCGAGGTAGTACGACTGTCGAAAGAAGATCGGGTCGATCTCTTCCAAATCGACGAAGTCCTGAATCTCGATCAGTTCGGACTTTCCGGGGGCCGCTTCGGCAATCTCTTCACGCGTGACGACGACGTACTCGCCCCCTCCCAGCGGATAGCCATTGACGATGTCCTCGGTGGAGAGTTCCTCACCGGTCTCTTCGTCGACCTTCTTGTAGCGCACCCGGTGCGAGGTGTTCTTGACCAGTTGGTTGAAGTGGATGGTCTGGTCGGACGTCGCGCTGTAAAGACCCACGGGGACGCTGACCAATCCGAAACTCAAAAAGCCTGACCATGTGGCACGTGCCATGTGATTTTCTCCTCGACGAGTGCTTCGTGAGACCGACAGAGAGAAATTTTACCATCGGGAGCCTTCGAATCACAAAAAAATCTGGAAGCACTGGTGTGCAATTGATTCTCAGTGGTCCGCCGCAATGTCACACCATGGATTTATGTTGAAACTATGTCTCTACCTATGCAATCAACATCGCCCGTTGCCGTGTGCACGATGTGCGATGACGGGCTCTTGCACTGCCACGGCACGGCGATCGTGACTGCTCACGGCTCCCACGTCTGCTCCGATGATCCCGACTGCGCGCTCAGCGTCAACGAACACTGGTTCATGTCAGTCGAGGACGAAGAGTCGTTGCCCTAGCCCGCTAGGAGCGTCGAGACCACAGAACGACGCGTTGGGCTACGGGTGTAAATTTCGGTTTCGCGGTTAATCGCAAACCAAAGGAATCTTCTTATGTCTGATACCACATCTCCCTCCGCCGTCTTCGCCTTCGCAGACGAGGTCGTGGACCGACTCGCCAAGAGCGATCCATTGTTCGCGACCGAGGCGGGCATTCCCGGTTACGAACGACTGCTTCCCGACTTCTCCGCCGCGCAACAACGTCGAGACCAGGCTGAGACACTGCGCGACTTACAAGCTCTCGAGTTACTCGACAGCGTCAGCGACGTCGACCGCATTGCCAAGGAAGTGCTGCGCGAACGACTCTCCGTGCGGCTCGCACTCCTGGAGGCGGACGAGTATCGAAGGACGTTCTCTGTCTTGAACTCGCCGGTCTCGGCAATTCGACAGGTCTTCGAACTCATGGCAACGACGACGGCCGATGACGCGACGCACGTGGCGGCGCGTCTAAAGGCTGTGCGTGCGTCACTCGACACGTGGCGCGGCGCACTGCTCGTCACGGCTGCCGAGCACGAACTTCCCGCGGTGCGCCACGTGCTCGGCATTGCCGACCAAGCCGACACCCACGCGGCTGGCGCATTCTCTGAACTGGCGCAGCGCGTGGCGGCCGCAACGTCGGTCGACGTCGGTGCGTCGGGACTCGCCAACGCGGCGAAGGATGCAGAGGCCGCGTACGCAGAACTTGCAATGTTCTTGCGATCCGATATTGCTCCGAAGGCCTCGACGCACGAAGCCA
>Ga0208849_1002304_pt1 | contig 10728 bp, 4 predicted proteins | sample NGESurdeep072012_10_FD_184470 | JGI IMG/M metagenome (GOLD analysis project Ga0208849, IMG submission 184470) | Arctic peat soil microbial communities from Barrow, Alaska - NGEE Surface sample 53-3 deep-072012 (SPAdes) | ecosystem: Environmental > Terrestrial > Soil > Wetlands > Peat ...
TGCCGTACACCGACAGGGGATGGCCCACCACGGCCTGGACGCAGAAGCGGTTGAGCACGGTCCCGAACACGGCGTCGTAGTCGAAGCGCGTGGCCAGGTCGGGGTGCATGGTGGTCTCGTCGGTCTCCTGGCCGTAGACCACGCCCTGGTTGAGGTCGGTCATGGCCAGGCCCCAGATGCGACAGGCGAAGTGCATGTTGTGGCTGTCGTGCACCTTGGACAGGTGGTAGAAGGACCCCGGCTGCTTGGGATAGGGCAGCACGTCGGTGCGGCCCTTGTGGGTGATCTCGATGAAGCCCTCTTCGATGTCGATGTTGGGGGTGCCGTACTCCCCCATGGTCCCGAGCTTCACCAGGTGGATCGAGGGGTCGCGGTCGGCGATGGCGTAGAGCAGGTTGAGCGTCCCCACCACGTTGTTGACCTGGGTGTACACCGCATGGGCCCGGTCGATCATCGAATACGGGGCGCTGCGCTGCTCGGCGAAGTGCACGATGGCCTCGGGCTCGAATTTCTCGAGCAGGGTCTCACAGAAGCGGTGGTCGGTGAGGTCGCCCACAAAGGCGTCCACGGTCAACCCCGAGACCTCGGACCAGCGCCGCACCCGGTGCTGGAGATGGGCGATGGGGACGAGGCTGTCCACCCCCATCTCGAAGTCGTACTGGCGCCGGCAGAAATTGTCGACCACGCCCACGTCATGGCCACGACGAGACAGATGCAACGCCGTCGGCCACCCCAGATACCCGTCGCCCCCCAGCACGAGGATCCTCACCCGTGCCACCTCCTTCGTCGTCGCCGGCGCGTGCGCACAGACACCCAAGGATCCCCGATGAAGCTGGGAGGAAGCTGGGATGACCTGCAGAAAGCCCTGTGAAGCCGTGAAGAGACCGTGAGGTTACAGGTCGGGGCTCCCCCGTCCCCACACCTCGGTGGCACTACCATCGTCGCCGTGCCCGGCGCCCATCCTGTGCTTCTGGCCGTCCACTCCGCTCCGGTCCACCTGCACCTGACCTGGTTCCAGACGGTCGTGCTGGGCATCCTGCAAGGCGTCAGCGAGTTGTTCCCGGTCTCGAGCCTGGGCCACATCGTGCTCCTGCCCTCGCTCTTCGGCTGGCACCAGGTGGTGGCGGTCCAGTCCGACCCCGAGTCGTCGTGGCTGGCGTTCGTCGTCATGCTCCACGTCGGCAGTGCACTGGGCCTGCTCGTCTACTTCTGGCGCGACTGGCTGGCCATCATCAGAGCCTGGTTCCACACCCTGGCCACGAGGCGGATCGAGACACCGCACGAGCGCCTGGCCTGGTTGATCATCGTGGGCAGCATCCCCGCCGGCATCATCGGCCTCGCCCTGGAACACCCCCTGCGGGTGGCGCTGGCCAAGCCCGAGTCGGCGGCCCTGTTCCTCATCCTGAACGGGGCGATCCTGCTGGGGGCCGAGCGTCTGCGGCGCCGCTCCGAGGTCCAGGCGCTGGCGGTGCGGGAAGGCGCCAAGGCCGACGGGGGGCGCCGCCTCGAGTCCCTCGACTACCGCGAAGCCGGGGTGGTGGGTATGGCCCAGTCGACGGCGCTGATCGCGGGCATCAGCCGGGAGGGCGTGTGCATGACCGCCGGCCTGGCGCGGGGACTCGACAACGAGGACTCGGCCCGCTTCGCCTTCCTTCTCGCCACCCCCATCATCCTGGCGGCGGGACTGTTCAAGCTCCCGGACCTGACGGGCCCGCTCGGCAACGGGCTCCGGGGCCAGGCGCTGGTGGCCATGGTCATCACCGGCGTCACCGCCCTGCTCTCGGTGCGCTTCCTCATGCGCTACTTCAAGACACGGACTCTTACCCCCTTCGGGATCTACTGCCTGGCCTTCGGGACCTTCATGGCCATCTACCTCGCCGTGAAGTGAGCCCAGGACCGGCGCGCACCCTGGCCACCAAACCCCGGGTCGCGCCCAAGTTGCCCCGGTCCCCCCGGTAAAATGCCGAGTGCCGACACCGGGTGGCCGAGCAGGGGTGTCCAGGCACGGGAGGGGGGGCAGTGGCGCGACAGCATCCCGGAAGCGGGCTTCGCGACGCAGGCGCGCCCGTGGTGCCCCTGAGCCTCGTGGAGCCCGGGACCCTCCCGCCCCCGGTGCTCGACCTCACCGTGGTGGTGCCCTATTACAACCCGGGGCCGGCGCTGCGCTCGACGGTGGAGCGGGCCGTGGAGGTCCTGCACCAGACGGGGATCTCCTTCGAGATCGTCACGGTGTCCGACGGGTCCACCGACGGCAGCGACGCCTCGCTCGAAGGCCTGCCCGCCGATGTGGTGGTCCGAGTCGTGCTCCCCCACGCCGGGAAGGGCAAGGCGGTCCGTGCCGGGCTCGCCCGGGGCCGGGGCCGTTACCTCGGGTTCATCGACGGCGACGGCGACGTGCCCCCCGACCTCCTGGCCGAGTTCGTCGAGGTGGTCCAGAAGCAGCATCCCGACGTGGTCCTCGGCAGCAAGCGCCACCCCGACTCCCAGGTTGTCTACCCCCTGGCCCGCCGCCTGTACTCGTGGGGCTACCAGCAGCTGGTGCGCGCCTTGTTCCATCTCGACGTCCGCGACACCCAGGCGGGCATCAAGCTGGTCCGGCGCGAGGTGCTGGCCGAGGTGCTGCCACTCATGGTGGAGCAGGGTTACGCCTTCGACCTCGAGATGCTCGTCCTGGCCCGGCGGCTGGGGTACCGGGATCTGGTGGAGGCCCCGGTACGGATCGGCATCCGCTTCTCGAGCACCGTGTCTCGGCGCGTGGTGGTGGGGATGCTGCACGACACCTTCGCCATCTGGTGGCGGCTGCGGTCCGGCGACGCCTACGGAGGGTCGACAACCCGGGAGCGCTGAGACAGCGGAGCCGTAGCATGCCGCGATGACGCGCGTGCCGGCCACCGATGAGCGCGCCCCGGAAACCGGCGACGGCGTCATGACCACCTTGTCCGCCGCCGTGCGGCGCGCCAAGGAGACCGACCCGCTCACTCCGGTCACGGTGGTGGCGCCTTCGGCCTACGCGGCGCTGTTCGCCCGCCGGGCCCTGGGGGCCGGACACGGGCCCGAGGGTCGCGGGGGTGTCGTGAACGTCACCTGCACCACCGCGGACAAGCTGGTGCGTCAACTCGGGGCCCCCGTCCTCGGCGCCAGGGGCCTGCGCCTGGCCCCTGCCCCCGTGGACCTCGAGGCCATGCGCACCGGGGCCCTGGCGGCGCGGGGATGGATGGCCGACCTGGTGGCGCACCCCCGGGGCATGCTGGCCCTGCGAGATGCCGTGGCGGAGCTCCGACGCTGCCCGGCTCCGACGCTGGCGGCTCTGGGCCGGCGCCGGGGTCGCATCGGTGAGCTGTGTCGTCTGGTGGCGGAGGTCCGCGCCGTCCTGCACCGACGGGGCTACGCCGATGCCGTCGACCTCGCCGCCGCCGCGCACCATGCCGCCACCGGCGGCGCGCTCGGGTCCCTGGGCGCGGTGCTCGTGCTCGACCAGGGCGCACTGGCGCCGGCGGAACGACGGGTCCTCGACCTCGTCGTGCCCGGGACCGGCTCCGGACCCCTCGACGCCCCGATGGCGGCGCGCCCGTTGACCGAGGTGCGGGCCTGTGCGGACCCCGACGAAGAGGTGCGCGCCGCAGTCCGGTCCGTGGTCGCATCGGTGGACGCCGGCGTGGCGTCGTGGGCCCAGGCGATCTTCCATCCGCACGGCCCCGGCTACGCCCGGGCCCTGCACCACGAGCTCGAGGCGGCCGGCGTGGCGGTGAACGGGCCCGAGACGCGCCGCCTGCACCGGTCGGTGGCGGGCACCGCCATGCTGGGCCTGCTCGAGCTGGCCACCTCGGACTGGGGGCGCGACGAGGTCGTGGCCTGGCTCTCGACCGCCCCCATCGTGTCGGGCCCCGACCGTCGGCGGGTGCCGACCAGCCGATGGGACGCCCTGTCGTCCGACGCCGGCGTGGTGCGGGGTGTGGCGCAATGGGGCGAACGGTTGCAGAACCTGGCGGCGCGCTACCCCGACCGGGCCCGCGAGGCCGACGCCCTGGCGCGCTTCGTCGAGGGCCTGGCCACGAGGACGGTCCCGCCCAAGGGGTCGTGGGCGACCCACGCCACGTGGGCCGTCGATCTCCTGGACCACTACCTCGACACCGACCCCGGGTCGTGGCCGGCGCACGAGGTGGGCGCCACCGCCCAGGTGCGGGGGGCGGTGCTGGCGCTGGGCGAGCTCGATGCGGTCTCGGACCACACCGATCACGGCACCTTCGTGCGCGCCGCACGCACGGTGCTCGAAGAGACGGGCCTCGACACCTCGGACCTCCCCGACGGCGGGTTCGGCGACGGGGTCTTCGTGGCCCCGTTCGGTCGGGCCCGCGGCCTCCGCTTCGAATCGGTCGTGCTCGTCGGCATGGCCGACGCCGAGGTCCCGGGCGGGATCGGCGACGACGCCCTGTTGCCCGAGGACGTCCGCCGGCTCGACATCTCGGGCGGGCTGCGCACCCGCCGGGCGCGACTGGACGAGTTGCACGACGACGTCGTCGCCGCCCTGGGCGCCGGCACCACGCGTCGGATGGCCACCTACCCGCGTGTCGACCCCCGGACCGGGCGCGCCCAGGTGGTGTCGCGTTGGCTGGCCGCGCTCACCGGTGTCGGCACCCGGTGGCGGTCCGTGGACTCCTTCGCGGCCGGGGTCTCCTCGGCGGCGACGGCGCTGTCGGTGCGCGAGCTCGAGCTCCACGACACGGCCCGCTGGGCGGCCCAGGGCCGTGATCCGGCCCGGTCCCCACTGGCGATGGGCGCGCCCCGGCTGCGTCTGGGGCTGGGAGCGGCGCGGGACCGGTCGGGAGACGACTTCACCCGCTTCGACGGCAACATCGGGGTGGGACTGGTGTCACCCTTCGTCGCCGACGCCCCGATGTCGGCCACCCGTCTCGAGGCCTATGCCAAGTGCCCGCGCCGCTTCCTCTACGACCGCGTGCTGCAGGTCTCCAAGCGCACGCTTCCCGAAGAGCTCTGGCAGATGGAGCCGACCGAACGCGGCACCCTGGTGCACTCGATCCTCGAGGAGTACCTCCTCGAACGCCTGGCCGGCGCCACGCGCTCGCTCCCCCGGCTCCTCGCCATCGCCGAGACCCAATTCGCCGCCGCCGAGGGCCGCGGGCTTGTGGGCAAGGCGCTGTTGTGGCGGATGGACAAGACCGCCCTGCGGCGCGATCTCGAGCGCTTCCACGACGAGGAGGGCGACCTCGAGCCGCTGGCGGCCGAGCTCGAGTTCGGGACCGGGGTCGACGGTGCCGATCCCGCCGTGTCGGTCACGCTCGACAACGGCCTCGAGGTCCGATTCAAGGGCAAGGCGGACCGCGTCGACCGGGCCCCGTCGGGCGAGCTTGTCGTGTCGGACTACAAGACGGGCCGACAGACCATGTTGTCGGCACTCAAGAAGGACCCCGTGGCCGGAGGCCGGCTCCTCCAGCTCCCGATCTACGCCCTGGCGGCTCAGGCGAGCTTCGGCGTCGACGGGGAGCGGGTGCGGGCGCGGTACTGGTTGTTGTCGGCCAAGCGCGTGGCACCGTGTTTCAGCCTGACCATCACCGACGAGGTCCAGGCCCGCTTCCGCGCCGTGCTGGCGCTGATCGCCCAGGCCGTCGAGGCAGGCGCCTTTCCGGGCGCGCCCACCGAGAAGCCCGGCGACCGCCAGTTCGACGCGTGCCGGTCGTGTGACTTCGACGTCCTGTGCCCCGTCACGCGTGACCGCCAATGGGCCCGAAAGAGCGGTGCCCCGGGAGTGGCCCCGGTGCGGGCGCTCATGGAAGCCGAGGTCCCCGACGATCTCAAAGGGGCGGTCATCGACGGCTTCGGCGACGACAGGGTTGCCGATGACAGGGTTGCCGATGACAGGGTTGCCGATGACGGGGTCGTGCCCCGGTGACCGGCTCCTCGGGTTCTTCGGGCGACGACCAGGCCCGGGCATCGATCCGGTCCGAGCTCGACACCACCCTGGTGGTGGTGGCCGGCGCCGGCACCGGGAAGACGACGGCTCTGGTAGGGCGGATCGTGGAGCTCGTGCGAAGCGGACGTGCCTCGTTGCGGGAGATCGCGGCGATCACTTTCACCGAGGCGGCCGCGGCCGAGCTGCGCCAACGCATCCGGGAGAGGATCGAGCAGGTGGCGATCGACCACTCCGACGAGCCACTGCTCGCCGTGGCCCGCCAGGAAGCCGACGAGGCCGCCATCTGCACGTTGCACGCCTTCGCCCAGCGCATGCTGGTGGAACACTGCGTGGCGGCGGGCATCCCCCCGGGCTTCGATGTGCTCGACGAGAACGCTGAGCGAGCCGACTTCGACGCCCGCTTCGAGCGCTTCGCCGACACCCTGCTCGCCGACCCCGCGGCGGAGCCCGCCCTCGTCCAGGGATTCTCGATCGGGTTGACCCACGACGACCTGGTCGAGATCGCACGGGGCCTGCACCGACACTGGGACCGGCTCGAAGACGGTGGGCTCGCGGCCCTCGAGCACATGCGCCCCGCGCCCGGTGGGTGGCCGGCTGCCGACCGGGGCTCGGTGCTCGCCGCCATCGACGCCGCGCTGGCCCTCCGCCACTGGTGCACCGACGACCGGGACCGGTTGTGGGAGCACCTCGACTGGCTCGGTGGCGTCCGCCGGAAGCTGGCGTCGTGCGCCGACGAGCCATCGACCCTGCAGTTGCTCGACAGCCTCAAGCCCTTCCGGAACAAGCTCGGCCAGCAGGGGAACTGGGGCGGCCACGTCGAAGAGGTGCGGGCCGCCTGCGCCGCCGCGGAGCAGGCGCGCCTCGAGCTCCAGCGCGACAGCTTCCACGCCATCCTGGGCGAGCTCGGCGCCCGCCTGGCCCGGTTCGTCATCACCGCAGCCGACGAACGCCGCGTCGAGGGGCGCCTCGGTTTCCACGACCTGCTGGTCCACGCCCGCAGGCTCCTGCGAGACGACCCCGCCGCGGCGCGGGCCCTGCGGCGCCGGTACCGGCGCCTGCTCATCGACGAGTTCCAGGACACCGATCCCATCCAGGTCGAGCTGGCGGCCCGTCTCGCCGCCACCGTCGACGGGTCCGCCGACCTGCACCACGCCGAGCCCGGCGGGCTCTTCGTGGTGGGAGACCCCAAACAGTCGATCTACCGGTTCCGGCGGGCCGACATCGAGTTGTTCTCACGCGTCGGCCGGGAGATCGGGGAGGAGATCGTCCTCGTCACCAACTTCCGCTCAGTGCCGGGCATCTTGGAATTCGTCAACACCGTCTTCGAGGAGCTCTTCGGTGCCGAGCCCGTCGAGGGCCAGGCCGCCCATCACGTGCTGGTCGGGGACCGTGCCCCGGTCCCCCTCCGCTACCGGGGCGCCACCACGGCCGGGGGGCCCCGGCCTCCGACGCGACCAGGGTCCGGCGCCACCCAGCTCGCACTCGACGGGTTGGGAGCGGCAGCGGACGAGCCACTCCTGACCGACGCCACCTCGCGACGGCGCTCGGCCAGCACCATGCCCCCCGTCGTCCTGCTGGGCGGTCCGATGAAGACGAGCATCGCCGAGGTCCGGCGCGCCGCCGCGCACGACGTGGCGGTCACCATCGCCGAGATCCACGACAGCCGGTGGGCGGTCGTGGACGAGGACGACGGCACCACCCGGCCCGCACGCTGGCGCGACGTGGCGGTGCTGCTCCCGGCCCGCACGGCGTTGGGGGCGCTCGAAGAAGCCCTCGAAGAGGCCCGCATCCCCTACCGCCTCGAAGGCGTGGCGCTGCTGTGGGGATCCGACGAGGTGCGCGACGTCCTCGCCGTCCTGCACGCCGTACAGGACCCCGTCGACCGTGTGGCCGTGCTCGGTGCGCTGCGGAGCCCGGGCCTCGCCTGCGGCGACGACGACCTCGTGACATGGCATCAGGCCCAAGGCACCTGGGATCCCCGCCGACCCGCGCCCGAGGGCTACGAGGGCCATCCGGTGGCGAGCGCCATGGCCGTCCTGGCCCGGCTGCACGACGAGCGGTGGTGGCGCGAGCCCTCGGCCATGGTGGCGCGGGCCTTCGAAGAGCTCCGCAGCTTCGAGCTGTGCCTCGCGTTTCACCGACCCCGCGACCACTGGCAACGGCTGCGGTGGCTCGTGGATCAGGCCCGGCTCTTCGACGAGACGGTGGGCGGCCCCCTCCGGTCCTTCCTGGCCTGGGCCGACCTCCAAGCCGAGGACGACCGGCGCAGCGGTGGCGTGGGCCCGCCCGACCCCGATGACGACGCCGTGCGCGTCTTGACCATCCACGGGTCCAAGGGCCTGGAGTTCCCCGTCGTGGTCCTGGCCGGGCTCGAACGCGACGTGGCCTCGGGGCAGCGGGCGCCGGCCGTGCTGTGGCACGAAGACGGGACCCCGGCGTTGCGGGGCGGGGGGCTCCTGCGCTCGCGCCGCTTCGACGAGGTCAACACCCGCGAGCGTGAGCTCGACGTGCTGGAGCAGCACCGCCTGGTGTACGTCGGGATGACCAGGGCCCGCGACCATCTGCTCGTGTGCCTGCATCACAAGGAGCTCAAGGGGACCACGAGCACCACACCCACCGAGGCCGCCCGCCTCCTCGACATCTGCCTGCGCTCGCCCCAGCTGTGGCGAAGACTCCCCCTGCCGGCGCTGACCGCCGACGACGCTCCCGACGACGCGGCGGCAACCGAGGCGATGTCCAAGGTCGTGGCGAGATTCGGACTGGACCGCCACGCCATGCCGGGGCCCGACGACACCGCCGGCGCCTCGGACGCCGAAGTGCTGTCCTGGCGCCAGGGTGTCGACTCCTTTGCCACGCGGCGAGGCGCGGCGCTCGCCTCGACCCGGCGCGCTCCGGTGACCACGGCCACGGCCATCGCAGCGCGCGTCGCCCTCACCGACCCCTCCGAGCTTGCCGAGCCCCGGCTCCCGGTGTCAGGGACAGCCCCGGCGCCGGATCCGGGATGGCCCGACGCCGTCGGAGCCCTGTGGCGCGACGCCGACACGGCGCTGCAGGTGGGTCGGGCAGTGCACTCGGCGTTGGCGGTCCTCGACCTCTCGACGGGCACCGACGACGCCGGGCGTGGTGCCCCCGACGTGGCCCGAGGGCGCGCCACCGCCCACGGTGTCACCGACCACGCTGACGCCATCGCCACCATGGTGGGCGCCGCGCTGGCGTCCCCGACGGTGGCCGCGGGGGCCACGCGCCGGCACTGGCGGGAGCTCTTCGTCGCTGTCCCCATGGGCGACGGGGTCCTCGAGGGATACGTCGACCTCGTGGTCGAGGAGGGCGACGGGTTGGTGGTGGTGGATTACAAGACCGACCGCACCAGCGGATCGGCAGGACTCGACGCCGCCGCCCGGCGGTACGGGCCCCAGGTGGCGAGCTATGCGATGGCCCTCGAGGTGGCCACCGGCCGAACGGTGCACCGCTGCGTCCTCGTCTTCGTCGGTGACGGTGCGCCGCTCGAGGTGGTCCTCGAAGGCGCCGAACTGGACCGGGCCCGGGCGGTGGCCCGACACGCGGCCGACGAGCTCCTGAGCGCCGAGGTCCAGAACGTCAGGTAGCTGCCGTTTTCGGTGGAAGCTCGCGGTCGTCGCGGCGCGATCCCGCGATGAGCTCGAGTCCCGACTCTCCGGGCAGGCCGCGCGGGACACCGACGAACTCCGGCGCTTCGAGCCCGCGCGCCGAACCGTCGATGTGGTCGAGCTCGGGCATCTCCTTGTCGGCACCACCCACCACGCCGAGCTCGTGGAAACGCCGGGCCTGGGGGAAGACGTTGCGCTCGAGCGACCCCACGGCCTTGTTGTAGGAGTCCACAGCGCCGCTGAGGCTGCGACCGGTACGCGCCATGTGCTCGCCGAAGGTGGCCAGACGCTTGTAGAGCTCGCGGCCCATGTCCTGCACCTCGCGGGCGTTCTCGGCCAGTGCCTCGTTCTGCCACCCGCTGGCAACGGTCAGCAAGAGTGCGATCAGTGTCGTCGGGGTCGCCAACAGGACGCGATGCGAGACGGCGTGCTCCAGGAGTGACGAGTCGTGCTCGAGCGCGGCGGCCAGCAGCGCGTCACCGGGAACGAAGGCCACGACGTACTGCGGCGAGTCCTCGAACTGATCCCAATAGGCCTTCTTGGCCAGCGAGTCGACATGTGTCCGCAACTGTCGGGCGTGCGACACCAGGTGCGTCTGTCGGGCAGCCTCGTCGGTGGCGTCGTTGGCGTCGAGAAAGGCCTGCAGTGGCACCTTGGCGTCGACCACCACGTTCCTGGCCCCCGGCAGGTTCACGACCATGTCGGGTCGCAGCCTTCCGTCCGCACCTTCGGTGGTCACCTGTTGCTCGAAGTCGCAGTGCTCCACCATCCCCGCCATCTCGACCACGCGTCGCAACTGCATCTCGCCCCACCGACCGCGCGTGGCCGGGGAACGCAGGGCCGTGACCAGATTGCGCGTCTCGGACTGCAACTTGTCCTGGGAGTCGGTGAGGGTCCGGACCTGCTCGCTCAACCCGGTGTACGCCTTCTGGCGCTCGAGCTCGAGCAAGCGCAGGCCGTGCTCATAGCGGCCGAGCTGGTCCCGCAACGGGAGGAGCAACTGCTCGATGGCCTGGGTGCGTTGGTCGAGATCGCCGCGTGCGGCCTGCTGGGCGTGGGCCATGCGAGCGTCGGCCAGCTCCAGGAACTGGGTGTTGTTCTGCTCGAGGGCTTGGCGCGAGAGCTCGGCGAACTCACCCACGAGCTGGCGACGCACGTCCTCCGCCGCCACGC
>Ga0208849_1002305_pt1 | contig 10725 bp, 11 predicted proteins | sample NGESurdeep072012_10_FD_184470 | JGI IMG/M metagenome (GOLD analysis project Ga0208849, IMG submission 184470) | Arctic peat soil microbial communities from Barrow, Alaska - NGEE Surface sample 53-3 deep-072012 (SPAdes) | ecosystem: Environmental > Terrestrial > Soil > Wetlands > Peat ...
TTCGGCTACATGAAGGTCATTGCGCGCCAGGCGCTCGACGACGAGCCGCTTCTCAGCGGCCTCGGCCCCGAGCCGCTCGGCAATGAATTCGATGCGGCGATGCTGGCGCGCGCCTGTGCCGGCAAGAAGACCAGCCTGAAGGCGGCATTGCTCGACCAGCGCGTAGTCGCCGGGCTCGGTAACATCTATGTCTGCGAGGCGCTGTATCGCGCGCAGCTGTCGCCGCGACGGCTGGCCGCAACGCTGGCGACCAGAAAAGGCGATGCCGCCGATCGCGCCAGGCGCCTGGTCACCGCGATCCACGCGGTGCTCAACCAGGCGATCAAGGCCGGCGGCTCGTCGCTGCGCGACCACCGCCAGACTTCCGGCGAGCTCGGCTATTTTCAGCACTCGTTTCGGGTCTACGACCGCGAAGGCGAAAAATGCCAGACCGCGGGCTGCAGCGGAATCGTCAGGCGGGTTACCCAGAACGGGCGATCGACGTTCTGGTGCCCGAGATGCCAGAAATAGTCCAATGAACACGCCGACTCTTCAGACCAGCCGATTGATCCTGAGGCCATTAGCGCTTTCGGACGCAGCGGCGATCCAGCGTCAATTCAATAATTGGAACATCATCCAGCACCTCGCATCGGTTGTGCCTTGGCCTTATCCCGACGACGGTGCGGAGACCTTCGTCGAGCTCCAATTGGGAAAAATCGCCGCGGGCGAGGAAATCTATCAATGGGTTCTGGTGCTGCGGCCTGGCGATGGCCAGGCGATCGGGAACATTCATTTTCGTCCCGAGTCGGATGCCCCAAAGGGCAATCGCGGCTTTTGGCTCGCCGAGCCGTACTGGAATAGAGGGCTGATGACCGAAGCCATCACAGCCGTGAACGATTTTGCCTTCCGAACGCTCGGCATCGAAAGCTTCTACGTCTGCAACGTGGTTTCCAATGCAGCGTCACGCCGCGTCAAGCAAAAGACCGGCGCCGAATTTGTCGACTACATCGAGCTTGCGCACCACAATGGCCAATCGAAAGCCGAACAATGGAAAGTCACTCGCGAAAACTGGCTAAGCCGAGGCTCGGCCAACTCGGTTTGACCGACGTGTCCCGGATGATGCGCAGCACGCCGCACTTGCGGCGTGGTGCGCTGCTGATCCGGGGTCTATCTGTTAAGACAGGCGTGGTCCCGACTCTGCGGCGCAGCGCGAATAGCGCTGCACCGCATCCGGGACACAAGGCCGTTGGCTTCAGACGAAGCGCCCTCAGGGAACGATCGCAGCCAATTCTGCAGGTGTCTGCGAGAACATCGAGCGTAGCACTTCGGACGACGCCGGCAGTTCGCCGACGACCGGCTGCTCGTCGGCGGAGGCGCCGGCGTTCAGCTTGGCCTCGACCCATTGCCAGAGGCCGCGAATTTCGTCGGCCGATTTGCCGGTGGGGGCGTATTCGACAACCGCCAAGCCCAGACCCAAAGCATCCTGATGATCGTTGCGCATGACGATGCAAGGCAGCGCGAGAACGCCCAGGGGATCGAGCGGCTCCTCATCGGCGAGTACGGTTGCTGCGTTACTGATGCGTTGGCCGCGGATCGGAGTCTGGTTGAGGACAAAGGCGAACGGCTTGTCGAAGGAGCGGATCAGGTTGAGCGTCGACGCCGCGGCTTCGATATCGGCGACGCTGGGGCGCGTCGGGATCAGGCACAAATCGGCGCAGCGGATCGCCGCCGTGGTCGCCGGGCTGACGCCGCCGGCGGTGTCGATGATGGTCAGCGTTACGCCGGCACTGACAAAAGACTGCAACCGCTGCAGGATCATGTCGGCGCTGTAGACCGGCTCGACGATGGGTTCGGCATAGATGCGGCGGGTCTGCCAGTTCGACAGCGTGCCTTGCGAATCGGTTTCGATCAGGCGAACGGTGTGTCCGGCCTTCATTGCTGCAAGGGCGAGGCCAATGGCTAGTGTGGTTTTGCCGCTGCCGCCCTTTTGGGTGGCCAGTACGATCGTATGCATTGTAGTTCCTCAGGATTATTGTTTACGGTGTCTGCGGTTACGCCAGACTGAACTGATTGCGTCGCATTTACGACGCCGAGCAATTCTCGCTCAGGACCTGCCGGCCCGATCCAGAAGTCTCAGGGGATCGCGGCAGTCCGAATCACCAAACCTCGCGACGATGGCTGGTTATGAGGCATCTGGCTATTCCGGTAGAATACGGGATGTGCTGGATTCTACTGCGGCAACAGAGGATGACGGAACATGACCGGTAACTGGCGGGATCGCGCGGGCACGGCTTTCAATTGTCAGAAGCAGCCGGCGTCGGGCAGCCGCGGCATGGTGGTCAGCAATCATCCGCTGGCGTCGGCGGCGGGCACCGAGATGCTCGCCGCCGGCGGCAACGCCATCGATGCCGCGATCGCAACCCTGTTCACGCTGACCGTGGTCGAGCCGATGATGGTCGGGATCATCGGCGGCGGCATGGCGCATATCCGGCTCAGTGACGGCAGCCACCGTTTTGTCGATGGCCAAAGCACCGTTCCGCTGGCCGTGCGGCCGGACAGCTATCGGTCAAAACCCGGTTCGGCGCACGATGTGTTCGATACCGTCGATGACGAAAATCTCAACGGGCCGAAGGCGGTCGCTGTGCCGGGCTCGCTGAAGGCCTGGTGCGAGACGCTGCGCAGGTTCGGGACCATGGACCTCGCCGACGTGATGCAGCCGGCGATCAGGCATGCCTCGCGCGGCTTTGCGGCGACACCCTATCTGCACGAATGCATCGCCGATGGCGCGGAAGCGATGTCGAAGGACAAGGCGATCTCGGCGATTTACCTCCCCGATGGGAAGCCGCTGAATGCCGGCGACCGCGTCGTGCAAGCCGAATATGCCGAGACGCTCGCGCATATTTCTCGGCACGGCGAAGCCGCGCTTTATCGGGGTCCGCTCGGCGATATTCTGGTCGACTACATGGCGGCGCATGGCGGCTTCATCACCCGCGAAGATCTCAACCGCTACGAGACCGTCGAACGCGCGCCGATCCGGACCGACTATCGCGGCTGGGAGATCCTCGGTCCGCCGCCGCCCGCGGCCTCCGGCGTGCACATCGCGCAGATGCTGAATATTCTGGAGGGCTAGGACATTTCAGCGATGGGGTTCGGCACCGCCGAGACCATCCATGTCTTGGCCGAAGTGCTGAAGATCGCCTTTGCCGACCGCGCCGCCGCCAGCGGCGATCCTGACTTCATCAAGGTGCCGGTGGCGCGGCTGATCTCGAAGGGCTACGCCGATGAGCGCCGCCGCGCGATCGATCCGAAGCGAGCGCAGCCCTGGGGCGCCGGCGTGCAGCCGCTCGAGAGCGCGCACACCACGCACACGACCGCGGCGGATGCGTTTGGCAACGTGGTCGCGACCACGCAGACCATCAACAACCTGTTCGGCGCCAAATTCCTGATTCCGGGCCTTGGCACGGTGCCGAACAATTACATGAACCTCTACGATCCCCGTCCCGGCCATGCGCTGTCGCTGGCGCCGGGCAAGCGCGTGACCACCTCGATGTCGCCCATGATGGCGCTGCGCCGCGGCAGGCTGGTCTATGCGCTCGGCCTTCCCGGCGGAAAGCGGATTTTTCCAAGCGCGATGCAGGCGCTGCTCAACCTGATCGACCACGGCATGAGCTTGCAGGAAGCGGTCGAGGCGCCGCGGGTCTGGACCGAAGGCAACGCGCTGGAAGTGGAATTGGCGGTTCCGGACGGCGTTCGGGCGAAACTCACGGCGTTGGGTCACCGTGTGCTTGCGGTGCCGACGGTCGCCGGGGGCATGAATGCAATCGAGTTCCACGAGAACGGCTCGCTCACCGGCGCCGCATGCTGGCGCGCCGACGGCACGCCGATCGGCCTTGCCGGCGGGTTGGCGCGTGCCGGCGTGAGGTTCGGTCTGGCGTAGCCGGCAAGCGACCGCTATTTCCTCACGCAGATGACGCGAACGACCGACGCCCTCGCGTCCGTCGTTCCGCTGCTTGCCGCATTGATGCCATTGGCTTTGAGGAATTCGCGCACCGTGTCGGCTGAAACCAGCGCCGCCTGCGCCGCCGGCGCTGCATTGGGCGGTCCGGCAACCAGCAGCGGCTTCAACAGCGCAACGCCGGCGAATTTGCCGTCGCTGTCCAGCGCCGCCGCGCCGGAAAAGCCCAGCCCGGGCGCCGGCGACAGCGCCAGATCGCCGCCGCTGCCGACTTGAACGATCGATGCCTTGATGCGGCTGACGGCAGCACCGCCGCCCTGGTTCTGCGGATCGGCAATACCCGTCAGCTCGACCCCGGACTTCGCCGCGCCATTGGTCAGACTGAGCGGCTTCAAGTCGCGGGCGCCGTAGATCCGCAGCAGAGCGAGATCGTGGTCCTTGTCCGTGGCGAGGCGATCGGCGTTGCCGTAACCGGCAATCGCGATCGCGAGGCAGCCGTCGGTGACCTGGCGATCTGCCAGAATCGCGCCGTCGGCGCTGACGACGATGCCGGTACCGTATTCGACGGTCTTGCGCGGCGGCGGGCCCGCGATTGGCGCACCGGTCGGAAACGGAGTGAACGCGCTCGACATTGCGATCACCACCGGCTCCACGGTATTTTCGGTGGCCTGATCGTAGAGAATGGTGAGGATGCGGACCTCGTCGCCCTTGAACGTCCCGCGCACATAAAATTTCTTCAGCCCCTGCATGCCCGACAGCACGAAGAAATCCGGCTTGACCACGGTATAGTCGATGGTGCGGCCGGTGGTCTCCTTCTTTTCCTGCTCGGCGAGCTTCGCGGTGGCGGGATTGGCTTGCTTGCGCCGCGCAAGCAGGATCTGGATGGTCCCGGTGGGAGAACTCCATTTGGCGCCGTTGGCGTCGCTGGATTGCTGCGGCACCAGCTTGGTCGGCACTCCCAAACGCACGCCGGTGCCGGCATCGGTGACGATCTTCCAGCCGACATTGTTCTGCTTCCGCTTTGCGGTCTCGGCGAGTTCGCCGCGCTCCTTCGGATTGAGCACGCCGGTCTGTTTGCCGCCCTTGGCCTTCTGATATTCCTTGATGGCGGCCACCATTCGCTCGCTGACCTCACCCGTGATTGCGCCGTTGTACTGGCCGACCCAGGCAAGGTCCGACTGCAGCGCCTGACGCTCCCCTATCGACATCGCGTTGGCGGTATCGGCCGGGGTCTGCAGCGCGGGACGGCCCGGAGCAGTTGCGGCCGGCTTCGGCCTGGCGGCCGGGGGCGGCTTTGCCGTCTGCGCCTGGGCGCAAGCCCCGGCGGCCACCAACATCAATGTTGCCGTCAGCATCGATCTCATGACAAATCTCGGGGTCATTGACGTGCGCGCAATTAAGCACATCTGCTTGGTCGGCAACAACCGCTCCGGGGTTCAAGCGAGCACGCTGCCGTTTTCGGACGATTGGGAAACAACCGCGCCATGCTGAGTGCCGAAGAGATCGAACGCTACGCCCGCCATATCGTGCTGCGCGAGGTCGGCGGCCCCGGACAGGCGGCCTTGAAGGAAGCCTCGGTGCTGGTGATCGGCGCCGGCGGCCTCGGCGCGCCGGCGCTGATGTATCTCGCCGCGGCCGGCGTCGGCATCCTCGGGGTGGTCGATGACGACATCGTGTCGCTGTCCAACCTGCAGCGCCAGATCATTCACGCCACGCCGGATATCGGCAGGCTCAAGGTCGACAGCGCCGCCTCGCAAATTCACGCCCTCAATCCTCATGTCCGGTTCGCCGCACACGCCACCCGGCTCGATGCCGACAATGCGATGGCGCTGATCGGCGGGTACGATCTGGTGCTCGACGGCTCCGACAATTTCGCCACCCGCTATTTGGTTTCGGATGCGTGTTTCCTCGCCGCCAAGCCGCTGGTCACGGCGGCGCTCGGCGTGTTCGACGGATCGCTGACCACGATTCGCGGGCATGAGCGCGACGCCGCGGGCGAGTTCAATCCGACCTACCGTTGCCTGTTTCCCGAACCGCCGCCGCCCGGCACCGTGCCGGCCTGCGCCGAGGCCGGCGTGATGGGCGCGCTCGCCGGCGTGCTGGGGTCGATGATGGCGCTGGAGGCGATCCGCGAGATCGTCGGCTTCGGCGAGGGCCTGGTCGGGCGGCTATTGATGGTGGACGCCCGGGCGATGCGGTTCGAAACGCTGCGCTACGCGCGCGATCCGCTCAATCCGCTCAACGGCGATGCGCTGGTGATCACCGATCTGAGCGGGCATCGTTAGTCATCCCTCGCGACGCGCGCGAAGTGTGCGCTCATCCCGAGTGAGCGCGAATGCGTTCATCCTGGGATGAGGTTTTCTCCGGCCCTCATGGTGAGGAGCGCGGCACCGCCGCGCGTCTCGAACCATGTGCGAGAAGGCTTGGCCTCACGCCCGCTTCTTCTCGCTGTCCAGGTGGGCCATCTGCGCTTCGGCATAACGCGCGCCGGCGGCGGCGCCGCGCGGGAAGGCCGTGGCGAGATCGGCCAGATGCGCCGGCGTCAGCGTGACATCGAGCGCGCCGAGCGCCTCGCTCAGTCGGTCGCGGCGTCGCGCGCCGACCAGTGGCACGATATCGCGTCCCTGCGCCGCCACCCAGGCGATCGCGGCCTGTGCCGGCGAGGCGCCGATGTCATGGGCAATCGCGCGCAGCCGCTCCACCAGGGCCAGATTGGCATCGAGGTTCCTGTCCTGGAAACGCGGGCTCATATAGCGGAAGTCCTGTGCGCCGGAACGCTGTTTCGACCAATGCCGGCTGATGAGACCGCGCGCCAGCACGCCATAGGCGGTGACGCCGATGCCGAGTTCACGACAGGTCGGCAGAATATCGGCTTCGATGCCGCGCGAGATCAGCGAATATTCGATCTGCAGGTCCGCGATCGGATGCACCGCATGCGCCGGGCGAATGGTGTCGGATCCGACTTCCGAAAGCCCGATATATCTGACGTAACCGGCCTTGATCATATCGGCGATGGCGCCGATCGTGTCCTCGATCGGCACCGCAGGATCGAGCCGCGCCGGGCGATAGATATCGATATATTCGGTGCCGAGCCGCTGCAGCGAATAGGCCAGGAAATTCTTCACTGCTGCCGGCCGGCAATCGTAGCCGAGCCAGCCCCGGGGCGGATCGCGCAGCGCGCCGAATTTGACGCTGATCTGCAGGTTGTTGCGGGGGTGGCCGGCGAGCGCTTCGCGGATCAGCATCTCGTTGTGACCCATGCCGTAGAAGTCGCCGGTGTCGAGCAGCGTGATCCCGGCCTCAACGGCGGCGTGAATGGTCGCGATGCTCTCGCTGCGGTCGCTGGGGCCGTAGAAATCCGACATGCCCATGCAGCCGAGGCCGAGTGCGGAGACGTTCGGGCCGGTCGCGCCCAGTTTGCGATTGTCCATGGTGACTTTCCTTCGCGGTATCGGGAGATTTGAGCCGTGTGCCCGTGACCCCCAATATGGGCGGTTGCGATTGCCTCGATAAGCTGCACAATGCTGAATAGCTTGTTCATTATATCGAACAATGAAGGATTTCGATCTCCGCGATCTCGATGTCTTTGTCGCCGTGGCCCGGACCCGGAATTTTCGGCGTGCGGCGCTCGAGCAGCGCGTTTCAGTCTCGAGCCTGAGCCAGCGGCTGCGCAACATCGAAGAGCGGCTCGGGGTCCGCCTGATGAACCGCACCACCCGCAGCGTCGCGCTCACCGAGGCCGGCGAGCTGTTGCTGGCGCGGGTCGGACCGGCGATGTCGGATGTCGGCAATGCGCTCGATGAAATCAGGGGCTTGCGCGGCGTGCCGTCGGGACGCTTGCGGATCAACGTGCCGCCACCGGTGGTTGATCTGGTGATGGCGCCGATGGCGGCGCCATTCCTGAAGCAATATCCGCAAATCGAACTGGAGATCGTGAGCGACAGCTCGTTCGTCGATATCGTCGCCAGCGGTTTTGACGCCGGGGTCCGCTACGGCGAGCATCTGGAACAGGACATGGTCGCGGTCTCGCTTGGGCCGCCGCAACGGTATGCAGTGGTGGCGTCGCCGCAATATATTGTGCAGCATGGACGGCCGAAACATCCCAGGGACTTGCTGAATCACGCCGCCATCCGCATCCGGTTCGGAAGCGGGGGCACGCCGGATTGGGAGTTCGAGAAGGCGGGTCGCGTCGTGAAAGTGTCGCCGCCCGGGAAATTGATCGCCAACTATCCGGGGCTGGCGCGCCGCGCGGCGCTCGACGGGGTCGGCTTCTGGCCGACCTTCGAGGGCTATGTCCGCGACGACGTGAAATCCGGCGCGCTGGTCCGCGTGCTTGACGACTGGTGCGAGCCGTTTCCCGGGCCGTTTTTATATTACCCGAGCCGGCGCCAGCCGCCGCCGGCGCTCGCCGCTTTCATCGCCTTCGTGGCGGAATGGCGGAAACAGCAGCGGCGGCGTTCCTCTTAATCCCTCTCCGATCTTGTTCGCGGGGAGGGGGTCCACGTTACTTTGCATGGGGTTGTTTTCGCGATTTTTGTCCCGGCCCTGCCGGGTGCCGCCGAAGGGGACGCCATGACGGGTCGGGGACACGTCGCCTCCGTCAGGTTCACAGCATGCTCGGCAGCACGCGGTCCGGCGGCTTGTGATTGTCGAGGAAGGCTCGAATGTTGATGATCACCTTCTCGCCCATCTCGACGCGGCCCTCGATGGTGGCCGAGCCCATATGCGGCAGCAGCGTCACCTTGCCGGTCCGCGCCAGCCGCACCAGTTTCGGATTGACCGCTGGCTCGTGCTCGTAGACGTCGAGGCCGGCGCCGCCGATCTCGCCGGTTTCCAGCAGCTTGGTCAGCGTCTCCTCGTCGATCACTTCGCCGCGCGCGGTGTTGACGATATAGGCATCCTTGCGGATCAGCTTTAATCGCCGCGCCGACAGCAGATGGAAGGTGGCGGGCGTGTGCGGACAATTCACCGAGATGATGTCCATTCGCGCCAGCATTTGGTCGAGGCTTTCCCAATAGGTCGCGCCCAGTTCCTCGGCTATGCGCGGCGCGACCGGACGGCGGTTGTGGTAGTGGATCTGCAGGCCGAAGGCCCGCGCCCGGCGCGCCACGGCCTGGCCGATGCGGCCCATGCCGATGATGCCGAGCCGCTTTCCCCCGATGCGGTGGCCGAGCATCCAGGTCGGCGACCAGCCGGGCCAGTTCTTGCCCTCGGGGAGGATGGAGGCGCCTTCGATCAGCCGGCGCGGCACCGCCAGGATCAGCGCCATGGTCATGTCGGCGGTGTCTTCGGTCAGGACTTTCGGCGTGTTGGTCACGGTGATGCCGCGCGCATGCGCCGCGACCACATCGATATTGTCGACGCCGTTGCCGAAATTGGCGATCAGTTTCAGCCTGCAGTCGGGCTGATTGAGAAGCTCTTCGGTGATCTCGTCGGTGACGGTGGGCACCAGCACATCGGCGGAGCGGACCGCGTCGGCGATCTGTTCCGGCGTCAGCGGCGTATCGTCGAGATTGAGCCGGGCGTCGAACAATTCGCGCATCCGGGTCTCGATCGAGTCCGGCAGCTTGCGGGTGACGACGACGAGAGGCTTTTTTTTGACCGACATGTTCCGCTCTCATGAGGCTTTAGCGCGCAATGCGCTTCGCCGTTCAGACCTCATTAACCCGGTTGTTCGACACTGCGGCTGCGCGCGGTCCCGGCGTTTCCTTGGGGTTCCCCGACATTTCCCTTGGCTTGCCGCGGGAAACATTCGGGCTCGTCTTGTTCTTGGCGTTCCGTCCTCTCTAGCAGAAGGCCGCGCCAAGACAAGAACCCCGAAATGGCAAGCGCGGGGTATCGGGGCGGGCGACAGGGGCACTGAGGCACGGTGTTGGCGATGTTTCAGCTCAAAGAATTTGAGTTGGTTTCTCCGCAGGAGACGAGTTGATGGCGTTGAGGCGTTTTAGTCTGGTTGTAGGGCTCGCGGGCGCGTTGCTGGGCGCGTCGGTCAGTACGGGATTTTCGGCAAAGGATTCGGCGACCGCCACCACCAGCGGGCTGCCGTTGCCGCGCTATGTCAGTCTGAAATCCGATCATGTGAACGTCAGGGCCGGTCCGACCAAGGACAACGACGTTGCCTGGATCTACACCCGCTCGGGTTTGCCGGTCGAAATCACCGCCGAATTCGAGAACTGGCGCCGGGTGAGGGATTCCGAGGGCGCCGAGGGCTGGGTCTATCACTCGCTGCTGTCGGGTCGCCGCACCGCCGTCGTCACCATGAAGAGGAAGGACGAGCTTGCGCCGCTCTACGATCGGGCGGATCAAACCAGCGCCGTCGCCGCCCGCCTGCAGGCCGGCGTCGTCGCCCAGGTCAAGCGATGCGCGGCAGGCTGGTGCCACGTCAGCGGCAACGGTTTCGATGGCTGGATCGAACAGCAGCGTTTGTGGGGCGTCTACGCCGACGAGAAGGTGGATTAGCCGTCCTCAGCCCGAGGGGCGGCCGCTTGGCCGCGTCGCGAGGGTTGCGCCGCACGTCGTCTCATGATTCGAGACGCGCCAACGGGTCCGCGCGAGCGCGGCCCGATGATAAACTCCGACGCGCTCCTCACCATGAGGAGCTAACACCGCAATTGATCAGTAACGATGAATTAGCTCAGCGCTTCTTGCGCAGCCGGACCACCATGTCGACCCGGGCGATCTCATAGCCTTCGGGAACTTCCGGCATCTTCTGCAACACCAGATGCGGATCCGGAATATCGACCAGTTCGTGATTGTTTTCGAGATAGAAGTGGTGATGCGCCGATACGTTG
>Ga0208849_1002306_pt1 | contig 10722 bp, 11 predicted proteins | sample NGESurdeep072012_10_FD_184470 | JGI IMG/M metagenome (GOLD analysis project Ga0208849, IMG submission 184470) | Arctic peat soil microbial communities from Barrow, Alaska - NGEE Surface sample 53-3 deep-072012 (SPAdes) | ecosystem: Environmental > Terrestrial > Soil > Wetlands > Peat ...
GCCAATGCCACCAGGGTGATCGGCCATGACAGCCAGAACATGGCCGCCAGGGTGATGGCCACTCCGATGACGTTGCTCACCACCGAGGAGAACGTGTCGGTGAAGGCCTGCTGGGCCCCGAGCACGTCGTTGTTCAATCTCGACACCAGCGCCCCGGTCTGGGTGCGGGTGAAGAAGGCGATGGGCATCTTCTGGATGTGCCCGAACACCTTGGTCCGCATGTCGAAGATCAGTCCCTCACCGATGCGCGCCGAGACCCAGCGCTGCCACAGGGACAACACCGCGTCGAGCACTGCCAGCCCCGCCACGATGAGAGCGAGCTCGACGATGAGGCCGGACCGGTGCTTCGCGATCCCGGTGTCGATGATCGACCGGTAGATGAGCGGGTTGGCGGCGCCGATGACGGCGTCGACGATGATGAGCACCAGGAAGACCCCCAGCGCCTTGCGGTAGGGCTGGGCAAAGCCGGCGATGCGACGCACGATCCCCTTGGGGAGCTGCTGCTGCATCACGGAGTTGTCGCGCCGCAGGGATCGCATGAGGCCGAAGCCCACGCCACCGTGTCCCCCCCCGCCCATGCCCATTCCCATGCTCATCGGTCCCCCTGGCCTGGCGACTGGGTCCGCGTCGATCCAGTGGGCCCGGTCGACGTAGTCGGCCCTGAGCAACTCACACACGAGCCCCGGGCACACAAGGCGCCGAGCAGGTCGTGCAGCTGATGACGCTGGGTGTGGTCGAGGCCCCCGAAGACCTCGTCGGCGCTGTCGCGTCGTGCCGTCTCGAGACGGTCGAGCAGGAGCCGGCCATCGTCGCTGAGCGCCACGTGCACCGATCGCCGGTCACCGGGATCGGCGTGGCGGGCGACGAGACCCGCCGCTTCGAGGGCGTCGACCATGGTCGTGACCGAGCGGGGGACCACGTCGAGTTGGGCGGCGAGGTCGGCCATACGCAGGGGTCGGTCGTCAGCGGCGACCAGCCGCAGCACCCGGGCCTGGGCGTAGGTGACACCCAGCGGGGCGAGCTGCACGATCGACCCCCGGCGCAGCCGGCGGGCGGTGTGGGTGAGCAGCTCGGCGAGCTCGAGGGTGGAGTCGAGCCGGGGTCGGGCCCCGGCGGTACGGGTGTGGGGCGGCACCAATGTTCCCTTCCGGCGACACTCGAGCCGCCAGGTAGTGAGTATAGCTCGTTATGAGGTTGACTCATTATCTGAGGGCGGGGTCGGGGGAAAAGAAGCGGAACAATCGGCCGGGCGGTGTCGATTTCGCCGCCCCTTGTTCGACGGACCGTTCACCGAGGCCAAGGAAGTGGTCGGCGGCTACTGGCTGATCGAGGTGAAGTCGAAGGAAGAGGCGGTGGAGTGGGCCAAGCGTGAGCCGTTGCGCCGACGGCCCCGTGGTCGAGGTCCGGCAGGTCTTCGAGATGGACGACTTCCCTTCCGCAACAGCCGCCAGGGCACGCTGCTGCTCGGGCGCGCCGCCGCGTCCAGGTTCAGAGGATCCCTCTGACGAAGGCGGCCTGCCCGGCATGTTGCAGCACGTCGGCGATGACGCTCACGAGGCGCACGCCCATGGTGACCGGCGGGTCCCAGTGCTCGTCCACGATGCGGTCGAGATCGGCGTCGACGAGTGTCCCGACGATCTCCAGGGTGCCGGCGCAGACGGCGTCGTGGTAGCCGAGCAGCAGCTCGGCGCCAGCCTTGACGGCGGCGACCTCGTCGGGCCCGTGGCCGTAGCCGGTGTCCTCGACGGCGAAGGGGAGCGCAAACCGTTGCGCCCACCCCATCGACGTCCAGACCTGCTCCGCCCCCACGGCGCCGACCACGTGGTCGTCTTGGACCCGGGTCAGGTGCCAGACCAACCAGGCGATCGAGTTCGCCGAGCCGCCCACGCGTGTCGACAGCTCCTCGGGTGTCGACCCATCGACGACGTCGTGCACGATGTCGCGCACCCTCCCGAACACGTCCTGGAGCATCTCGGCGATGGTCATCTTGTTCCTCCCGGTCAATGCACCGTACGCCACCGGCCCGGCCGCTCAGCGCCCGATCAGACCGGCCAGGAGCTCGATGGTGGGGTTCTCGTGGGTGAGCCAACTGTCGTCGACACCGAGGCGGGCCAGCAACCGCGCCGCGCGCACCAGGATGGCCCCGCTGCGCAGCGCGGCGAAGGCCTCGTACCAGTGCAGGTCGGCGACGGGCCGACCCAGGCGGGCCTCGTAGGCGGCGATGGTGCCGGCGCGTCCGGGGAACCCGGGGAGGTCCCCGCCGCAGCGGTCGACGGCCATGTCGTGCAGGACGACGAACCAGGCCAGGTCGACCTCGGCCGGCCCGATCGACGCCATCTCGAAGTCGAGCACGGCGGACACACCCAGGTCCTCGCCCACGAGCACATTGCCGAGCTGGACGTCGCCCCACAACAGCGAGGCGGGTGGCTCGTGGGGCGGGAGGTTGGCGCCACACCACTGCACCCCCTCGTCGAAGACGGCCGGCACGGTGTCCTCGCCCGCCCAGGCCAGGTAGCGGGCCCAGTGCTCGACCTCCCCGGCCAGCCATCCCGGGCCAGGCGCGGCTTCGACCGAGGACGGCGACTCGACCGCGGGCGCGGCCTCGACGGAGGGCGCGGGGCCGCCACCGGTGCGTGTCGACAGGACGGTGGCGATGTCGAGGGACTCCCAGTCGAGCCGATGGATCCGGGCCAACGCGTCGACGACCTCCCGGTGCAGTCGCGCCTGGCCCTCGGGGGCGGCGTCGGCCAGCCATCCCGTGCGCAGGTAGGGCTTGTCGGCCCGCACCACGCGGCCCGCCACCCGAGGCATCACCAGGAAGGGCGCGCCCACCCAGGAGGGGTCCTCCTCGACGGCCAGGGGTGCCACCGCCGGTACGCCGGCTCGGGCCAGGACCGACTGCAGGCGACCCTGCATGGCCAGGTCGTAGTGGGGGAACAGTCCCTCGCCGTTGGGTGGCAGGCGCACGACCCACGAGCCGTGCTCGGTCGGCGCGCCGGGTCCTGATCCGGGGCGCCAGTCCGCCTCCACGAAGATGGTCTCGCTCGAGAGCCCCGTGGCCGGTTGGGCCACGGGGGCCAGATCCACGTCGCGCCACTCGGGCCGCCACCACCGCACCCACCGGGTGAGCCCGTCGCGCACCGCTTCGAGATCGCGTGGCTCGGAGATCCCCATGGGAGCCCTCAAACTATCGTCGGGCCGATGACGACGGTGGCCGACCTGGTGCTGGAGCGCGCCGAGGACGACCACACGGGTCTGCGCTTCGAGGACGCCTCGTGGACCTGGCGTGAGGTCGTGGCGCAGTGTGCGCTCCGGGCCGGCATGCTCCGATCCCTGCGCCGGGAGGGCCCGTTCCATGTGGGGGTGCTCCTCGAGAACGTCCCCGAGTACCTCTTTCTCCTCGGGGGTGCGGCTCTGGCCGGCGCCACCATCGTGGGGATCAACCCCACCCGGCGCGGGGCCGAGTTGGCGCGCGACGTGGCGCACGCCGACTGTCAGCTCATCGTCACCGACGTCGCCCAGGGTGCGCTGCTCGACGGGCTCGACACCGGCGTGGAGGCGGCCCGGGTGCTGCGCTGCGACGCCCCCGTCTATCCGCCCGCATCCGCTGACGCCCCGGTCGCCGACGCCCCGATCGCCGAGTCGTCGGTCGCGGACTCCCCGGTCGCGGGGTCGTCGGCCGCACCGCAGCCCGACACCCTGTACCTGCTGCTGTTCACGTCGGGCTCGACGGGGGCGCCCAAAGCGGTGCGCGTCAGCCAGGGCCGGATGGCGAGCCAGGCGAGCGTGATGGCGGGCGGTTCGGGGTTCGGCCCCGACGACGTCATGTACTGCGCCATGCCCATGTTCCACGGCAACGCCCTCAACACCTGTGTGGTGCCGGCCATCGCCGCCGGGGCGGTGCTCGTCCTGCGCCGACGGTTCTCGGCCTCGGGCTTCCTCCCCGACGTCCGGCACTACGGCGTGACCTATTTCAATTACGTGGGACGGGCCCTGGCCTATGTGCTCGCCACACCCCCGCAGGCCGACGACGCCGAGAACACCCTGCGCTTCGGCTTCGGCACCGACGGCTCACCCCAGGACATCGCGACGTTCAAGCGGCGCTTCGCTTGTCCCATCGTCGAGGGCTACGGGTCGAGTGAGGGGGCCATCTCGATGTCGCGGGTCCCGGGCACGCCGCGCCAGGCCATGGGAAAACCCCCGCCGGGCACCGACGTGGTGATCATCGACCCCTCCACCGCCACGGAGTGCCCGACGGCCGACTTCGACGCCGACGGCAAGCTGCGCAACGCGTCGGAGGCGATCGGGGAGATCGTGAGCCGCGACGGGGTGGCGCGCTTCGAGGGCTACTACGCCAATGACGAGGCGGACGCCGAGCGCACCCGCCGGGGCTGGTTCTGGTCGGGAGATCTCGGCTATCGCGACGGGGACGGGTTCTTCTACTTCGCGGGCCGCATGGCGGACTGGCTGCGCGTCGACGGCGAGAACTTCGCGGCGGCCCCGCTGGAACGGATCCTTAGCCGTTTCCCCGGTGTGGTCACCGCCGTGGTCCTCCCCGTCCCCGACCCCCGCACCGGCGACCAGGCGCTGGCCGCGCTCGAGCTGGCCGATGCCGCCACGTTCGACCCCGACACCTTCGGGGAATTCCTCGGGGTCCAGAGCGACCTGGGGACGAAATGGGCCCCGCGTTTCGTGCGCATCACCGAGCGCATCCCGCTCACCGGCTCCGGCAAGGTCGACAAGCGCCCCCTGCGACGCCAGTACTGGAACACCTCGGATCCCGTGTGGTGGCGTCCCGTCGCGTCCCGGGGGGACGGACCCTCGGCCTATCGCCGCTTGACGCCCGACGACGTCGAGGCGCTCGAGGCCGAATTCGAGGAGCACGGCCGCAGGGGCCTGCTCGACATGTGAGGGTGACGCCCCGTGGTAGCTGACGGTGTCAATGCAGAGGGCGCGGACATGAAGGGTCGCACCGTGCTCGTCACCGGGGCCAACAGCGGGATCGGCCGCGCCACAGCCATCGAGCTCGCCCGACGGGGGGCGCGTGTGCACATTGCCTGTCGCTCCCCGGATCGGGCCCGGCCTGTGCTCGACCACATTTCCGCCACCTACGGGCCCCAGGCGGCGAGCTTCCTGGCGCTGGACCTTTCGGACCTGGCCTCGGTGCGTGCCGCCGCGGCCGCCTATGTCGCCACGGGCGAGCCCCTGCACGTGCTGATCGACAACGCCGGGGTCGCCGGCCAGCGGGGGGTCACCTCAGACGGCTTCGAGGTGGCATTCGGGGTCAACCATCTGGGCCACTTCCTGTTCACGACGCTGCTGCTCGACACCCTGGTGGCCAGCGCTCCGGCCCGGGTGGTGGTGGTGGCGAGCGACGCCCATTACCAGGCGCCCGGGGTCGACTTCGACGCCGTGCGCCGCCGCACCTCGAGCCTGACCGCGCTCAAGGAGTACGGCGTGTCCAAGTTGTGCAACGTGCTCTTCGCCCAGGAGCTGGCCCGCCGCACCAGCACCGGTGGCGGGACCGGTCCGGTCACCACCTACGCGTTGCACCCCGGGGTCATCGCGTCCGACATCTGGCGGCGCCTGCCCTGGCCCCTCGAGCCGCTGGCAAGGTGTTCATGAAGTCCACCGAGGAAGGGTCGCGTACGCCCGTGTATTGCGCTGCTGATCCCGGGCTCGACGGTGTCAGTGGTCGCTACTACGACGAGTGCGCCGAGCGCGCCCCGTCGGCGCGGGCTACCCCCGAACTGGCGGCGGAGTTGTGGGAGCGCAGCGCCGCTTGGACCGCCGCCTGACCGCTTTCTCCGGGCGGGGGCGGGTGGCCTACTGTGGGCGCGGACGAGGAGGACGCTCATGGGACTCATGGACAAGGTCAAGGCACAGGCGACGCAGCTGGCCGACAAGGCCCAACAGGCGGGGCAGATGGGCCAGGCCAAGCTGGCCGACATCCAGGCCAAGCGCAAGGGCGACGCTCTGCTGCTCGAGCTGGGGGGCATCACCTACTCCCAGCACATGGGGCGCGCCGACGCCGCTGCCCCGGCTCGGGTCACCGAGATCATCGGCCTGGTCCAGGCCTTCGAGGCCGAGCACGGGCCGATCCAGGTGACTTCGGCCAGCGCCGCGGTGGCCGAGACGACCGGTGTCGTGGACCCCGGTGCCACCGTCCCGAGCGCCGCCCCCCCGATCCCGACGGCCACCACGGCTCCTCCCATCCCGACCCCGACGTCGGCCCCGCCGCCCGCCGCCGCCGGTCCTCTCCCCCAGGCGCAGTACGGCACGGGCGAAAGCTGAGGCCGGTCCTTGGGTTGGGAGTTCTCCACCGATCCCGAGTTCCAGGCCAAGCTCGACTGGACCGACACCTTCGTCCGTGACGAGGTCGAGCCGTTGGACCTGTTGTGGGGCGACCGCACCTTTCATCCGCTCGACGACAGGCTCCGCACCATCGTCGACCCCCTGAAGCAACGGGTCCGCGACCAGAAACTGTGGGCTTGTCACCTCGGTCCCGAGCTCGGGGGCGAGGGCTATGGCCAGGTGAAGCTGTCGCTCATGAACGAGATCCTGGGCCGCAGCCGGTGGGCGCCCATCATCTTCGGGTGCCAGGCACCGGACACCGGCAACGCCGAGATCATCGCCCACTACGGCACCGACGAGCAGAAAGAGCGCTACCTGCGGCCCCTGCTCGACGGGGAGATCTTCTCGTCGTACTCCATGACCGAGCCCCAGGGTGGGTCCGACCCCACCCGGTTCGAGACCCGGGCCCGCCGTGACGGGGACGAATGGGTCATCGACGGATGGAAGTTCTTCTCGTCCAACGCCAGGACGTCGGCCTTTCTCATCGTGATGGCCGTGACCGATCCCGACGTGAGCGCGTACCAGGGGATGTCGATGTTCCTCGTGCCCACCGACACTCCCGGGGTCGACATCGTCCGCAACATCGGGCTCATGGGCGAGCACTTCGGCGACGGCCACGAGGGGATGCACGCCCTGATCCATTACAACGAGGTGCGGGTGCCGGCCCACAGCCTGCTGGGTGGGGAGGGCCAGGCCTTCGCCATCGCCCAGACCCGGCTCGGGGGCGGGCGCATCCATCACGCCATGCGGACGGTGGGGGTGTGCCAGAAGGCGATCGACATGATGTGTGAGCGGGCCCTGTCGCGCCACACCCAGGGCAGCATCCTGGCCGACAAGCAGACCGTGCAGAACTACATCGCCGACTCCTACGCCCAACTCATGCAATTCCGCCTCTTCGTCTTGTACGTGGCATGGGAGATCGACCAGCTCCAGGACTACCGCAAGGTCCGCCACGACATCGCCGCCGTCAAGGTGCTCACGGCGCAGGTGCTGCACGACATCGTGCAGCGTTCCATCCAGGTCCATGGCGCTCTCGGTGTCTCCAACGAGCTCCCCCTGGGTGGCTACTGGATGATGGTGCCGGTCATGGGACTCGTGGACGGCCCCAGTGAGGTGCACCGCGTCACGGTGGCGCGCCAGATCCTCAAGCGCTACAAAGCCGCACCCGGCGCCTGGCCGACCGAGCACCTGCCCGAGAAGCTCGCGGCGGCGCGGGCCAAATTCGCCGAGCACCTCGAGCACGAGGTCGCCAACCAATGACCGATTCGCTCGCCCACGCCACCGACGACCCGGGGGTCGACGACCCGGGTGTCGATGAGGAGGTCCGCACGCGGGGGCTCGTCGACCTCGATCGACTGCAGGCGTTCTTCGACGACCACGGCCTCCCCGGCGGGGGGGAGCCGGTGCAAGCCACCTTCATCACCGGCGGCGCCTCCAACGAGCTCTTCGAGATCCGACGCGGCGGGCACCGCATGGCCCTGCGCCGTCCTCCGCGCGTCGTCCCCACCGGGCGCAACGAGACCATGCTGCGCGAGTACCGACTCCTCGCCGCCCTGGCCGACACCGACGTGCCCCACGCCCGGGCCCTGGCGGTGTGCGACGACCCCTCGCTCATGGGGGGCTGTTTCTATGTGATGGAGTACGTCGAGGGCTGGTCGCCGATGGGTGGGGGGGGCTGGCCCGCACCGTTCGACGCCGAACTCGAGACGCGCCGGGGCCTGGCCTTCCAGCTCGTGGACGGCATCGCCAAGCTGGCCCGGGTGGACTGGCGGGCGCGTGGCCTCGAGGGCTTCGGCCGCCCCGACGGCTTCCACGAACGCCAGGTCGACCGGTGGATGAGCCATCTCGCCGCCGTGCAGTTCCGCGACATTCCCGGGCTCGACACCGCGGCGGCGTGGTTGCGCGCCCATCAGCCCCGGAACTACCAACCCGGCATCATGCACGGCGACTACCAATTCGCCAACGTCATGTTCCGCCACGGCGCCCCCGCTCGCCTGGCGGCGATCGTCGACTGGGAGATGGCCACGGTGGGCGACCCGCTCCTCGACCTGGGGTGGGTCATCCAGGGCTGGCTCGACGAGGACGAGGAGCGCAGCACGGGCAGCTATGTCGACTACACGGGGATGCCGTCGCGCTCCGAGCTGCTCGACTACTACGCCACCGAGAGCGGACGCGACACCGACGAGATCGACTACTACGTGATCCTGGCCCGCTTCAAGCTGGCCGTGGTCCTCGAGGCCGGGTACGCGCGGGTGGTGCAGGGCACGGCCGACAACCCCAAGATGGAGGCGTTCGGCGACGTCGTGCTCAACCTGGCCGAGCGGGCGGCGGACCTCGCCACCACCACGGCACTGCGCTGAAGGTGCCCACGCCGGTGGTGCCGGACCGTTTCGAGCTCACCGGCAAGGTGGCCATCGTGACCGGCGGCAGCCGGGGCCTGGGGCGGTCCATGGTGCTCGGGCTGGCGGCGGCGGGTGCCGACGTCGTGATCGCCAGTCGCAAGATCGACGCCTGTCGGGCCGTGGCCGACGAGGTGCAGTCCATGGGCCGCCGGGCCCTGGCCTGGTCGTGCAACGTCTCGAATTGGGACGAGCTCGAGCCGCTGGCCGACGCCGCCTACGAGACCTTCGGTCGCGTCGACGTGCTGGTCAACAACGCCGGGATGTCGCTGCTCTACGGCGACGTGACCGAGGTGACCGAGGCCATGTGGGACAAGGTGGTGAACCTCAACCTGAAGGGCGTGTTCCGCCTGACGGCGCTGGTAGGCAGCCGCATGGTGCGCGACGGGGGTGGCTCGGTCATCAACGTCTCGAGCGTGGGGTCGATCCGTCCCACTCCCCAGATCCTGCCGTATGCGGCGGCCAAGGCCGGCGTCAACACGTTGACCGAAGGCTTCGCACGCGCCCTGGGCCCGTCGGTGCGCGTCAACTGCATCATGGCGGGGCCCTTCCTCACCGACGTGACCAAGGCCTGGGACAAAGACGTGCTCGAGCACGGGCCGCAGCGCAGTGCCCTGCAGCGCTTCGGCCATCCCGACGAGGTGGTCGGTGCCGCCCTGTACTTCGCCAGTGACGCCTCGAGCTACACCACCGGACAGCTCCTGCGCGTCGACGGAGGGCTTCCCTGACTCAACGCGGCTCGTCCCGATCGTCCGCACCGGCGATCGCCTCCAGGCGTTCGAGCAGGGGCAGCTGCCCGGCCAGCAGCTTGGTGCGGGCCTGGTCCACTGTGAACCACGCCGCTTTGTCGACCTCGGGGAAGGTGCGGTGCTCGCCCGAACGAGGGGGCCACTCCATCTCGAAGACGTTGCTAGTGGTGGCGCTCGCATCGACGTCGCCGCGCACCGCCCACGCCCGCACGCGCTTTCCTCCCGCCTGACGCACCTCACCGAGGTCGAGGCGCGGCCCTGACGGCGCGCGCCGACCGAGCTCTTCGGCAAACTCCTCCTCGGCCCGTAGGGCCGGATCGTCCCCCTCGTCGTACTCGCCTTTGGGGATCGACCACGCGCCGGCGTCCTTGCGCGCCCAGAAGGGGCCACCGGGATGCACCAGGAGCACCTCGACGTCCCCATCGGCGCTCGTGCGGTAGACGAGCAGGCCGGCACTCACTCTCGGCACGTGCGCCTCACCGTCCGCTCCCGCTCCCGCTCCCGCTCCCGCTGTGGCCTTCCTGTGGAGCCCCGGGAGCACGTGCGTGATCTAAACACCACATGGCGTCGTTTCCCCACGTGAGCCAGTTGCTCGTTGCCGTCGCAAATCATACGCGACCGATGTGATTCGAAGCTCACGCAGAGCGATTGGCATGGGGTCCCCCGGTTCACTACGGTCGCCGTCGGGTGCCCTGCCGGGCGGCGGAGCAGCGGAGGAGACGGGCAGCGTCATCGTTCGCGGGCCGCGACGTCGCGCCGTGGGGCAGTCGTAGGGCAACTGACCGACGCCACACACGCACCGCGCGTACCGAAGGACCATGAGCCGCGAACCCGTCCCCATCCACGCCAACCGGGCGGCGCGACGACAGCAGGCACGTCGTCCCGCCAGCCGCAGGATCGCGCGCCTGGGCCTGGTGGTGTCGCTGCCGGGGGCGGCGGTGCTCGCCGCCACCGCCGGTCCCGCCACGGTGGCCGTGGCCGGGACGCGACACACCGATCACAGGCCTGTCGCACCCCATCCGGTCCGCAGGGAATCGCCGCTGGTGGCAATGCGCAAGATCCTCGAGACGGAGAAGGCCTCGGGAACACTGGCCAAGGCCGAGCCTGCGCCACCCCCGGCACCGGCACCGACGACCACGACCCCTCCGTCCCCGCCGCTGGCGGCAGTGGCGGCGGCTCCAGCTCCGCCTCCACCGGCCCCGGCGCCGGTGCCGCCCCCT
>Ga0208849_1002307_pt1 | contig 10716 bp, 7 predicted proteins | sample NGESurdeep072012_10_FD_184470 | JGI IMG/M metagenome (GOLD analysis project Ga0208849, IMG submission 184470) | Arctic peat soil microbial communities from Barrow, Alaska - NGEE Surface sample 53-3 deep-072012 (SPAdes) | ecosystem: Environmental > Terrestrial > Soil > Wetlands > Peat ...
CCTTCTGGGCCGACGCGGGCGTCGAGGCCTGCTACGAGCCGGCGCCGGTGGATCGTACAGTGCGGGCGCCCACGCCCGGCCAAGCAGCTCGCCGGGCCGCGCTGGCCCCAGACGGGCCGCATCAGACGCCCTTTCAGCCGGACGCCGGGGCGGTCGAGGCCGGGCGCCTGGCGGCGGAGTGCGGCGACCTTGCGGCGCTGGTCGGCGCAATCGGAGCCTTTGAAGGCTGCGCCCTGCGATCGGCAGGGGCCCGCCAGGCGGTAGTGTGGAGAGGGGCCCCGGATGCGCCTGTAGTGGTCGTCGGCGAAGCGCCCGGGGCCGAGGAGGACATCCAGGGCACGCCCTTCGTCGGGCGGGCCGGCAAGCTGCTCGACCGCATGCTGGCGGCGGCGGGTCTCGAGGGAAGAGTGTTCATCATCAACACCGTCTTCTGGCGCCCGCCGGGCAATCGAGACCCCACGAGCGCCGAACAGCTGGCCTGCGCGCCGTTCCTGGAAAGAGCCATCGCCCTGGTCGAGCCAAGCCTGCTGTTGCTGGTCGGCGGCGCGGCGGCGAAGTCCGTGCTGAAGCAGGCGGGCGGCATCCTCTCGCTGCGCGGACGCTGGTTCGAATGGCGCTCTCAGGACGGCGCCCTGCAGCTGCCGGCCATGCCGACCCTTCATCCCGCGTTCCTGCTGCGCCAGCCGGCGGCCAAGAAGCTGGCCTGGGCCGATCTGCTGACCGTGACCGAGAGGCTTGATCGCCCGGACAGGCCCGCCTAGGCTCCGCAGATCGGGAACGAGGGCCGCGCCGGCCGCCGTCCTGTAAGACGCCGCGCCGGCGCTCGACGATTTGATGAAGCATGGCAGCGTGATCGCGGCCGCGTCCTTGGCCGCCTTTTCTCTCGTCTTCGCGCCAGGCGAGACGGCCGCCGCAGGCCTGCAGACGCTCTCGGCATCGGATGCGCAGCTCTATGCTTCAGCCTTCTCCTCGGCGGAACGTGGAGACGCCGCCGCCGTTGACCGCGACTTGGGCCAGGTCGCCGATCCCTGCCTGGTGGGCGATGTTCGCTATCTCGCCCTGACCGGGCCGGCGGCGCCCAAGGCCAGTTATGGCGACCTCGTCGGCTGGCTCAAGGCGTTCGCCGAGCTGCCGGGCGCGCACCAGATCTACGCTCTGGCCGTGAGACTGAAACCGGCAGGCGAGCGGCTGCCCCTCCCCAGTCCCACCGGGATCGATGCGGCCAACGAGGGCTCCGCCGGCGGACAGTCGCGGGCCGCCCGCGAGGCCTATTCGGCCGGCGACGCGAGCCGCGCACTTGTTCTGGCGGAGGCCGGGGGCGACGACTGGATGGCCGGGCTCGCGGCCTATCGCCAGGGCGACTTCGTCAAGTCGGAGAGCCACTTCGAGGCGCTCGCTCGTCGCGCAGGCGAAAGCGACGCCAATCGCGCGGCCGGCGCCTTCTGGGCGGCGCGTTCAACCCTGGCTGCCGGGGCCGGCGAGCGTGCCCCTGCCCTGTTGCGCATCGCCGCCGGCTTTCCGACTACCTTCTATGGGATGATCGCCCAGCGCCGGCTGGATCTCGCCACCGACCCGCTCGGAAAGCTGGTGGAGGCCGCCGGGGCCGGGGCGGCGCCGCAAGCGATCAAGCTCACCGCCGACGGTTTCGAATCCCCCGGCGTCGCCACACTCGTCGCCACCGACACGCGCGCCCGTCGGGCCGTCGCCTTGGCCCAGATCGGCAGGCGCATGGAGGCCGGGGCCGAACTGCGCGCCGGCATGGCGCTGGCGGCCGACAAGGAGGAGCGCTGGGCCTGGACAACCCTGGCCGTGGCCCTCAATCCAGGCCGCCGAGCGGGCGTGAGCCTGGCGGTGGCAGACGCGCCTCCGCCGACGCCGAGCGTCCTCTACCCCGCTCCGGCGTTGACGCCCCTGGGCGGCTTCACCCTCGACAAGGCGCTGGTCTACGCCCTGGCCTGGCGGGAGAGCCGCTTCGATTCGCTGGCTGTTTCGCCGTCGGGGGCTATCGGACTGATGCAGATCATGCCCGCTTCGGCGGCCAGCGTGACCGGCGAGGATTGGCTCAAGACCGACCCCATCGCGCTCTTCGACCCGCCGACCAATCTGCGCATAGGCCAGGACTATGTGGCGTGGCTGATGAACAGCGCCGCCGACCACGACATCCTGCGCGCTCTGGCCGCTTACAACGGCGGACCGGCGACGCTGCAGCGCGCCGCGCGGGCCGCCGGGCCCGGCGCCGACAGCCTGCTGGTCATCGAAAGCGCGCCCTTCGGCGAAACGCGGACCTATGTGCGCAAGGTGATGGCCGCCTACTGGAACTACCGACGCCAGTTCGGCGAGGATAGCCCTACACTCGATGCGCTCGCTTCGAACGCCAATTTGATCGACGCCCGGCTGGACCGCCAGGCAGCGAACTGATCGACCCAGCACGGCGGATGTTCTTGAAATGTTCCCGTCCGGCCGCTAAACCGGATGTCGATGACAGGGCCATCGATCCACCCCCGCGGCCGCGGCGCGGCTTCCAATTCGAGCGGGCGCTTCGAGCCCCACGCGCGCGAAGACTTTGATGACGGCTGGACGAGCGACGATCAGGCGCCGGCGCCGCTGAAGACGACCGTGACCGCCGAGAAGGCCCGCACGATCATAACCCGAAATGACAGTCCCGATGTCGGCTTCGATCGGTCGATCAACCCCTACAGAGGCTGTGAACATGGCTGCATCTATTGCTATGCGCGGCCGGCGCACGCCTACATGGGGCTCTCGCCGGGCCTCGACTTCGAGAGCAAGCTGTTCTTCAAGCCGGAGGCGGCCCGGTTGCTGGCAAGCGAGCTTTCCCGGCCAACCTATGCGCCGGGCGTCATCCACATCGGCGGCAACACCGATCCCTATCAGCCACAGGAGCGCCGCTTGCGCGTGACGCGCCAGGTGCTCGAGGTGCTGCAGCGATTCCATCACCCGTTTTCGATCATCACCAAGTCGGCCTTGATCGCGCGCGACCTGGACATCATCGGCCCCATGGGCGCCGCTGGCCTGGCGCGGGCGGCGGTCTCGGTGACCACGCTGGATCGCAAGCTCGCTAGGGCGATGGAGCCCAGGGCGGCGACGCCGCAGCGCAGGCTGGACGCGGTGCGCCAGCTGGCCCTCTCCGGCGTTCCCACCGTGGTGATGTTCGCGCCGGTCATCCCGGGCCTCAACGACCACGAACTCGAAGGCGTGCTCGAGGCCGCCGCCGGGGCGGGCGCGGCGGCGGCCGGCTATGTCGCCTTGCGGCTGCCGCTGGAGATCAAGGATCTCTTTCGCGAATGGCTGGCGGCGAGCGTTCCGGACCGCGCGGCCAGGGTGATGTCCCTGGTGCGCCAGATGCGGGGCGGCCGCGACTATGACATGCGCTGGATGACGCGAATGAAGGGCGAGGGGCCGATCGCCGATCTGATCGGCAAGCGGTTCGCGCTCGCCCGCCGGCGCTTGGGCCTGGACCGGATCCTGCCGCCCCTCGATGTCAGCCAGTTCAAGGTCCCGACCAAGTCTGGCGACCAGATGGAGCTGTTCGGATAGCTCCCCCTACCGCTTTTCGAACAGCAGGGCCTTGGTCAGGAAGGCGCGGTCTTGGCTTATCGCCGTGAGCCCCGCCTCGCCAAAAAGCGCGGCAAGATCGGTCTGGCTGTAGCTTGCGTAATAGGGCTCGTGGAAATAGGCGGGGAAGAATTCGAGTAGCCGGGCCAGGCGCGGCTCGTCAGCCGGCTGAATCGAATCGGCGAAAGCCAGAAGCCCGCCGGGCGCAAGCGCGCGGGCGATTTCCGCGGCGACGGATCGGCGCACCGCGGGCGGCAGCTCATGAAAGAGATAGACGCAGGTCACCGCGTCGAGGCGGCCATCGGAAAAAGGCAGGCGCTCGGCATTGGCCTGCGCCAGGGCGCGCACGCCGGTGCAGCGGCGAGCTTCCTCGAGATACGGCAAGGACAGATCGACGCCCGCAAGGCGCGCGCGCGGGAACGTCGCAGCCAGATCCGGCAGGATTCCTCCAGAACCGCAGGCGATATCGAGGATCGCGGCCCCGCGGTGGTCGCGGCCCCGCCAAGCGGCAGCCAGAAGGCTCAGAGCCCGCCGGCGCATCGCGGCCGCCGCGCCGGCGAACAGGGCCTCGACCTGGGCGTGATAGCGGCGCGCGCTGGCGGCGGTGAACCAGCCGTCGCTCTGAAAGTGAAAGTTCTGGCGGTAATAGCTTGGATACGCCTGGGAAATGATCTCGTCGTCCCGCACCTCGGCCGCGCCGCCGCGCAGGCGACGCTGTTCGACCCGCCGTGCGTCCGCGAGAAGATCGGCCGCTTCCAGAAGAGCCGACACCGGGCGGGTGAAAACCCCACCCATTGGCGGATAGAGGCCCAGCGCCACATCGCGCGCGTCTTTGTCGAAGGCCTCGCTCCACGACTGGCGAACGAAACCTTCCGGCGCGCGCTCGGCGCTTGGGGCGAAGCCCTGCGGGGGGGTCCGGCCAGGACGCGCGATCGCCCTCATGGCCATTCCCGCCGCGCCCCACCAGGCCGCCTTTGCTGTGCCCAGCGCCCTCTGCGCGCCACGGTCGGCGGAGAAGGCGCTCCGGTTCGGATCGTTTCGGTTCAACCGGCTTCCCGCGAAAACACGCCAACCAGTTCGATATGGGGCGACCACAGAAACTGGTCCACCGGCAAGAGGCGCTGGAGGGTGAAGCCGGCGTCGACGAGGGTCCTTGCATCGCGGACGAAGGTTTGCAGGTTGCACGACACGGCGATGGCCCTGGCGAGGCTGGAGGCGGCGATCTGGGCGGTCTGGGCCGCGGCGCCGGCCCTCGGCGGATCGAACACGACCACGTCAAATCGCGCCAGCTCTCGCGTCAGCACGGGGCGGCGGTCCAGATCGCGGACCTCGGCGGCGATGGGACGCAGGCCCGGCGCGCTGGAGATCGCGGCGCGAAGGGCGCCGATCGCGGCGGCTGAAGCGTCGGCGGCCATGACCGGCGCCAGGGCGGCGAGGGGAAAGGTGAATGTCCCCACCCCGCAGTAGAGATCGGCGATGGCGCGGGCCCCGGCGGCGGCCTGCACGACAAACGCCGCCATGGCTGATTCGGCGGCGGCGGAGGCCTGGAGGAACGCGCCAGGCGGCAGGACCACGACCGCGGGGCCCAGGCGCACCAGCGCGGGGCGCGACTGATAGACGATCTCGCCGGCGAGGGTGACCCGCGCCATGTCCGCCGCCGTCGCGGCCCGCGCCACCGCCAGGCGTGCGGACGCGGAAAGCCCGCCAGTGGCCCGGTCGATCCCGCTGATATCCACATCCAGCCCGGTCTCGGTCGCCGTGACATGCAGGGTCGGGGCGGAGCGCGGGTGCTCGAGGAGGGGCCCCGCGAGTCTGCGCAGCGCCGGCAACGCCGCGACCAGCCCGGGCTGGGCGATCGCGCAGGTCGCAAGATCGACGACGCGCCACGATCGCCGGGCCTTCAGCCCGAGCGCCACGTCCTTTCCATGTCGCCGCGCGTGCAGAGCCAGGCGCCGGCGGGCAGCGGGCCGGGCGACGATGGGCGCCAGAATTTCCGTATCGATGCCCTCGCGCGCCAGGGCGCGGGCAATCCGCTCCACCTTCCAGGCGAGGTAGGGACCAGACGCCCAGTGCTGCAAGGCGCATCCCCCACACTCGCCGAAGTGCGGACAGGGGGCCGTGATGCGCTCGCCGCTCGGCTGGAGAATTTTCACGATTTCGCCCCTGCCCGCGGCGACTCGGGCGAGGATCCGCTCCCCTGGAAGACTAAGGGGAACATTTACACCCTCGGTGGCGAGGCCATCGCCTCCGGCGTCCAGGGCCTCGATGGTCAAGACCTGCTCCACGGCCGCGGCGGACCTGTTACCGGCCATGCGCGAAGGCGTTTCCATCCTGGTCATCGAAAGGCCACGCTCGATTGAAACCGTGGGCATGAACGCATTGCTCAAGCGCCATTCACCTTTGGATGTCCATGGTGAGCGCAATAGCCCAAGGGGTCTGCCACAGGATGACCATTTCGAGATGAGCTCGCAGGCAGGCCTCGCCGCCGGAGCCGCACTGGCCCTCGTGGCGGCGGCTGCTCCGGCGCTGGCGCAGATGGGCGGCCACGGCGACATCTGCCAAGACGGTCGCCGGCTCGGCGCCGGACCTGCCGCCGTCCAATGTCTCGCCTATCCTCGCCGTATCCGCTACCATCAAGCCAATTGCCATTGGGTTCGGAAACCCCGGGCCGGCGGAGCCGCCTTCGAACTTTGCCGAGGTCGCAACGGGGTGTGGCGCCCCAGCGGACGCGGCTGATCCCCTGACTTTCGACCCAAAAACTCAAAGGAAACCAAGCATGTCTCACTCCAATTTGTCGGCCAGAGGCGCCCTTGCCGGCGCGGCGGCGGCGATGGCGCTGAGCGTCGCGGCCGGACTTCCCGGGGTCGCGGCCGCCCAGCCCGACGGCGCCTACGCGCCCGACAGCAACTATCAGGACTGCGAGCAGCACAAGACAGGCGCCACCGTCGCCGGCGCCGTGATCGGCGGCGTACTTGGCGCGGTGGTCGGCAGCAACGTCGCCCACACCGGCGCCCGCGGCGGCGGCTCGCTGATCGGCGGCGCGGCGGGCGCGGTGGCCGGCGGCGCGATCGGCAACAGCACGGCCAACTGCGATGAGCTTCCCCCGCCCCAGGCCTATGACGAGCGCGGCGACGGCAGAGACTATTCCGACAACTACGGCCCCCCTCCCCCGCCAGCGCCCTACGGCGACGAGGGCTATGGGCCGCCGCCGGCGCCCTATCCCGACCAGAGCTATGGGCCGCCGCCGGCGCCTTATCCCGACCAGGGCTACGGTCCCGATCAGGGCCCTCCGCCGGACGCCTATGACGGCGGATACGACCGCTCCGCACCGCCGCCGCCGGACGGCCCAGGCTATCCTGGCGCCGGACCCTACGACCGCGGCTATCAGGACGGGCCGGACCCGCGATAGCGCATCGAACGGCGGGCTCGACAAATCAGTCGAGCCGGCAATAGGCCCCCTTCCGAGGGAGAAGCCCTTAGGCGTCTTCGGCGACGAACAGCTTTTTCAGCTCGTTCTTCATGATCTTGCCGTTGGCGTTACGAGGCAGGACTTCACGCGAGAAACGGACGGCGATCGGCACCTTGAACGCCGCCAGCCTCTCGGCGACGAAGGCGCGCAGCTCTTCCTCGCTCGCGCTCGCGCCGGGTTTGAGGGTGACGACGGCCGCGGGCTCTTCGCCGAGGGTCCGATGCGGCACCCCGACCAGGGCCGCGTCCATGACGGCGGGGTGATCGTAGAGAACATTCTCGACTTCGATGCAGTAGATGTTCTCGCCGCCGCGGATCAGCATGTCCTTAGCGCGGTCGATGATGAAGCAGAATCCCTCGTCATCCAGGCGCGCCAGATCGCCGGTCTTGACCCAGCCGTCGACGAATGTCTGAGCGGTCGCCTCGGGCTTGTTCCAATAGCCCCTGACGACCTGGGGCCCCTTGCACCAGAGTTCTCCGACCTCGCCCACCGGCAGTTCGCGGTCGCCTTCGACGCTCATGATCTTCAGGTCGGTCACCGGCACCGGCGGCCCGCAGGAGTCGGGTCGATGCTCGTAATCCTCCGCCCCGTGCGAGGTCGCCGTCGCCGAGGTTTCGGTCATCCCCCACCCGTTGCCCGGCGCGCCCTTCGGGAAGGTCTGCTTGATCTTGCGCACCAGTTCGGGGGCCGACGGCGCCCCGCCGTAGGCCACGCTTTCCAGCGACGAGAGATCGTAGTTTCCGCGCAGGGGATGCTCGATGAGCTGCCAGGCGATCGTCGGCACGCCCCCGGCCGAAGACACCCGCTCGCGCTCGATGAGTTCGAAGGCGCGCACCGGATCCCATCGCCGCATCATCACCAGTTTGGCCCCGGCCATCAGGCTTGGATTGAGAATGGCGAAGCAACCGGTGGCGTGGAAGAAGGGCACCGAGAGCAGTGTGGCGCGCTGCGGGGCGTCGGGGTCGGGGGCCGGCGGCGTCTCGCCGCGGCGCAGGAATGACCTCGCCGCCGAACAGGCGCCGGCCATGATGTTGCTGTTGACGTTGCGCTGGGTGGCTAGAGCCCCCTTGGGTTTGCCGGTGGTGCCCGAGGTGTAGAAAATCGTCGCGTCGTCGTCGGACGCCACCTGCGCGTCCGGCAACGGCCGGTCTGGCAAGGCGGCCCAGGATTCCGGCGCGCCGATGACCGATTCGACTGTCGTGACCAGGGGGCTGCCGACCTCGTCGAGTTCGCGGCTCACATAGATTCGCACGAGATCGTGGCAGGCGTGGAGATGTTCGCTCAACCGCTCGAGACGTTCGGAATCGACGACGAGAATCTTGGCCCCGGAGTCGATCAGGCCGTATTCTAGCTCGGGGCCTGTCCACCAGGCGTTGAGCGGGGTGACGATAGCCCCCAGAACGGCTGCGGCATAGAAGGCGACCGGCCATTCCGGCAGGTTGCGCATGACGATGGCGACGCGGTCGCCCTTTTCGAGGCCCCGGGCGCGAAACTCAGCGGCCAGAACGGCGACGGCGCGGAAGAACGCCTCGAAGGTCACCCGCTCGTCCTCGTAGACCAGAAACACCTTCTCGCCGTGCGCGCGCCCGGCCTCGACGACGGCACGCAGGGTGGGCGGAAGATTTTTCCAAACGCGCACGGGCGCGCCGCGAATGACCAGCTCCTCCATTTCGAAAGGCGCGCCCGGGGCCGTCAGCAGGGCATGGGCCTGCGCGATCGACATGGCGGGCCAGGAGGGCGTGTCGGTCATCTAACGAACTCCTGCCAAGGGCGGTCGCCCGAGCCGCCGTCAATGGGTCCGTGAACAAGCATAAGCTGGCCCGTTTGCAAAGACTCGCCGCGTCCTTGTCACGCCACCTTGGCCAGCCGCTCCCGGGCCGCTTCCAGCTTGGCCTTGGCAGCCTCGGCGACCGCCAGCCGCTCCTTGCTCTCATCCACCACATGAGAAGGCGCGCGGCCGACAAACTCCGGGTTGGCCAGTTTCCGGGCCGTGCGCTCGATGTCCGCGGCGTGCGCGGCGATTTCCTTTTCCAGGCGCGCCCTTTCCCCGACAATGTCGACGACCCCGGCGATGGCAAGCGCGCCGGTCGCCTCGCCGATGACGAAGGTGACGGCGCCGGGCGGAGGCGCGCTCGCCTCATCGAGGCTCGCCAGGCGGGCCAGCCTGACAATCAGCTCACGGTGGCTCGCCAAGCGCGAAAGGGTGGCCTCACCGACGCCGCTGAGGGTCAGCGGCACGCGCGCCCCGGGCGGGACGTTCATCTCCGCGCGCACCTGGCGCACCTGGGTGACCAGTTCGATCAGCCATTCGATCTCCGCCCCCGCCTCAGGATCCACATAGGATCCCGGCAGGACGGGCCAGGCAGCGACAATGAGCTGGCTCTCGCGGGGATGGTCCGGGGCGGCGGTCTGGGCCCACAGCGCCTCAGTGATGAACGGCATGACCGGATGGAGAAGAGCGAGCATCTGATCCAGCGTCCAGGCCGCGGTCGCCTGAGTTTCGGCCCTGGCCGCCTCGTCGTCCCCGGCCAGGATCGGCTTGGCGAGCTCGAGGTACCAATCGCAGAACACGTTCCACACGAAGCGGTAGAGCGCGCCGGCCGCCTCGTCGAAAGCACAGGCCGCCAGGGCGGCCGTGACGGCGGCGACCGCTTTGGCCGTCTCGCCCCGGATCCATCTGTTCACGGTCTGCTGGGCGCCGCAGGGATCGAAGAGCGGGGATGCGACACATCCGTTCATCTGGCAAAAGCGGGCCGCGTTCCACAGCTTTGTGCCGAAGTTACGATACCCTTCAATGCGTTGTGTCGAGAGCTTGATGTCACGCGCCTGGCCCGACATGGCTGTCAGGGTGAACCGCAGCGCATCGGCGCCATAGACGTCCACCAGTTCGAGCGGATCGAGGACATTGCCCTTGGTCTTGGACATCTTGGCGCCCTGGTCGTCGCGGATCAGGGCGTTGAAGAAAACCCGGCGGAACGGGGCCTTGCCGGTGAAATGCAGGCCCAACATCATCATCCGCGCCACCCAGTAGAAGATGATGTCGAAGCCGGTGACCAGGGTGTCGGTGGGGTAGAAGCGCGCAAGATCGGCGGTTTCCTTGGGCCATCCCAGGGTCGAGAAAGGCCAGAGGGCGGAGGAGAACCAGGTGTCGAGCACGTCCTCGTCCTGGCGCACGGCGCCGCCGCAACTCGGGCATGCGGAGACATCGTCGCGGCTCACGATCGGCTCGCCACCGCACGCATCGCAATACCACACCGGAATGCGATGGCCCCACCAGAGCTGGCGCGAGATGTTCCAGTCGCGAATCTGCTCGAGCCAATTGATGTAGACCGCCTCCCAACGCTCGGGGAGGATGCGGATCTTGCCGTCGCGCACGGCGGCGAGCGCCGGCTCGGCGAGCGGCTGCATGCGCACGAACCACTGGTCGGAGAGGCGCGGCTCGATCACGGTTTCGCAGCGATAACAGGCGCGCACGTTGTGCTGGTGCGGCTCTGTCTTCGCGAGCGCGCCCGCATCGCGCAGCATCTCGACTATGCGATCGCGCGCTTCGAAGCGGTCGAGTCCAATGAGCGCGCCGGGAATTCGCCCGCGCGCGTCCGCGACCTCGCGCATCGCGCCGGTCTCGTCGATCACGACGGGCGTCGGCAGCGAATGCCGTCGTCCCACCTCGAAGT
>Ga0208849_1002308_pt1 | contig 10713 bp, 9 predicted proteins | sample NGESurdeep072012_10_FD_184470 | JGI IMG/M metagenome (GOLD analysis project Ga0208849, IMG submission 184470) | Arctic peat soil microbial communities from Barrow, Alaska - NGEE Surface sample 53-3 deep-072012 (SPAdes) | ecosystem: Environmental > Terrestrial > Soil > Wetlands > Peat ...
AAGCCAGAAACGGCGGCAGGCCGCTCAGCGAGGAATCGATGAGCAGCGCAATGCGGCGCTCCGACAAGGCGCCGGTTTCGGCAATGGCGAGCGCCATCGCATCGGCCGCCAGCGCCACCGGCTCGGCGTGGAAATTGCCGCCGGAGAGGATGTCGCCATTGTCGAACACCAGCGGATTGTCGGTGGCGGCGTTGGCCTCGATGGCGAGCACGCCCGCGGCGTGGCGCAGCATGTCGAGGCACGGCCCCAACACCTGCGGCTGACAGCGGATGGAATAAGGGTCCTGCACGCGCGCCAAAGATTGCGGAATTCCTCACGGGCGGGGAAATAGCGGGGGGCGGACTGCGGATGCGGCGCCAGCCCCGGCGATCAGGGACCTGGGCTCAGGCGCGCCCTTCGAAGCCGAAAAGGCGAGCGGGCACCTCGACGAAGAATCCTTTCCAGACTGCGGCGCGCTAGCGCAGCATTTGTTCGATGGTCCGCTAGGACCGTCGAACAAATGCTTGCGGTTTCGATCCACGCTCCCGTGAAGGGAGCGACCGCTTGTGCATTGTCTTTTTCTTTGGGTTGTGTTGTTTCGATCCACGCTCCCGTGAAGGGAGCGACATGAGGTTTTGAATCCGGGATGGCGTACTGCGCTTGTTTCGATCCACGCTCCCGTGAAGGGAGCGACTTGGCGCTACAAACCAAACGGGAGTCAAAAATATGTTTCGATCCACGCTCCCGTGAAGGGAGCGACTTTACGCATGATTGTGCATCGTGTCACTATCTGGGTTTCGATCCACGCTCCCGTGAAGGGAGCGACCGCGCCCACAGTCGCGCCAGCATCGGCGCGTCATGTTTCGATCCACGCTCCCGTGAAGGGAGCGACGCGGAGGCCCTCGCATTGGAGCTTCCCGGTTCCTGTTTCGATCCACGCTCCCGTGAAGGGAGCGACAAGCGGGCAGCGGGAAGCGGGCAGCGGGAAGCGGGTTTCGATCCACGCTCCCGTGAAGGGAGCGACCCCGGTCGCGCCAGCATCGGCGCACGCGCGTCATGTTTCGATCCACGCTCCCGTGAAGGGAGCGACGCGCCCACAGTCGCGCCAGCATCGGCGCGTCATGTTTCGATCCACGCTCCCGTGAAGGGAGCGACCTCCATATCTCGATTTGTGCGCCTATCATAGCGTGTTTCGATCCACGCTCCCGTGAAGGGAGCGACTCTAACGCTTTCGTGGAATCACAGGTGGAGTCAGGTTTCGATCCACGCTCCCGTGAAGGGAGCGACTCAATTCAAACTGATTGGCGCCGAACGAATAACGTTTCGATCCACGCTCCCGTGAAGGGAGCGACAGCTCACTTTGCGGGGAAAAAACTCTACGGAATTGTTTCGATCCACGCTCCCGTGAAGGGAGCGACTTACTGCGACCGGCGATATAACAATCCATCAAGCGTTTCGATCCACGCTCCCGTGAAGGGAGCGACGTCGCGGACTTGATCGCCGGTCAACTAACACCGGGTTTCGATCCACGCTCCCGTGAAGGGAGCGACGACATTGGATTTCGTTGCCGCCGTTCAAGAACGGTTTCGATCCACGCTCCCGTGAAGGGAGCGACTTGCCGTCAAACGAGGATCATCATTGGACGATGGTTTCGATCCACGCTCCCGTGAAGGGAGCGACGTGCGCCGATTGCCGAATTGCCGAATTCCAGTTGGTTTCGATCCACGCTCCCGTGAAGGGAGCGACCCGGAGAACCGCTTAACCTGCCTTCACAAACCCTGTTTCGATCCACGCTCCCGTGAAGGGAGCGACCGCGGAACTCTAACGCGTTGAAGCGCCAACGGGAAATCGGTGCTGCGCGCGAACCTGTGCGTTCGCGGCGGAAAATTGTCGTGCCGCCCGGGGTCGGACCGCGCAACCTGTTGTGTTGATAGCTGTTTTCGCCTGCGCGAACCTTCCCGCTCCGGTGTGTGCGCTTGCGGTTCGCGCGGGCGGGCGACAGGCATTTCCGGGCGCGATGGATGTGGCGTCGACGCAAACCTCGCAGCCGCGCTCAGATCACCAGCGGGCCTTCGAGATCGACAGCGGCGTGGGCGCCCACATGTTCGACCCGCCGCCGGCCTTCGGCCCCCAGACGATAGAAGCGAAGACTGTCGGTGTCGGGGTCGATCTCCGCGATCAGGCGGCTTCGCAACGCAGCCCATTGTGCCGGATCGACCTCGCACTCGAACACCGATTTCTGCACCCGCTGACCGGAATCGAGACAGGCGCGGGCGACGCGGCGCAACCGCCTGCGGCCGCCGCGGGTTTCGGTGTTCACGTCATAGGCAACAAGCATCAGCACAACGCCATCTCATTTCCAGACGAAGGCGGGATAGCCGTCGAGATCGCCGCGCAAATGGCGCGCCAGCAATTGCGCCTGCAGATAGGCGACGAGACCGAGCGCCACGGTCTCTCCCAGAAACGGATGGCGCAGCTCTTCGCGCTTGCGCTCCTGCCAGGCGACAAGAATGCGTTTGCGCGCATCGTCGGTCATGTGAACGCCGCCCGGCTCTTCGAGGACAAAATCGCTGGCGCCGAGCTGGCGGCGGTTTATCAGGCTGAGCGCCAGGCGATCCGCCAGCACCGGCCGCAATTCCTCCATCAGATCCAGCGCCAGACTCGCGCGTCCCGGCCTGTCGGTGTGCAAAAAGCCGACCTGCGGATCGAGGCCGTGCGCCTCCAGCGCCGAGCGGCAATCATGGCCCAGCATCGCATAGAGGAACGACAACAGCGCGTTGGTGCGATCGAGCGGCGGCCGCCGCGAACGGCCGCCAAAGCGAAAGGCGGCGTCCTCGGTGCGGAGAAGCCGATTGAAGGCGCCGAAATAGACAAGGCCCGCTTCGCCTTCGGTGCCGCGCAGGCTGTCGAGGTCGCCGGCCATGAGCGCGCGGCGCGCCGCATCCGACAGCCGGCGTTCGGTTTCATTCAGCGCCTCGCGGCCTTCCGCTGCCATGGCATCGCCATGATCGCGCAAGGCGCGCTGCACCACCGTGCGCTGGTTCGCGGTCTTCGCGGCAACGATGCTGCGGGCGATCGCAAGCGTGCGGGCGGGATCGTCCGCCGCGCGGAACTGGGTCCGCCGCAAAAGCACATTGCCGCTGCGCGCCCCTTCAACCCTGGCCTCGAAGCGGCCATGGGGTGTGAGAAAGGAAATCGTGATGCCCGATTCCGCACAGGCAGCCATCAGGGCCGGCGATGCCCCGGGCCGGTTGAACGCGACGACGCCATCCAGCATGTGCAGCGGCGCGCGGCCGCGCTCCGCTCCATCCACCTCGACCACCAGGTTGGCGCCGTCCTTGCGCAGCCACGCATCTTCCGCGGTGACATAGATCGTGTTGAGCAGGTGTTTCATGCCGCCTCAGGATTCGATCTGCGACGAAAGCCAGCGCGCAATGCAGGGCGGCCTTTCCAGACGGTCGGGCTGACACAGGGATTCCAGAGAGCACCGCTTGCAGCCCGGAATGCGCACCGGCGCGGGCGTGCGGCCGTTTACGATGTTGTCTCGCGCCGCGGCGGCGGTGGTTGCGGTGAGCCGGCGCAATTCGCCGTCGAACGCCACCGGATGGCGTCTGCGGGTTTCGCCATAGAACAACGCCCCTTCCGGCACTTCGCAGCCGAACATTTCTTCAAGGCAGATGGCCTGGGCGCAGAGCTGCACTTCGTCGGCGCGATGCGCCTTGGGCTTGCCGCGTTTGTATTCGACGGGAAAGGGCTGCGGCGGATCGCCGACAAGCTCCACGACGTCGGCCTTTCCGCTGACGCCGAGCGCGAGCGAGCGCAGCGCGACACTGCGGACAATCCGCACTCCGGGCCGTGTCTCCGGGCGGCCCGCCTCGACCCGCTCATGCAGGATGCGCCCCTCGGCCGTCGCGCCATCCTCGGCCCACAGCCCTTCGACGTGGATCAGTGCGCATTGGCGGGGACAAAACAGCTGGTGCTGCAGCGCCGAAAGCGCAATGAGCGCATCTTCGGCGGCAGGCTCGGCGAGCGGAACGGCCACGATACGGTTGGCTATCGCTCGATGATTTCCACGCCGTCGGGAAGCTTGTCGCGGTTTATGGAAATCGCGTAGTCCGCAAAGCTTCTCGCCGGCGGCGCATTGTCGAGTCGCTGATCGCCGATTTCGTGCCGCTCGCTTCTGTTCAGGCGCCAGGTCTTGACGCGATCGAACAAATCGCTCGCATGCGCATTGCCGAGCGCGGAGGCATGGCGGAAGATCACGAGCTTTCTGGTCGTCATTTCGCCGCGCGCCGCCGAGCGATCATGCTCGAACATGTTGGTCAGAGCTTCGAACAGCAACTCGAGATCGTCGGTGGAGAAGCCGGTCCCTTTAACGGGATGCGACGCCAAGGGTGCCGAAACGAAGCCGTGCGCGCGGTAAAGTCCATAGGGCACAATGTGCTTGCGGCCCATGGTGCGCTTGTCTCCCCGCTTCTCGTCATCTTCCCCTTCGGTACGCTCCTTCTTCTCGTTTTGGTTCGTTGCCGCCATTCGCGTAATCGAGATTTCCAGCGGAAGAATCGGCTCGATCGATCGGGCAAAAACAAACTGAACCGGCCCCCGAACCTGCCCAGCATTGATGCCGGTCGAAAGCACGCCGCCAAAGGCGCGGATGTCGAAGAAATTGTCGCACATGAACTGACGCAGCTGTCCGGCTTCCTCGTCGGATTTTGGCGTAAGCTTCTTTGCCGTTCTGGAATCGGCATCTTCGGGGCGGATGCGCAGATAGGCTTCCCGGTGTTTCTCGTTGAGAATCGCACCTTCCGTCACGTAGATGCGGTAGCCGGCGTCGTCCTTCTTTTTCAATTCGACGTAGTTGCGAATCTTTCGCTTGAGGCAAACGTCGCTGACGATGCCATTGCCGGTCTCCGGATCCATGCGCGGCATGTTTCCGGCATCGGGATCGCCGTTGGGATTGCCGTTGGTCACGTCGAAGAAAAGCACAAATTCATGACGATGCTGCAACGCGTGTTCGTGAGCCATTGATATCTCCTAATTCGCGTCTTGCGCCGCATCCGGCTTTTCTGACGCGGGTGCGGATTTCGGGAAACGCGAAGCGCGCTCGTGGTAGTAGCCGACCGCGAACCGCGCCTGGTCTTCCAGCAGCAGACTCGTCGGCAGGTCGGCCGGAAGCCGCCCGATAATCTCGTTCAGCTTCGGCTCGATCCACATCCCCTTGCCGCGCTTCTTTGCATCCGAGATATGATTTCGGGCGCTGCGCATGAGAGTTCCGAAAACGCGTGCGGGCGTAGATGAAGCCGCGCCATAGTAGCGGTCGGCGATTGAGGCGTTGACGCGCTCGAGAGCGGCGTATTGAGCCGACTCCAGCACTGCGAAAAGCCTGCCGAGCTGATAGGCCGGGCTTGGATTGTCTGGATCGAGCGACACGGATATGAGCTCCTTGGTTTCGGGGTGAACGAATCGATGTGCGCGGTTGATGCAGGCCTTGGCGACGGCCGCATGCCAGCCGCTCGCGGGGTTATCCCCGGCGCGAAGGCGAATAATGGCAGTCGCCAGCAGATTGCGCGGATATCGTCCGCCGCCGAGAATTGCGCGCATCGTCTCGCCGGCCAGGAGCGGCGGAATGTTGTCGAACTTCTCCTGGAGCGCGGTGGTTTTCACGAGCACGCGCTGCACCGAGGGCAATTTGCCGCGCCACGGCGGGGGTGCGATGTCCAGATCGTCGAAATGATCCTGAAGACGGCGCGCGAAGACCTGAAAATCGTCCTCGAGCCAATAGCGCACAGAGAGCCGCGCGGCGTTGGGCGCAAGACCGAGAACATGGAAGCGGACTCCTTTCGTCAGGGCCAGGGCAACGTCTTTGGCCGGACGGCCGTCCGCGACTGCCTGCAGCGAATCGCGGATGCGAGCAGCTTCGGCTTGATCGTCGGCGAGTTTTTGATCGTCTCCATTGCGTGTCGTGCCGATCCAGCTCTCAAACATATTCTCGGCGGCGCTCGCGGCTTCTTCGCCCGCCTGGGACGCATCGGCCCAGAACACAACCGTCGTATCGGCAATCTTGATACGATTTCGGGACGAACCCCTGTCGAGCAGGCGATTGAGGGCGGCACCGTAACGAAAGGCGGCAGCTTCGGAGGTTGGAGCGTTGTCGCCCTGCTCCTTTCCGTAGGACCTGAATGCGTCAAGGTTGAATGAGACCAGCGCCGCCCCCGAGGATTGCGCGCCATCGACGCCCTTGATCGTGGGGTGAAGGCGACGCACGGGCGCTTGATTGCCGGTGATCAGGCAAAAAACCTTGGGTGCATCGTTTGTGCCTTGCTCCTGCACCAGCCGCTTCGCCACCTCGCGTTCGTGCATGAACTTGCGGTCGCCTTCGAGCCGAAAGACGATGTTTGTATCCAGCATCTCCGCTGCGAACGGAGGCTGATCGAATGCCGCGGGGTTCCACTGCTCAAGGAATTTACGTAGCGCCAGGAGTCCTTCGTCTTCGATTCCGGCGAGCGATCGCAGATGAAGCGATTTGAATGCCGCATGCTCGTCCGCGGTGCGACGGCCTTCTCCCGACGTTCTGCCCAGGGAGTACGAAGTTTTGTCCCACAGAAAATTCGGAAGAATTGCCACCGTGCGTTTGACCGCGGCGGGAACATCCAACTGCCGGGGGTGCAACCGCTTTCCGTCGGTCTGGCGAAGATCGATCTTGTCGAGGGGACGGCCGTCCATCGCCACAACAATTGCGAAGCTGATCTTCTCCCGCGAGTAGCCGGGCTCCTCCGCTTCGCCTCGTGCAGCCATGCGACCGTAGTACTCGTTCAGCGCCTGCAGAACGGTCATGCGGCCGTGCCTTCTGCGAGGCAACGCCGAACATCCAGCACGCCGTTTTGCAATCGCGCGCGGAAGAAACGGGAGGTTTTGTCGTTGGCGAAATCAATGTCGTGCAGCATCCAGCCGAGATCGCGTTCGCGCTGATCGGATGGCAGTGAGCTCTCGGGAAGCGGCGCGCCCTCCGGAATGAGTGCAAAGTTCGCCGCGAACTCCCGCGTTCCCAGGCAGGGGCGATGGAAGCACTGACCGGACTCAGCGCGCCGATTGAACATGCTGACGTGCTTGGCGGGTGTATCGTCATCCTTGGCGTTGTCGGTCAAATCGAAATGCGCTTCGATGACGTAATCGATATCGACCAGCAGCGTGGCCGCGCGTTGCTGGCGGTTCTTCTGATCGCTTACATCCAAGCCCAAGCCGGTCGTAGTCCCCGCCCGCATTGCACGCGCGACGTTCGTCGTGCCGATCTTCGCGCCCACTTCGTTGCGGCGGAACGACTGGAAGCGGATGGGTTTGAGGACATGAATCCTGTCCACCACCCAGACGATGGCCGGCTTCCAGTGAATGGCTTCCAGGATTCCGCGGGCGGCCGAAGGCGTCATCACGTCATAGGAAACGCGCTCGACCTTCATCTCGGGACGCGTGAAACATGCCCGGTCCCCCCAGACGCGGAGCCGCACGCCATATGTCATGAATTGCCCCCCGACACTGCCCCGATTCGAACTCCACACAATACCGCGTTTAATCGGGCTTTGCGAAATTAGGTCGAATTCCCGCGGTGCGCGCGTGTCGAGCGGTCACGAGTGGGTTCGGCGCGGACCGGCCTGCAACAGGCGGGAGATTCCTTCGGGATCGCCCGCGATGACGTGCAGATAGGCTTTCGCGGTCTGGTCGGGTTCGAAGCGGCCCTGCTCCCAATCGCGCAGTGTTCCGACGGGAATATGATAGCGCAGCGCGAATTCTTCCTGCGTCAGGTGCAGCGCGCGGCGAATAACGCGGGTCTGCGGCAGGCGTTTCATGCGCTTGAGATCGGCTTCCGTCAGCGGCTGAGCGTCGGGATCGGAGAGCGCCGCGGCGTGAATTTCTTCGTCCGTCATCGCATCGACGCGCGCCCAATCGCTCTCGCCGACCGACGGCCGCGTGGTGCCGTCCGGCAACTCCTCGACGTAAGTGCCGTCAGCGAGACGCCTGCTGTAGATAGTGGTCATCGCGTTCCTGCCTGCTGGCCTTGCGGCCAGAAATGATGCGAATTCGCCCGTTGCGTTCGGTGTAAATAACGACCGTCAGCCGGCCATTCGCCATTCCGGTGACGATCGAGCGGTCTTCGCCATGCTCGACCCGATCGTCGGGCCGCTCAATCGCAAAGGCATCTCCAAAAACCAGCCGGCAATCCACGAAGCTGACCCCGTGTTTCCTGAGGTTGCCTGCGGCCTTGGCGTCGTCCCATTCGAAAGTATCGTCCTGCATAGATACGGGCTGCCCGTAGTTTTGTCAACTGATGATGTTATATTCCGTCGCCCGTTCGGCGGTATCGAAGATATCGACTCCGGTTCGCGGCCGATAATGGGCGAGGTCCTGAAAGCGCAGCAGCCCCGAACCGAGCGCGGGATGAACCGGCGTCAGCACGTCTGCGACCATCCAGTCGCATCTCAATTTGCGCGGGATGGAAACGACATATTGCTGCAGCCGTCGCAGATCGCCGGCCAGCGGACGGTCCATGCCTGCGATTTTGTTCAGCAGCTTTTGGGCATCGTCATCATCCGTATCCGCCTTCCACGGCACGATCACGGGCTCCATGTGCTCGTCGATCATGCGGAAAGCCCTGGCAATACTTTCGAAGGGAAAATCGAAATCGTTGGCCCGCTCGCGGATCGCGGTTAGTATGCCGCGAAGGCCGCCCACCTCGATCGCATCGAAGGCTTCATCGCCTTTCTGCCAATAGAGCTCGCCGAAATACGCCCGAATGGCTTCGAGCCCCAGAATGTCGTCGTGCTGGCGGATGATCGGACGCGTCGCTTGCCAGAACGCTTCGAGCGCTCGCGGCGGCTTCGCTTCCGAAGGCGTGAAGACGACGGTACGACCTCGCTCCAACTTCCCCTCGCGATTGCAGCGCCCGGCTGCCTGCGCGATGGAGTCCAGTCCCGTGGCGGCTCGCCAGACTTCGGGAAAATCCACATCCACTCCCGCCTCGATCAGCGAAGTCGCGACCAGGCGGACAGGCTCGCGGTCCTTAAGTCGAATCCCGACTTGCTTCAGGACCGCTCGGCGATGGCGCGGACACATCAGGGTTGTCAGATGGAAGGCGCCGGGCAACTCCTGAATGCCGTCGAACAGCTTGCGCGCGTGCGCACGGCTGTTGACGATGCACAGCATCTGCGCCCGCTCCGCAAAGCGGGCTGTGATGGCCTCATCGGGAACAGATTCGCTTCGCGTTTCGACATCCACCCGCTTGAGTTCGCGGTAAAGCGAGCGTGGGTCCGGCGCGAGTTCGCGATCGTCATCGATTTCGAATCCCCATGCGCGGTCTTTCATATCCCTCTTGCGCAGCGCCGGTTGTGTCGCGGTGCAGAGCACAATGCTGGCGCCGTAATTGCGCGCCAGCTCGTCCATCGCCGCCACGCACGGGCGTAGTAACGGGATCGGCAATGTCTGCACTTCGTCGAGCACGATCACGCTGCCGGCGATGTTGTGAAGCTTGCGGCAGGAGGAGGTTCGTTTTGCGAAGAGGCTTTCGAAAAACTGCACCGCCGTGGTCACGACAACGGGAACATCCCAGTTCTCCGCCGCTCGGCGGAGTTTTTCGAGTCCATCGGGCCCCTCGCTGTCGGCCCCGGCGGTTCCGGGCGCCTTTTCCCAATCGAAGCTCGCGTGATGTTCGAGGATGTCGTCCGATTCATTCAATGCCTTGCGGAACTCCCTGGCAGTTTGTTCGATAATGGACGTGTAGGGGATCACGTAGATCACCCGCCGCATCGCATGGCGAACGGCATGTTCGAGTGCAAACGACAGCGATGCGAGCGTCTTGCCGCCACCGGTCGGCACGGTGAGCGTAAACAGACCGGGCGCCAAAGCCGCGTTGCCGACGGCGTGATTGAGGACCCGCGCACGAAGCGCGTTCACCGGCGTTGCGTCGGCGCGCCGGCGCATCCGCTCCATGTAGTCGCGCAGCCTGTCGCGCAAGGTCGTCAAATTCGTGTGACCCCCGCGATTGACCGGCTTGGCGTCCGCGCCGGCATAGAAGCGTTCCGTCTCGAGAAAATCCGCATCGACCAGACAGGAGAAAAGCATGCGTGTGAGAAACGCTTGCGTGAAACCGCGCTCAACGCCCTGGCGGATTTTGGCTGTCGGGGCAAGAGTCTCCGCGGTCGGCAACCTGCCGCATTCTGTCTGCCAGCCGTCATAGGGTTCAATCGCGCTTTCTGTCAGTCTCCCCGTGAGGTTCGCCGCGTCCGCCAGGCCCGCATGATGGCCGGCAATCGCGAACGCCAGCATTTTGCCAAGCGGACCGCAGTACGCCTTAGCGGCCTCGCGCGCGCCCGCTGTCGAGTGGTCCGGTCCGCGACTTCGTTCGCCGCTTACAACGGGTCGCGCGATATAATCCTGGAACGCTTGCGAGCACTTTCCGATGTCGTGCAGCCGTCCGGCAGTCCGCGCCGCCTCGGCCCAGCCGAACGCCGTCGCAAATTGTGCGGCCCGCTCGCCGACAGCGGCGAGATGATCCGACAGCGGCTCCCACTGCGATATGTCGCGACCGGGATGCGAATGCGCGAAGCGTTTCTCTTGCATTGGTAGACCGCGACTCCCGCAGACGTGGCCGGCTCAACCCGCCGACGCTTCGACCAATTCTGCTTCCCCCGACGGCAGCCGCAGCGTTCCCGCCAGCAGGGGCTCGAAGCGGCGGTCGGCGATGAG
>Ga0208849_1002309_pt1 | contig 10711 bp, 7 predicted proteins | sample NGESurdeep072012_10_FD_184470 | JGI IMG/M metagenome (GOLD analysis project Ga0208849, IMG submission 184470) | Arctic peat soil microbial communities from Barrow, Alaska - NGEE Surface sample 53-3 deep-072012 (SPAdes) | ecosystem: Environmental > Terrestrial > Soil > Wetlands > Peat ...
CACCGTTGAAGAACGCGATGCGTCGCTCGCATCCAGTCAGGCAACGCTGCAGAACACTCACGAGGAGATGCTCAAGGCGCAGGCCGCGGTCGATGAACGTGAGCGGCTGGTCTCCGACTTGGAAGCGCGGCTTCGCGAACAATCTGAAAATAGTGAAGCGTCGCTCGCATCCAGTCAGGCAACGCTGCAGAATACTCACGAGGAGATGCTCAAGGCACAGGCTGCCGCGGATGAACGCGGCCATATTATCGCCGCTTTAGAGGCTTCGCTCGCGTCCGCGCGCTCGAGAATGCAGCATACGCACGAGGAGGCGCTCAAGGCACAGGCTACCGCAGACGAACGCGAGCGACTTATCGCCGATTTAGAAGAGGACCTTTTCCGAGAAGCGGAGCGCAGTCAGAAGGCGCTGGCATCCACACAAGTTACGCTGCAGAATACTCACGAGGAGATGCTCAAGGCGCAGGCTGTCGTTGAAGAGTGCGAGCGGCTGATCTCCGACTTGGAAGCGCGGCTTCGCGAACAATCTGAAAATAGCGAAGCGTCGCTCGCGTCCAGTCAGGCAACGCTGCAAAATACTCACGAGGAGATGCTCAAAGCGCAGGCTGTCGTTGAAGAGGGCGAGCGGCTGGTCTCCGACTTGGAAGCGCGGCTTCGCGAACAATCTGAAAATAGCGAAGCGTCGCTCGCATCCAGTCAGGCAACGCTGCAGAATACTCACGAGGAGATGCTCAAGGCGCAGGCTGTCGTTGAGCACCTTCAGACTGAGTTGCAAGCGGCGAAGAGCGAGCTTAGCGCGGAGCGTACTTCCGCCGGACAGTGGTTCGAGGCATACCGAGAACTGGAACAGAGGATGATCGCCCAGGCCGAGGCGCTGCTGACAGTGACGCAAGCCGAGATCGGCGAGGTCACTATTCTGACCGAAGCGATTCAAACGAGTCCCTTCTGGTCGCTGAAGCTGGCACTCTCGTCGCTCCGAATGGCGTTCGGCAAGTTCATTCGCATGTTCGCCCTTCAACCGCAACGCTGATCGCCAAAGATAAGGACCGCGCGGACGGCGAAACTCAGCAGCAGTTAAACGTCGCGCAGCTGCAACTGCTGCGCCTCCAAAATCTCATTCGGCTAATGCGAAGGCGGGTGGACTTCATCGAGGCCAGCCGCTTCTGGAAGCTGGCCCAACTTTGGTTTCGATTCAAGCAACGGCTCGGCTTGACGCGGAACCTAGATATCCCCCAAGCACCCGCGATACAGTATTTTGAAGCCACCACGCTGAGTGAGCCATACGCCTACTGGCTCGCTGAGAACGAGACGCGCCGAAGCGACTTGCAAAGGTTGCGGGGACTGGTCGAGCTTCTCCCGGCCAAACCAACGTTTGGTCTCATCGTAGCGAATGCAGATTCCGGCCAGGTTTCAAAGATCGCCGACGGTCTTCGGCGGCAAGTTTATGACGATTGGAGCCTGGTCCTCGGAGGCGATGCCTTCGCCGCCACCACCCATGACTTCGTCGCAGTCGTCGATCCGAACGTTCTCCTGGCGCCTGATGCGCTGTTCGAAGTTGCGCTGGCGATCAACAAGGATCCGGCGCTCGACGTCATTTATTCGGACCACGACATCATGGCAGCGAATGGTGCCCGATCGAACCCCTATTTTAAACCTGATTGGTCTCCCGAGACTTTGCTTTCTCGAATGTACCTAGGCCCTCTCGTATTTTATCGCCGTGCCCTCCTTGCCGGCATTGGAGGGTTTCGCACCGAGCTCGGTGCCGCCGCGCATTTTGACCTCGCGCTAAGAGCAACCGAAGCGACCGGCCGGGTCGGACACATCGCGCGCATCTTATATCACGTGCGGCCTGAGGCCCCGGGTTCGGTGACTTCGGCGCAGGTCGACGCGCCGGCCGTTCGCGCCATTAGCGAAGCACTCACCCGACGCAGCGAATCGGGTTCCGTTTCGAGGATCGAGGGCGTACCCGGTTGCTACATCGTACGATACACTCTCGGGGCCCATCCGCGTGTCAGCATCATCCTGCCGACGCGCGATAATGGAAAGGATCTCTCGACCTGCTTGACGTCGATTTTCGAGCGCACGACGTATCCTAACTTTCAGGTGCTCGTCGTCGACAATGGCAGCAAGGAGCCGGCGGCGTTGAACACGATGGAGTACTGGTCGCACCGCGAGAAGGAGCGAGTCAAGGTCGAGCGCCTGGATATTCCATTCAATTTTTCAAAGATCAACAACATCGCTGCCAAACTGACCGATGGCGAATTTCTGCTATTTCTGAACGACGACACCGAGGTGCTGACCGCTGATTGGATCGAGGCTCTGGTCGAACAATCAAGCCGTCCCGCGATCGGCGCGGCCGGCGGGCGCCTGCTCTATCGCGATGGCTCAGTACAGCATGCGGGCGTCATTCTCGGCACCCGCGGCATCGCGGGCCACGCACACCGCTTTGCCCCCGGAAATTCTCCTGGGTACCACGGGGCCCTTCAAGCGGTCACGAACTATTCGGCCGTCACTGCGGCTTGCATGATGATGCGACGCATCGTTTACGACGAGGTCGGCGGGTTCGATGAAGACTTGGCCATCGAGTTCAACGATATCGATCTGTGTCTTCACGTGCGTGCAGCCGGTTACCGAATCGTGTATCTTCCGTACGTCCTGCTCTATCACGACGAATCGACCAGCCGCGGCAACCCCGATAATCCGCTCAAACTTAGGGTACGGGTTCGAGAACAACGCTTGATGCAAGAGCGCTGGAACATATCGAACTACGTTGATCCATACTACAATCCAAACCTCACCCTCCGGGGAGAGGATTTCTCCCCGCGCCTCTGAGGAGGCTCCCTCATGTCGCAGCCTGCGTGGCTCTCGGACTTGGCAGGCACGCTGGGCAAGCTGCCAAGGCAGGTCGTCGGAGCGCGGGCAATGAACACTACATCGCTTGATCTATTCCTTAGCCATAGAGGAATTTGCCCATGCTTGAATCGCTGAATCGAGAAATCGACGTCGAGGCGCTCATGCTGCGCCTGCGCGGCCGCGTTTCGGATTTAGAACAGCAAGGGCATCACGAGCTGCTCCCGAGTGACGCCGTCGCGCTGCGAAACAGCGTGTTTATCAACTCGCTCGAAGCTTTCGTGAATACCGCGGATCAAAAGGCGCAGATTCGTGCGCAGTGGCCTTCTCTACTCGCCGGCTTCTTCTTCAACATCCCGGCGATCCGTAGGGCTCTCTTAGATGGATTGGCGTTTCTGTTCAAAGATCAACGGCACGTTAATCTGGCACTCGTCGCAGCGTTTCGAGAATCGATTAGTTTGAATCGTCAGCTTATCGAACAGTTCGATCTGTTGCGAAAAGATCACGAAGATCTCAAGAAAAATGCTGGGCGAGACTTCTCGGGCTAGTTGACGACTTCCGAAACAGATCGCGCGCGCGCCAAACCTTTACGGGCGAAGCTGGCTATTGTTACCCCATGGTTCTCGCGCGAATTGCTGGGCGGCGTCGAGCAGCAAAGTTGGCAGCTCGCGCACCAGCTTGCGGCCAGAGGCGTCGCCGTCGAGGTATTGACGACGTGCTGCGCTTCCTTCAATGACGATTGGGCGCATAACGCACTTCCGGCCGGTCTTGAGCGCTGCGGCGAGATTGCGATCCGGCGCTTCAAAGTCGATCGGCGAGACCGGCGAGCCTTTGCGCGCGTCAACGCCATTCTCACAGGCTTGGACAAGTCCAAACTAAAGCGCTGCGTCAGCCCGACCGGCGACAACGACGCCCGAATCTGGGGAGAAAACAACCTCAACTCGAACGCGCTTCTAAACCACCTCGCGGCTGCCCACCATCAATTCGACGCGTTCATCTTCATGCCGTATCTCTACGGAACGACGCTTGCTGGGCTTCCAATCGTCGCCGAGCGAGCATTTCTTCAACCGTGTCTGCATGACGAAGCCTACGCGTATTTACCGGTAGTCGAGCAAGTCGTACATGCCGCTCACGGCATCCTCTTTAACAGCGACGGCGAATTCGAGCTTGCCCAGAGACTTTTCGGTCCGGGCATAATCAAGAAATCGACCGTCGTCGGCCAAGGCGTCGAGGTTCCGGCGAATCCTGATTCGCTTGCAGCGCAACTGGCGCATTTCGTGCCGCAAGACGAGAAATACGTCCTCTATCTCGGCCGCCAGGACTCACGCAAGAACATCGGACTTCTCGTTCACGCGTTTGGCGATTTCAGACGTCGCAATCCGATGTCGCGGCTGAAATTGGTCATGGCCGGCCACCGTACCATGTCGTTTGGCGATTCTTCAAGAGGCATCATCGATGTCGGTCCCGTCAGCGAATCGCAAAAAGCTGCGCTCTTGAGTCACGCTCGTGCCCTGGTTCAGCCAAGTACCATGGAGAGTTTCTCGCGCGTCATCATGGAGTCGTGGATGATGGGGCGCCCCGTCGTCGTCAATGAGGACTGCCAGGCAACCGCGCCGCTTGTGAGGCAGTGCCGCGGCGGTCTTCTAGCCGGCTCGGTGTCGTCTTGGGAAAACGCGTTGCATCAAGTCGATACTGCGGATGCGTCGACGCTCGACGCCATGGGGCGACTGGGGCGGGAGCATGCAGTCCGGTATTCATCCTGGTCGCGCGTCATCGAGGGATACGAACGCGTCTTGGAGTTCGCGCGAGACGAGCGGCCGCGACTTCTGAATCCGGCGATCCCATCGCTCCAACAACTCTGCCCGGCGGGCGCCAAAGCTGCTCGCCGCTTCGCCGATTCGCTCGATCGCTGCTTTCAGCGCACGCGCGGCGGCTCGTCCGGAACAACCTCGACGGGTCCCGGCATCGGGTCGCTCTTGCTGGTGCATCAGGCCAGCGGTTACGAGGACTTGACCGGCTGGGCGCCGGCGCATCCCAACGCGGCATTGATCTATCATGCCGCAACGAACGCCGGCGAATCTGACGAAGCCGTCGACCGCTCGATACTGGCGCGGGCCACCGCCCACTACAAATTTGCGCTCGCATCGTCACCAACGGCGCTCGATGGCTTGCGTGCCGCCGGTTTCAATAACCGCGGCCTCCTTCCCATCTGCGTCGATCCACGCGATTGGGATTGCGAGCAAGACCGCCCTCTCTCTAAAGCGCTCCAGGATGGCTGTACCAACCTCGTGTATGTCGGCCCGTTCGTTTCGGAGCGGGCGCTCGACAACTTGCTGACGGCCTTCCTTCACTATCTGACTTTGGAGCGCGATTCGCGCTTGGCCCTTGTGGGCATGGGCGACATTGACGACGGCATCTATGGCCGGGTTCAGGCGAAGGTTCGGTCCCTCGATCTGACCGACCGCGTCCTCCTTGCTCGGGATATCACAGAGCCACAATTGCAATCGGTATATCGGACTGCGCATCTTTTTTGGACGCTGGACGAATCCGCATCGTTTGGCGAGAGCCTCTTGCAGGCGATGTGGTTCGACGTACCAATTCTCGCCTATAAGACCCCGATCTCGAGCTACTTCATTGGCGATGCGGGCTTGCTCTTGACGAACAAGGACGACTTACTGGCGGTCGCGGCCCTCGCCCAGATGCTCGTAACCGATTCCGACCTTCGCAAGAAGATTATTACGGCACAGCGTCTAGCCCGCAAACGCTTTGACGCGGTGAAGATCGTGACATCCTTACTCGACCAGTTTGCGATCGCGGGAGAAACCTGCGCGTAATGCGAAGCAACCACGCATGCCGATCCAGGTGCTCGAGACAAGATTCGCCGAGGCAAAGATCTTCGTACCGGAAGTATTTGAGGACGGTCGCGGGTTTTTCAAAGAGACCTATTCGACCCAGAAATATCGTGCGCTTGGCCTCAACGATGAATTTGTTCAAGACAGTATTTCATACTCGTTAAAGAATGTCATTCGCGGCCTTCACTACGATCCGCGGATGTCGAAACTCGTGCAGGTGCTGCGCGGGCAAGCCTTCGACGCGATCGCCGACGTGCGCCTAGGGTCGCCGACCTACCTGCAGTGGCAAGGCTTCTACCTCAACGACGGCACCCACCACCAACTCTACGTGCCGGCGGGCTTCGCGCACGGCTATCTGGCGCTGAGCGACGATGTCATCTTCTCCTACAAACATGGGGCGCTCCACGACCCGGCGCACGAGCGCTCGGTTCGCTGGAACGATCCCACCCTCGCGATCGCGTGGCCGCTCGAGGGCGAACCGATCCTCTCCGCAAAGGACCGCGTCGCGCCGCTGCTCCTCTAGGAGTTGAGCGCGGCTTGCGCGGCCGCCAGGCGCGCGATCGGAATGCGGTAGGGCGAGCACGAGACGTAGTCGAGCCCCAGTTCGTGACAGAAGGCGATGCTCGCCGGATCACCACCGTGCTCGCCGCAGATGCCGATCTTGAGATCGCGCCGCGCGGCGCGGCCCCGCTCGATGCCGATACGCATCAAGCCGCCGACGCCCGTGCGGTCGAGAACCTGGAAGGGATCATCTTTAAGAATTTTGTGCTCGATGTAGTTCGGGATGAAGGTCGCTTCGGCGTCATCGCGCGAGTAGCCGTAGGTCGTCTGCGTCAGGTCGTTTGTTCCGAACGAGAAGAACTCGGCATGTTCGGCGAGTTCGCCCGCGATAAGGCACGCTCGCGGTAGCTCGATCATCGTGCCGATGCGGTAGGGGACGCGGATGCCGCGCTCGGTCAGGACTTCTTCCGCGATCGCCTTGGCCGCGTCGTGCGTGAAGCGCATCTCTTCGTGCGTCCCGACGCCCGGGATCATGACGTCGGGGAGGGCGTCGACGCCGCGCTCGCGCAGATCGCATGCGGCTTCGAAGATCGCGCGCACTTGCATCGCGTAGATTTCCGGGTAGACGATACCGAGGCGGCACATGCGCAGGCCTAACATCGGGTTGATTTCATGCATGGCCTTGACCCGCGCGAGCAAATCCATATGCTCGCGATATTGCGCATCCTCGCTGCCCTTTTGCAATCTCAGCTCGGTCGTTACGACGAGCAGATCCTCAAGCGACGGGAGAAACTCGTGCAGCGGCGGATCGAGCAGACGGATCGTGACGGGATAGCCGGCCATCGCTTCGAGAATTCCGGCGAAGTCGGCGCGCTGGAACGGACACAATTGGTCGAGAGCTTCGGAACGCGCTTGTGCCGACTCGGCCAGAATCATCCGCCGCATGATTGGGAGACGTTCGGGCTGCATAAACATATGCTCGGTTCGGCAGAGCCCGACGCCGGTTGCGCCGAGGTCGCGGGCTTTGCGTGCGTCTTCCGGGGTATCGGCGTTGACCCAAACCCCGAGCCGGCGCGCTCCGTCGGCCCAACTCAAAAACTCGGCCAGCCAGGGCGGTAGCTCCGACGGCGGATCGATCAGACGCAACGCGCCGGCGATAACGAAACCGCTCGTGCCGTCGATCGTGAGTTCGTCGCCTTCGTTGAACGTTCGTCCGCCGATGGTGGCCGTCCGCGCGCGTTCGTCGATCGTGAGCGCATCGCAACCGGCGACGCAGGGGAGGCCCATACCGCGCGCCACAACCGCAGCGTGCGACGTCGCGCCGCCTTTGGCCGTCAACACGCCTTTGGACGCGATCATGCCGTGCACGTCGTCGGGCGTCGTCTCTTCACGAACCAGAATCACGGACGCGCCGCCCTCGGCCATGCGAATGGCGGCCTCGGGGTCGAGCGCGATCGCGCCGGCGGCCGCGCCGGGCGATGCGTTTAAGCCTTTCGCCAGAGTTTGGTAGGGCTGAGCCGAATCGATTCGAGCGTGAAAGAGCTGGTCGAGCGAGGCCGCATCGACCTGGAGCAACGCGGCTCCTCGATCGTGCAGACCTTCCTTGACAAGGTCGATCGCGATCCGTACCGCGGCTTCGGCGCTGCGCTTGGCGCTGCGCGTTTGCAGCATGAACAATTTTCCGCGCTCGACCGTGAACTCCAGATCTTGCACGTCGCGGTAATGCCGCTCGAGCTTATCGGCGATCTCGACGAATTGACGGTAGACTTCCGGCTGAGCGATCCTTAAACTCTCGATCGGCTCGGGCGTGCGCGTGCCCGCGACCACATCCTCGCCCTGAGCGTTGCGCAGATACTCGCCGAAGAGACGCTTCTCGCCCGTGTTGGGGTTGCGCGTGAACGCGACGCCCGTTCCGGAATCGTCTCCCATATTTCCGAAGACCATCTCGACGACGCTGACCGCGGTTCCCCAATCATCGGGAATCTTGTTGAAGCGGCGATAGTCGATCGCGCGTTTCGAGTTCCACGAATCGAAGACGGCTTGCACCGCAAGCTTCAACTGCACGTTGACATCCTGAGGAAAATCCGCACCGGTCTCGGTTCGGACGATCGTCTCGAACTGCGCGACGACGTTCTGCCAAGCCGGCGCATCGAGTTCGGGATCGGTCGTAACGCCGGCGTTGCGCTTGGCCTCGGAGATCACGCTTTCGAAGCGTTCTTTCGGAATGCCCAGCACCACGTTGCCGAACATCGCGACGAAGCGCCGGTACGCGTCCCACGCAAAGCGCGGATTTTCGGTAAGGCGCGCGAGGCCTTCGACCGTCTCGACGTTGAGGCCGAGGTTGAGGACCGTATCCATCATCCCGGGCATCGAAGCGCGCGCACCGCTGCGAACCGCGACCAGCAGCGGGTCGCCGGTGCCGCCGAAGCGCTTCTTCGTGCGCAGTTCGAGCGCGCGCATCGCGCTCTGAATTTCGTCCTCGAGACCCTCGGGAAAGCGTCGGCCGAGCTGGTAGAAATCGAGACACGCTCGCGTCGTGATGGTAAAACCTGCCGGCACCGGGAACCCGGCGCGCGTCATCTCGGCAAGCCCGGCCCCCTTACCGCCCAGCAAGTCGCGCATTGAGGCGCTTCCCTCTTCGAAGAAATAGACGCGCTTGGTCGCAGTCAGCAAGGCGGTTCTCCGTGGGTCCGGGCCGGGGGCGGCCGGTTGCTACAAGAAACAGATTGGCGGGGAGGGCGGCGGCTCCTGGAAATTTTTTCCATCTGCCTCCTCCTCCTTCTTACCCCATTTCCGGCCGCAGGGCCGCCCAGCGCCGGGCGCTGAACCCCCTCCCAATGGCGACGAACGCGTTCGGAGATTTCATCGAGGACGTCGAGCTGCTGCGGCGCGCCGGCATTCCGAGTGCCGCGCTCGTTCCCCAGATCGCCATTCGATTGGCGGCCCTGAACCAGGGATCGCGCTGGCTGCCCGCGGACGCCCGTGCGCCGGTCGACATCGGCTACGCGCAGCATCTGCTTTACGCCGCCGACGACGGCGGCTTGAGCGTCTGCTCGCTGGTCTGGAAGGCCGGCCAATGCACGCCGATTCACAATCACGTCGCGTGGTGCGTCGTCGGCGTCTACGAGGGCGTCGAACGCGAGACGCGCTACCGTTTGGCGCGCGAGGGCGAGAGCGCGTACCTTGTGGAGTCGCACAGTTGCGACGTGCCGGCCGGCGAGGCGGCCGGTATGCTTCCCGACGGCGACGACATCCATTGCGTCGCGAACGGCGGCGATTGCATCGCGATTTCGATTCACGTCTACGGAGCGGATCTGCGAACACTCGGCAGCAGCATTCGAGCGACGTTCGATCATCTGCCCGTCCGCCGCGGGATCGCAGCTAGGCCGTAACGACCGTTCCGTTCCCGGCGATCGCGCCGCTGAGCGCGCCCGGCCCCGAGCCGCACACGACCGCGCGCTTCGCTCCCGACTCCAGCGCGGCCACGATACTTTCCATCTTCGGCGCCATCCCGCCGTCAAACGTTCCGTCGGCCAAATAGCGCCGCGCGAGCGCCACATCGAGTTTTTCGATCCCGCTGCTTGGATCGTCGACGCGTAAACGCACCCGCTCGATGTTGGTCACGACGACGTAGGCGTCGACTCCAAGTGCGCCCGCAATCGCTCCGGCCGCCGTATCGGCGTTGACGTTGAGCGCGCTCGCACCGTCGCTCGCCAGCGCGAGCGGCGCGACGACGGGCGTGAATCCCCCGGCGAGCACCGCATCGAGCACCGCGCGCCGAACCGCGCGGATCTCACCGACAAACCCGAGCACGTTTCCGTCGATCGGAGCGACCGGCGCCGCGAGCAGCAGGCCGCCGTCCTGGCCGCTGATCCCGACCGCATCGACGCCGCGCCGGCGTAAGGCACGCACCAGCGCCTTGTTCACCGTACCGCACAGCACGCGTTCGGTGATTGCGAGGGTCGGCGCGTCGGTCACGCGCAGGCCCGCGATCCGCCGTTGCGCTAGACCCGATTCGCGTAGCTCCGCGTCGATCTGCGGACCGCCGCCGTGCACTAAGACGACGCGATCGCCGGCCGCAACCCGAACCGCAACGTCGTCGAGCAGAAGGTCCGGCGCCGGCGGCGGCGCCATCGCGTTGCCGCCGTACTTAAGCACGATGAGCATTGGCCCGCAGTTGCGCGAAACGAACCCGCGCCCCCTCCGCGGAACACCAGGTCAGCAAGAAAGCCCACCGCAGTGGACTTTCTTGCTGATCAGCCGGGTGGGGTTATCCCTTCAAGAGGATGAGCCCTAGGTGCCAGGCTGGGTGATGGCCAGTCCGGTGATCTCGGCCGCCGGCGGGTTGGCCGGGTTCGCGCGCCGCACGGCATTGCTCAAGATGTAGGTCGGCGAGGTCGCCTGAGTTTGCGCCCACGGGTACACCTTGACTAACGTCACGCCGTTGGGCTGGTTGACGCCGACGTAGACGTTGCCGCTGTTGTCGACGGCCAGCGCCCCGACGTGGTTAC
>Ga0208849_1002310_pt1 | contig 10704 bp, 11 predicted proteins | sample NGESurdeep072012_10_FD_184470 | JGI IMG/M metagenome (GOLD analysis project Ga0208849, IMG submission 184470) | Arctic peat soil microbial communities from Barrow, Alaska - NGEE Surface sample 53-3 deep-072012 (SPAdes) | ecosystem: Environmental > Terrestrial > Soil > Wetlands > Peat ...
CATCATCATGGCATCGGGGAGTGCGGGGTGTTCACCTACGAAATCGCCGAGACCAAGGTGACGCAGGTGATGGATTTTGCGCGCAAGCACCAGCATCCCCTGCAGTGCGTGATGGAGAAGAAGTAGATTCCACCGAAATCGGAACGGGTTTTGCCTTGGCAACGACGGATCGGGCCGCTTGCGCTTATCCCCAGGATACCGCGAGGTGTCCGCGATATCGGTGTAGCGTGGGTGTTTGGACGTAAACGAGTCGCGGGAACCGGTCTTTCGCCGTGGCCGGATGTAACTATATATGACAAAGGTTGTTGTTGCCTGACCGGGCAACGGCGATCATGATGGCGGGGGCCACAGAGGACGCGAATGCCGACTTTTTCCCAGAGCCTTGAACAATCACTGCATCGTGCGCTCGCGATCGCAAACGAGCGTCACCATCAGTATGCGACGCTCGAACATCTGCTGCTGTCGCTGATCGATGACTCGGATGCGGCAGCCGTGATGCGTGCCTGCAGCGTCGATCTCGACAAGCTGCGCACCAGCCTGGTCAACTATCTCGAGACCGAGTTCGAGAACCTGGTGACGGACGGGGCCGATGACGCCAAGCCGACCGCGGGTTTCCAGCGCGTGATCCAGCGCGCGGTGATTCACGTCCAGTCGTCCGGCCGCGAGGAAGTCACCGGCGCCAACGTGCTGATCGCGATCTTCGCCGAGCGCGAGAGCCATGCCGCCTATTTCCTGCAGGAGCAGGACATGACGCGCTACGACGCGGTGAATTACATCAGTCACGGCATTGCCAAGCGGCCCGGAGTATCGGAAGCGCGCCCGGTGCGCGGCGTCGACGAAGAGACCGAGACCAAGGGCAACGAGGATTCCAAGAAAAAGGGCGAGGCGCTCGATACCTACTGCGTCAACCTCAACAAGAAGGCGCGCGACGGCAAGATCGATCCGGTGATCGGGCGCAATGCCGAGATCAACCGCGCCATCCAGGTGCTGTGCCGCCGGCAGAAGAACAATCCGCTGTTCGTCGGTGAGGCCGGTGTCGGCAAGACCGCGATCGCCGAGGGGCTCGCCAAGCGCATCGTCGATAGCGAGGTTCCGGAAGTCCTGGCGGCGGCCACCGTGTTCTCGCTCGACATGGGCACGCTGCTCGCCGGTACCCGTTACCGGGGCGATTTCGAGGAACGGCTGAAGCAGGTTCTGAAAGAGCTCGAGGCGCACCCGAACGCCATCCTGTTCATCGACGAAATCCATACCGTGATCGGCGCCGGCGCCACGTCCGGCGGCGCGATGGACGCCTCCAATCTGTTAAAACCGGCGCTCGCGTCCGGCACCATTCGCTGCATGGGCTCGACCACCTACAAGGAATACCGCCAGCATTTCGAAAAGGACCGCGCCCTGGTGCGCCGGTTCCAGAAGATCGACGTCAACGAACCGACGGTCGAGGACGCCATCGCGATCCTCAAGGGCCTGAAGCCCTATTTCGAGGACTACCACCACCTGAAATACACCAACGAGGCGATCGAGGCCGCAGTGCAGCTGTCGTCGCGCTACATCCACGACCGCAAGCTGCCGGACAAGGCGATCGACGTGATCGACGAGTCGGGCGCGGCGCAGATGCTGGTGGCGGAGAACAAGCGCAAGAAGACCATCGGCATCAAGGAAATCGAGACCACCATCGCCACCATGGCGCGGATTCCGCCCAAGAGCGTGTCCAAGAACGACGCCGAGGTGCTCAAGCATCTCGAGCAGACCTTGAAGCGCGTGGTGTTCGGCCAGGACAAGGCGATCGACGCGCTGTCGGCGGCGATCAAGCTGGCGCGGGCCGGGTTGCGCGAGCCGGAAAAGCCGATCGGCTCCTATCTGTTCTCGGGGCCCACGGGCGTCGGCAAGACCGAAGTTGCAAAACAGCTCGCAGCCTCGCTCGGCGTCGAACTGATCCGGTTCGACATGTCGGAATATATGGAGCGGCACACCGTGTCGCGCCTGATCGGCGCGCCTCCGGGCTATGTCGGCTTCGACCAGGGCGGCCTGCTCACCGACGGCGTCGACCAGCATCCGCATTGCGTGGTGCTGCTCGACGAGATCGAGAAGGCGCATCCGGACCTCTACAACGTGCTGCTGCAGATCATGGATCACGGAAGGCTGACCGACCATAATGGCAAGCAGGTCAATTTCCGCAACGTCATCCTGATCATGACCACCAATGCGGGGGCAGCGGATCTGGCGCGCCAGGCGTTCGGCTTCACCCGCAACAGGCGCGAGGGCGACGATCACGAGGCGATCAACCGGCAGTTTGCGCCCGAATTCCGCAACCGGCTCGATGCCATCGTCTCGTTCGCGCACCTCAATGCCGAGGTGATCGGCATGGTGGTGGAGAAGTTCGTGCTGCAGCTCGAGGCGCAGCTCGCCGACCGCGACGTCACCATCGAATTGTCGGAGCCTGCCAAGGCCTGGCTGGTTCAGCATGGTTACGACGAGCAGATGGGCGCGCGGCCGATGGCGCGGGTGATCCAGGAGCACATCAAAAAGCCGCTGGCGGACGAAGTGCTGTTCGGCAAGTTGAAGGGTGGCGGCCACGTCCGCGTCGTATTGGTCAAGGACGAGGCTGCGACCGAGCCCGATCAGGAAAAGATCGGCTTCGAATATGTCGAAGGCCCGGTGACGCCGAAGCCGGAGAAACTGCCCGGCGCGCGCAAACGCACGGTGCCGCGCAAGCCGAAACCGAGCGGTCCCAGCGGCGGGTCCAAGGGCCCGACCTCACGGGTTCCGCTGGTCAAGGCCTGAGGCGCGGATTGCAAATTGAGAAGCCGGCGTGTCGCAAGACCGCCGGCTTTTTTGATCTCGCGGTCCGGCTTGCAAAAGTGAGGGGCCGCACCTTGGCGGCGGTATTTTGCGGGGCCTCGTCACTCGCCCTTCAGGCGCTGGCTCTCGTGGACTCGCACTCGCTCGGCGCCTTTTTGGCCTGTCGGCGACAATCTCAGCATGCTGAGCGCAGCCCCAAGCAGCGCAAAGCCGACACCGACCAGGAGCGATATCCGGGTGCCTTCCGCCGGAATGCGCGCCAAAAACAACGCGACCAGGGCCGCGCCCGTCGTCTGCCCCAGCAGCCGTGCGGTCCCAAGCATTCCGCTCGCGCCGCCTGAGCGCTCGCGCGGCGCCGCGGCGATCATGGTGCGGTTGTTGGGTGTCTGGAACAAACCAAAGCCAGCGCCGGCGAGTGCCATGCGCCATACCACGTCGAAAGGTGAGGCGGCGGTCGGCATCAGCGCCAATGTGCCCAATCCCACCGCGAACAGCAGCAACCCGACGCCGCCCAAAAGGCCGGCCGGATAGCGTTCAACCAATCGGCCCGCAAGCGGGGCGGCGAATGCGACAGCGATAGGCCAGGGCGTGATCAGAAGGCCGATCTGAACCGCCGAATATCCGAAATGGCTCTCGAGATAAAAAGGGATCGAGACAAAGGCCAGCATCTGGCCGCAGAAGGAAGCGATCGAGGTACCGATCGACAGCGCGAAAATCGGAATCCGCAGCAGATCGACCGGCAATAGCGGCGAGGGATGATGCGTCTGCCGCCGGACCAGCAACACGCACGCGATCGCTGCGATCGCGAACTCGGACAGCCAGAAATACAACGGCTCGCCATGGCCGGCGCTATCGATGGCGGCGATACCGAGCCCAAACGTCATGGCGCTCAGGACGGCGCTTTGCCAATCAAACGCATGACTGGCCGACGCTATATGAGGCAGATAGCGCCAGCCGAGCGCCAGTGTCACGACCCCGAGCGGCACGTTGATGGCGAAAAGGTACGGCCATGTTCCGACCGCCAGGATGACCGAGGCCACGGTAGGTCCGACCGCCGCCGAGACCGCGACGACCAGGGCATTGATGCCGATACCATGGCCCAGCAGGGCGCGCGGGTAGGTGAAGCGGACCAGTGCCGCGTTCACGCTCAGGATCCCGGCTGCGCCAAATCCCTGAACGATGCGCGCCACCGTCAGCAGCAGCAGGGTGTGCGACAGCGCGCAAAACAGCGAAGCCAGCGTGAAAAGCACCAATCCCGCCAGATAGACCCGTCGATAGCCGATGATTTCGCCAAGCGATCCCAGCGGCAACAGCGATATCGTGATCGCCAGCTGATAGCCGTTGACAATCCAGATCGAAAACGCCGGGCTGGCGTGAAGATCCTTGGCGATGGTGGGCAGGGCAACGTTGGCGATCGAGCCGTCGATCACCGCCATGACAAGGCCGAGCGCAATCGTGGCGATCGCCCAGTTGCGTTGTGGCTGCGGCAGGCCATCGGCATGCTCGATCGTCGCGGTCGACATATGACAATGGGCCTTGAGTAACGGCGTCGATTGGCTAGCGCATGCTAGATTAGCCGATACTTAGCAACTCCGAAATGCCGAACTGGTTGCGGCCAGCGTTTGCATGCGGCTCACCGTCAGCCCTCGCCGATAAGTTCCTTGATGCGGCGCTGCAACTGGCGTTTTTTCCGCTCGCTCTTGCGCAGGCGCTCGGCGAGATCGGAGACTGGCAGTTCGGACGGTGGTTCCGGGCTGAACGCAACGCCGACAAAATTGTCGCGCCACCAGATGATCCTGGCGAGGAAGGAGCGGCCTTTTCGCGCGATGGTCAGCGATATCTGCTCTTTGGGCAGCTTGACGACGTTACCGAATTCAAGGCTGGCGCCTGTTTCGGAAATATTGCGGACCACGCAATCGCGGGTCGCGCCGCGGTCGCCGATCCCGGCGACGCCGCCATAAATCACCTTGTCGCGCACGTTCTGGCGTCGATCCAGCATCGAATAGTCCCCCGTAAAGAGGCGTGACCTTACGCGGCTTCGACGCCGGCGAAAGGCCGCGATCGGCAAAATGCGGAGTTAACGTAAACCGAACATCGCCTGGAAAGCGCGGATTTCAGGGGTTTTGGATGGTCGGAGGGTGCTAAGCCGCGCTCTCGCGCAAGCCGCGGACGATTTCCTTTTGCGCGTCGAATTCGCCGCGCCGCCGCGCCAGCTCCTCGGTGCTGAGCAACGCGACATTGTTGTAGTCGCGCTTCCAGGCGGCGTCCGCGCTCCAGCGCAGCGGCGACTGCACCGTGGTCTGCGGGCCGGGTGCGGCTTCCAGCACGCGCAGCGCAAGCTCAAGCGTAAAGGCTTGCGAAGCGGGATCGTGCGGCTTGCCCGCCGAGTTGCCCAGCGGAAAATCGCTGAACAGGAACCGCGGCACCGCCGCGTGCTCGACGATATCCTTGGCGCATCCCATCACCACGGTGCGGTGCGATCATGTCCTGCGCTCCCATAGACGCGCCATCATTGCCAGATAGCTAAACGCTCCCAAAGGGCTTTCAAGCGGGTGTCAAGCCAGGTTCGCGGGAACGGGATATGGCGGTGCAGGCAATCGTCGGTCGGTGTGCGGCGTCTGGCGCCGTGGTCGCGATGCTGCTGTTGCCGGCGCCGCGGGCGATCGCCGAGGATGCCGCGCCGGCCAAGACCGGGATCGCGACGCCGAGCGTGGAAGAACTCGCCATACCCGATCAACACAAAGGCGAGGTCATCGATACAAGCGAGGCGATCTGCCTGATGATCGAATCGGCGGCGAAGGCCCAAGGTCTGCCGCTGGAGTTTTTCGCGCGCGTGATCTGGCAGGAAAGCCGCTTTCAATCCGACGCGGTGGGGCCGGTCACCCGCAGCGGCCAGCGCGCGCAAGGGATTGCGCAATTCATGCCGGGCACCGCCAGCGAGCGGCGGCTGCTCGATCCCTTCGATCCGGTGCAGGCGCTGCCGAAATCCGCCGAGTTCTTGCGCGAATTGCGCGACCAGTTCGGCAATCTCGGGCTTGCCGCCGCCGCCTACAATGCCGGGCCGCACCGGGTGCAGGAATGGCTCGCCGGGTCGGGCGCGATGCCGCAGGAGACGCGCAACTACGTTGTCGCCATCACCGGCACCACGGTCGACGACTGGGCCGCGGCCGGCAGCAATGGCAAGATGCCGGCGCCGGCGCCGAGCACCGGCTGCCGTGACCTGATGGCGTTGCTCAGGCGCGCCCCCAATGCCTTTGTCACCGAGCTCGAAGCGCATGTGAAGCTGGGAGCCGAGCGGCTGTGGGGCGTGCAGCTCGCCGCCGGCTTCGACCGCGATCGCGCGCTCGCTACCTATGCCCGCGAGATGAAGCGGCTCCGCGCCGTGATCGGTGACCAGGATCCGAGCCTGCTCGGCACCATGTTGCGCAGCCGCGGCACCCGCACCTTCTATCAGGTGCGGATCGGCGCCGACACGCGCCCGGCCGCCGATGAATTATGCGGCCGCATCCGCCGCGCCGGCGGCGCCTGCTTCGTGACACGCAACATCAATGTCAGGGGTTGATTGGAGTGCCCGCATGACAGTGTTGAAATGCCGCCCGCTTGACGCGCGCTGGTTTCACCAGCGTTATGCCTGACCTTCTTCAACGGTCCGGATACAAGTGCCGCTTCCAGCGCTCGAAAATGCCAGATGGCAAAGCTCCCTGCGGGCGTTCGCTTGGGGCGTGCGATCGGTCGGCTCGACGATTCTCGCGCTGGTGCTGTTTGCGACCTATCTCGGCATCGGCGCGCTCGCCCACGACACCGGTTTCAGCCTGGGCTGGGCGCTGACGGGCACGGCATTCGTCTGGGCGGGGCCGGCGCAAATCATCCTGATTTCGATGCTGGGTAGCGGTGCGACGGTGGTGCAGGCGGCGATTGCCGTCACCGTCAGCGCGATCCGGCTGCTTCCAATGGTGGTGTCGGTATTGCCGATGCTGCGCACGCCGCAGACGAAACGCCGTCATCTGGTGCTGGCGGTGCATTTCATCGCGGTCACGCTATGGGTCGAATGCTTTCGCCTGTTGCCGCAGGTGCCGCGCGCGCAGCGCATCGCCTTCACCCATGGGCTCGGCGTCGGTCTGCTCGCGGTCTGCCTGGTGGCGACAACGATCGGTTATGGCCTTGCTGCCAATCTGCCGCCACTGTTCGCCGCCGCGATCCTGCTGCTGACGCCGCTGGCGTTTCTGCTCTCCACCGCACGCAATTGCCGGCAGCTCGCCGATGTTCTGGCGCTGGTGCTGGGATTGGCGCTGTTTCCGCTGGCGGCCCTGTTGCACAGCGGCGTCGATATCCTGATCAGCGGCGTCTCGGCCGGCAGCATCGCTTATGGCATTCACCGGTGGCGGCCACGCGCATGAGCGTTTTTTTCGGCGACTGGCATGCGCTCTTGGTGCTGCTGATTGCGGGCTTCCTGCCCAACGAGGTCTGGCGCATGCTCGGGCTTTGGCTCGGCGGCGGCGTCGACGAGAGCTCCGAATTGCTGGTGTGGGTGAGGGCGGTGGCCACCGCGATCCTCGCCGGTGTCATTGCTCAAATTCTGGTGCAGCCGCCGGGCGCGCTGGCCAGCGTGCCGGATTGGCTGCGCTATGGCGCGGTGGCTGCCGGCTGCGTGGCTTTCCTCGCGACGCGGCGATCGATTTTCAGCGGCGTCCTCTGCGGCGAACTGGTGATGCTTGCTGGCAAATGGTGGCTCGGGTAATAACGCCGGACGGTTTGGCGCGAGGCTCAAGATGGTTCGAGAAAGTGAAATCCGCGAAGGCGAACGCGTCGTCGAGATGCCGCCGCCGCGCGACGCCGGCCTCGTCTTCATCGGCCGCATCCGCACGCCCTGGACCTCGCGTCTCGACGCCCCGCGGCAGGGGCGGCATGACGGTCCGGTCTGCCGACTGGAGATTTTCGAGCCCTGGGTGCCGGCGCTGAAGGGGGTCGATTTCTACTCCAATCTCGAAGTGATCTATTGGCTGCATCTGTCGCGCCGCGACCTCGTGCTGCAGAGCCCGAAGAACAACAAATCCACGCGCGGCACGTTCTCGCTGCGCTCGCCGGTGCGGCCGAACCCGATCGGCACCTCGATCGTCAAGCTGGTTGGCATCGAGGACAACGTCGTGCTGGTGCGCGGCCTCGATTGCCTCGACGAGACGCCGCTGCTGGACCTAAAACCCGACCGCTGCGAATTCACCCCGCTGGCGGCACCGCAAGCCGGCGATTTCGAGACGGAGTGATTACCCGCTCTTGAGCGCTGCGATCAGTTTTGCGGCGTTGGCTTCCAGCACCTTGTCGTCTTCCTTGCGGCTTGCCGGCGGCAGCAGCGTTTGGCCGTGATGGCGGGGCATCACATGCATGTGCAGGTGAAACACCACCTGTCCGGCGGCGGCTTCGCTGAATTGCTGCAGCGTGATGCCCTCGGCGTTGAAGGCGGTCATCGCCGCATGCGCAATCCGGTGCGTGGCGCGGGCGACATGGGCGAAGTCCTCGGCGGTAATATCGAGGATGTTGCGGGCAGGCGCTTTCGGGATCACCAGCGTATGCCCGGGACAACGCGGCATGATGTCCAGGAACGCCAGTACATGATCGTCCTCATACACCTTGTAGCAGGGAAACTCGCCGCGCAGGATTTTTGCGAAGGGGTTGTTGGGGTCATAGGCGGTCATGGCGGCTCCTGAAATCCGGTTCCACTCTCCCTGCCGCACCTGCAACGGTCAAGACGCCTCGTCGGCATTTTTCCGGAACGGCCCGGCGTCGGTGAGTTCGCGCGCGGCCTCGGCGACATAGACGCGCTCGTGCCGCAGATAGTCATCGATGGCGTGGCGCAGGCCGGGGTCGGCGATGTAGTGCGCCGAATAGGTGGTTTGCGGCAGGTACCCGCGCGCGATCTTGTGCTCGCCCTGGGCGCCGGCCTCGACTGTTTTCAGGCCGCGCTCGATCGCAAAATCGATCGCTTGGTAATAGCAGACCTCGAAATGCAGGAAGGGATGATGCTCGATCGCGCCCCAGTTGCGGCCAAACAAGGTGTCGGAGCCGATGAAATTGATGGCGCCGGCGATCCAGCGGCCGTCGCGCCGGGCCATCACCAGCAGCACGTGATCGGCCATGCTGGCGCCGATCAGCGAGAAGAACTCGCGCGTGAGATAAGGCCGGCCCCATTTCCGAGAACCGGTGTCCATGTAGAAATCGAAGAAGGCGTCCCAGGCCTCTTCGGTGATGTCGCTGCCGGTCAGCGCATGGATGGTGACGCCGCTGGCCAGCGCCTCGCGGCGCTCGCGCCGGATCGCCTTGCGGTGACGTGAATTGAGGGTGGCGAGGAAATCCTCGAAACCGCGATAGCCCTGGTTGTGCCAGTGGAACTGCTGGTCGTTGCGCTGCAGGAACCCGTGTTCGGCCAGGAACCTGGATTCGGCCTCGCGCGCAAAAGTTACATGCACCGATGACGCCTCGGTGGCGTCGCACAACGCCACCAGCCCGCTTGCCAGCGCGGAACCGATAAAGTCGGCATCGACGCCGCCACGGATCAGCAGGCGCGGTCCGGCGGCGGGTGTGAACGGAACCGAGGCCTGCAATTTCGGATAATAGCGTCCGCCGGCGCGTTGATAGGCATCGGCCCAGCCGCGGTCGAACACGTATTCGCCCTGGCTGTGCGATTTCAGGTAGCACGGCACGAGGCCGGCGATTTCGCCGTCGAGCCGCGCCAGCAGATGGCGCGGCCCCCAGCCGGTCCGCGCGCAGGCCGATTTGGAGGCTTCCAAAGCTGAAAAGAATGCATGTGAAACAAAGGGGTTGTAGGGGGATTTGGAACCGGTTCCGGAGCCGCTTGGGGTGTCGGAGGCCAGCGTGTCGAAGCCGTTGAGATCGGCTGAATCGATGCAGGGATTGGCGCAGGCGTCCCAATCCGCGGCCGCAATCTGGCTGACGGATGACACCGCTTCGAGGGTTATTTCGGATGACGCCATCGAGGATCAAAACCGGTCACGCGTTACGATCAGCCATCGCACATGGTGACCCCATCCCAAAGATCGTGCATTGCACGCGTGACTTCAAGAGCGCGGGACATCGGGTTTCAGGGACGAAAACCCTCGAAAATCATCTGATCGGCATAGCGGGCCGCGCGCTCGCGCTGCTCTGGGGAGCGCACGGTCCAGGTCAGCAGCGGCAAGCCGAAAACATGGCGCGCAATCCAGGGAGCGGCGGCCGGCAATTCGTCGACCCGGAAGGCGACGAAATGCGGCCGGGTGCGGAACGCGTGGCGAAGATGCTGCATGCCGCGGCGCTGCGCGGGCGTCGCCTCCGGCCAGTCGGCGGCGTCATAGCGGCGTTCGGCCACGATCCCGCGCGGCAGCTGTGGCATCAACTCGCGCAACGCCAGCACCTGATCCGGGTCGAACGACATGCCCAGTGCGGGGCCGCGGTAGGAGCTAAGGACTTGCGACATCCGCGCCACCAGTTTGCGGTCGCCGTCGAAATGGCTTTTGACTTCGATCACCAGCGGCACCCGGCCCTGGACCAGCGCGCAGAGGTCGCCGAGCGTCATCATCCGCTCGGAGGTGTCCTTGAACTTCACCGCCTGGAGTTGGGCCGCGGTCATGCCGCGCAGCGCGCCGCTGCCCTCGGTGAGGCGGCCCAGCGCGTCGTCATGGTGCACCATCGCCTCGCCATCGGCGCTGAGCTGGATGTCGCATTCGATGCTGAAATTGCTATCGATCGCAGCTTGAGCCGCGCCCGGCATGTTTTCGATGATGCCGCTGAAACGGTCGTGCAGGCCGCGATGGGCCACCGGCCGCGCCGTCAGCCAGTCGGGCGCGCGCATCCGACGGCTCCTCAGGAGACCTCGAAGATGCCTTCGACCTCCACCGCCGCATCCGCCGGCAGCGC
>Ga0208849_1002311_pt1 | contig 10681 bp, 11 predicted proteins | sample NGESurdeep072012_10_FD_184470 | JGI IMG/M metagenome (GOLD analysis project Ga0208849, IMG submission 184470) | Arctic peat soil microbial communities from Barrow, Alaska - NGEE Surface sample 53-3 deep-072012 (SPAdes) | ecosystem: Environmental > Terrestrial > Soil > Wetlands > Peat ...
TCCGTGGTCGTGGCGGGCACCATGCCGGGCAGGCCGCTGCCCAACGGCCAGCCTGGTCCGTCGCTCGCCTGCGCGGTGATCGTCAAGAAGGTCGATGCGCAGACCCGCTCGAAGACCAGCGTCAACGAGCTGCTGCGGGACTAGGAAAGGTTTCATGCCGGACCAGCCCCCGCGGACACCGAAGACCGCCACCGACCATCTACGCGCGCTGATCGCCTGCCGCTCGGTGACGCCGGAGGACGGCGGCGCGCAGGATTATCTCGCCGGGGTTCTTTCTGCCGCCGGCTTCAAGGTCGAGCGGCTGACGTTCTCCGAACCCGACATGCCGGACGTCCGCAACCTGTTTGCTACGATCGGCACGGGCGGACCGCATCTCGTCTTTGGCGGACATACCGACGTGGTGCCGCCGGGCGACGAGAGCGCCTGGACCCACGGCGCATTCGCGGGCGAGGTCAAGGACGGCTTTCTGTACGGCCGCGGCGCCGTCGACATGAAGGGCGGCATCGCCTGCAGCGTCGCGGCGGTGCTGGAATATCTTGCCGACAATGGCGGCCAACCGAAAGGCTCGATCTCGTTTCTGATCACCGGCGACGAGGAAGACGTCTCGGTCAACGGCACCGTCAAACTGCTGCAATGGGCGGCCGCGCGGGCCGAGAAATTCGACCATTGCGTGCTCGGCGAGCCCAGTAATGTCGAGGTGCTGGGCGACTGCATCAAGGTCGGCCGCCGCGGCTCGCAGTCCGGCACGCTGTATGTCGACGGCGTACAGGGCCATGTCGCCTATCCGCATCGCGCGGCGAACCCGGTGCCGGACATTTCACGATTGATTGCGGCGCTGAGCGACGAGCCGCTCGACCACGGCAGCGCCCAATTCCAGGCATCGAATCTCGAATTCACCTCGGTCGATGTCGGCAACACCGCCGGCAACGTGATCCCGGCGCAGGCGCGGGCCAAATTCAACATCCGCTTCAACGATCACCATACCCAGGCGACGCTGCGGGAACTGGTCGACGCGCGCCTGGCCAAGGCCGCCGGCAACCGGATCCGCGCCCGGATCGTTTGGGAGCCATCGAACGCCAACGTGTTCGTGACCAAACCCGGCGCCTTCACCGATCTCGCGGTCGCCGCGATCGAGGAGGTTACCGGCCGCAAGCCGGAATTGAGCACCAGCGGCGGCACCTCGGATGCGCGCTTTATCGCCTTCTATTGTCCGGTGATCGAGTTCGGCCTGGTCGGCCAGACCATGCACCAGGTCGACGAGCGCACCCCGATTTCCGACCTGGCAAAGCTGACCAAAATCTATCGCGGCGTGCTCGATCGCTATTTCGCATGAGCGGCAAGATTCTGGTGCTCACCGCGATCGATGACGAACTCGACAAGCCGCGGGCGCCCGCGGGCGTCGAGGTGATCTATACCGGGGTCGGCAAGGTGAACGCGTCGAGCGGCGCGACGCTGGCGCTATTGGTGCTGCGCCCGACGCTGGTGATCAATTACGGCACCGCCGGCAAGATCGATGCGAAGCTCGGCGGCCTCGTCGAGGTAGCGCATGTCGTGCAGCGCGACATGATGGCGATGCCGCTGGCGCCGCGCGGAAGCACGCCGTTCTCGCCCGCCCTCGACCGGCTCTCCTCGGGGCACGGCACCGTCACCTGCGGCACCGGCGACAGTCTTGTTACCGCTGAAGATCCGTGGCTCGCCGAGAACGGCATCGACATCGTCGACATGGAATTGTTCGCGATCGCCCATGTCTGCCAGCGCCACAGCATCCCCTGGCGCGCCTTCAAATACCTCAGCGACGACTTCGCCGCCGAGTACCGGACTTCCGATGTCGCCGACGGGCAGAATCTGTTCTGGGATGCGGTGAGGAAGCTGCAGAACGCGGGCTGACGACGAGCTTGTTCTTTCTTGCCCCGCGCCTGCGGGGATAGGTCAATAGCACTCAATAATCCACCCTTACGAGATACAGCCCGTCCGGCGGGGCGACCGGGCCGCAAGCGGCGCGGTTGCGGGCGGCCAGTGCCGCGGCGAGATCGTCGGCGCTCCAGCGGCCCTCGCCGACCCAGACCAGCGAGCCGACCATCGAGCGCACCTGGCTGTGCAGGAACGAGCGCGCCGAGGTGACGATGTCGACGGCATCGCCGTCCCTGATGACGTCGAGCTGATCGAGGGTTTTTTCGGGCGACTTCGCCTGGCATTCGGTGTCGCGAAAGGTGGTGAAGTCGTGCTTGCCGACCAGGTTTTGCGCAGCGGCGTGCATTGCCTCGCTATCGAGCGGCCGCGGCAGCCGCCAGACGCGACCGATGTCGAGCGCGAGGTTGGCGCGGCGATTGCTGATCCGATAGCGATAATGCCGTCGTTTGGCGGAGAACCGCGCCTCGAAACTGTCAGGCACGATTTCCGCACTGAGCACGCCGATCGGATGCGGCCGCAGATGCGCGTTCAAGCCATCGCGCAGCCGGCCCGGCACGAAGGGTTTTGCGATGTCGCAATGCGCCACCTGCGCCAGCGCATGCACGCCGGCATCGGTGCGCCCCGCGCCATGGACACGAACCTGCTCGCCGCAGATCGCCTTGATGGCGGTTTCCAGCGCGCCCTGTACCGAGGCGCCATTGTCCTGGATCTGCCAACCGCAGAACGGCGCGCCGTCATATTCGATGATGAGTTTGTAGCGGGGCATTTTATGCGAGCCGCATCGGCAGCTTCAGCGGAGTGCCGCGCAGAAACTCCTGCGCCTTCATAGGCCGCCCGCCGGCGCGCTGCAGCTCGAGAATCCGGATCGCGCCGTCGCCGCAGGCCACTGTCAGAAGATCGTCGAGTACGTCGCCGGCTGCGCCTGCGCCGTCGGCGATCTCGCAGCGCAGGAGCTTGACCCGCGCAAGTTCGCCTTCGAATCCCATCTCGCACCAGGCGCCGGGAAACGGCGACAGCCCGTGGATATGGCGCAGCACTTCGCGCGCCGGCTTGTTCCAGCCGATCCGCGCCTCGGCCTTGTCGATTTTGGCGGCGTAGGTGACGCCTTGATCGCTCTGCTTCGTCAGTTGCAGCTTGCCGCGTTCCAGCGCGCCGATCGCTCGCACCATCAGGTCAGCCCCGAGCGGCGCCAGCGCATCGTGCAGATCGGCGGCGGTCATGCTGTCCGTGATCGCCACGCGCTCGGCCATCGCCACGTCGCCGGTGTCGAGTCCGGCATCCATCTTCATCACCATCACACCGGTCTCGGCATCGCCTTCCATGATGGCGCGATTGAGCGGCGCAGCGCCGCGCCAGCGCGGCAGCAGCGAGGCGTGCAGGTTGAAACAGCCGAGTTCGGGCGTATCCAGAATAGCCTGCGGCAGGATCATGCCATAGGCGACGACAACAGCGGCGTCCGCACCGTGGGCGCGAAATTCGGCGGCCGCTTCCGGCGTCTTCAGCGTCAGCCGCGTTGCCACAGCAATGCCAAGCCGCTTCGCTTCGACCTCGACCGGCGTCGGCTGCAGCTTCATGCCGCGCCCGGCCGGCTTTGCGACGCGGGTATAGACCGCGGCGATCTCATGGCCATGAGCCACCAGCTCCAGCAGCGTCGGCACCGCGAAATCCGGCGTGCCCATGAAGATCAGGCGGAGAGGCATCTAGAACCCGTGTTTGAATGCGGCCGTTCATTTTTAGCCGTCATGCCCGGGCTTGTCCCGGGCATCCAGGTCTTTCTTTACCGTCGCCTAGACGTGGATGGCCGGGTCAAGCCCGGCCATGACGAGGAGAGGCTGACCTTGGAAACTACTCCGCCCCGCGCTTGGCCGCCTTGGCAAATTTCTTCAGTACGCGGTCGCGCTTCAGTTTTGACAGATAATCCACGAACAGCACGCCATTGAGATGGTCGATCTCGTGCTGGATGCAGGTGGAGAACAGGCCTTCGGCGTCTTCCTCATGCAGCTTGCCGTCGATATCGGTGAAGCGGATCCGCACCTTTGCCGGCCGCTCGACTTCCTCGTAATATTCCGGGATCGACAGGCAGCCTTCCTCGTACACCGACAATTCTTCCGACGACGACAGGATTTCCGGATTGATGAATACGCGCGGTCGCGGCTTGGTCTCGCCGTCCTCGTCGCGCTTGGCGATATCCATCGTGATCAGCCGCAACGGCTGCGCGACCTGGATCGCCGCAAGCCCGATTCCCGGCGCGGCGTACATGGTCTCGAACATGTCGTCGGCGAGCTTGCGCACCTCGGTCGTGACTTTTTCGACCGGTTTGGAGACGAGCCGCAGCTGTTTGTCCGGCAGGACGATAATTTCGCGAATGGCCATGGTTTCTCTGGATACTTTGCCGGGCGATTTAAGCGGTTGATATGCCGGGGTCAATCCGCTGGCCGCCTGCTGTTGAGGTCCGGTTAACCATGATTGTTGACCTGTTGTTAACCACAAAAATTTACCAGTCATTCACCATAAATGTTCCCTCTTCGTTCGCGTTTGCGAGCGAATCGGCTACAAGGGCGGCATGAACGAGATTCTTTTCATGATCGACGATGTGCCGGTGCGCGCCGGCGCCGCCCTGTTTGGCTTTGGCGCGCTGGCGCTGGGGCTGCTGCTGGTCATTGCCATCGTGATGGCGCGATCCGGCCGGCGCGGCGCCGAACAGGCGATGGCGCAGGCGATCCGGGCCGACGAACTGGAACAGCGCCTCGGCGAAATGCTGCGCGCGCAGTCTGAGGCCACCGGCCGCGTCGACGCGATGGGCCAGGCGCTGGCCGGCCGCCAGACCGACATGGCGCGCGCCGTCAACGAGCGGCTGGATTCGGTGACCCACCGGGTCGGCCAGTCGATGGAGCAGACCACCCGCAACACCATGGACTCACTGCGAGTGCTGCATGAGCGGCTCGGCATCATCGACAATGCGCACAAGAACCTCACCGACCTGACCTCGCAAGTGACGACGCTGCGTGACGTGCTCGCCAACAAGCAGTCGCGCGGCGCGTTCGGCCAGGCGCGGATGGAGGCGATCGTCCAGGACGGCATGGCGAAGGGGTCGTATCAGTTCCAGTTCACGCTGTCGTCGGGCAAGCGGCCGGACTGCGTGGTTTTTCTCCCCGACGCGCGGCCGCTGTGCATCGACGCGAAATTCCCGCTGGAAGCGGTCACCGCGCTGCACGACGCCCGCACCGACGAGGAAAAGAAATTTGCGACGCAGCGACTACGCGCGGACGTCATGAAGCATGTCAGCGACATCGCCGAGAAATATCTGATCGCCGGCGAGACCCAGGATACAGCTTTGATGTTCGTGCCGTCGGAATCGGTCTATGCCGAGATCCACGACGGTTTTGACGACGTGATCCAGAAGGCCTATCGCGCCCGCGTGGTGCTGGTGTCGCCGTCGCTCTTGATGCTGGCGATCCAGGTGATGCAGCAGATCCTCAAGGACGCGCGAATGCGCGACGCCGCCGACCAGATCCGCACCGAAGTGCTCAATCTTGGCGACGATTTGGGGCGGCTGCGCGACCGCGTCGTGAAGCTGCAGAAGCATTTTTCCGACGCCAACGAGGACGTCCGGCAGATCCTGATTTCCGCCGACAAGATCGAAAAGCGGGCCGGACGGATCGAGGAACTCGATTTCAGCAAGACCGAGGCGCCGGCGGAAATCCCCCACATCGTCAAGCCCGCGCCCGACCTGTTCCCGCTGCCGCGCAAGCTGCAGGCGGGGGAGTAACGGCACGCAGAGACCGTATGCCGGTGGCGTTTGTTGCGCCCGAATCTGCTAGCACTGCGGCATGACCGCCGCGCCCGAAAGCCCGCCCGAAACCTCCATCGCGCCAAAACCCCGCGCCTCCTGGCGCGACAGCCTTGCGGTGTATCTGCAGCGGCGGGTGCTGATCGTGTTGCTGCTCGGGTTTTCGTCCGGGCTGCCGCTGGCGCTGTCGGGGTCGACGCTGCTGGTGTGGATGCGCGAATCCGGGGTCGACCTCGGCACCATCGGGCTGTTCGCGCTGGTCGGCACGCCCTACACGCTGAAATTCCTGTGGGCGCCGCTGGTCGATGCGCTGCATGTGCCGTTGTTCACCCGTGCGTTCGGGCGCCGGCGCGGCTGGCTGGTGTTCTCGCAATTGCTGCTGATCGTCGCCATCCTGCTGCTGGCGCTGACCGACCCTGCGCGCTCGCCGCTGTTCGTGGCGCTCGGCGCGCTGCTGGTGGCGGCGATGTCGTCGACCCAGGACATCGTGGTCGATGCATTCAGGGTCGAGAGCCTGCCCGAGAGCGAGCAGGCCGCCGGCATGGCCTCCTATGTCGCCGCCTACCGCGTCGGCATGCTGGTCTCGACCGCGGGCGCTCTGTTCATGGTGAGCGGGTTCGAGAGCACCGGCATCGCGCGCGCGTCAGCGTGGATGTGGGGCTATGTGGCGATGGCCGCCCTGGTGCTGATCGGCACCGCCACGGCACTGGCAGCCACCGAGCCCGAGCAATCGGCGCGCGCGGAGGCCGCGACCAGCACCGAGACCGCGTTCGCCCGGGTGATGCAGGCCGCGATCGGCGCGTTCTCCGAATTTCTCGCCCAAAAGGATGCGCTCGCCGCCCTCGCCTTTGTCGTGCTCTACAAATTCACCGACGCCTTTTCCGGCACCATGACGGCGCCGTTCGTGATCGACCTCGGTTTTTCCCGCAACGACTATGCCGCCATCGTCAAGGGCGTTGGGCTCGCCGCTATCCTGATCGGCGGCTTTGCCGGCGGTTTTGTGGCGCGGCGCTATTCGCTGGCCGTCAGCCTGTGGATCGGCGGCGTGCTGCAGGCGGTGGCCAATCTGACATTCTCGTGGCTGGCGCTGGCCGGCGTCAACGAATGGGCGCTGGCGCTCGCCATCTCGGCGGAAAACTTCACCAGCGCGATCGGCACCGTGATCTTCGTCGCGTACCTCTCGGCGCTGTGCAAAAATCCGCTGCACACCGCGACCCAATACGCACTGCTTACCGCACTCGCTGCGGTCGGGCGCACTTATTTGTCGTCCGGCGCAGGCTATGTGGCGAAGGCAACGGGATGGCCGTTGTTTTTCGCGATCTGCGTCGTGGCCGCGGTGCCGAGCCTGATCCTGCTGGCCTGGCTGCAGCGGCGCGGGCATTTTGCGGAACTGGAAGCGGCGAAGGCGTAGCGTGGCGTTAAGTTCGTCCTGGCCGGGCTTGTCCCGGCCATCCACGTCTTCTCCCTTGCTCTCGCAGCAATGACGTGGATGCCCGAGACATCCAGCGCGAGGACGCGCTTTGCGCTTCTGCCCGCGAATGACGAAGAGCTCAGTGCTTGCTCACCACGCTCCATTTGGTCACCACGGCTTCGCTGTACTGCCCGGCGTCCTGCGCGCAGGCGACTTCGTCGACTTTGACTGAAACTTCCTTGCCGACAAAGCTCTTCAGCTGCGCCGCCTGGGCCTCGTTGTTGGTGACGATCTGGAAGGTTTCCGGCCCGGTTTCCAGGCCGCAAAGCCCGTTCGGCGGCGGCAGCCGGCGTGGTTCGCTGGTGAGCTGATAGGTCGCGATCCGCTTGCCTTTCTTGCCGCCGCGCGCACGCAAGGCGCTGAGCTCCCCCGACAGCACGCCGCCGGCGTTGATCAATTTGGCCACCTTCGGCGCGGGTTCAGCCTGCTGCGCCAGCGCGGCAGGCATGGCAAATGTCGCCGCAATGACCGTTACCAGGGCCAGATGTTCGCCGAATCGTCGTCTCGTCATGTCAGTCATTTCCGTTGGTAGATGTCAAAATAACGTTCGCTGCCGCATCGCTGCGGACAGCGTGCCTTCATCGAGATAGTCGAGTTCGCCGCCGACCGGCACCCCGTGGGCAAGTCGTGTCACCTTGACGCCGGCCTCCTGCAGCAAATCGGTGATGTAATGCGCGGTGGTCTGGCCATCGACGGTGGCGTTGAGCGCGAGAATGATTTCCGTCACCCGCGGATCGTGCGCGCGCGCCACCAGCGCCTCGATGGTCAGATCCTGCGGGCCGACGCCATCGAGCGGCGACAGCGTCGCGCCCAGCACGTGATAGTATCCATTGGTGGCATTCGCCCGCTCCAGCGCCCAGAGGTCGGCGACGTCGGCGACCACCACGATGATCGCCGGATCGCGCCGCAGATCCGTGCATACCGTGCAGGGATTCTGGGTGTCGATATTGCCGCAGGTCTTGCAGACCTCGATCTTGTCGATCGCCACCTGCAGCGCACCGGCCAGCGGCGTCATCAGCGCCTCGCGCTTCTTGATCAGGTGCAGCGCCGCGCGCCGCGCCGAACGCGGGCCGAGACCCGGCAGCCGCGCCAGCAGCTGAATCAGGCGTTCGATTTCGGGACCGGCGACGGCAGAAGCCATGTTTGCTAGCCGAGCCCCAGGCCCGGCGGCAGTCCGAGGCCACCGGTCAGGCTCTGCATCTTCTCCTGCATCGCGGCTTCGGCCTTGCGCCGCGCGTCGTTGAGCGCGGTTACCAGCAGGTCTTCGAGGATCTCGCGCTCGTCCGCCTTCATCAGGGAGGGATCGATCTTGACCGCCTTGACTTCCATCTTGGCGGTCATGCGCACGCTGATCAGGCCGCCGCCCGAGATGCCCTCGACCTCGACATGGTCGAGTTCCGCCTGCATCTCCTGCATCTTGGATTGCAGCTGCGCCGCCTGCTTCATCATGCCGAGAAAATCAGCCATCCACCGTTCCCTTTGAAGTGCTATTGATCGTCGCTGTCGGGATTTTCGCTCGCGTCTTCACCGCTAGCATCGGATTCCGGCGGCTCGGGGGCAAGCTTGCGCACCTCGACCACCTTGGCGCCGGGAAATCGCGCCAGCACTTCCTTGACCCGCGGATCGGATTCGGCGGCGCGCTCGCGCTGGTTCTTCTGCACCTCGCTCTGCGACCGCAGCGTCGGCTGTCCGGCTTCGTTGGACACGATCACGGTCCAGCGCCGCCCGGTCCATTGCTCGAGCTTGCGGGACAGATCGTTGATCAGCGTCCGTGCGGCGCTGCGCTCCAGCGTCACCTCGAGCCGCCCATCCTCGATCCGGACCAGCCGAACATCGGCTTCGAGCGCGGCCTTGGTGAGCAGGTCGCGTTTCTCGCCGGCCAGCGCTACCAGTTCCGGAAACGTTGCAATACGCAGCGGCGCCGGCGCCGACTGCGGGTCGGGCACCGACGAAATCATCTGCGGCCGCGCCGAGGCTTCGGCGCGCGGCGCGGAGACCGCCCGCGCGGGTGGGGGCGGCATCGAAGAAACGCTTGCGGCCGGCGCGCTGCGCGGCGCGGCACTGGTTGCGATCGCAGGCGAGGTGCCGCCATTGTGGTCAAGCATCCGGATCGCCTCGTCCGGCGTCGGCATGTCGGCGACATAGGCGATGCGAACCAGCACCATTTCCGCCGCCGCCGCCGGCCGCGTCGCGGCTTGCGCCTCGGTGATGCCCTTCAGCAGCATCTGCCACATCCGCGACAGCACCCGCATCGACAGTTTTGAGGCAAAGTCGCGGGCGCGCAGCCGCTCGGTCTCGCCGAAGGCGAGATTGTCCGCGGTCGCCGGCACGATCTTGACGCGGGTGACGAAATTCACGAATTCGGCGAGATCGCTCAGTACCACGATCGGATCGGCGCCGGTGTCATACTGCTCGCGAAATTCACTGAAGGCGCCGGCAATGTCGCCGCGCACCAGCGAATCGAACAGGTCGATTACCCGGGTGCGATCGGCCAGCCCGAGCATCTGCCGCACCGCGTCGGCGCGCACCACGCCCGCGGCATGCGCGATCGCCTGGTCGAACAGCGACAGCGAATCGCGCACCGAGCCTTCCGCCGCGCGCGCGATGATGCCGAGCGCTTCCGGCTCGGCATCGACATTTTCCCTGGCGGCGATATTGGCGAGATGTTTCATCAGCACATCGGCATCGACCCGGCGCAGGTCAAAACGCTGGCAGCGCGACAGCACCGTCACCGGCACCTTTCGGATTTCGGTGGTGGCGAAGATGAATTTGGCGTGCTCCGGCGGCTCCTCCAGCGTCTTCAGGAAGGCGTTGAAGGCCGGGGTCGAGAGCATGTGCACTTCGTCGATGATGTAGACCTTGTAGCGCGCGCTGGCCGGCGCATAGCGTACGCTGTCGTTGATCTGGCGTACGTCGTCGACGCCGGTATGGGAGGCGGCGTCCATTTCCAGCACGTCCATGTGCCGGCTTTCCATGATCGCCTGGCAATGCACGCCCGGCACCGGCATGTGGATGGTCGGTCCCTTCACCGATCCGTCCGGCAGTTCGTAATTCAGCGCGCGGGCGAGGATCCGCGCCGTGGTGGTCTTGCCGACCCCGCGCACGCCGGTCAGGATCCAGGCCTGCGGAATCCTCCCGGTCTCGAATGCGTTCGAAACGGTGCGGACCACGGCATCCTGGCCGATCAAATCGTCGAAACTGGAGGGGCGGTATTTGCGAGCCAGCACGCGATAATGCTTGCCGGCCTCAGGCGGGCCGCCGAGGTCGAAGCCGCCCTGGTTGGCGCTGTCGGGATCGGTTGTCGGGGGCGTTACGGGCGTGCCAGCGTCGGTCATCGATCGATCCGCAATTGATTGTCTCTCGAAGCCGGATTGCGGAACAGGGCAGAATCGCAACGCAGGACGGGTCACCCGTTGTTTTGCGCGATTCGCTCGAAAAAACAGGTAGGAGACTGACGAGCGACCCGATCCGGACCTCGTTAGGGCTGCTTCCTTCCGGACCTGACCCGG
>Ga0208849_1002312_pt1 | contig 10678 bp, 11 predicted proteins | sample NGESurdeep072012_10_FD_184470 | JGI IMG/M metagenome (GOLD analysis project Ga0208849, IMG submission 184470) | Arctic peat soil microbial communities from Barrow, Alaska - NGEE Surface sample 53-3 deep-072012 (SPAdes) | ecosystem: Environmental > Terrestrial > Soil > Wetlands > Peat ...
TCTCGCCAAGCTCTACAAGATCGTCGCCTTCCTGACCTGGCTCGAGACATATGGTCCCGCGATGGGCCGGGCATCGACGCCACGCGTCCAGGATCTCGTCGCCGAGCCGCGGGCTGCGAAGTGGTTCGCTGTCTATTTCGTCAGCGTCTGGGGCGGTACCGGGGCTCTTCTCTGCGGCCAGCCGTCGGCGTTCCGCGGCGCGGCCTTCATCATGACCGTCGCGACGGTCAGGATCATGCAGGAGCTGATCCGGACGCGACGGCTCGCGGACGTGGCCGAGCCGTTGCGGCTACCCGAGGGGACCGTTGCGCCGCGGCTTCTCTACTGCCGGACATGATCAATTGGACGAAAGGAAAAACACATGACTGAATACATCGATGTCGATGTCCGCCCGATCCTCCGCGCCGGCGGGGAGCCCTTTTCCGTCATCATGGCCGCGCTCGGCAGGCTCGAATCCGGGCAGGGCATCCGTCTCTACGCCACCTTCAAGCCGATCCCGCTGTTCACCGTGCTGGCCGAAAGAGGGTTCACTCACGAAGCGAAAGAGCTCTCCGGCGCGGAGTGGGAAGTCCTGTTCACGCCGGCCGAATCGGGGGCGGCCGATCCGCAAGGCCAGTCGCAGCCCGCGGATGTCTGGCCAGATCCGGTTGTCCGGCTCGACAACCGGGATCTCGATCCGCCGGAGCCGATGGTCCGGATCCTCGGCGTTGCCGAGCAGCTCGCTCCGGGCCAGACGTTCTCGGCACTGCTGCGTCGCGAACCGACATTCCTGTTCCCCCATCTGGAGAAGCGCGGCTTCCGTTGGCTCGGCGGCTTTACGCCCGACGGCAAGACCTACGAACTGACGGTTAGGGCGCCGGCATGACCGATGATCTCGCCGCCACGATCAGGGGGGCCCTTCGGGTCGTCATCGATCCGGAGCTTGGTCACAATATCGTCGATCTCGGCTTCGTCTACGGCATCTCCGTCACGGACGGCGACGCCTGGATCGTAATGACGGCGACGACCAAGGGCTGTCCCGCCGCAGATTTTCTCAAGGTGGGAGCCGCGCACGCCGCGATGCAGGTGCCGGGCGTGCGTTCGGTGGACGTGACGATGACGTTCGACCCGCCGTGGACGCCGTCCATGATCGCGCCCTCCGCCAGAGCTTCGCTCGGTTTCGCATCCGTTCAGTAGCTTTGTGCGGAATCGCCCTTTTCGTCGCGCCATCGGAAGCCCTTGACCACCGGCCGGAGTTGCGCACGCGAAGAGCGAAGCGATTCAGGAGGCACACATGTCGGAGAACAACCGTTTGGAGGAGCTGAGATCGGCTGTCCGCTACGCGCTCGACACGACGCACGCCGTGGCGGTGTGCCCGTTCCACCTGGATGTCGTCATCCGAGTAGGCGACGACGCGGCCGAAACCCAGGCATTCCTGCGCGCCAAGAACATGCGGCGCAGCGACGGCAAGCCGTGGAAGGCGAACGCTCTGAGGAGGGAATTGAAGATGCAACTCGCCGAAGCCGCAGACCATCATTGTCCACTTTGCGCCGGATTGAAAAATCCTTGAGGGCCGTCTGACGAGGTGTCCGAGACCGCCGGCCATCAAGTTGCGCAGCAACAGCGCTGGTCGGGCGCCAATGCTTCATGTTGGATTCGTGGATTGCCAACGTCTGAAGCCGGTTCCGGAGATTACCATGAATTTCGGTACCGCAGCACAGTTTGCGGTGGCGCAAGGACGACCCCTTCATGTCGATCTATCGTGATAGTGTTCCCACCTAAGGAGCGCACCATGGCATCCCGTTCAACCGCGATCTTCGGCCGCTTGGTCGATAGTCTGACAGCCTGGCTCAGACACCGCCGCGACGTCGGAGAGATTTCTCGCCTGTCGCCGGGCGAGTTAGTTTCGATTGCGAACGATCTGCATCTTTCACCGACCGATCTTGAGAGTCTGGCGGCGAGGGGAGCCGGCCATGCCGAAAACCTGGACCGGCTGCTCGCCAGGCTGGGAATCGAACGCGCGATGGTCGCCCGCTGCGAGCCGGCGGTCATGCGCGACATGCAACGCGTGTGCGCGGCTTGCCCGCACACTGCCAGGTGCCGGCGGGAACTCCGCGCCGGAACGGCAGACCGGACCTATCGGAAGTTTTGCGCTAACAGCGGGACGCTCGATGGGCTCGATCGAGAAGGCGCATTGCGGTTCGGCGGCCGCTCCGTCACTTTGGAAGCCGCCTCATGAGCCCAGGGCAATTCCTGCTGGCAGCGGCGCTGGCGACCGCGTTGTCGACGCCGTCGTGAGCTAGGCGTCGAGTCGTGCCGCGCCTGGAGGTGGACGATCTTTGCCAAGCGTTATGTCCGCTTACCCCGGCATTCCGGTCGGAATGAATATCAGCCATGTCGCATGCTCCTGGCTGGCGGGTTCTCGCTCTCAGCCGCCCGGCCTGTGGAGGGCGCGGGGGATCGGACGGTTACCGAAGTCGATGCTGGACCTGCGAAGGATGCGCCCCGTACGATCGGTGCTCAACCGCGCGCGGCGATTGCGATGGAAGAACGTCAGGCGGAATTCGCCCTCGTGATTGTCCACTCCGCGCTCGCAGACGCTTGTAATCGATCCCTCGCGCATCAGCATCGGCACACGGGTAGCCGGGAGACGCAGAAGCTCGCCGATCAGTTCGATGTCGACGATAAAGTCGTTCTCGCTTCGCTCGATCGCGCGGCCAGACGGCTCGGGCGGCCTCGCTCGATGGGGGCTCTCGACCATGCGATTTTCCTTGTCGATACGACTTAAACATATATAAGAGATATATCTTTTAGATTGCGAAGTCAAACCATGACCATTCCGATGCCATTGGAAGACCGACAGGCACTGCCCGTCCGAATTGAGCTTCTCGACACGGGGCTTCCGCTGAAAACCATGACGAATCGCACGAAGACGCGGGTACAACTCTCCACCGCCGAACTCGCGTTCCGGATCTTCGCTGCGTTTCGCGCCCACCCGCACATCAATAACGTGCTGACGCACATTTCGTTCTCGAACTGGCCGCAGGTGGAGCGAGCGCTCAACGTCATTCTCGATCCGGCAGCGAGCGAGGAGCTTTCACCGCTTGCGCGGAACATCGTCGATCTGATGTGCGCCGATCGCGGCATCACGGGGAAGATTCTCAAACCTTACTTTCACGACGCATTGGAAAGGCTGATCGACCCTTACCGTGCAGAACGGCTGATCCGACATGTCGAAGCGCTGTTCACCGAGATCGAACGCGGCGCGAATATCCTGCTGACCGTGTTCATCGAGCCGATCCAAGGACACTCGTCATGACTAAACCGGACGCCAGCGAACGGATAATCACCGTTGCGGACATCGACCCACGACATCGTCACGCGATCCTTTTCCGCTTGTTCGAGCACCTGGCCGCGGATCAATCGCTGCAGATCGTCGTAGATCACGACCCCAAGCGTCTCCGCCTGCAGCTTGAGGCACATCATGGCGCGCGCTGCGACTGGTCATATCTTCAGCGCGGGCCCGACGTCTGGCGCGTTCGCCTGCGGCTTCTCGCGCCCAACCACGCCCGCGACGAGGTCGAATCGAGCCCATCCTGAACCGTCTAATCGGAATGACTTCGCGCCGTCGCGCGGATGATCGTCACAAAAACAAGGGTCGCTGCGCGACCGCATTCACTGGGCTGCCGGTCCCACACCGAAGTCACGCAGCCTGTGCATCAGGTCCGCAAGGGTGTGCAACACGACATTCGCGGTTCTGGCCGAACGTAACGCGCAAAAAGGCCGCCGGCGGATGCAAACCCAAGGAATGGCGTGAGCAACAAGTTTGCTGGCCATTTCAGCGACCAGCCTGGCGTCGATTGGCATGACGTCGTGAACGGGGAGAATTCACCGCAAGGCGGCAAGCCCTCCGCGAAATTGTTCATGGTGGACGCGGCGCGGGTTAGAAGACTCATCTGACGGGCCTGCGGATCACCGCGGTCCCGGTTGAGAGGCAAGATCATGTAGGCCCGCGAGCCGTATGATGGATTGCTTCGCAAGTTTCTGCGCCAATTCCATGGTGCCCTGGTCGGCGGCGCGATCGGCAACGTCGAGATAGATGACGCACAACTGCTCCGCGCGGCGGAGCGCACGGCGCTTAACCTGTTCGATCTCCTCAAATCCCGACTCGATGTCTTCTCCTTCGTCCGACTTCAGCGATGGCGGAGGCAGTCGAACCGGATCCAGGGTCAAGAGCTGTTCGCGCTGGACCGGGTCCAGCCCTCGCGACCAGCCCTTCATGTCCTTGAGAAGAAGGCTCTCCAGCAGCGCCGCCGACGCAGACTCGTCTACTTCGCCAGGCATCGTTGCTGCGTCCTCAGCTTCAATCTTCCGTTCGGTGCGCCAGGCAAGTCGCCGCTCACGGCGCAAGAAATTACCGTCGGACAGCGCTTCGTGCGCCAGGCTCTCAGCCGTCAGCCGGACCAGTGGATCTTCGGCTAGCGCGATGACGTAGGTCCAGAACACGAAGGCGCGCTGGCGGTGACGGACCGCCAGCGCCCACGCGGTGTAAGGCGTTGACAGGCCGGAATCCCAGATGTCGGCTATTTCGGCCGGCGGAACGAGATCGATCGGCGTCCAACGCAGATCGGAAGGATCAGGACGCTTGTGGCAGGCAGCAAGACAGGCTGTCGCCAACCTGTCGGCGCGATCATGCTCACGAGCGGCAAGCATGTCGAAGACGCGGCGCACCGGCTGAAAAAAATCGTCCATCTGCACAGCAAGCGAGCGGTATTGCTCAGTCGCCCTTTGCGCGAGATCAAATGCAATAGCGTAGACCTCTGCAAGACTCCGCACCGGCGCCGGCGGCACTGCGGTCAGAAGCGGCTCGCTGCGCATTTCGGGTTCTCTCCAATCGAAAGTTTGCCCCGATCAGTGTGCCGTCAGTTTGATCCACATCAAATAACAATCCTGTTCGGCGTTCTAAGCTGATTTGCAGAGGTTCGCGATTCAGAACCACGGCGTTCTGCAGAAATCCGGAATCTGCCTTGCGAAAACTCGTCAACATCTGTGTCTTATCCGGATTTCTGGTCGTTTTCGGCTGGATAGCCCTCCTTGGAGAGGCGCGCGCCGCAGGCCGGCTGAGCGACTACCTCGGCAAGGCCGAGCCGGCCGAACTGGTGGCAGGTGCGAATCGCTTCGGGCCGCTGCAGGGCGATCCCGCGATTGCGCCCGCTTACAAGGATGACCAACTCCTCGGCTATGTTTACCTGAACTCCGACTTTGCCAACGCCACCGGCTATTCCGGCAAGCCCATCCAGATTCTGGTTGGTATCAATTCGAAGGGCGTACTGACCGGCCTCAAGCTCGTCGAGCACAAGGAACCCATTGTGCTCGTGGGCATTCCGGTAAAGCGCATTCTGGAAGCCGTCAACAAGCTGATAGGCACGGACATAGACGCCGTCGTGCGCGGCGCCGTCCCCGCACCGCAGGTCGATATCGTCAGCGGCGCAACGGTGACCGTGCTGGTGATGGGCGACAGCATCGTCCGCTCCGCAACCAAGCTCATCAAGAGCGGTCGCATCGGTGCCCAGGGCAACGCGATCGCGAGCCCTCCGCCGCAGGCGACGAAAGTAATCGATACAGGCAAGAGCGAGATTCGTGACTGGCAGAGCCTCGTCGGTGACGGTTCCGTCCGCCGGTTGATCCTTACCGTTGCCGACGTCAATAAGGCCTTCGAAAAATCCGGCAATGCCGCGGCGGCCGCGCACCCGGAAGAGGGAGATCCGGACGACACGTTTATCGATCTGTACGTCGCTGATGTCGCAGTGCCGACGATCGGCCGCAGTCTGCTCGGCGATGACGGCTACAAGCGCCTTGCCGGCGTGCTGAAGCCAGGTCAGCAGGCGCTGATCGTCGCGGGAAAGGGCCGGTATTCGTTCAAAGGCGCTGCCTACGTCCGGGGCGGAATCTTCGACCGCATCGAATTGATCCAGGACACCAACAGCGTCCGCTTTCGCGACCGCAATCACACGCGGTTGGGAAACCTTGAATCGGAAGGCGCACCTGACTTTCCCGAGATTGCGCTGTTCGTGGTGCCGCCCGAATTCACGCTGGATCCGACCGAGCCATGGATGTTGCAATTGCTGGTCCAGCGCGTGGTCGCCACACGGGAAAAAGCGTGGCTCACCTTCGATCTCGGCTACACGCTTCCGGACGCCTATATGAAAAGCAAGCCGGCGCCGGCGGTAAAGCAACAGACGGCCTCCTCTCCCGTGGCGTCATCCGCGCCCGCGACGGCGAAACGCGACGGCGCGGCCTACTTCGCCGCCGAAGATCAACCGCTGTGGATGAAGATCTGGCGTGGCGACGTTGTCAAGATCGGCACGACGATCGTCGCACTGGGGGCGCTGACCCTGATCTTCTTTTTCCAGAACGCCCTGGTGCGCCGACCCAGGGTCTATACTTGGGTTCGTCGCGGCTATTTGCTCTTCATTCTCGTTTGGCTCGGCTGGTATGCGAACGCCCAGCTCTCGGTCGTTAATGTCCTGACCTTCGCCAATTCGCTGCTGACCGGCTTCAACTGGGAATATTTCCTGTCAGCCCCGCTGATCTTTCTGCTCTGGGCCTCGATCGCCGCAGGACTGCTGTTCTGGGGACGTGGGCCATTCTGCGGTTGGCTATGCCCGTTCGGCGCGCTGCAGGAACTGCTCAACAACATCGCCCAGGCGGTAAAAATCCCGCAATATAGATTGCCATGGGGTCTTCACGAGCGTCTGTGGCCGATCAAGTACATTATCTTCCTTGGCCTGTTCGGCCTGTCGCTGTATTCGACTGCTTTTGCCGAACAGCTCGCCGAAGTGGAGCCGTTCAAGACCGCCATTGTCCTGAAGTTCGCGCGCGAATGGCCGTACGTCATCTACGCCTTGACGGTGCTGTCGGCCGGATTGTTCGTCGAACGGTTCTTTTGCCGCTACATGTGCCCGCTGGGTGCTGCGCTCGCCATCCCCGGTCGCCTCCGGATGTTCGAGTGGCTGCGCCGCTGGCCGGAATGCGGCTCACCCTGTCAACGCTGCGCCAATGAATGTCCCGTGCAGGCGATCCATCCGGAAGGTCACATCAACGTCAATGAGTGCATCTACTGCATGCATTGCCAGGAGCTCTATTTCGACGATCACCGCTGCCCGCACATGATCCAGGTGCGGCTGAAGCGCGAGAAGCGCGAGGCGCTGTCGTCGCCCTCGATGCGGAGCGGCAAAGGCCCCAACACCATCATCACCGCCGGGGGCAAGCCTATTGGCTTGCCGCCTGTCGACGTCATCACACCGCCTGCAACCTGAAAGCTTGGGAGACTACTATGAGCGATAACGAAAACGGAAAGGGCGTCAGCCGGCGAACCTTGCTCGGGACCACTGCTGCGGCAGCAGGTGTCGGCCTTGCGGGCGGAGTTGCGCTCAACACGGACGGCAAGGGTTTCGTCACGGCTGCCGACGCGCAGACCCGGACGGCGGCGCCGAAGGCTCCCGCAGCCCGACCAGCGGTTCAGAAAGCCGAAGTGGCCCCCGGCGAGCTCGACGAATATTACACCTTCTTCTCCAGCGGACAGACCGGTGAAATGCGGATTATCGGTCTTCCGTCGATGCGCGAATTCATGCGCGTCCCTGTGTTCAATCGCTGCAGCGCCACCGGCTGGGGATTGACCAACGAAAGCCGGAAAGTCCTCACCGAAGGGCTTCTTCCCGAGACCCGCGAATTTCTGAAAACCCGGGGTGGCACCTATGTGAACGGGGATCTGCATCATCCGCATCTTTCCTTCACCGACGGCACCTATGACGGTCGCTACGTCTTCATGAACGACAAGGCCAACACCCGGGTCGCACGCGTGCGTCTTGACGTGATGAAATGCGACAAGATCATTGAACTGCCGAATCAACACTCGGTGCACGGGCTGCGCGTGCAGAAATATCCGCGTACCGGCTATGTGTTCGCCAATGGCGAGGATGGCGTGCCGCTGCCGAACGACGGCAAGACTCTCGACAGGAAGGACTACCACGCGATCTTCAGCGCGATCGATGGCGACACCATGAAGGTCGCCTGGCAGGTAATCGTCGATGGCAACCTCGACAACGTCGACGCCGACTATCAGGGTAAGTACGCCTTTTCGACCTGTTACAATTCTGAAGCAGGCGTCAATCTGGCCGAAATGACGGCTGCCGAGCAGGATTGGGTGACGATCTTCAACATCAAGCGTATCGAAGATGCGGTGAAGAAGGGTGACTTCAAGGAAATGAACGGCGTACCGGTGATCGACGGCCGTCATGGTTCACCCTATACCCGCTATGTCCCGGTCTCGAACAATCCGCACGGCATCAACACCGCGCCCGACGGCATTCACGTCGTCGTCGCCGGAAAGCTCGCGCCGACAGCGACGGTAATGGATGTTCGTCTGTTCGATCAATTGTTCGATGACAAGATTAAACCGCGCGACGTGGTAGTCGCAGAACCTGAAATCGGCCTCGGACCCTTGCATACTGCTTTCGATGGAAGGGGCAACGCTTATACGACGCTGTTCCTGGACAGCCAGATCTGCAAATGGAATATCGATCTGGCGAAGCGCGCCTTCAAAGGCGAGAAGGTCGACCCGATCATCCAGAAGCTCGATGTTCATTATCAGCCCGGGCATAATCACTCATCCATGGGAGAAACCAAGGCGGCGGACGGAAAGTGGCTGATTTCCCTGAACAAGTTCTCCAAGGATCGTTTCCTCAATGTCGGCCCGCTAAAGCCCGAGAACGATCAGTTGATCGATATCTCCGGTGACAAGATGGTCCTCATTCATGACGGTCCGAGCTTCGCCGAACCGCATGACGCCACCATCGTCCATCGCGACAAGATCAATCCGATCTCGATCTGGGATCGTGCCGATCCGATGTTTGCGGATGCGGTAAAGCAGGCCAAAGCGGACGGCATCAAGCTCGAGGCTGACTCCAAGGTTATCAGGGACGGAAACCATGTACGCGTCTACATGACCTCAACCGCACCCCAATTCGGGCTTGAGCAATTCGAGGTCAAGCAGGGAGATCAAGTAACGGTCTACGTTACCAACATCGACGCGGTGGAGGACCTGACCCACGGCTTCGCGATTACAAATTATGGCGTTCAGATGGAAGTCGCGCCGATGGCAACGGCCTCCGTGTCGTTCTCGGCGGATAAAGCTGGCGTCTATTGGTTCTACTGCTCATGGTTCTGTCACGCCATGCACATGGAAATGAAGGGCCGCATGCTGGTCGAGCCCAGGTCGGCTTGAGATAGGAACAACACGTGTCTCTTCTTCTGCGGATACTTCCGGCGGCGATCTTCGCCGCCGGAGCCTCGAACTTCGCCAGCGCGGAGACGCTGAAGATCACTCCGGACCAGCCGCTTCAGGCTGTGCTGGACCGGGCGCAGGACAGCGACGTCATCGAACTTGCCCCCGGCGAATACAAGGGCGCGATTAGGATCAATCGTCCCGTCGTGTTGACCGGACGGCCAGGTGCAGTGCTGGTCGGCGACGACGCCGGCAATGTTGTCACGGTGAAATCTCCCGACGTCACGATCCGTGGCCTGACCATCAAGGGATCCGGTCACGATCTCCAGACCATGGATTCCGGAGTGTTTCTCGAGCAGACCGCGGAACGCGCGCTGATCGAAAACAACCGCTTCGAAGGAAACCTGTTCGGAATTTATGTCCATGGCGCCGCCGGATCGCGGGTTGAGCGCAACATTGTTGAAGGTGTGCGCGGTGGGCGTCTCAACGAGGCCGGCAACGGCGTGTCGCTGTGGAATGCGCCCGATGTCACCATTGCCGGGAATGATTTCCGCTACGGCCGCGACGGCATTTTCACGATTGCAAGCCGCAAGGATCACTTTATCGACAATCGCTTCGAGCAGGTGCGCTTTGCGGTACACTACATGTACACCAACGACAGCGAGGTGAGCGGGAACGTCTCCGTTGGCAACCACGTCGGCTACGCCATCATGTATTCGACGCGGCTCGTGATCCGCAACAATATCTCGGACCGCGACCGCGACTATGGTCTTTTGTTCAACTATACCAATTACTCCGAAATCGACGGCAACAGGGTAAGCGGTGGTCCGCTCGATAACATCGCGAGCAACATCGACGAAGGCCCGAACAAGGATCGAGCAATGTTGCCGGAGGCCATGCTGGCGCAGAGTGTTCGTAGCGGGCCGGAAAAATGCGTCTTCATCTACAATGCCAATCATAATAAATTTCGCGACAACTGGTTCGAGGGTTGCGGGATCGGGGTGCATTTCACGGCCGGATCCGAAGGCAACGAGATCACCGGCAACGCCTTTGTCGGAAATCGCAATCAGGTGAAATATGTCGGGACGCGCGACCTCGACTGGTCGAAGGACGGCCGGGGCAATTATTGGAGCGACAATCCGGCGTTCGACCTCAATGGTGACGGCATCGCCGACACGGCCTTTCGCCCCAACGATCTGGTCGATCGGGTGCTATGGACCGCGCCCGCGGCGAAGGTTTTGATCAACAGTCCGGCGGTGCAGGTGTTGCGCTGGGCCCAGGCCCAGTTTCCCGCGCTCTACCCCGGCGGGGTGGTTGATACCCATCCCCTGATCGCGCCCTCGCCGAGACCCTCAGCCGGCCGGAGCTTGAGATGACCGCCACCGTCTCCGTGAACGGCGTGGCGAAAAGCTA
>Ga0208849_1002313_pt1 | contig 10670 bp, 10 predicted proteins | sample NGESurdeep072012_10_FD_184470 | JGI IMG/M metagenome (GOLD analysis project Ga0208849, IMG submission 184470) | Arctic peat soil microbial communities from Barrow, Alaska - NGEE Surface sample 53-3 deep-072012 (SPAdes) | ecosystem: Environmental > Terrestrial > Soil > Wetlands > Peat ...
ACGATGGGATCGCCGGCGCTGGCGGTGACTTTTTTGTGGAGGGCGAGGTTGACCGTGCCGGCGGGCACCATGAAATCCGGGCGTTTCCCTCTTGTCGCCGGCTCCAGGTTCGGCACGTTGATGGGCACGGGTGTGCCGACGAACAGCGGTTTGGGCAGTTCTATTTTCAGCGGGACCATGTCATCGGCCAGCACAGTCGTGGTGGCGAGCATAGCGGCGAGCAATAATACATTTTTCATAAATCAGTTTCTCAAGCTTCGGTTTCCTGCGGCGTGATCGCAATTCTTTTTTGCGCGGCGATGGACTCATTGGCCAGGTGGATGACGTATTCGCTGCGGAACGCCTCGTCCGCCGGGCAGGTCAATTTCGCCGTGCCGCGAATGGCGTTGAAGAAATTTTCCAGGTGCGGCTGGTGCGGCGGCTTGTTGAAGGACACGGCCATTTCGTAACGCGCGAGCGCTTCGGTTTCGCGCACGTCCACCTTGACGGCTTCGGCGGTGCTGTCGGTTTTGGGGAGGAAAATGCCCCGCTGGATGAGATCATCCCACGGACGCGCGCGTTCTTCGCGGTAAATCGCGGTGATCGCCGGGTCTTCAGACATTTTGATCGTGCCTTCGTCGCCCATGAACATCTCATAGTAGCCGCCGCCGGCGCTGGTGGTGGTTTGCACCTGGTAAAACGCCCGGGCCACGCCTTCCGCCAGCGGAAATTCGTAGATCACCATCGCGTTGTCATACCAGTCGTGATTGGTGTAATAATCCAGACCGCCGCTGGCCATGACGGATTTGGGCGTCATGCCAAACCACCAGTTGAAAATGTCAATCTGATGCGCGCCGAGGTCGGACAACGGGCCGCCGCCGAGACCTTTGAACCAGCGCCAGTTCCGAAACTGGTGCATGTCCTTGAATCCGTATTTGGCAAGCTGCTCCGGCGTCATGTCCGAATGTTTCGGCCAGCCGAAATCCGCCGCCACGGCGCGGTTCCATTGCGCGTTGGCGGCCGTCAATCGTCCGCAAAGCTTGATGTTGTCCAGCAGCCGGTTCTTCGCAAACAGATAGCGAGGATTGCTGCGACGCTGATGGCCGATCTGTAGCAGCTTGCCCGTCTGCCGCATCGTCTGCACCATTGAGCGCGCGCCTTCGATGGTGTTGCTCATCATCTTTTCGCAATAAACGTGCAGCCCCGCCTTCAGGCAGGTGTTGGTGATCGGCGCGTGCCAGAAATCCGGCGTGGCGACGACGACCGCCTGCAAATCCTTTTCCTTGGCGAGCAGGTCTTCATAGTTTTCATAGGCGCGGACATCCGCACCGCTGGCCTTGAGCTGCCGCTGGCCTTTGTTGCGGTTGTATTCCCAGATGTCGCAGAGGGCCACGATGCGGACACCGTCAATGTTCAGAAGCGATTCCGACAGCACCGCGCCTTCCGCCCCAAAGCCAATGAGCGCCATGTTGAGGGTGTTCAGCGTGGACTTCTTTTTTTCGACGACCGTATCCGGGCTGCAGGAAGTCAGCAGCAAGCCGGCACCGGCGGCGGCCGTCGTGCCGATGAAATCACGGCGGTTGAGAAGTGGGGCAAGTGGTTTTACCATTTTTTGAGCAGGGCGAATTTGTTGTGCCTGGCGAGTGTCAGCGCGAACGCGACGAGTGCGACGTGGATGCCCAGCCAGGAAATGCCGTCATCCTGATGAATCAAAATCAATCCCACCGTCAGCGCGATGTAAATCAGTCCCTGCACGAACAGCGAGAGCCGCGTGCCGAGGCCGATCAGCAGCATCACGCCGGTGAGGATGAACAGCGGGCCGAGCAGATGGTCGAACGTCGTCAGCGCGAACTTGGGCAGCAACGGTTCGTGCGCAAACTTGTCCTTCAACGAGGCCGGGATGCCGGAATAATTGGCGAACGAATAGTATTTCACGCTGACATTGTGCAGCACGCCGCTCGCATCCGGCTGGCCGGTGGCCGGGTCAATCAGCGGCTGCTGGATGGTTTTGTAGGCGCCGAATTTTTCGATGCCCGTCAGGATGGCGCGCACCGCCAGCCAGCCGCGCAGCAGCAGGAAGGCAAGCATGGCATTGCAGTCGCAGCCGATGCCATTTTTGTTTTCGTTCGGGTCAGTCATGGTTGTGGCGTTCAGGATAAACTATGGACGTTTGAATTCAAGCCCGCATCACGGCCATTTCATCTTTGGCAATTGAGACAATGATTGGGCGGAAAAATTCAAACTGCGGTTTCAAATTGTTTTTGAATTGCGCCTCCTGCAGCGCGCGGTCTTGGAAAAGTTTTTTGCTTTACAAATGAGTGTGCGGCAAATTCAGTCGCGCGAATTTTCAAATTGACGGCGGAAGATTTTCCTCTGGGAGAACGTCGGGATGATGACGACAAAATCTAAATTTCCCGGTCCCCGCGCGGTGCGGCCTTTTTCAATCCCACTTCCTGCGCGATGTCGTCGAATTCCTCGCGCGTGATGGTTTCAAGCTGCTTGCCGCGCGCCTTGAGTTTTTCGTTGATCTTGACGGCCTTCTCGGTCATCTGCTCGTGGGTTTCCTGCGAGCCGCCGACGAGCGCGAAATTCGGGCCGGTCGTCAGCCGCTTGTGGCCGTCGGAATCAAGGCCGACGCCGAGCATTACTGCCCGGGGAATTTTCTTTTTGGACGCGTTCGACATCAATCCAGCCTAAAGCCGGCGTCCAACCCGGTCAAGCCGCAGCGACGAAACGAAATTTAATGTTCGCGCGAATTTAGTTTTACATTTATAAGAAATGGAGTTTCAGGAGAACTAGCAACTGCGGTATCAATTGATTTAGCCAGATCTTCCCATGATCTTTTTTCGGTTCCCCAAATGCCTCCGGCTCTGACGTCAATGGCTTTTTGCCCAACTACAGCGCCTTCCGCAAAATTCCAGTCATCTTTTGGGTTTTGTGAAGTTCCCGGCAAAAGACAAATGGAAAGTTTTACTCCGGTTAAGTCTTCGTCTTTGCGCGCCTCGAATGTCAAACCCGATGTTCCGCCTTCTGGAGTTGAAGCATACGTTGTGAGTAAATCCACAACGTTTGTTGCGGCCAAGACGTTGTTTCTAAATGCTTCGACTTTGGCAGCAAACGCAACTGACGGTTTTACCGTGTCAGCTTCCCATTTAATGGCTGTCACCATGCTTGCTTCGTTTGTGGCGACATGATTGGTTGGTGGCGGCGGCAGTGAAATCAGCGGCAAATTGTATGCTTTGCGCCAAATATTTCCGCATTCGATACGCTGCTCGTCGCGAACTTTGAGTGAAGCGGAGAGATTAAAATCGTAGCGTGCCGGCCAACGCTGGTTGAGTTGAAGACCAGCCATGTCACAAACGCGAGGATCAATATAACTTTTGCCCATGCGGATTCCGCTTTCCACTATCACCTGACTTGCATCCTCTAATTCAGCCACCAAAAATTTCTCAATGGCCGCATCGGTTGCAGCAGACCAATTTGTCCCTGAAAAAAAACCGGCTGCCGCTGTGCCGCTTTCTCCCACGACATTGACTATGCCCATTCTGTCACGAATAGAACGACCTGCCAAATTTTGCCCCAGTGCTTCGATTGCTTCGGGTGAATCCAGATTGGCTAGAAACCCGGCAAGCGAACCAGTCTCATCTGTGGTCTTGGCATCTTTCCATTTCTGAATCATTACATCAATCGCCTCATGCTTTCCTTTCCGATTGAGAATTTCGGCGGCAATGACACTCGGTGAAGCTGTTCCTTCGCGCATGATTTTATTGAGAAACGCCAGCACCTTCGGAGAATCAAATTTTTCAAATAGCTGCACTAAGCGCGCTTTTACCCATTCATCGGTTGCGGCCTCCGTTCCCTTGATCAAAGGCTCCAACGCCGTCTTGGGGTAGTGTTCGACCAATTTCTCCGCTTGGCTTGGCGTATTGCCGTCGCCTGCTTCCGTGCCATCAATCAACATTTGCTCCTCGCCCTTTTTCTGGAATTCCGACCACCATGTTTCGACAGCTTTTCGAGTTGTCGAATTCTTGTTTTCATTCGACATATATCCTGATGACGAAGCCGGTTGATAAAATGATTTTCCCGCGATGCGTTGAAGAATAGCAGCCGCGCAATCACCGACTGTTAAAACCGTGTGAGAGAAAACGAAGTTTCGCCCAAAGCCGACCGACCGCGTGAATGTCGGGTCATCCAAAACGGTGATGAGTTGCGGCACGGCAGGATACCCGATGCTCACCAGCCGGGCAGCCGGCGAATTGGTCCCGCGCCGGTCCAGAAAAATATCGCATGAACCCGGCTGCGACCATTGCTGGCCGTTTTGATCCCGGAGTTCAAAAATCAGTTCACGCACACGGTCTTCAACCGGCAGGCGGTCTAGATTCGTCGGCGTAATCTTCATGTGCGCCTCATCCTCCGTAACCATCCTCGTCAGAATCCCAACGGTGTCCTTGGCCCGCTGTTCATATTCGCTGTCGGAATAATTGGTGGCAATGGCTTCAAACTCTGCGAGCAATTGCGGACGACCGACCGACGGATCTCCAAAACCCAGCACTGCACTCCACATCATTCCATAGGCGATATCCTTCTCAAGTTTGGTGTGAAAATCCGAATCCCTAGGTTGGTAATTGCCGCCCCTCGCCAACATCGCGCGCTGAAAAAGCTTCTCCGCATCGGAATTCAAGCCGTTGCGCCAACAAGCCCAAGCCAGCGCAAAAATTTCAACCCGTTCGGAAATGGAAGCACCAAAACGTCGCATCATGTTTTGTTCCACGCCCTCATTGAGGTAGTTCGTCAAAACAGCATTTACCGTGTCCTGCAAGTCAAACGGTTCAAACGCCACCCGCGCATATTCCGGCGCGCCGTTGGTGCTATAAGCCAGCGTGTTCTTGAACAAATCCATGGTGAACACGCTAAAATTGGTGGCATTGCTGGCGATAAGAAATCCGTCCACATATTGGTTTTGCCGCGCTTCATTCCCGCTCTGAAACCAGCGGCCGGTCGCAACCCGGACAAACGGACAGCCTTTCAAATCGGGAAAACCCAAATTGCTGAACCATTCAAAATTGGTTTTGGCTTCCTGCGAAATTTCCCCGGGAGCATTCGTGTCTGCGGCGAGCGAAACGGACGCCATTGCCACCAGCGCAAAAATTAGAAGCAAAGATTTGACGAGCTTCATGTCAGTAAGGGTAATTCAAATTCACGCCCTGCAAATAACAATTTTCATTCGATTCAAACCGGCACGGTCAATTGCCTGCCATTGTCGGCGGAATTTATTTTCAACAGGAATGGCGCGGCGATTTTTGCCCATTCGCGCGGGACAGTATAATTGGTCGCCGCACCGAGTCAACGATGCCGCTGTGTCCGCAACGGATTTTTGGCGAGCAGCAAACTGCGGTCGCGCATCTTTTCCATGAGCGTGAGCTTCCGTTCAAAAGGCAGCGCGGCAAGGCGTTTGCGCGCCTTGCGTTTGCCGGCCAGAATTTTTTCCATCAATGCGCTCATTCGTCACCGGACATACTTATCGTTGAATTGTTTCCACTTCGCAACCAGTTTGTGGCGCGCGAGGATTTCAGCCAGCTTTTTTCTGTCAAAGATTTTGCCTTGGACAAATTGTTCGAGGCGGATGAAATCTTTTCCGCGCCCGGTTTTGAGCGCGATGGCCATGAGATGTTCCGCCGTCATCACGCGGGTTTTGACTTTGCCGACTTTTGTCTTCACGGCTTGCGACAGGGCTTCGTGATACAAGCCGTCGTCGGCTGTAAGAAATTGCACCTGTCAGCCGCCGATGACGACGTGCGCGTCTTCAACCTTGTGGCCGAGCGGTTTCAGATAATTGAAAATCGGGTCGAGTGAAACGAGTGAACTTTTCGGAACGTCCTTGAAGGAAATGAAAATATCAATGTCGAGCGTGGCCGTCGGCTCAAGATAAAATGTCGCCGCCACCGCGCCGCCGATGGCGTATTTGCCGATGACACCGGCGGCCTGCATCTGATTGACGACTTTCAATGCGGCTTGCGTGTCTTTCATTTTTTGAAAATTTACGGGCAGCAAAAGTTTCTGAAATTAAACCGGCACGGTCAATTGCTTCCCATTGTCGGTAGAATTTATTTTCAACAGGAACGGCGCGGCGGTTTTGGCCTATTCGCGCGGGGCGGCATAATTGGTTGCGCCGCCGGCAAAACAGCTTTGCAGCATGGCGGTGTTGATGATGCCGGGATTGAGCGGCACGGCGGCCATGCCCGGCGGCAATTCCTGCGCGAGCGATTGCGTGAGTCCCTCGACCGCCCACTTCGTCGCGCAATACGGCGCAACTTCCGCGTCGGTCGAGCGTCCCCAGCCGGAACTGAAATTCACGATGATGCCTGCGCGGCACGTGACCATCGCCGGAACAAAATGACGGATGACGTTCGCCACGCCTTTGATGTTCACGTCAATCATGTCGGAAAATTCCTGCGCGGGAACTTTCCAGAGCGGCGCGTTGCGGTTGATGAGCGCGGCGTTGTTGAGCAGCAAATCCGGCGCGGCGTGCGTGGCGAAAACTTTTTTTGCCCACGCGACGACTTGTGAATCGTCGGCGACGTTCACGACGGAAAAATCATTCGGCGCGGAAAATTGTTTCTGCAACTGTGCGATTTCTTTTTCGGAACGTCCGCAGCCGATGACGGTGTGGCCGAGCCGGATGAATTCTTCCGTCAGCGCGCGTCCAAGTCCGCGCGAGACGCCGGTGATCAGGATGGTTTTCATAAACGTCGTAGCGGCTTTCGGCAGAAAGCCGGACACTTTATTTTTCTAAAAATATGCGGCGCTCTGCCGAGACGCCGCTACGGTCAATCGCGCGGGTTGAATTTGGATTCGCGTCGCAATTGTTCCCACAATTTTTTCTCCGAGTCTGAAAATTTTGCCGGGACGACGATTTTCGTGACGACGATCAAATCGCCGCTTGCGCCGAGGCCGCGTCCGCGCACGCGGAGTTTCTGGCCGCTTTGCGTTCCGGGCGCGATTTTTATTTTCACAGGGACGGTGAGCGTCGGCACAGAGATTTCTCCGCCGAGCACGGCTTCCCACGGCGCGAGTTCGATTTCGTGAATCAGATTGTGCTCCTCGACATCGAAGTCGGGATGTTTCGCCAGTCGCACGCGCAAATACAGGTCGCCCGCCGCGCCGCCGCCGGAACCGTGTTCGCCGCGCCCTGAAATCCGCAGGCGCTGGCCTTCGGTGACACCGGCGGGAATCTTGACCTGATGCGATTCGTTGCGGTCGCCGTGGCGAATGTTGACGGTGCGCACGGAGCCGCGCGCGGCTTCCTCGAGCGAGACCATGATGTCGCCCTCGATATCTGCGCCGCGTTCGGCAAAATCCTCCGGCGAAAAATTTCCGCGCTGGCCGAAACCGTCGCCCGCGCCGCCGCGCATCCGTGCGCCGAACATTTGCTCGAAAAAATCGCTGAAGCCGGTGCCCCCGAAATGAAATTCCTCGCCGCCGGCGGTGCGCCCGCCGCGAAACGCCTGGCCGCCGGGAAATCCGCCGTAACCGGGCGGCGGACGGAATTCCGCGCCCTGTTTCCAGTTCGCGCCCAGCTCGTCGTATTTTTTGCGCTTGTCCGGGTCGGACAGGACTTCGTAAGCCTCGTTGATTTCCTTGAATTTTTCCTCGGCCTTTTTTTTGTCCTTCGCCACGTCGGGGTGATACAGGCGCGCGAGCTTGCGGAAGGATTTTTTAATTTCGTCGGCGCTTGCGGCGCGCGGCACGCCGAGGGTCTGGTAATAGTCTTTGTATTGAACGGGCATTGTGGGTTGCAAGTTACAGGTTGAAGGTTAAAAGTTCAACCGTCCGCTAATCTGCAACCTTCAACTTTCAACCGAAATTCATTTCGGGCGCTTGGTGTTGTCCACGCTCAAGAAGCGTGTCCGGCCAATGTCATTGCTCATGCTCCGCCAGATTTTGACGAGGATTTGGTCGCTCTTGGCGGCGATGCAGAGCCGCACGGCGTCGTCGGAGTTGGTGACGGGCTGATGGTTGATTTCGACGATGATGTCGGCAGGCTGGAGGCCGGCGTCGGCGGCATTGGAATTGCGGGCGACTTCGGTGACAATCGGCCCGTGAACGGTGGCGGGGATGGAGAAGTTGAGCTGTGCGCGAATGCTCGAATCGAGGTCCTGAACCTTGACGCCGTCCAGCGCATCGGTTTTGTTGGTGCCCGAACTGGTGTGGATCGGGCGAACCGGATTGCTGTCCGCCGTTTCGGGCAGTTTGCCCAAGGTGGCGACGACGGTTTTACTGACGTTGTCGCGGATGAGCTTGAGCGTGGCCTGCGTGCCGGGTTCGAGTTCGGAAATATTGACAATCAAATCCTCTTCACCGGAAATGGCCTTGCCGTTCAGAGAAAGAATGACGTCGCCGGATTGGATGCCGGCTTTGGCCGCAGGTGTATTCGCAATCACGTCGCCGATGAGCGCGCCGTTCTGGTTGGGCAGGTTGAATCCCTGGGCCAGACCGGCATCAATGTCCTCGGGCATGATGCCAAGGTAGCCGCGGGTGATTTTGCCGCCGCTGATGAGGCGTTCCATGACGTGACGCGCCATGTTGACCGGCACGGCATAACCGATGCCTTGATAGCCGCCGGAGTCGGAGAGCATGGCGGTGTTGATGCCGATGAGCCGGCCCTCGGCGTCAATCAGCGCGCCGCCGGAATTGCCGGGATTGATGGCGGCGTCGGTCTGGATGAAATCTTCGTAGGCGTTGAGATGAAGTCCGCTGCGGCCCAGCGCGCTGACAATGCCCACCGTCACCGTCTGGCCGACGCCGTAAGGATTGCCAATGGCCAGCGCAAGGTCGCCGACTTCAAGCTGGTCGCTGTCGCCGAGCGTGACTGCCGGCAGATGCGTCGCGTCAATTTTCAAAACCGCCACGTCCGTGGCTGCGTCCTTGCCGATGATGGTGGCGCTGTATTCTTTTTTGTCGCCGCCAATCGCCACCTTGACCTCGTCCGCGCCGTCAACCACGTGATTGGCCGTCAAAATGTAGCCGTCGGGCGAAATGATGACGCCGGAGCCGAGGCTCTCCTCCTTGCGGGTGCGGGTGCGGTCGGCGCCTTGGAACGGATCGTCAAAAAACTGGCGGAAAAACGGATTCGTCTGCCTGGGCCGCTCCGTGACGAAACGAGTGGAGTAAATATTGACGACGCTCGGCGCCGCCTTTTTGACGATGGGGGCGAAACTCGTGCCCAGGCGGGCGTCACGGTTGACGGGGGTGTTCTCGACACGGATGGTGGGCGCGTTTTCCCTGGCCTGCGCAACATAATGCACCGTGACAAAAATGGAAATCGCAACCAACGCAGCCGACGACAATCCGATAAAACTTCGGGTCCACTTCATACCTTGAAAGATTGACATCAACGGCGGACGGGCGTTCAAAAAAACCGCACTGTCTGCGGGTTACTTGCCTTGTTCCTGCTGCATTTTTTGGACTTCGGCGGCGGGAATAGTCTCGATCTTCGCGCCTTTTTTCATCTCGTCGGCGGAGGGAACCTTGATGATGTCGCTCGTCAGCGGCGCGGGTGGCGCGAGTGCAGGCGGCGGCGGCGTGGCTTTATGCACGGAGAGCAGGTCCACGTCAAAAATCAAAGTGGAATTCGGCGGGATATTGCGGCTGCCTGATTCGCCATAAGCAATTTCGGAAGGGACGAACAATTTCCAAGATGAACCGACCGGCATTTTTTCAAGTGCCGCCGTCCAGCCGGGAATCACGCCGGTGACGGGAAACGTCGCTGGCTGCCCGCGTTGGGAGGAACTGTCGAATTCCCAGCCGTCAACAAATGCGCCGCGATAATTGACCGTCACGATGTCCGTCGCCGCCGGTATTTCGCCGGTGCCGTTGGTGACGACGATGTATTGCAGGTCGTAAGTTTTGCCGTCTGGCAAAGTGACCGGCAGCAGCTTGACGCCCGGTTTGTTCTTGTTTGCCGCGAGAAACGCGCCGCCCTCCGTCTTGTTCTTCGCGGCCATTTCAGCCATGAGCTGCGGCTGCCTGGCGGTGATCTGCTTCTGGAAGGCGTTAATCGCCTGGTCTGCCTCGTTCGGCGTGAGCTGCATCTGTCCGCCCGCCAGCACATCCTTGATGCCGCGCACATAAATGTCCGGGTCTATGTCAACTTCCTGCTGTCTCCATTGGCGGCCGATCATCATGCCGATGGCATAGCTGGCGCGGGATTTTTCGTCCGCCAACTGGTTGGTGCCGTCGGCGACAACCGTTGTGACCGTGCTGATGCAGATCAAAGAGAAGATGATTTTTTTCATGGCTTCAATTTCAATAGATGTAATTCGTAAAAACTGAATTTTTCCCGATTACCGGGCAAAAGGCAATCCGCTTTTGCAGTAATTTGATGACGCCGCATGGAGAATCAAGGTTTCCTGACCTGAACATTTGTTCTACAGTGGACTGCCACCGTTTCAACCGGAAATTTATCTTCAGTTCACCCGGACAAAATTGGGGCTGAAAATCAGCTCTCTTTGGCACAGCGGGAGAATTTCCTGTGGTTAAGAAGCGTTTCGCCAGCGACGCCAGGCGAGGAACAAGCCGCCGAAAGCGGACAAGCCTATTACACCTGGTTCGGGAACGGGCGATGAGGAAAATTGGATGTTGTCTAAAGCAACTACCCCTGAACCCGCAGGAATGGTAAATAAGGAAGAAAA
>Ga0208849_1002314_pt1 | contig 10664 bp, 9 predicted proteins | sample NGESurdeep072012_10_FD_184470 | JGI IMG/M metagenome (GOLD analysis project Ga0208849, IMG submission 184470) | Arctic peat soil microbial communities from Barrow, Alaska - NGEE Surface sample 53-3 deep-072012 (SPAdes) | ecosystem: Environmental > Terrestrial > Soil > Wetlands > Peat ...
TCTTCACCGCTTTGCGAAACAGGGCTTCGGCGGTTCGCCGCGCGTCGGCGTCGATGACGTGGTTGAAGGCGGCGCGGGCTCTCTGACAGAGTTCCCAGGCTTCGAGACTTTCGGGGCGTGCCCGTGCAACATCCGGCGCCACGACATTCTCCAGATGAGAGGCGAGCGCGGCCACGATGCTGGAGGTGATTTCGTCCTGGATCCGGAAGATGTCGGCAAACGCCCCGTCGAATGTCTGCGCCCAGAGATGGGCCTCCCGAACGTCCGTCGATGAGCTGGACGCCGACACGCAACGCATCGCCGACGCGCCGTGCGCTGCCCTCGAGCACGGTGCGTACGCCCAGTTCGCGGCTCACGTCACGGACATTCACCGCCTTTCCCTTGTAGGCGAACGAGGAGCTGCGATCGATGACGAACAGGCTGTGGCTGAGCGCCAGCCCGGTGATCACGTCCCCGGTGATTCCATCGACCAGAAATTCCTGTTCGCGGTCGTCGGACAGATTTTGGAATGGCAACACGGCTATGGACGGCCGGTCCTTCACCATCGGCGGCGGGAATCGCGCAACCGCCGTCGCGCCGGCAAGCCCGTTTCCTTTTCCCTCCCGTTGCCGGCCCGCCAGCAACAGCCGCACGCCGTGCCGCAATGGCGACATGGTGACACCGGCAATCACCACCAGTGCGGCCAGCCCGGACAGCAAAGGTTCATGGCCGGTGACCCAGCCGAAAAACGAGCGAACACCTTCCAAATTTTCGGTCCTTCGGCGCCCCGCCGGGAAGGTTAGGGGAGCGTCTCGAAGCCGCCAATAGTTCGGACGGGGTTATTTGCGGAAGGGTCGTCCGTCTCAAATTCCGTGTACGGATTAAACTCGCGATTTTCGGTTGACAGTTTTGATCAAACGGTCTATCATTTTCGGCATGGTGGATTGCCGCGCCGGGCGCGGTTCATCGCCGATTTTCCTTTCATTTTATTTGCGACCTGGGCGCCCAAAGCATGGCAATTTTTTTGCCGCGCCGTTTGCCGCGCGTTTCCCCTGTAATCCCTGCAGGAATCGCTGGTCTGCGGCGGGTGGTTTTGCGCCAACGCCTTGATGCGACGTGACAAAAAATTGGCACGGCACGGTCGTTCGCCGCGCCATCGCTGAAATGATCGCTGTTACCAGCGAAATAGCGCGCAGAAGCGCGTCGGCGGCCCCTGGCTCACAGTGACGGTTGATTGAGCAGCAGATAGGGCAGACCGCCGTTGATGCCCGAGCTGAGGCCCCAGATTTTGCCGGTGAATCCTGCCGGCAGGCCGGACTGAAGCTCGGTCGTGGTCAAGCCCGTGATGCCGGGATCGTTGCTGATATTGCCGGAGCCCTGGCCGAGATTCGAAATCCCGCTGCTGGTCGTATCCCAGTAGGTTTTCGCGATGCTGTTGGCGACCGCCTGGTCGTTTCCGATCAGGCCGCCGATGAGGCTGCCGGTGCCCCCTGTCGCGGCGCCGGCCGAATAGGAGGTGGCGACCGTTCCGACATCGAAGCCGATGAGGCCGCCGATATTCGCGGTTGCGCCGCCACTGGCCGCGCCGGTCGCGTAGGAGTTCTCGATCGAGCCGCCATTGGCGCCCACCAGACCGCCGACCAGCGATTGGTCGCCGCCGGAGTCAGCGCCGGCTGCAAACGAAGTGACGATCGTGCCGCCGTTGAATCCGACCAGGCTGCCTGCAATGGCCAGCGGTCCTGTGGCCCCAACCTCGCCCGTCGCGTTGGAGCCGATGATCGAGCCCTCATTCTCGCCGGCAAGACCACCGATCCAGATTACGCTTTTGTTGCCCGCGTTGACACTGCCGGCAGCGGAACTGTTGACGATCAGACCATCGTTGATGCCGACCAGGCCGCCGATACTTGTGTTGGTTTTTCCCCTGACGGTGCCGCTAACGGAAACGCCGCGGATGGTACCCAGACTGGAACCTGCCAAAGCGCCTACGATCGAGGCTGGCTCCTGATCCTTGCAGTTCAGCTTCGCGAGTCCCAGGTTTTCGACCAGAGCACCAGTGTCTACGCTTGCGAAGAATCCGACATTGGTGTCCGACGCGGTCGCATCGACAACGGAGAGATTCGAGATGATATTGCCAAGCCCCTCGAAAATTCCCGTGAAGCTGGTCGCAATCGGCGGATGCGCGTAGGTGCCGTCTCCGGTCGCGTCATAGCTGTTGGCCAATGCGTAGTAGCCGGCGGGGTTACCGGCGATGCCGCTGGCAAGAGCCGCCACCGTATCCACCAGCACATATGCCTGCCCGTTGATGCCGAGACTGCTCGACGTGCTGCTGAAGACTATGTTTCCTCCCGCGCCCACGAAGGATAACGTGCCGCGCTTGCCGCCGTCATTGGTAACAAGAGCGAGACTCCCCGTCCCTGTTACCTGGACCGGATACACGACGGTGACAGACTGATAGGCGTCAAGAGTCAGCAAGTTCGACGTCGCCCAGGTCACGCCGGCGTCCACGATAATGTTTTTGGCAAGACTGCCGGTCGTAACGGTCGCATTTCCGCTCGCCAGCATCGTTTCGAGAGTCGATACGTTTAGAAATGCGGTCTTGCCGGTGGGGCTGCACACGCCGCCGCTGCAATTCATGTTTCTCGTCGCCGCGGTCGAGATGGTTACCGACGCATCCGCCAGGGGCGCTGCAAAGACTGTGGCCGCCAGAACAAATCCGGCGATCATGCTCGATCGGGTTTTGAGGACGCCGAGGGGGTCCTTCTCGGGGTTACAATCTGTTGCCATTGGGGCTCGCTCCGTTGCCTGTCACGGCATCAATTGAAAATTCGGATCCTGTCCCATTGCGGTGAATGCCGTGAGCACGGAACCGCTAAGGTGGTACACGGCGTTGTTCCAGATGAAGGCGCCAATGGCTGGAAACAGTACGGGAAGGGACTTTTCGGCGCTCGAAACGAATTCGGTTCCCGGATTCGCTCCCGTTTGGCCCAGCATGCAGGGAAGCGCCACGGAAACGCAGGCATTGTAGAAAGCCAGTACAACGTCGTCTGATGCAAAATCTTCCTGCAGCTTGCCGGTATAGTGGTGATCCACCGAAAGCACATCGACGGTCGCAGGACCCGGATAGAACAGCGTCCATTCGGCGACGTTGTTCACCAGCACCGTATAGGCCAGACCCTCCGGCGCGAACGCGAACTGGACGTTGCTGGCTCCGGCGCTTCGAAACAGGCTCACGACGTGCTGTTGCGCCAAGACGTAGGCGGCGCCGGCCGCGGCAATCGTCGTCGCGTTCGCATTCCATCCGACGCCATAGAAGCAATCGTTGGTTGGCTTCGCATCCGTCATCTCGGCAGCAAAGGAAACAACGACCGTAGAACCGAGAGCGGCAAACGACTGGGCTTGTACTGTCAATTGCGTGTCGTACTTCCCTGCAGCGATATCTGCGGCGGTAAAGCAGACCTTCGAGTTGGAAATTGTCAAATCGACATAGGGCATCCGACCATTGGCGATATCCCATATTTCCCGATTGAGTTGTGAGGTCCCAATGAGGAGGTAATGATAATCGATCGCGAACTTCCGACCGATTTTCGCTTCCAGCGCAAGCAGGTCCTTGGTTTGGCCATTGCCGGGATACGCACCGAGCATGATTTGCGCTTCGGCAGGTACCGGCGAAAATGTTGCAGCGGCAAGTCCAACGAGTGCAGTGAGCGTGGCGACTCCTGCGATCGATTTTGGAACCCTCAACAGCTTCGACATGTGTAACCCCATCGCCAAAGACGCAATCCATTGCGCGAATGCGGAGAAGCTTTGGGCCACGGGCGTATTCAAAGTCTTAATGAATTCGGTAGAACTTTGCCGGCGCAGCGCCTTTTCGCGTTTGTCGCGCGAGAGGCCGTAAATGTCATTAGCAATGGATGAACCTGCTGCGTCGGGTTCGATCGACATTCGGCGACATGGTCCGATCGCAACGCAATCTTCCCGATGGCCCGCACCAACGCGAATTGCCGTGGCCCTTGGGCGGGCCAATCGAACTTCACCACGTACACGTTTCAGAGCGCCCAGGAAGCAAAAAGGCGCCCTGCACTCCGGCAGGGCGCCTTCCGCATCCTCTTATGGCAACAAATGCTTACCGCATGAGGCCGCCGACCTCGTTCTGCGAGTAGCTGCCATTTCGCGTATCCGTCCATGAGGCGAACAGATCTTTGCCGAACCACGCGTTGCCGCTGTAATCGCCCATGAAGCTGCCGCCAAAGCCATCGTCGAGCGGATTGGAGGCCGTGTCCGCGATCTGCACATTCTTCTTGAATGAGACGCCGCCGTTTGCGGACCAGGTCGCGAACGCTTCATAATTGACGTTGTTCGGGTCGTTGCGCCGGTCGAGCCAGGTTACTCCGACATTGCCGCTCGCATCGACGTTGAGCCAGGGGAAGAACTGGTCGTGCGTGTCGCTCTTGGGCGCCACCGGAACCGGTGTCCCCCACGTCGTGCCGCCATCGGACGAGGACGTGACCTGCGTCTGCAGGAAGGTTCCGGTCCAATTGTATTCGACAACGTAGAGCTGGCCGTCGCGCGCCCCGCCGCTGTTATCGACCCCGATCACCGGGATGTTGCTCACGCGTTCGCTTGTATTGGGAAGGCCCCCATAGAAGCAGCCACAGGTATCCGGCGCTAAAGCGACCGTGCCGATCGCGACCGGCGCGGACCATTTCTTGCCGCCGCTGGTAGATTTCTGGACATACATGACTGCATTGGTGCCCCCGCAATCGCTTGTCGGGCCATTGGCGGTGCAATTCATATAAGTCAGATAGACCGCCCCGCCCGAATCCGTGGCAAGATCGCTGAACTGGTCGACAGCGGGATAGATAGCCGTCGGGCTGGCTGCCACCGCCGCCCACGTGGCGCCTCCATCCGTGGAATGCGCAACGTAGATCGTGGAATTGTTGTTCGACGCGAACTGTGTGCTCGAAACATACAATGCATTCTTGCGCGGACTGGCGGGATCCGTGTCGATCTGCAGCCATGGCTTGTCCGAAGAAAGGCCGCTGACCTGGGTTGCGACGACCATCGGATTCCAGGTCTGGCCGTTGTTGCTCGAACTCGCGATTCCGATGCCGCCGATGGAGCTCTCAATGCCGCCCTGGAAGACATTCCCGTTGAGATCGTAACCAACGACCGGGTCACCGTCGCCGCTTCCGCCGGGGGTGTCCACCCCGCAGGCGCCCGACCAAGTCGTGCCGCCGTTGTTGGAGGTCCAGAAACCGCGATAGCTGGTCGACGTGCAGTTATAGTCGTTGCCGCCGGTGATCAATTGCTTCTTGTTAAGGGGATTCACTGCTATCGGCGTCTCGTCCACGGATGCGGTCGCACCTGCGGAGCCTTCCACGTTTGGCAGCGCGCATGGCCCGGGCTTGCAATGGAGTATGGGCGCGCCGTTCGCAGCGGCTTGCCGATCGCTCGCGGCCGGCAGATGAATCGTGCCGTTTCTCAATCCGCGTGCGACCAAAAGGCCGCCGGAATAGGGTAGCTTTTCGAGCTTCGCGGGCTCCGGTCTCGCGGCAGAACCGGCTTGCACGGGAGCAATCAGGCCGAGCACGGCGATAACCGGCACCCCGGCCAACAATACGGAACGTATTTTCATCGAACGGATTCCTCTGGGCGCACAAGCAGAAAACGAGCGGGAAATTCGTTGAATGCGGTCGAGCCGCCAACCATCGCGTCATGGCGGCTGTAATTCGAAGCAGTAACCCCCGGACCCTTCGTGCAGGCGCATTTGTTGGGCGATGGCAACCATCATTGGTCGAAAGGCCGCATATTGCAAGCCGGGGTTCCGTTCACGATTGTCCAAGGGTGAAGTCGACCGCTGCCATGGCGTGCAATGCGGTCGTGTCGAACATCGGCACGGCACTATCCTGTGGCTTCAACAACAGGGGAATTTCGGTGCAGCCCATGATGACGCTGTCGGCGCCCTCCCCGACCAGGCGGGCAATGATCTGCGCATACGCCCTGCGGGAACCGTCCAGGAATTGTCCGCGCACCAACTCCTCGCAGACGACGCGATCGACCAGCTCCGCATCCCCGCCCTGGGGTGTCAGCACGGAGAGGCAATAGCGCTCCCTGAGGTGCCTCCGGATGATTTCGTCGCGCTCCATGGTGTGGCGCGAGCCGAGCAACGCAGGTCGCGAAAGGCCCGACTTCCTGATCGCGGCACCCAATGGATCGGCGATATGCAACAGCGGAATGTGCACTGCACTTTCGATGGCCGAAGTCGAGCAATGCATCGTGTTGCAGCAGATGACGAGAAAATCCGCGCCGATCTTTTCCAGCGATATGGCCGCCGTCACCATGCGCTCGTCCGCTTGGCGCCATCTGCCGGCATCCTGAAGCGCCGCAATTTCCGCGAAATCGACGGAGTACAGCAACACTTTCGCAGAATGCATGCCGCCGAGCCGTTTCTGCACTTCGCGGTTGAGAATGAGGTAATAGACGGCGGTGGACTCCCAACTCATCCCGCCGATCATGCCGATGGTCTGCATCACGGGGCTTCCTACAGTGCGAAAGAAGGTTACGGCGCGAAAGCGGGCGCTGCCATCGCTGCGAACGCATGCCTTCTACCCGGCATGCGCCCTGCGTGGGCACGTTTGTCCTTCATCGCCGATCCGAGCTGCCCAATTCGGTCGATGAAACAAGGGCTGCAAGGAGTGTCACGGTTTCGGAATCGACGACGCCGTCGATCTTCCCGGGCCGAAAGCGGCGCTGGAATGCTGCAATGACCGTTTCGAGCGGCCAATCCACTTCGGGCGGAACGCCATAGCCGAACCGGGAAAGCAAGTCGGCAATGCGCTCCGTTGGCGGCTTTTCAAGAGGCACCGACGCTTGCGGCCACACGCCGATCCCGTATTCGGCAAGACGCATCCAGGGAAACAATTCGCCGGGATCAATCTTGCGGGCCGGCGCCACGTCCGAATGTCCCACGACGCGACGGGGAGGAATGGGATGGCGCTCGAAGATTTCGCGCGACAGATCGATCAACGCGCCGATCTGTTGGTCCGCAAACGGCACGTAGCCGAATTCGTGACCCGGGTTGACAAGCTCGATGCCGATCGAACTGCTGTTCACGTCACGCACGCCCGCCCAATACGAAACCCCGGCATGTCGCGCCCTCAGCTCCTCCGCAACGTGACGATAGATGCGCCCGTCGCGATCGATCGTATAATGGGCGGAAACTTTTGCTTCCGGATCGCAGAGGCGCGCCAGCGCCGCCTCGGCCGTGCGCATCCCCGTGTAGTGCAGGACCAGAATGTCGATGGCGACGCTGTCGGGTCTTGCGTCGTAGTTGGGGGATTGGCGGTCGATGATTCGCATCGCACTAGCAGCTTACAGGCGACGCTAATGCCGGTAAATTGTAAAGAGCGAACTCCGCCCTTGCGGGCTCAACAACGAGGCCGCTCCGTCGCGTCGGCGCAGAGAACCTGCGAAGAAATCCGTCCGAAGCGGCCTCGTCACCGCTCGTTGCAGGTCAACTCACATGATATGAGCGACTATGACCTGGTCAATCGGGATTGCTGCCTTCAGGACCGTTCTCCAGCACCTTCCCGGTCACTGCATCGACGCCAACTTCATAAGTATGGCTACCATCCTTGATGTCGAACGAGTAGCGCAGTCCACTACCGCCGCCTTCGCGTTCCAGTTCCTTGTCGGAAATGATTCCCTGCCGGGCTTCTTGCGCGATGGTAATCGCCTGCTGCATCGTAATTTTCGCGCTCGACGCAAGATTTTCTCCGGAGTAGGCCATGGCGCCGCTGCAGGAACCGGCCGCCACAGCGACGATGGGCAGTATGTATGTCACGATTTTCAGGATTCTCATTCGTCACAACTTCCTCGTTGCCCGCTCAGACGGTCTGTGAACACGAGTTAGTGTCCGCAATGCGGCAAATTTCGTTCATTACGAGAGTTTCACCGATCATCAATCCGGCGTTCCTTTTTGATTCGATCATAGGCGCCGTTGATGACGGCGAGCTTGTCGTTTGCCAGCCGGATGAATTCCTCCGGTACGCCGCGGGCGATCAGGCTGTCCGGGTGGTTCTCGCGCACGAGAAGCCGGAATGTGTGTCTGATCTCGTCCTCGCTGGCGTCGCGATCCACACCCAGAACCACGAAAGGATCTTCCGCATCAGGCCCGAAATGCGAAGCGCGGATACGGCGGAATTCGCCGGGCGCGAAGCCGAAAATCTCCGCCACCCGCTCCAGGAACGCGAGCTCGCCCGGATGCAGCACACCGTCGGCCTTCGCGATTTCAAAGAGTCCGTCGAGAATGTCTTCCAGCACCGCGGGCCTGTCGCGGAACATGCCGGCGATCTGGCCTGCATAGCTTTCGAACCCGGCCGTATCCTGGCGGGCGTAATTGAAAATGCGCCGGACATTGCCTTCTTCGGACGAAGGCACGCGGAAGTTACGGAAAAACACATCGATCTCATCGCCGGTGACGACGCCGTCGGCCTTGGCCATCTTGGCGCCGAGCGCGATGACAGCGATCGTGAAGGCGATCCCGGGCTCGCCGTCGGCCGCCTCCCCTTTGTCGCGGTCGAACAGCACATGGCCCGCGACGGCGCCGGCAATGGCGCCAATGGGACCACCGCCCAGCAGGAAACCTGCCGCCGCACCGCCGAATTTTCCCCAGATGGACATGGGAGAAACCAATAGGACAGGCGGCAGCGAAAGGCGAGACTTAGCCGCTCGCTTGTACCTGCCCGGCATGGTCTAGTTCGCGTGCGGGCGCGACGCTTTCGCGGCCGTTGCTCGCGCCGCGTTCTTTGAGAGGGACCGATGACGAAGCGTTCGTCTGAGATATGCACACATGCCGCCGAAATCGCCGATGTGACGCCGGGGTCGCTCGGCTGCGAGGAATGTCTCAAGAGCGGTTCGCCCTGGGTCCATTTGCGCCTTTGCCGCACCTGCGGTCATGTCGGCTGCTGCGACAGCTCCCCCAACAAACACGCCACGAAACATTTCCAACGCAGCCGCCATCCCATCATCGAAGGCTATGATCCGCCGGAAGGCTGGGGTTGGTGCTACATCGACGAAGTGGTCCTCGATCTGGGTGGCCGCACCACGCCGCATAACGGCCCGATCCCGAGGTTCGTCTGAGGGCATGTCCTGGCGTTTTTATATCGATCGTGGAGGGACCTTCACGGACGTCGTGGCGCAGGCGCCGGATGGCGCACTCACCACGCTCAAGTTGCTGAGCCACGATCCTCGTTACGACGACGCAGGGCTGGAGGCCATCCGCCGCGCACTGGAGCTGCCCGCGAATTCGCCTTTGCCCAGGGAGCGTATTGCCGAAGTCCGCATGGGCACCACGGTTGCCACCAATGCACTCCTCGAACGCAAAGGCGAGCCGGTTCTGCTCGTCACCACCCGAGGCCTCAAGGATCAGTTGCGCATCGGCTATCAAAACAGGCCCAGGCTGTTCGCGCTAAAGATCGAATTGCCCGACATGCTCTATGCGCGGGTGGTCGAGGCCGAGGAACGGGTTACCGCCGAAGGCGAGGTTCTGCGTCCACTCGACGAGGAGCGGCTCACAAAGGAACTGGAAGTGGCGCGCGCCGAAGGCTTCGCGGCCGTCGCCATTCTTTTCATGCACGGCTACCGATATCCGACCCATGAGCGCCGCGCCGCGGAAATCGCGCGCGCGCTCGGGTTTACGCAGATCTCCACCAGCCACGAGACGGTGCCTCTCATAAAGCTCGTCAGCCGGGGCGACACGACGGTAGCCGACGCCTATCTCTCGCCCGTTCTGTCGCGTTACGCGGGAGCAATCTCCGACGCACTGGGGGTGGGCGAACAGGGGCCGCGGCTCTTTTTCATGACGTCCAATGGCGGCCTCGCCGCGCCGCAATTCTTCCGCGGCAAGGACGCGATTCTGTCGGGACCGGCCGGCGGTGTGGTCGGCATGGCCGAGACCGCGCGTGAAGCGGGCATCGAACACGCGATCGGCTTCGACATGGGGGGCACTTCCACCGACGTTTGTCGCTTCGACGGCACCTACGAGCGTGTCCATGAAACGGAGATTGCCGGCGTGCGCCTGCGCGCGCCAATGATGGCCGTTCACACCGTGGCAGCGGGCGGCGGCTCCATTCTGCACGACGATGGTACACGGTTTCGTGCCGGGCCTGACTCGGCCGGCGCCGATCCCGGCCCGCTGTGCTATCGCCGCGGCGGCCCGCTGACCGTCACTGACGCGAACGTCATGGTGGGAAAGCTAGCGGCTTCCTTCTTTCCGCATATTTTCGGCGCGAATGCCGACGAAACCATCGATGAAAGAAGCGTGCACGATGCATTCTCCTCGATGTCTCGCACCCATAATCGTGCGCCGGAAGAGTTGGCGGACGGTTTTATCCAAATCGCCGTCGAAAACATGGCCAACGCCATCAAGCGCATCTCGGTTTCACGCGGTTACGACACACGGCGCTACACGCTTAATTGCTTCGGCGGTGCTGCGGGACAGCACGCCTGCCTCGTCGCCGATGCGCTGGAAATAACAAGGATTTTCATCCATCCATTTTCCGGAGTGCTTTCCGCCTACGGCATGAAGCTTGCCGCCCTGCGTGCCATTCGCGCCCGCGCCATAGGCCACGTGCTGGGCGAAGCGCTCGTGGCGCGCCTGCATTTCTCGGCCGACGAGCTCGGCC
>Ga0208849_1002315_pt1 | contig 10656 bp, 6 predicted proteins | sample NGESurdeep072012_10_FD_184470 | JGI IMG/M metagenome (GOLD analysis project Ga0208849, IMG submission 184470) | Arctic peat soil microbial communities from Barrow, Alaska - NGEE Surface sample 53-3 deep-072012 (SPAdes) | ecosystem: Environmental > Terrestrial > Soil > Wetlands > Peat ...
TTCGATCCAGGTGGGAATTTGTCGGTGGCAATGGCATTTGGAATGATTCGGGTGCGCGCATTGGGATTCTTGGCCTTGATCAGCCCTTCGATGCTGGCGCTGGGGCATATGATGAGGCTGGCATCATTGGTGATGTTGCGCCATACCGGCAGCAGCAGCCTATGCAGCATCTTGAAACGGTCCGGATTGTAGTTGGGCACATCGGACCCGTGGGCGGTAATGACGTACGGCACCCCTGTGAAACGCTTGACCATATAGGCCACGATGCCATCGGGAAAAATGAAATGCGCATGGTTGACGGCATAGCGTCTGGCGCGACATTGGTGCACGATCCTAAGAGGCGCCAGCAGCACGTACGGGATCATTTCCATCGACGAGCAGCTCGCTACCCGCATGCGAATGCCGGGTACGCGGTGTACCTGTACCCCGGCCACTTGCACATCGCGCGGCAGGCCTCGAAACCCCATGGTGATGAGATCGACGGCATATCCACGGGCAACCAGCCGGCGGGCAATGCCATTGGCCACCTTGGCGCCACCGCCGCCCAACGGCGGGTATTCATACGAGGTTGTCAGGATGCGTACCGATGCCGGCGCCACGGGATTGACCGGCGGCGCGACCAGAACTGCAAACAGCTGATCGTACGCCTCATCGCGGGCGGCCTTGCTGCCGTAGCGCGCCAGGAACAGTTGCGCTTCCGCGATCACCGCGGCCACGGCAATCGGATCGTTGAGGGCTTTGAGCAGGCCGCGCGCGAGCGCGTCAGGATCCGGGGCGGTCAGGATGGCGCAGCGATGATCGAGCAGCTGGTTATGCACCAAAGTGTCGGTAGCGACCACGGGGCGGCAGGAGGCGAGATAGGACAACAATTTGCCGGGGGGATTGATGCCTCTGACCCGCGGCGACACCAGCACCTGGGCCGCTGCCATGTAGGCAGGCATTTCCTGCTGCGGCCGCGTGGTATCGAAGATGATCCGATCGGCGACCCCCAGGCGCTCGGCCTGAGCGCGCAGAGCGATGATTTCCGCTTCCTGTCCGCCGACCATCAGGAACAGAACATCCTTGAACTCGGCCGTCACCAGCGGAACTGCATCCACCAGCAGGTCGAGAGCCTGCAGCGCGACGAAGGAGCCGGTGTAAAGCACGATCCGGCGATCCTCGCCGATGCCGTAGCGGGCACGAATTGCCGCAGCGGCCGCGGCACCGGCCGAGCCGTCGATCTCGAAATGGTTGATGATGGTGACGATGGGTACATCGGGATCGGCGGCGCGAGCGACCCGAGCCACTGCGGGCGAGATGGCCACCACAGCACGCGCGCCACGGATGCTGACGCGCTCGACCCAGCCAAAGAAGCTGATGACGCGGCGACTGGCGCTGAATTTCCAGTCGGTAATCTGCAGCGGCAAGCTGGAGTGCATGTCGTAGATATAGGGCACCCGCAGCAGGGCTCCGGCCAGCCGCGCCAGAAATGCACCTTCTTCGTGCGCGTACATCAGGTCGTAGCGTTTGGCCAGCAGCCGACTCAGCAGGCTCCAGAACAGCAGAAAATCGAACCAGAACTTCACGCGTGACGGTCCGGCCTCAATGGATTTGCGAAAATGCGGGCCGTGCGAGCGAAATATCCGCGCCGCCAGATCGGGCGGCTTGCCTCCCACGGCATAGGTCAGGATGTCGACCTCGTGGCCGCGGGCGATCAGCTCCTTGGTGCGATGGTAGGCGCTCAGCGGCGTCCCGCGTGTGGTGTAGAACGCCTGCGGAATGATCATGAGGATACGCATGGCGTCAGACATCCCAATAGGTAATGAGCTTCAGATCATGCGCCTGGATGAGGGCGCGGAAACGCGGCGAGAGCAAGAACTGCAGCTCCGTGTGGCGCTCGCAGCTGCCGGGCTTTTGCCTATCCGCCAGTCGCGTGCCCGGGTGGCAGAACAATTCAAGTGCTCCGCGCGACTCGCGCAGCAGCGCCCCGGCATCTGCGCCGGCGTCCAGGTTCATGAGGGTCTGCAGATCGACCACCCGACGTGGTGAGCGCAGCTGCGCCCGACGAAACACGGTACCGGCAGGCACCGCTAGCAGTTCGCGCATCAGGCTGGATGGGCCATGAATCCGGCCAAGATGCCCGAGCCGGGTCAGCCGCACACGCTCGATCCCAAATCGAGGCAGTACCCGCGCCACGGCCTCGGACACCACCGGCAATTGATGCAGATGCTTGTGCCCGTCCAGATGCGAGATGCGCACGCCGGCGTCACGCACCAGGGCGACCTGGGCGCTGACCTCCGCCTCCACCTCGGCCAGCGACAAGGTCCCCGTTACGGCGCGCAGAAACAATGCGCGCTTGCGATGAAATTGGCCCTGCTCATCGACCAGCGAACGTCCGGCAGTCAGAGGCCGGCCCTCGCACAGGTTCAGGTGGACGCCAAAGCTGGCGCGACCGGACAGTGCCGCGACCCGCGGCAAGGCATCGGCGGTGCCCGGCATGTTCGCCATAATGGTGGTGCTGGTGACTGCGCCGGCCTCGATGGCGGCGCAAATGCCGCGCGTGATTTCTTCGGTCTCGCCGAAATCATCGGCGTGGACCACCATTTGCCGATCAGCTTCCGGCTTGGACTGGGACATTCGCGCGTTTCCATCCGATTCTAGCCGCACAGGGCGCATGGTAGACGTCAGCCCACGATACTCTCAAGACTTTGCCATTTTCGCGCAAGTCATCCGGCACGCGCAGCGAAGCATTGCGGCTATTCAAAACCCATCGACCAGCATAAAACGGCGCCTGGTTGCATTGGCACCGCAGGCACCGGGATGAACCCCGCGCTCGAGGCGCAAGCGTCGAAAGGCGTCGATAGTGGACAATTGTCCGGGCGCTACGCTCGCACGACTGTGACGAAATGCGCACTGTTGGCAATTCGAGCCAAATTCAGGCCTCTCAAGCGCCACCGGTGACCGCCTCAGGCGCTCAGAACTGCTAACTCAATCGAGGACTTGGCGCACGGAAAAATGGAAGATTCCCCGCCATTCGAAGCCATAACGACGGCTCCCGGCGCCGCAGGCGCGACTGCCGGAGCGGTATTCGATCGCCGGGAAGCGTGCCAATTTCGGGTACGATGTAGCAGGCCAAATTCACGACGAGATAGCAGCCATTCATGTGCGGTATATGCGGGTTCAGTTGGGCCGATCAGCAGCTGCTGGAGCGAATGAAATCGACGATCCGGCATCGCGGCCCCGACGCGCACGGCTCGTTCGTCGCCGAAGGTGTCTCGCTCGGCCACCAGCGGCTGAGCATCGTCGATCTCACGGATGCCGGGCGGCAGCCGCTGACCAATGCGGATCAGACGGTTTGGGTGACCTTTAACGGCGAGATCTATAACCATCCGGAGCTGAAGCGCAGCCTGGAGCACAAGGGCTATGTCTATCGGGGCACCAGCGATACTGAGTCGATCGTGCATGCCTACGAAGAGTACGGGCTCGACTGCGTGCGCCACCTCACGGGAATGTTCGCCTTTGCGATCTGGGATGCGCGCAAGCGCCGCCTGATCCTGGCGCGCGATCGGCTTGGCATCAAGCCCCTTTACTACACGCTCGATCACGGCAGGCTGCGCTTTGCCTCCGAGATCAAGGCGCTGCTGGCAGATCCGACACTGGTGCGCGCAGTCAACCCGCAGGGGCTGTTCGATCTGATCGGATACGAGTTCACACCGGCTCCGGACACGCTGTTCCGGGGGATTCACAAACTTCCGCCTGGATGCCTGCTGGTGTTCGAGGCGGACGGAAGCTCTCGGATCTCGCAGTACTGGACGCTGCAGCAGAGCGACGTCGATCCCAGTCCGGAAGGCCTGATAGGGCTGCTGGAGAAGGTATGCGCCGATCACATGATGAGCGACGTCGCCGTCGGCTCGTTCCTGTCCGGAGGTATAGATTCGAGCGCGGTGGTGCAGTTCGTCAGCAAGTTGATGAGTTCGCCGCTCCAGACCTTTGCGCTGGGCTATAGCGAGAAATCCTACAGCGAGTTCGAGTACGCGCGGCAAGTCGCGGAGCATTTTCATACGGAGCACCGCGAGCTGTTGATCAGTCCCATCGACCGCGCCGAGATAGAGCGTTCGGTCTGGCATCTGGATGAGCCGACCACCGATCCTTCGAACCTGCCGTTCATGCTGATCTGCGAACAGGCTCGGCGGTTCGTCAAGGTTTGTCTCAGCGGCGACGGCGGTGATGAGTTGCTGATGGGTTACGACCGTTTCAGGGCCAGCAAGGCCTCGCATCTGCTGGACCTGGTGCCGGTGCCGTTTCGGCATCGCATTTACCAGACCATCATTAATTCCATCAGCGACGACGAACAGAAGAAGGGTGCCCGCAACCTGGTCAAGCGCTTCCTGCAGGGCGCGGTGTTGCCGCGCGACGGTGAACACATCCGCTGGCAGTATTTCCTGGACCCGGCGCAGAGCGCGCAGCTATTCAAGCCTGAATTTTCGCGCGCGGTCGATACCGATCCGTTCTCGCTGGTCAAAAGATGGTCGGCGCTGGCCCCGACCGAACGCGGTGCCCGCGAGCAGTTTGTCGAGTTGCACACCATATTGCCCGATAGCGTGCTCATGAAGGTGGACAAGATGTCGATGGCGCATAGTCTGGAAGTGCGCCCGCCGTTGCTCGACCATCGCGTGGTTGAGTATTGCTATTCACTGCCGACGAATCTTAAATTGCGCGGGTTTACGACCAAGTGGCTGTTGAAAACTGCGATGGAAAAGCGCCTGCCGCCCGGTATTGCCCGCCGCAAAAAGCAGGGCTTCAGTATCCCGATGAAAAACTGGATCCGCGGCGAATTGATGGACTACAGCCGCGACGAGATATTTTCCTCGACCCTGGTCGGCGATTACTTCAATAAGAACTCGCTCGAACGGCTCTGGAAAGAACATCAGCTGCGGCGCCACAATCACGCGCATCTGTTCTGGGCACTGCTCAATCTGAGTCTCTGGGACCGGCTGCTGTTGAGGGGGCCACGACCCGGTGCCGATGAAATGCCGGCGATGAGCGCAGGTGCTGCCGCCATTGCGACCTGAAGCCGGATCTTCCTGATTGCCACCACCGGCTTCCAAACCCTCGAGTTTCGAGGCGATGCGCGTCGCCGCCAGCGGCTTTATACGCTCACCGGCGCTCAGGATATCCGGCGGTTATGCCTCGGCCGGTGTTGCCTGGGTAGGGGCGAATCTGGCCCTGGCCCGACTGCTGCCGCCCCAGGCATTCGGCTACCTGACGCTTGCCATTGCCATTGTGCAGACCGCGGGCCCACTGGGGCCGCTGGGCGCCGACGGGCTTGCTCGCAGGGGCACGCTGGCGTTCGGGCCGGCGCTGTTGTCCAGGACGCTGACCACCTGCCTGTTGGTGGGCGCGGCCGCTGCTGTTGTCGGACGCGGTTTCTACGGCCTGCCGTGGCTGGCCTTGGCCGCGATCTTCGTTGGCACCGCGGCCAGCGGCCTGGCGGGCATGGCCGCCGCGCAGCTGCAGGCCGGTCAGCGTTTCGCCGCCGCGTTGCTCATAAATCAGGGGCATCTGGCGGCACTGACAGCGGCAGTGATATTCGTGCTCACGGCCCACGAACAGCGCGCCTCGCCACCGCTGCTCGTTTTCGGCGTCGTCTACCTGGTAATTGCCCTTGTGGGCTGGCGTGCGGCCCTCGCGACCAAGGCTCGCGTGTTGTCGGCGGTGAGCCCGTTTCGTTGGCGTGACGCGCGGTCAATGCTCCTGATTCAAGGCGCGGATTCGCTGCTGTATCAGATGGACCGGTTGCTCATCCCACGACTTCTGTCGGTACTCGAACTCGCTGTCTATGGCGTAGTCACTTCGGTCGCGGCATCGCCGTTTCGTACCCTGCAGATGGGTGTGGCATACACGCTGATCCCAAGATTGAGGAACGCTGCGGGTCCCGCTGAGCGCCGTCGGCTGCTGCTTGAGGAGGGGAAGCGGCTCGCGGCCGTGACGCTTGCCGGGGCTGCCGCAATCCTGATTCTGACACGGCCGCTGATACAGCTGGTACTTTCGGGAAAATACCAGGTCGAACAGCATCTGGTAGTTGCGATGGTGGTGGTCGGTGTGGCGCGGGTATGCGACGGATTCGGTACCGCCATCGGAATCGCGGCTGCGGAAAACCACCAGTTACGCATGTTGAGTCTGTGCAGCTGGGTGGCCGTGGCGGTCGCTGGCATCGCCGGCGTTGCCGGCGCACATTGGGGATTGACGGGCCTCGTGTACGGACTCGCGGCCGGCTGGTTGACACGAGCCGCGCTCACCGCCTGGTATGGCGCCCGCGTCTGGCGCGGCAGGCCCCTGTAAGCGCACCGTGCGCTATGGCGGGACGATTGAATCCAGCACCGCAAGGGTCCGCTGTGCGGTCTTCTGCCACGAAAATTCCTGGGCCCGTTCGAGACCCGCCACGCGCATTTGCTGCCGCAGTTCGGCCGAACTCGCCACCGCCAGCATCGCCTCACTGATCGAGTCAGGATTCAGCGGATCGATGTATCTGGCCGCATTCTCGGCCAAGTCCTGGCAGCCACCGGTAATCGGCACAATCGCCGGGCAACCCGTGGAAAGCGCTTCGATCAGTGGCAGCGGAAAGCTTTCGTAGAGCGTCGCAAGAATAAAGAACTCGGCCAAGTTGAACGCGTTGACGATCTCGGTGTTCGGGATGAAGCCGGTGAAGTGCACGCCCTCGAGCGCCTGGTCATCTGAACCGTGAGCCCGCAGATATCGCTCGATCTCCCGGCCGACAACGACCAGAGGCAACGTGCCGCCCTGCGCACGATATTTCCGGTAGCCCTGCAACAACCTCTGGTTATTGCCTCCTGGATACTCAGGCAGTCCGGCGAGTCCTGTGTGATAGGTGCGGGCGACAGTCAGGATGAATTTGGGTGGCAGTTTATAACGCTCGGCAAACGCGCGTAGCGCGTTCTGGTCTGTGATCACCTTGAAATGTGGTCCGGCAGCCGCAAAGCTCAGGGTGACTTTGCTACCGTCTATATGCAGATACTTTACTGAATCGTCGCGCGCTCGCTTGGAGATGGATAATATCTTGCTGGCTCTGGCGCAATAAATAGGAAGCATGGCGCGAATATAAAAATTATCCCAACGCGAATAATTGGCCGGATTCACGAACCAATCCGAGCTGTGCAGCACCATCACCCGCGGTTTTGTACTGAAAATTGGTATGGAGAACTTTGGGTTGAAGATTATATCGGCCTTGACCCGTCGGGCGGCGAGAGGAATCGTGACCTGGTCCCACCAGGCCTTGCTGCGGGACGCAAGCACCTGAATTTCCGCGTTCGGGAACTCGGCGAACATGCGCTCGTGCTTCGCACTTGGCAACACGATGACGTAACGGGACGTCGGATCCATTGCCAGCATGTTGCGTAGCAATTGGGCCGTGTAGACCCCGATGCCATCGCTTTGGTCCAGGGGCCTGCCCATCACACAGATTACCCTCGGTTGCTCTGTCATTGTTCTCACCATGAAAAAAAGGCCAAGCGTCGAGAATCATTCAGTCAACTGGGCCAATCGCGTTCATCCGCGAGCGTCCCGCTTTCGCGATCTGAGAATTCAGCAGTTGCCAAGCACCTGACGCACGCCCTCCAGCAGCTCAGTGTGCGGCTCGAAACGCAAGGCAGTACGCGCCGCGGCGGTGCTGAAGGCGTTGTCATTTTCGAAGAATGCCAGCGTGCGTCGCGATATCGGCGGATTGATTTTCAGCGCACCGCCGACGATCTCGGCGGCCCAACCAGCCCAGTAGCCAAACCAGCGCGGAATGCGCAGGGTCGGCGGCTTCACCTGCAGGGCGGCCGCAAACGTCGCCACCATCTCCTGAACCGTCATCCAGCGTGGGCCCGCGATGTTGAACGTCGCACCCGCGACCTCGGGTCCGGCCGCGGCGGCCAGCCACAGGCCGTCGAGAAAATCGTCGATATAGACCGGATGGCGCAGATTCTGCGCCGGCCCTATATAAAAGAAACGGCCCCGGCGCAACGCGCCCAGCAGCTTCTCGGTACGGGGGCAACCCTGTCCGTACACCCACGAGGGACGCACGATGACCAGGTCGACGCCCAGGCGCGATGCCGCCTCGCGCGCTGCGTCCTCGCCGGCGCGTTTGGTCTTTTCATAGTCGTTTTCGGGGTGCAGCGGTGCGGACTCGTCGGCGGGGGGGTGCTCGACATGACCGTAGACGCCGACGCTGCTGACGTGCACCAGCCGCCGCACCTGGGCGGCGGCGCAGGCGGCCACCAATGCCGCGACTGCCTTGACATTCACGGCCTCGAATTCCGCGTACGGCGCACCGACGTCCAGGTGCACACTGGCGAGATGAAATACCACCGTTATGTCGCGCAGCGCTTGGCTCAACGCCGCCGTATCACGCAGATCGGCCTGCAAGCACTCCACGCCCAGCGCGGCGAAATCTGCCGGCGCCGCATGGACATCCAGTGCGCGTACCTGCCAGCCCCGCGAAACCAGAAACCTTACGCAGTGCGCTCCAATGAACCCGGCCGCGCCCGTGACCAGGGCGCGCGCAGCGCTGCTCACACGAGCTTCCTCGCAGACACCGCTACGGCGTAGCCACCTCGACCAGGGATCAGCTTGTCAAGCAACGAAAAAGTGTACATGAAGGGATAAATGAGGGAGTACATCCGCATCTCTTTGCGTACCGCATTGAGCTCCTTCTTGGAGGTCGGAGCGATGGTGCCCTGAACCACGTCCGGATGATCCTTTTTCTTTGAGAACACCTTCACGTACGCCAGATTGATCAAGAGCTCGGCAAACTCGGTGAAGAAACGGGAATAGCCGCCCCAGCCGACCGGTTTGAGGCCGACCGACTGCAGCATCGCCCGCAACTCCGGCGCCCCGTAGCCCTGCACGACGTGCCCGTAAACCTCGGGACTCATCCCGACATGGCGCTTGAGCACGGCCACCGGCAAACGCGTGTTACCGTTGGGTGTGGTAATGATGGCGAGCCCGCCCGGGGCTACTACGCGTGCGATTTCGCGATTCAGTGCCGACAGATCGGCAAAGTGCTCGTGCACGTCAATCATGATCAGTATGTCGAAAGCGGCGTCGGGAAATGGAAAGTGATTGATGTCGACGTGTGCCACAGGCTCACCCAGAAACTCCGACATCTCGGCAATACCGTCCTCGTACACCTGGCCCCAGCTCCAGCTGCCGCCCGCTGCGCGAAAACAGTAGTTCATGGCGCCGTTATTATCGTGCCCGGAGATCAACAGGCATCGCTCTTTGCTGACCGGCCCCATCAGCTGCATCAGCAGCTCGACTTTCTGGCGCTTCTTCAAGGACTTGTTGTACATCTGCAACTGCCACGGCACTTCCGACTCGGCCGGTTGCATTGTCGAGGATGTATTCATAGCAGCATTCTCTTAACTGGTGGCTTTTCGGGATGACTCTGAGCATAGTCGATTTGCTGCACCCGGGTAGGCTCAGCCGTCCACAATTCTGGCCTCGAATCGAGGCACGACAGTGTGATGCCGGTCACACTCGCCCGGGCTGTGAGCGGCAGCGCATTTCCCGGGCTGGACCGTTGCACCGCGCTGGAGGGCACGTCAATAATAGTACGCAAAATGCGGGATTAGCGACGCATTGCTCGAGCGCATGTATTCCGCAAACGCATAGGGTGCACATTGAACTACAAACTGGCGCCGCTGATCGTGTTTGTGATCGTGGCGGTTGCCGCGTTGACGGTCAAAACCGGGCCAACATACAACTGGGACAACCTGTTTTATCTCGGATTCGCCGAGCAGATACGCGGCGATTCCATAGCCCAGGCGCATGAGAGCGCCTACGGTCAGGCCAGAGCCGTGCTGCCGAAAGCGGACTACGACAGGCTGATTTCGGACGGTACGCCAGATGACTTGGTCAGAGGTCCTGCGGCGCAGGACGCCGAAGCGTTTCGTCAGCAGATACCTTTCTATTCCGTAAAACCGGTCTATCCGCTGCTGATTGCGTCATTTCGTTGCTTGGGGGTCAATGGCGTCATCGCCAGCTTCTGGATCTCCGCCGCGGCACTGGGCCTGCTGGCGGCTCTGTGCTGCGGCTGGCTGAGCCGTCACTACGCGGTCGGCATTTCGATGGCGATCACGTTACTCATAGCGTTCTCCAGCGGTGTATTCAATCTGGGAGTAGATCCACGCCCGGACGCGCTGTATTGCGCAGCGGTGATCGGTACCCTGATGCTGTCGGTGCGTTCCGCCCGTTTGACTGGACCGCTGATCGCGCTAATGCTGCTGTGCATGCTGATACGCCCCGATGCCATCATACTGTGTGTGTTCATGTGCCTGGCATGGATGATCATCCGGCCGGGAGAATATCTGCGGCCGCTGATCGCTCTGGCTCTGTGCGTTGCGCTCTATCTGGGGGTAAGCCGAGCAATGGGCGCCTACAGCTGGCCGACATTAATGTATCACGCCTACATCCATTACCTTCCATATCCGCAAACGCATCCCTCAAGGGTTCATGTCGGCGACCTGGTGCATATCTATCTCAAGTTCGGTCAGCCGCTCTACAGCCAGACGTTTCTGACCATGCTGCTGATGGCCGTATTGGCACTGCTCGCGACCGCGCTGACCGGACCGGCTCGCACGCCACTGGTGGTTTTCAGCGCCGTGCTCGTGCTGA
>Ga0208849_1002316_pt1 | contig 10652 bp, 10 predicted proteins | sample NGESurdeep072012_10_FD_184470 | JGI IMG/M metagenome (GOLD analysis project Ga0208849, IMG submission 184470) | Arctic peat soil microbial communities from Barrow, Alaska - NGEE Surface sample 53-3 deep-072012 (SPAdes) | ecosystem: Environmental > Terrestrial > Soil > Wetlands > Peat ...
GAGCATGTCGCCCTGTTTGCGGTCGATATACCATCCGAGCAGGTCGGCGTCGCCGCGCTCCATCATTCCCATCTGGTTTTCCAGGTTGGGAACGACGAGCCAATAGACCCCGTCGATCTTCGGCGCCATCCACCATTCGGCGTTGGTTTTCAGGAAAAGATACTCGCCACGCTTCCACTCGCCGAGTTTGAAGGGCCCCGAGCCGACCGCATCGTCGTTGGGATAATCGGCAGGTGTCTTCAGATTGCTGGCGCTAGCTACATTCTCCCAGATGTGCTTAGGGGCGATGAAGGTAAAGCCGAGCACGTTTGCGAGGAAGGGAGCGTTGGGTTGTTTAAGGTGGAAGCGAAGCGTGCGCGGCGGGAGGATCTCGGTGCTCCCGACGGTGCCGGTCACTCGCGCAAATGACGGGAACTTCCACTTGTCGATAAAGTCAAAGGTGAATTTGGCATCTTCGACGGTGACGGGCTTGCCGTCATGGAACTTCATTCCGTCTCGAATGACGACATCGACCGTCGTGGGGTCGATGACCTTGAAGGACTCCGCCGCCCATGGCGTGAGATCCCACTGCTCGTTGCGGATCACGAATGTCGGATAGATCCAACGCAATAGGCTTGAGTTGTAAACTTCAGGCGTCGCGAAGGGGTTAAGGGTATGGATATCGTAGATTGAGGTGGTCTTGACGAGCTTGCGGCTGGTCTTGGCGGTCATCTTATAATAGGTCCACGGGATATAGGGCATGGCGATGCCGCTGCCGGTCACCGGTACGATGCCATCGAACCGCTTGTTGTTGTAGGCCTGGATGTAGTTCCGCGAAAACAAGACCAGAGACGGGTTGGCGGCAGCCGCCATAGCTTGCGCCTCGAATACGAGCTGCTGACGCTTCTTATCGTCCATCTCCTCCCGCTGCTTGTTGTCAATGGCGTCGAATTTCGTATCGTCGTAGTCGCCGTAGTTCATTCCGCCCTTGGCAAGGCGGGACGAGTTGTAGAACTCGGTGAGGAAATAGTCCGGATCAATCCGGTCCGGCGCTCCTCCCCATGACATCGCGGCCAGATGCGGCATCTGGTGCTGGCCGATGATTTCGGCCGTCCATGTATCGAGCGTGCCCTGCTTCACCTGCACGGAAATGCCAAGCTTTTTCCAGCTTTCTCCGAGCTGGCGCGCAATTTCGATCATGTCGGGCCAGTTCGGAATCCAGAACTGAAGCGGTTCGACCGGCGCTCCCGGCTGCACTGCAGCGCGCGCCGCATGGGTACTGGCATCGAGTCCGGCAAGCACGCCGGGCGCGACAACGGAACCAAGCCCGAGCGCTCCCATCATGCGCAGGATGTTTCGCCGGGACTCGGAGGGGACGTCGGCAGGATCGAGCGGGGGCAGTCCAGTGCGTTCCGACATAGGTACCTCCTCTGTTTAAGGCATGCGCATTGTTAGCGGATATTCAGTTCGCTACCTCGATAGATAATCGTAGGCGGACAACACATGTGTCCGCACAACCTGCAGGAAGTCGTCCACCGTCACATGCTCGTCATAGGAGCCCATGCCCGTCGGCGGCGGTCCGTAGACGTAGGCGGGGATGTTACGATACCGCCAGAGCCGGGCATCAGTGCCTCCGAGGCTTACAATCGGTACCGGTTTGACGCCGGAAAGCTGTTTGGCGTTGTTCTGTAAGATCTCGACCATCTCGCCGTAGGGATCGCAATAGGAGGGCGGATTGAAATTGATCTCCTCCAGGGTCACCTCGGGATGGCGCGCCAGGATCTTGTGCAGTTCCTTCGTGATGGTTTCTTTCTCGACGCCGAGCGGCAAGCGAATATCGGCCTCGATCCGGCACTGGCCGGGGATCATGTTGACCTTTAGCCCGCCTGATACCATCCCAATATTGAGCGTCACCTTGGGAACGATTTCGGAGGCACCGAAGCCCATGGCCTTGTCGACGGCGGACGCGGCCTGCACGAGCGCGGGCACGATATTGTCAGGTGGATTCGCTGGGATGTCGGTGACTGCTTCGAGTTCGGCGATTAGCTGGGCGGCGATCTTGGTGGCACTCGGAGAGAGATGCGTGTAGGCGCCATGTCCTCCGGGGCTCGCGATGTTAAGCGCGATCCAAAACGGCCCTTTCTCACCGAAGCGGATGGTATTGGTGCCGCTTGGCTCGCCGTTTAGAAGGCAATCGCCCAGAACTTCCGGACAATGTTCGACCAGATAACGGGCTCCCCACGGACCGAATGTCTCTTCGTCAGAAACGCAAGTCAGCGTCAATCTGCCCTTCAGCTTGTCGCGGATGCGGTGCAGGTAGCGATAGGTGAAAATTGACGCGCTGGTTCCCGCTTTCATGTCGCAGGCGCCGCGCCCGTAAATCTTGCCGTCGATCAGCTCGCCTCCCCAAGGATCCTTGGTCCAGCCCACCGGATCTACGGGAAAGACGTCGATGTGCCCGTTGAGCACGAGATGCCTTCCCGGCTGGACCGCATCAAAGGCGGCAATCAGATTGGGAAATTCTTCCTGAGGAGCGACGGTACGAAACTCAAGGCCCTGTGCGGTGAGGAACTTGCCGACGTAGGCGAAAGCCTCGCGCGTATCGCCCGGTGGATTCGGACTCCTCACACGCACGAAGCCGCGAAAAAAATCGATGATCTCGTCCCGGTCCTGCTCGATCGCGGCAAGCAGGGATTGCTTTACGCTCACTTGGATGTTCCACCCCTGGATAGTTCTTGTTGAGAAGCTCAACCAAGGATCGAGAACTCAACACACACGACTTATTGTCAAGGTCCTTGACGAAAAGATAAAGCAGCGAAACGATGACCTCGTCAAGTAGTAGTTTGGCGGCGGGCATCCGAGCATCCCAGTCACGGAATTGAAAACATGCCGATCATGTCTGCTGATGATTACAGCTACAACCAGCTCATGAAGATGTTTCCGTCCTTGCCGGAACCCGCGTTCGAGAGCGCGGAAATGCAGGAACTGGTCTGGCATGGACAATGGGGTTGTACCAACGATGTCGGCCGGCTCCGCGTCGTTCTCATGCATCGGCCTGGGGAAGAAGTGAACCTGGTAAGTGGAGCTGCTTACCTGCCCGAAATTGACGCGCATGGCGACCCAGCCGCGGGCTGGTATTGGCGCGGCAAAGAACCTCCCGACCTGGCGGCAATGCAGGCGCAGCACGACACGCTTGGGCGGGCACTTCGGAACGAGGGGGTTGAGGTCATTTATCTCGACGGCGTTCCGCCACGCCAGCATAAATCGATTTCGACGCGCGACGTCGTGATAGCCGTCGGGGGCGGCGCAATTATCTGCCGGCTCGGGACGCGTTATCGGCGTGGCGAAGAACTCGCCGCCACGCGCGCGGTCGCGCGGCTGGGTATGCCGATCCTTCGGACTATCCACGGCAGCGGCATCGTCGAGGGCGGCAGCTTCGCGTGGCTGAATTCGAAGACAGCGGTTCTCGGTCTCAGCACCAGAGTGAACGCGGAAGGCGCGCGCCAAGTCGAAGAGGTGTTGAAAGTAACGGGAGTCGAGCTGATTCAGGTGCCGCTGAGCGGTTATCGCCAGCATATCGATGGCGTGATGACGATGATTGACGTCGACACCGTCTTGCTCAATCCGCTCATCACGCCGTTTTGCCTGATCGAACGGCTCGTCGCGCTGAAGTTCAAGATCATTGAACTGGATCCGGAGGATCACGCCTTCACGATCAACTGCCTTGCAGTTGCACCCGGTCGCGTCATCATGAGCGAGGCCTCGCCGCGCACCCTGGAACGTCTGGATCGCGAGGGGATTTCGGTGCTGCCGGTTGCATTCGACAAGGTCTATCGGGGCGGCGGCGGAATCCATTGCTCGACGGCACCCCTCCTGCGGGACCCCGTCGGATGAGAATCAATTCAGGGAAATCCGGAACCGGAGGAAAACGATGAATAGCGCGGATGCCCTTGAGCGGATCAAGGGTGAATTGAAGCAGACGCTACGCGATCTTTCGCACCTTCACGGCATATCTGGTTTCGAGCAGAGCGTGGTCGGTTATACGCAACAGCGGTTTAAAGACCTGGTAGAGAGCGTCGAAACCGATCGCTACGGAAACGTAACGGCCACAAAACGCGGGCGCCAAAACGCGCCCCGTCTCATGATTAGCGCCCACATGGATGAGATCGGGTTCATCGTGAAGGGCATCGAGCCGAACGGCTATCTTCGTTTCGATCGAATTGGTGGCGCTGGCGACGCTCTGCTCGGTTGCCGGAAGGTCGACGTGAACGGTTGTTTCGGCCTGATCGGTTCGGTGTCTGGGCACCTCGGATCGGCGGAACAGCTCGCCAGAGTGACACCGCTCAAGGAGCTTTACATCGATGTAGGGGCCAGCAGCGCGGAGCAGGTTTCCGCGATGGGCATCCAAATCGGCGATCCCGTCAGTTTTGTCGGCGAGCTTGCCGAATTTGCTGGCGGCGATCGTGTTTGCGGGAAGGGTATGGATGATCGCGCCGGGTTGGCGATCCTGATCCAGGTGTTGTCTGAACTGAGAGATGAAGTACCGTATGGAAGCGTCTATGCCGTGGCAACCGTCCTCGAGCAGGTCGGTCACAGAGGCGCGTCGATGGTCGCCTACAGGATCAGGCCTGACTACGCGATCGCCATCGATGGCGTTCCGGCTGGCGACACGCCCGATCTGAGTACGACCAAGGATATTCCCTGCACAATGGGAAATGGAGCCGTGGTGTTGCTGGCGACGTCGACGGGCGAGGTGAACGTTCGGGGCAATATCGCGCATCCAGCGATGAAGCGTCTGTTGCTCGCCGCTGCCGGCGACGAGGTCCCCTATCAGTTGGCAACCACCATCAATCGCGGCAGCACGGAAGCTGGATTGGTTCACATGAGCCGCGAGGGCATTCCGGCAATCAGCGTCGGCGTGCCACGGCGGTATTCGTATTCTCCGCACGAGATGATCGATCTCGGCGACGCCGCGGCGGCCGTCAGTTTGATTGTTCGCTTCATCCGTGGAATGGATGATCATGGCAATCTTGATTTTCTACCGCTTTCCGTTGGCCAGTTATGATGCATGCAACCGGCGGGGCTTAAAGTGACGACACGGCCAAACACATTTGAGCGCGTCTCGTAGCGGGAAGTCGCCGACCATTTGATACCATCAGGAGAATATATGCTGACCAGAAGTTTGCCTTCGCGGCGACGAGAGAAAGCTCCCCGAGGCGAGAACTTACTCATCGGAGCTTATCTCAAACACGCTCGGCTAAATCGGCGCCGCAGCTTGCGCCAGCTTTCCGATGAAGTGGGCTGTTCCGAGAGCTTCCTGTCGAAGGTCGAGAACGACAAGCTTCGTCCCTCCCTGGCTATGTTGCACCGCATTGTCAGCGCGCTTGGGGTCAGCATCGGAAAGCTGTTCGTTGTGGGGAATGGCGCGGACTCGACCGTTACGGTCGTTAAAGCGGACAGCCGTCCGATCCTTAAAACCGGACATCTTCGATCGGGCAACGGCATTGCGCTGGAAGCGTTGGTGCCAACGTCTATCGCTGTCCTTCTCGAAGCAAATATCCATCGGGTTGCGCCCGGCGGCTCATCGAGGGGGCTGATTCAACATCAGGGGGAGGAGATGGGATTTGTTCTGGAGGGCAAGATAGAGCTGAATGTCCAGGGCAAGAAGGTCTCCGTCAGCAAAGGCGACACCTTCTTCTTTCAGTCGCACCTCAAGCACGGATATTGCAACAAAGGAAAAAAAGAAGCGCAGATTGTTTGGATCAACACGCCACAAAGTTTTTGACCCAAGTCGCCAAATTGGGGGAAGATCACCAGCGAAGGGTGTATGAAAAACCTTCCGGCAGGCGCGAGACGCTAAATCTTATTCAGCCGAGAAAAAGCAGCCGGTCTCGGTTGTTGGAATTGGTTGCACTTGCATCGACCTTGCGTTCGCGAACCAATGGCTCGTCCGCCCGGCCTGATGAGCTCCGGACGGGTTCGCCGTCATCCCCATCGCCGCGATTGATCCGCCCCAGCGTGCGGCTTCTCCCGCGGTCCCCGCGCTTTTGGGTCCGGGTCCCCTTGAGCCTTTACGCCGCCTCGCTTGGGAGCGTAGACGTCATTTCGGCGATCTTCTGAAACTCGATAAACAGCTCTGGCTGATACTGTTCAAGGTATCGCGCTATGCGGTCGTTGGTGATCAGCTTCCGGAGATATCCTTTCACGACAGTGAGGTGAAGGTGATCTTGGCCGTACGAATCCTGTATCGAAGATATGGCTTCTTGCAAGCGGGAGAGCTCCCGCTCCATTCGGGCAATGGCCTCAGCCGTCATGCCCTTCAATCGCTTTGGCGTCTGCGGCGTGATCAACTGGGCCTGCGGTGTTCCAGCCAATATGGCCGACGCGTAACTAACAGAGAAGTTGTTTGCATTGATGAGCAGCTCTGCGGTTTCGATCTGACGCAGCGGATTCATTTTTCGAAGAACGTCAAACACGGCCAGCGGGCACATCTTATCCTTCAATAGAGCGATGGCTTCCTCGCAGAGCCCATCGAGTAATTGTACCTTGCGCGACAGGCTACGAACATTGACATCAAGCGCCTTCGCGATCTTTTCTCTCGAAACGCTTCGCTCAATGGCTTTGGCGATCATCCGCTGTTCCTGGACGGGAGACAGCCGACTTATGCGTTTGTTATATGTAAAAGCTTCATCGTCGGTTGAAACCAGGCATTCAACGTCCGTCTGGCCTAGATCCCGAAGCACTTCGATCCGCAAATGGCCGTCCAGCAAAAGGTAGGAATTGGTATCGCGGGCATCTCGGACCACGACGGGCGGCTCGACCAAGCCGATTTCGCGAATGGAGGCCGCGATCTGACGGTATTTGTGGCTCGATTTGGCGGTCTTCTCTATGGCTCTTACGGGCAAGATGGAGGCGACGGATAAGACAACACAATCGGACCCAAAAGCTTGGGTGACAACGCCTGAGGCATTCGTATCGGAGCGTTTACTCATAGCGTCGTTCCTTCAGCAATCCGCTGCTCGAGAAACGCCGGCATCGTGTCGAGACTTTCGGCTTTGAGCAGATTTGCAAAGTTCTCGTCGTCTCGCAGCTCCCGGATGGCTTCGACGATGAAGAGCAGGCGGCTCTGAGTGACTTCGGCCTTCTTGACGAGAAGCTTTTGACGATCGGCTTCCTGCCGATAGACCCTCATGATCGATTCGCTGGTAAGCGGACGTTTCGCGCCGTCGCGTCGTCCAAACTTGCTGTCATGCAATTGTTTGCCGCTGCGCCGTCGCTGCTCGATGATTCGTCGAACAGCGACTAGCTTCTTTCCACGCAGTTTCTTTTCCGTATACGCTTGGGTCAAAGCCTGCTGAACATCCTCATCGCTCGATTTTGCGATCTCGATAGCCATATTCAGCGGTAAGATGCCGGCTTCCACTGCGGTGACGAGTCTTTCTTCACCCTTCTCCAAAAGGCTGCCGATCATATGAATGTATTCGACACTAACTCCTATCTTTGGTGCAATTTCACGGTCGCTGTATCCACGTTCTCGAAGGGTACTGATGTCCTGCAATAGGTCGATGGCTCGATGCTGCCGTCTTGCACAGTTTTCAACGAGGCTCATGACAAGACAATCACTTTCCTCGGCTTCGATTACAATGGCCGGGATTTCTGTCTGGCCGAGCTGAATGAACGCTTCGATCCGGCCCTGGCCACAAACAAGGTCATAGCTTGCGGAGTCCGCATCGCTCTTGCGCGGACTAACCGTAATCGGGCGTTTCAACCCGACGTTAGCGATGCTCTGCACGATCTCGTGAAAATTCCGACGATTTCGCACTCGCGGATTCAGAAAGCGAATCTTGTCAATCGGAATGGTCTTTACTCGCTTCGGGCTGCCAGGCTTGGATTTGCTCATGCTGCCTCCCGGAAAAAGGTGCGGGTCGCCATCGCATACAGAAAATCAAGTGATTCGAATCGATAAGCGTCTAGCGAAAGCGCATTGTCCTCCGCCATCCGTATCCGGCCGGTATTCATGTCGATACTTGGAAGAAGGCAATAGTCCAGAGGCCGTTCGTTCGAACGGCCCAGGCGAACGGCCACCGTGATGTCTGGCGCAAGCCCCGTGTCAAATCGGATTTGCCAGCGAAGCGAGCCAGTTTTTGTCTCAAACGACCGCGCGAGGACAATCGATGCGGTGAACTCACGATTGACCGTAAGGAGTTGACTTGCGGGGTCGCAAACCACGGATGCTCCCGCACTTTCCAGACTCGCTACAATTTCAGCCACCAGTCCAGGAAAGGTCTCGCGTATATGCCGGTTAATTTCGATATATCTATAATCGCGTTCGGGCGCGTAGCCGATTAGGCTATAGGCTCTCACCAGACTGCCGAATCGATGCCGGTATAGACTTGATGAGGGCATACCGTCGCGCTCATCGATGATTAGACCGGATAATGATCCTTCTTCGTCAAGGACAGCCTGGAGGAGGGAGAGCAACTCCTCATCGGAATAATGATTGCCGCGCTGTTCGACGATGTCTCTCGCGCGCTCAAAGAGAGCCCGATCTACAATCGACGGAAACACGCCATCCGCTCGAACCCAGGTGTCGGGCCGATTGACGACGCGGCGCTTTTTCAACTTGTAAGAGATGCGATTAAAAATGTTATTGCCGATGTATTTTTCGTTCGTCAAAATCTGATGGATTGACGCGCGCGTCCAAGGCCGGCCGAGGTCGCTCGTGATCCCGAGTTGATTTAAGGCTATTGCAATTTCGCGCTCAGACTGACCCTCCTCAACGAACATCGAGTAGATGCTTTTAACATGCTCAATTTCTTCAAGCGGACCTCGAGTAAGAACGACGCGGTCGGTCTGGAGGCTCTTTCGATCGCCACGTCCGAGTTCACCCTTCGGGTTCCGGTCCTCATCAATTAAGAGACGTCGTAAACCAAATCCGGCGGGACCGCCCTGTCGGAAGCCGTGCTCGATGAGTCGGCATTGGCCGGCAAACACCTTGACGGAGAGCTCGCGGCTGTATTCGCCAGCCATGACCCGCTTGACGTTTTTTAGGAGAATCGAACCGATGCTGCCGTCATTGTCAAACTGTTCGCCGCAATAGTGAACGGGGATGCCAGCTCGGGAGCAAATGTGCTCGTGATAGGCACCCTCATCAGCATCTTGAAACCGTCCCCACCGGCTCACGTCGTAGACCAGTATCGCTTGGAACTCGGCGGTGCCAGATTGTACTTCCAGCATGAGGGATTTGAGGCCATCCCGGCCGTCCATTCTCAACCCGCTGCGGCCAGAGTCTTCAAAGGTACGCACGATCGTGTAGCCGCGTTGATCCGCATATCGGCGGATCGTGTCGAGTTGATTCTCGGTGGAGTATTTTTGGTGATCTGTCGACATCCGAACATAGGCGGCCGCTGATAACGGCCCATCTGCTCGATTTGAGCTTTTTCCAAAGCTTTTGATTTGCCTTGTCAATCGGCACCCAATTCCAACGCCCTGGCGGCCTACCCCAAGGCGTCACGAGTTACCCGCCTGAGCGTAGGGGACAGGAGGGTAGAATGTCGTTTCCAAAAAAGGGTAAGTCCTTTCCAAAGAAGGGTAAGTCCTTTCCGAAAAGGGGCGGAGACCGCGGTTCGAATTTCCGGCCGGACGATCGTGCGTTCGCGATGAAAATTGCATCGGCGTTGAGATGGGAACTCAAGGATCGAAACTCGCGCGCAAAGCTGGTAGCGGGTTGGACGGGTGCGAATGAGCGCACGGTCAAAAACTGGATTTCAGGACGCTATGCGCCCTCCGGTCGACATCTCGTGGTATTGGCTCAGCATTCAGACCAGATTCTAAATGCCATTCTGTCGATGGCGGACCGGCAGGATCTGATTTTAGCCGGGAAGGCAGAGGATCTGAGGCGAAAGGTGATCGAATTGGCGGCGATCATTGGAGTGCCTCCTTCATGATCCCTGCCGGGCGCGGAATGTGGACCGGCAAAAACATCCGTCGCCTTCCAAACATCCGTCATCTTCCGAACATAGGATTTGCGCAATGCGGTTCGATTGTTTTCTGCACTTCGACACGCGACAAACGTTGAGCAGAAGGGGATGCGCAATGTTCGTAGACCGTATCAAGAGCCCTCGATGTCCAAAATGCGGAGCGATGATGTCATTGCGGATCATCGAGCCGGCAAGACCGGGTTTCGATTCGTGGACTTTCGAATGCCCGAAATGCTACGACACCGAAACCTTGGTGGCTTCGATATCCTGCGGAGTAGATGTCTCTCTCGGGCTACCTTAGCAGGCGCTTAGCAGCTAGCGCTTTGCCTCTTCGCATCAACGGCAACACCGCCGCCTCAATCGCCACGACTGCTTTGTGCTTCACTCGACTTGCGCAGCCTCTAGGGGCCATAAGATCATAAAGTCTGGCAATCGATCAGCGGCTAAGATCGCCACTAAGGGCGTGATGATCTTAGCGGCAAGGGCGTAGGCTCGACAATCCAACGCTGCATTTCGGATTTGGGCGGGTTTTTCACTGTCAGGCGCCGGGCCGCCATAACAATGGCCAACCGACGGCGGCGCCGATAAACTACCAATATGGACTGGATCGTATGGCTCAAAGGTTCCCTGTCCAGCGCACTCGGCTGGTGTGAAGCCCATCCGGGTATAGCGAACTGGCTGCAAGCCATTGGC
>Ga0208849_1002317_pt1 | contig 10648 bp, 5 predicted proteins | sample NGESurdeep072012_10_FD_184470 | JGI IMG/M metagenome (GOLD analysis project Ga0208849, IMG submission 184470) | Arctic peat soil microbial communities from Barrow, Alaska - NGEE Surface sample 53-3 deep-072012 (SPAdes) | ecosystem: Environmental > Terrestrial > Soil > Wetlands > Peat ...
CCATTTCATCGACCATTATTCGATGCTGATCTTCGCCGCCGCCGTCATCGTGATGGGGCCGGCGCTCGGCATGGCCTATTCCGAGTTGCTGCCTTACGCCACCCCGGGCTTTGTCGCCTTCGGGGCCGGATCGCTGCTCACCGGCTGGCTCGGGGATCGCTGGAGCCGCCGCCATATGATGGTGATCTTCTTTGTCGGGATCGGCCTTTCGATGATCGCGGTCGGGCTGGTGCAGAGCAGGTTCCAGCTTGGCGCGGCGCTGCTGTCGATCGGGCTGTTCGCCTCGATCTACCATCCGGTCGGCACCGCCATGATCGTGTCCTATGCCGGCAAGCTCGGCCGCGAGATGGGCCTCAACGGCGTCTGGGGCAATCTCGGCGTGGCGTCGTCGGCGCTGGTCACCGGCGTGGTCGGCCAGTATCTCGGCTGGCGTTTTGCCTTTATCATCCCCGGCGTCGTCACCATCCTGATCGGCCTGCTGTTTGCCTGGACCGTGGCTCACGAGGATCGCTCCGGCCACAAGCAGGCGGCGGCGCAGGCCCGGGTAGCGAAACAGGACATGTGGCGGGTGATCGTGTCGCTCCTGATCGTGGTGATCGCGATATCCACGACCTTCAACGCGGTGACGGTGGCGCTGCCGAAACTGTTCGCCGAGCGGCTGGTCGACCTGACCAAAAGCCCGGCATTGCTTGGCGTGATCGCGGCTTGCGTCTATGTGTTCGGCGCCATGACGCAGTACACCATCGGCAAGCTGATCGACCGGCATTCGCTGAAAGCCGTCTCCTTGCCACTATCATTCGTGCTGGCGCCGTTCCTGTACCTGGCCGCGACCTTATCCAACCTGCCGCTGATCCTGGCGGCAATCGGCATCGTGATGGGCGCGTTCGGCCAGGTCACCGTCAACGACGCCATGGTCGGCAAATACACCAGCGAGGAATGGCGTTCGCGCGCCTATGCGGTGCGCTATTTCGTCGGCTTCACCGCCGCCGGCGCCTCGGTCGGCCTGGTGGCGTGGCTCTACCAGCAGGGCGGTTTTGCGACCATGCTGCACGCCTTCGCCGGGCTGTGCTTGCTGGTGATCGCGGCGGCGATCATCCTGCCGACCGAAATCAAGGTGCCGGCGGCGGGCGCGAACTGACCGCGGCGCGCAGTAGCCGTCATCCGGCCCAGGCAACAAATCGGATGATCATGAAAATGCCGACGGCGGCGACCGCGGTGAGGGCGCAGGACATCCCGACCCACATCGCGATCTGGATCAGGCCGAGATCGTCGCTCACGCCGGCGGCCTGATATGATCTGCCAGCCGGTCGATCTGCCTGGACATCAGGGGATCCGGAACCACCATGGTTTCGATGAAGTCGCACTTCGGACACTCGAAGGTTCGTTGTTCAGAACCGTCGGGCCGGGCGGCGAGACTGGTCAGGTTCATCCGGCTGCCGCATCTGGCGCAGCGCGGGCGCTCGATCGGCAACAGCAGAACGTCGGTCAATGAATGAGATGAGGCCATATTGCTCACCCGATTTCGGCGGGAGCGCACCACTCCCGGTCACCGGTAGCCGCCGAGGATGAACGGTGATCGCCAAACCTATTACCGGAAGCGCTTTCCCGTCGGTCCGTTGGCAGACACAGCGCTGCCGCAATATGATCTTCGTTGCTGCAATCTCTCAATGTTTGGCAGATGCTTTCGCCTTGATTTTCGCGCGCAGGCTCATTCGCGCCGGCTGATCGACTTGTTGGGGCGCGCTACACCTGGTGAGCGGCGATCGCCGCTCGCAGGCGCGGAGAAATCGGCCGGCATCAATGCGATGTCAGCACACGCCGTAACAAATTTGCCGGTTCGGCCCGATTCCGGGTTCCAGCGCTTCCTGCAATCGACCACAATAGCCGGTGAAGGCTCGATCGTGATAACGAGCCAGCAGTGAGGAATCCGAATGACCCATCCGCTGTTGCCGCGCCTTGCCGGCCTGATCCTGGGAGTCTCGATGATGATGGCTGTTCCGGCAAGCGCCGATCCGCTCAAGGACGAAATCGCCCCGACCGGCAAACTGCGGGTGGCGATCGCGATCAGCCCGGCCGGCGGCGCGTTCTGGTCCACCAGGAACGAAGCCGGCGGCTATGCCGGGGTGCCGGTCGATCTCGGCAAGGCGATGGCGGCGCAACTCGGGGTACCCGTGGAATATGTCGCGTACTCCAATTCCGGCAAGATCACCGACGCCGCCTCGACCGGCGCCTGGGACGTCAGCTTCCTGCCGGAGGATGCCGAGCGCGAGACCAAGATGATGTTCGGACCGGTCTACGAGGTCGCGGACGCGACCTACATCGTCAAGGCGGGTTCGACCGCGACCAATTTTGCGACGCTCGACCAGCCCGGCGTCAAGGTCGCCGCGGTCAATGGCACCACCACCATGCGCGGCGCGGTGGCGCACCTGAAGAACGCCAGGGTGGCCGGTTATCAGACCTATGACGAGATCTTCGGCCTGCTCAAAAGCGGCGAGATCGATGCGTTCGCGCTGTCGCGCGACCAGCTCAACAAGATGGCGCTGAAGCTTCCGGGCACGCGGGTGCTGGACGAAACCTTCAAGAAGACGGTGACCGCGGTGGCCGTGCCGCTCAATCACCCGCTGGCGCTGGCGTTCGCCGCCAAATTCATGACCGACGCTACATCCGATGGCGTGCTGCGCAAGGCCTATGACAACAACGGCCTGAAGAACTCGCCGATCCGGACGAAGTAGCGGGAGTTCGTTCGAGTCTCGCTGGAGCACGATGGTTTCAGATGAATCATCATCACGAGCCCAACTCTCTTCTCCCCTCCCTGCGGTAGGGGTCGGGGCAACGCGGACTGAATCTCGATCTATGCCCAGCAAACATTGATTGCGCTTTGCACGCCCCATCGGTGCAGCGCGCAGGCTGCGCGCGGATTGTCGCGGACGATGGGCATCACGTTCAACTCGACCACATCGCCTGCGGCCCCCCATCCCATCTCCGCCAAGGGGGTATAATGATAGCATGAAAACGGGCCAATCTTGACCAACTTGACCAATCGTGCGCGTCGTGGCTTCCAAACGACCAATCGACGTTTGTTTGGAATATCAATTTTGAACGACTCACGAGCGAAAGCCCTGGAAGGGTCGCTTACCTAAAGCAGCAGCATCGGCCGGCGCTTCAATTCCAGGTGCCGCCGAGTTGAAGCGATTCGTTCATGCCCACGGATTGCAGCGTGAAATCCCTGGAATCGGTCCATGTGATCGGGGCGGTAAAATTATCCGTGAGATCGTCGAGGCCCGGCGCGTCGCCGCTGTGTGCGATGCCGAGGTTGTTGATTTCATATTGCCCGACGGCGATGCCGGCGAGAATGACGCCGATGATGATCGTAATCGCCGGGTCCACCACCAGAGCCAGCACGGCGAGCACGATCCCGATGATGGTCAGGATGGTTCTCAGGATCACAATCCCCGGGGAGGAGCGTGAACCGGTGGTCTTCACCGGTGATCGCGACTGGACGAAGGTCATCGCCGGGTCGCCGTTGCTGTTGGTGCCGAGGCTGATCCTGTAATAGTAAGTCGAGGTGCAGGTTGCGTAGATGCCGGGCGACACCTCGATTTCGATGTGGGTATCGACCTTCAATTCGTCGCCCATGATTTCAAGCGAGAAATCGGTCATGACAGGCGTGTAGGTATCGCCCTGCTTCGTCGTGATGTCGGGCAGCGTGACGTTGACGCCGGCGTTGAGGGCAAGCACCAGGTCTGACGAATCGACGGTCAGGTCGTTCGGATCCAGTTTCGGCCACACGCTCGTCATCGACGGCTTGGCGATGTCCTCGAGCATGCGGCGCGGGCTGATCAGGAATCCGGTGGAGCATCTGGCCGGCACGGAAAAAGCGCTGATTTGCTGGAGGTCCGGGACAGGGTCAGTCGACGTCATGCAGAGGATGCCGAGATAGCTGGCGCTCTTGTCAATCTTGTCGACGATGGCGTAATTGGTGGTGTGCGGCTTGCAGAACGCCCAGCGGCCGGTTGCGATCCTCGTATTGAGATCGACCACCGCGAAGATATGCGAGAAATCCGCGAGATTTTGTTCGCACCAGGTCTCGAACACCCTCTGGATGGAGCTCTTGGCATTCAGCGGCGTCAGCGGCTGGGTGAAGTCGAGCGCGACAAAGGTGACGACGGGATCGGTGGGGTCGTTGGTCTCGGTACGGGTGAGCAGTAGATGGCGTGCCGTGCCGGCGGCCGGCGGCGGCAGCGGATTGCCATCGGCGTCGGTGAGCGGCGTGATGCCATCATGCGGCAGAAAATTCAGCTTGACCTCGATGATGCCGACCAGCGCGGCGCACGAGATGCTGTGTGTCTGCCCGTTGCCGTCGACATAACTGCCGACAAGATTTCGCATCGGCAGCGCCATGCGTACGATCGCGCCATCGCCCTCTGGAATCACCTTCCAGTCGTCGAAATCGGCCTGCACCTGGAATTTGAACGGGCCGGTCGGCGGATAATCGAGCTTGACGGGCGAAGCCTTTCGGCTGGCGATCGCCGCGTTGACCCGGTCGACCGGGATGGCGAACACGGTGTCCCAACCGAACGTCGGCGAGGTGCTGGTTTGCGCGGCGGCTGCGGCCATAGTCGGCTCCCGATTCATTCTTCTACTTCACGTCTAGCTTGCCGTGCAGCAGCAGGCTTTGCGCAAGCTCGACATCCTGCAGCGTCCAGTTGTCCGCGCCCGGCCATTTGGAGGCGCCGAGCACATTGGCGAGGAAGTCGGTCATCGCCGGAATCGAGCCCAAATCCAAATCTCCGTTTTGATCGAGCTTGTTGACCGAGTACAAAACTCCGGACAACGCCGAGATCAGCCCGCTGCACATCGAGAGCCGGTTGACCAGCGTCGCAAGTTTCGCATCGGCCGGCAGGTTGGCGGACATCGCGGCCGCCGCCGCCAGATTGTCGCTGCCCTGGACGGCGTTGCTTGAGAGTTCGGCGGCCTCGTCGGCGGTGAGGGCGAGGTCGGCGCCGGTGCCGGCGGCCTGGGTAAATTTTGCGGTGATCGCCGTCCCCACCTTCCAGAGTCCCTGGCCGGCCTTGAACAGGCCGGTCGCGCAAGGCAGGATCGAAAAGGCGATCGTCACGATCAGCATCACGCGATCAAAGTCCTGCGCTTTCTGGTCCGGCGTCACGCTGATTGCAGCCTTGCTGATGATCTGCTTGGTGACCGTGCCGCTGGACGTCGTAATCGTCGGGAACTCGGGCACCAGAACCGGCTCGCCGGTCGGGCTTTTGGCGAGGTTCAGCGTGTAATACTGGGTGAAGTTGATGGTGATGATGTCGTTGCCGACGAAGATCGGATGCAGGAACGTTACGCCGGTGAATTCGACCTCGATCTGATCCTCGACGACGCGCATCCGCAGGCCGTTCGCCGGAACCATCGGCGTGACAACAGTGCCATCCTCGAGCGTCAAATCCTGCCAGGCAAGGTCCTTGTTGTTGGTGACGACGAGGTCGTTGCCGACAATATCGAAGTCGGCGGCCTGAGACCCGTGCAACGTCTTCACCGCGCCGGGCAGCAGGATGTGCTGGCAGAACTTCTCGCCGCTGATGCCCAGCACCGCGTTGCAGCCGGCCGGCAGGTTCTTGACGATGTTGACATCGATCTGTTGGGATAGCCCGCCGATCGGATCGCCGTCGGTCGCGCACAGCACCGCGAATATGTTGGTCTTCTTGTTGACGCTGGAAGACATCGCATAGCTGTAGTCGGTCGGCTTCAGCCACTGGAAATCGCCTTTTGCCGCGGTTTCGCTGAGCATCGCGGCATGGAAAATATGCTTGAACGCGGCGATGTTCGCGTTGAACCAGTCGTCGAAAATCCCGGAAAAGCCGCGAAACTTCGCGGGCGTGACGCTGATCACCACCACGGCCGGGTTCTGGGCGGTGGAATCCGAATCGACCAGAAGCACCTGCGCCGGCTTCGGCGGAGGCACTTTCGGGTCAGCCGTCTTGTCGGTGAAATTGCTGGCCTTGTCGTTGACGGTCTTGAGCGCGATTTCGACCCGCAGCTCCACGCCGGCCAGATCGTGCGAGTTGCCGAACTCGTCGACGCCGGTTCCCTTGACGACGGGGCAGAGCACTTCCAGCTCGCCACCGGTGCGGCCGGGCGTTATCTGCCACGGCCCCCAATCGCCGCTGATCGAGCCGAGCGAGCCGCCCGGCGCCTGCGTCTCGTCGAGATCGAATTTCGGCGGCCAGGTCTTTTGCGCTGAAATCGCGCCGTTGAGGACGTCCAGCGTCACGACATTGACCGTGTCCCAACCCTGCAGATCGATTTCCTGACCCATTTTGCCTGCTCCATCCTGTAAATGCTGAAGAAAGATTCGTGACTCGCGCGGGGTTTGCGCCGCCGTCAGCTCAAGGCGCCGTAGATCAGCAGACTCTCCGCCAGCCGGGCATCGACAACGGTCCAGTTGTTCGCGGTACCGGTCCAGTCGTAGGCTTGGAACGCCTGGGTCAGAAGCGATTCGACGGCAAAATCGGCCGGGAGATTGGCGACCACGGCGTCGGACAGGTCCTTGGCGGTGGAGGTCCCGTAGATGCTCCAGAAGGTCGCCGTCCCAATGCCTGAAAACACGGCGGCGATCGTGGTTCCGATCGCGACCTTGGTCACGAACAAGACTCCGCCGGCGGCTACGACGCCAGCTTGCGCGGCGGCGCCGGAACCAGCTTGCACGGCAGCAACGCCGGCTTCCACGGCGTCGGGCGCGGCGTCCCTAAGGCTCGCGTACGGCGCGCGCGGTACCATACTCTGATCCTGTATACCCTGCAGGGCGATGTCACCGTCGCCAATGGCAACGGCACTTGCGGCATCTTGCGCGACTTGTTGACTTTGTATGATCCAGCGAGCCGCGGAAAATGCGACCAGCCCTATCGTCAGTACGGACAATACGATGGAGACGCCGATCATCGCGTCTTGAAAGTTGATGGCGGCCTGATCGAAACTGACGCTCACCGCGGCGTCGGTGATAGTCGGCAGGTCGGCGGCGATCGCTGCCGGATCGCCGCTGTCCGGATCGACGTTCTTGGCGAGCAGGTAATGGATGGTATTTCCCTGGGCGTTCGTCCCCGTGGCGAGTTCGAGAAAGATCTGCTGGGTGAATTGCAGCGTCGCGATCTTGTGGCCCGGCCAGGGCCATCCCGGAACGTCGAAATGCACGTCCGTGAATTCGAGTTCGATGTGCTTGTCCACGATGGATACTTTGAGCCCTCCGGCCGGAACCACCGGCGTCACGGTCGATTGATCCGCGAGCTTGATCTCGCGCCACGGCAGGTCCGCGTTGTTGGTGATCACGAGGCCGGTCGTATCGAAATCAAAATCCGTCGTCGCCGATCCAACCAGCGTGGTGGTGGCCACATCGAGCAGGATTTTCGCGGTGAAGCGCTCCGCGCTGATGGCAAAAACGGAGTTCGCGCCCGTTGGCAGTCCGTCGAGTATCCTCGGGTCGATTTGGGCGCTGAGCAGCGAATCGTCGCGATTCTCCGTCATCGACAGCAGCGCGAAGGCGCTGGTCGCGGTCGCCGGGTTCACCGCATCCGCGACCGCGTATTGATTGTCCGTCGGATTGAGCCAGGCCAGGTTGCCGTTGGCGAGCGCCGAATTGGCGTCGAAGGTATGGAAGATATTCTTGAAATTGGCGAGGTCCTGGTTCAGCTCGTAATCGAACGCGGCCAGTATCTGGTTGATCTGCAACCGCGAGAAGGTGCTGCCGGCCGGCGGATTGAAGTTCATCACCACCACGGCCGGACTCGCTGGCGTGTTCGTCGGGTCCGCCATAAGCATCTTCTTGCTCGGGGGGAGCGGCGTCTGCGCGAGCGCGATCTGCACGTTGAGGCTGCTGCCGTCGAGCTTCGCCGTCGAGAAGGTCGCCACGAAGGATGTGTATCCGGCGGGCGGCGTAAAACTGCCCGCCATCTCCAGAAAATTCGCCGTCGCCGTGTCGCCATCGCCGATGGCGACGGCCGCGTAGATCATCGTATGGGGCGTGAAACTGAACGCCGCATTGACCCCGGTCGTGGGATCCGCCCCGGCCGCCCCCTGCCAATTGCCGTCCGGACCGCGGAACCAGACCTTGCCGGCGTCGATATCGACGGCGACGCCGACCGTATCTCCCTGCTTCCAGGTCAGCGCCGCGGCGCCGGGAAAGGCGACCGCCGTTCCCGCCGTCATCGCCTGTCCGTCGCTCCGGTAGCCATAGGCTCCGGCCGTCGTGCCGGCAAAAGCCTGCCCGGCTTGCCCGGCGGGAGCGATGCCGACAATGGCAGTGCCTGCGGACGCGCCGAGCGTGACCTCGAAATAATATCTGCCGGAGTTTCTGCCGACCGAGCAAAGTACGCTCTGCGGCTGTGCGGTCACGGTCGCCTTGGGAAAGGAAACCGTCAGGCTGGTGATGTCGAATGTAAGCGCAGCGCCGGCGGTGGTCTTGTCGAGGGTCAGTCCGCTGTTTGCGAGTGTCGCAAATATGCCCACGCCGCTCTTGATCGGGCACATCATTTGCAGCGTCTGTCCCGAACCGCCGGGGACGAGAAGCCATGTGTCCCAGACGCCGGTCGCGGACGGTACCGAAAGTGGATCGCCGGAGGTAAACGAAAAGCTCGGTGGCGTCTTGCCCTGCTTTGCGATGGCGGCATTGATGACATCGAAGCTCGTCACGTTCGCCGTATCCCAGCCCTGCAGGGAAATGTTCGTGGGGAATGCGTTCGCCATCTGAAACTCCAGTTGCTTTGAATTGATGCGAGCGCGGGTGCCCGCTTGAAATGGTTTGGCCGGCTAGGTGTTTAGCGCGCACCGCATGTAGAAGGCCCCGGACAATCCGGCGTCCTGGACGGTCCATGACTTGCCGCCTGGAAAATCGACCGCGGTGGCGGACCAACTGCTCAGATCGACATTGCCGCTGTTCTGGGACACGGAATTGGCGATCGCGGCCGACACCGACGCGATCACCACGTCGACGACGATCAGCACGATCGGCCCGATGAACGGCAAGGTGGGCGCGGCCACGACATAGAGCCACCAGGGGATATGCGTGTCGTGGTCGGTGACGGGATCGCCGTCCTTCGACAAGGTCAGGGTACCCGATGCAAAGTCCAGTTTCATCTTGGCGGTTTCGGTGAAGGTCACATAGGATTTCGTCAGGCCCGTGATGTCGAAAGTGCCTTCGCCAGAGGACACGAGGTTTGAGCCGCTTATGCTGATCGTCAACGACGACAGCACAGGGTAGTAGTCGATCAATCCATATCTCACCGTCGAACAGTGAAGCGCCCCGAGATTGATGATGGAATCGTAATCCATCGTGAAGTAGCCGGCGGTCGAGCCGGCATAGCTGTCGGGCAGCTTCGGCATGACCACGTGTTCGAGGAACACGCGCCCGGTGTAGGCGATGCAAATGTCGTGCTTGCCGTCGCACAGCGCGGGATCGATGGCCGTTTGCAGCTTGCTGGTGTTGGCCGCCGTAATCATGGCCATGATCGCGAGATAGCCCGGCGATCCCGCCGTGCCGTTAACGCAGTAATATCGCGCGCCATGGGGCGCAAGCCACGATGCGGCGCCGGTCGGCGCGAGGTTGAGCGACGCGAAGATGTAGGACAGGAACCCGTTGTTGGCGATAAGCCAATCCGGAAGGTGATTGTCCAGTGCCGTCCAGATCGCGCCCTGGCTGGGCAAGAGCCCGTGCAGGTCCGGGTTGACGATCGTGAACGCGCCCGCTTTCGGATCGCCGAGCGTTTTGGAGACGGACAGGAAGTTGAACTTCAGATGGCTTTTGGCCGCGGCCTTGTCGGAAAGGAAGGCAAGATCGATTTCCACGACCATGACGAGGCCGTCAATCGCGGCTGTAACGGTCCCGCTTATCAAGTCGGTCGCCGAAGCCTTCCCCGTCTTCACGAGCATCTCGATATGAAGCTTGGTGCCGCCGCCGCCGTCGATGATTCGCCAGGCGTCGAACAGCGCGTCGATCGTCGTGCCGTCCTGACCGTCGACGTAGTGCATCTTCAACGGCGTCTTGGTGAACTGGATCGCGAGCAACTGGTTGAGCTTGTCGAACGAACACGCGCAGACGAAGTCCCAGCCGTTCGTATCCATAGTCGCGCTCCAGCCGGACGCTAAATAAAAAATAATCAAAACAACTTAGCTTAACGTGCAGATAAATGCTGGGCACGTCAAGATTGATCTTGTGCCGATCTCAGGTCTGATCGACAACTTGGGATTTTCCGCCGGCTTTCGGTGGAATGATCAATCTGGTCGTAAACTTCTTGATCACCGTTCGCCTAAGGGATATTTCGTCACGCTCTATGGGCTACATAATCACCCTCACAGGTGCGGAAATCATTGAGATGCTCATCGCGAAATCCAAGTTTGACGATGCGCATGTCGAAACAATTTTAGATCGAAAGTAAAGCTGCTTAGCTAGATCATAAATATTCGGTTTTGGCTTGGATTTGGATACAGACAGGTAAAAACTGGGTCCAATATAGATCTATCACTGTACCCCCGCGCAAGGGGGGAGGGGAGGGGAGGCAGGGCAATCGGGTGAACGACTTTCGGAGACGGCTTAGGCGCCACGCTTGACCTCGGTGGAGACCTGAGATGCCAATTGAACTCCTCACTGATTGTG
>Ga0208849_1002318_pt1 | contig 10645 bp, 10 predicted proteins | sample NGESurdeep072012_10_FD_184470 | JGI IMG/M metagenome (GOLD analysis project Ga0208849, IMG submission 184470) | Arctic peat soil microbial communities from Barrow, Alaska - NGEE Surface sample 53-3 deep-072012 (SPAdes) | ecosystem: Environmental > Terrestrial > Soil > Wetlands > Peat ...
CGCACTGAGCCGCAACCAGCTTCTCGACCTCACCAAGGGCCGCGACGCCGATCTGTTCGACCGCAGCATCGACAACCATGTGAGCCGGCTGCGCAAGAAGCTTGAGCCTGACCCCAGGAATCCGCGCTACATCAAAACGGTTTGGGGCGGCGGCTACGTCTTCGCGGTGGAACCCGAGCCGATATGAGATTTTGGCCCGACGGCCTTCGACCGCGCACACTTGGGGCGCAGCTCATTGTCGTGACTGCGACGGCCGTGATCGCGTCCAACATCGCCGTCGGCACCTGGTTCGCGGTCACCGAAGAAAACATGACCGAATCCTCCATGACCGAACGGCTTCTCGACCGGGCCGTGTCGGCGGCAACGCTTCTCGGGGGAATCCCCGCTCGCGAGCGCGAAACCGCGGCCCAGACCATGAGTTCGGGACCGTGGCGCTTTCATCTGCTCTACGGCAAGCCGCTGGTACAACCGATGACCGACGAGGAAGCCCGCTACGCCGTACGCGTTCGCGCCATGCTGCCACCGGAACGGGCCAAACAGCCTGTCATCGTCAGCATCCGGCGCGGCAAGCTGCCGACCGCCCTTGCCCAGGTCCCCGGCAGGGCCCCCGTCGGCCCCATCATGGAAGTGACGTTGCCGGTGGTGCGCAACATGCGGCTGATCACCACGTTCTATCGCCCTCCGCCCGCTCCCTGGCATCTGGAGGCATTCATTGCGGGCATTGTGGCCTTGCTGATGACGTCCGCGGCGGCTGCCTTCATAGCGCGCAGCGTTGCGCGCCCACTGTCCCGTCTGGCGGCATCGGCGTCGGAAGCCGCGCGCGGAGGCTCCGCCTCGCGGGTGCCAGAGGAAGGTCCCGACGACGTCAAGCTTGCGGCGCGCGCCTTCAATGCCATGACCGATCAGGTGAAGCGCACCACGCAGGGCCAGCGTCAGCTTCTCTCCGCGGTGGGCCACGATCTGCGCACGCCGATCACCGCCATGCGCATCACCTCGGAATTCATAGAAGATGGCGATGTCCGCGAACGCATGCAGAAGAACCTGGAGGAACTGCAGGAGTTGACGGAGGCCGTGCTTTCCGCCGCCCGGGGCGTCGGCGGCGAGCAGATGCGAAAGATCGATCTCGCCGCGCTGGTCGAAAGTCTGTGTACGGACCTGGACGAAATGGGAGAGCCGGTGTCGTGGCAGGCGCATGTGGCGGCGCCCGTTTACTGCCGTCCCAACGAGATCAGGCGCGCCGTCCGCAATCTCGTCGAAAACGCCATCGCCTATGGCGCGAAGGCGGACGTGCGGCTCGGTGCGGCCGAGGGACATTACCAGGTGATTGTCGAGGACGAAGGCCCGGGCATTGTGGAAGCGGACCGCGTGCGCGTTTTCGAACCCTTCGTAAGGCTTGAGGCCTCCCGCAATTCGGAAACCGGCGGTTCGGGACTTGGCCTCACTTTGGTGAAAATCATTGCCGAAGGCCATGGCGGCATGATCGAGATCGAGAACAGGGACGAGCGCGGACTGCGCGCCAGCCTTTTCCTGCCCCGCGAACCGGCGAATGCCTGAACGCGACCCGGCTGCAACGACGCAGCGCGGGCGGTAGTGACGCATTTTGAAATTTGCAATGTTCATGCATCGCCCGCGTCTTGTGGGCCTGGGTTGCGCTCGACGCGGACACAAAGCTTGTCCCCTCATGGCGCGTTGGGGATCGAAGCTCGGCAACGGCGATCGATTTTGTGTCCGATCTTGGGTCGCGTCGAAGGCAATCGCATCCAGATAACGACCGATGGTCACAAGCCCTACTTGGAAGCGATTGAGCGTGCGTTTGGTGGCGACGTTGATTATGCCCTGCTTATCAAAGTGTACGGCGAAGCGTCGGAAGGGCAGAGGCGCTGCAGCCCGGCAGTTTGCACCGGCGCTTTCGGCAAACGGATCGAAGGCAATCCCGCCGCGCAACACGTTTCCACAAGCTATGTTGAGCGCCAAAATCTGACGATGCGAATGAGCATCCGCCGGTTTACTCGGCTCACAAACGACCTATTGGTTGGTAATCACCTTACGAAAATGGTAGCATCGCCCCACTCCAAGGCTACTTGGGCAACATTTTTTGGGGAGATTTTCCGATGTTAAAATCAGTCTTCGTTGTGGCCACAACTTTGACGCTTTGGGCAATGCCGACATGGGCGGCCACCGTACCTACGATCTCGGGCAAATATATATCTACCTTCAATGCGATCTGCCAGGCCGTCGATTCGAACCAAGACGGCTTGATTGATAACGGGGCGGAGGTTACCAATTTTGACAGCTCGACTGCTATGCTCCATACCACCGGTTACGGAATCGACGGTTCTCTTGTGGTTTGGCCGGGCGGCACAGCGGGGCTGACTCAATTCAAACTCTCCCAGACCGCACCCTATTCCAACACCGCGACCACACTGACAATCGACGGTATCGTTTATAACGTTGTCTATGGGACAGTGAAAAACGGGATTGCTCAATCGTTGGCGATAAGCGGAATTGGCCCCAATGGCTGCGCGACCGCAATTGCCGCATTTCGGCAGTAAGGCGCATCGTCGGAGCACCCTCTGCGAGTTCGCCTAATTCAGCATGCGTCACTACCCGCCGGCACGCGGTTTGCGGCAACGGCATAACAGCGCCTAGTGTTGCGCGATGCAGTTCGGCCCTGTCTCTCTGTCGTCCGCGCAGGGCGCCATCCTTGCGCATTCCCGGCGCGCGGGCGGCCAGAGGTGGCGCAAGGGGCGCATTCTGTCCGCCGACGACGTCGCAGCTCTGGATCGTGAGGGGCTGCGCGAAGTCGTTGTAGCGCGACTCGATGCCGGCGACATCGGCGAAGACGAGGCCGCTGCTCGCATTGCCGAGGCGGCTGCCGGTCCCGGCGTGCGTGTGGGAGCGGCTTTTACGGGACGCGCCAATCTTTATGCCGCTGCCTCCGGGCTCGCGCGGACCGAGGTCAATGCAATCGCGGCGGTCAATGCCGTCGACGAATCGATCACCGTGGCGACGGTTTCGCCATATGCGCGCGTCGAACCGCAACAAATGCTCGCCACCATCAAGATCATTCCCTTTGCCGCACCGATGGCCGCGGTGAATGAGGTGGTGCGAATCCTGAGCACCCGCGAGACGGTCGGCGTCGCTCCCTTCCTCGAAAAGCGTGTGGCGCTCATCTCGACCGTTCTAAGCGACAGCCGATCGCAAATCCTGGACAAAAACGTCGCTGCCATCGAGACCCGTTTGAAGGTGGCCGGATCGCAGCTCATCTCCGAGCAGCGCGTGGCGCATGAGGAGAGGGCGGTCGCTGCGGCGATAACCGATGCACTGGCTGCGGGCGCCGATCCGATCCTCGTGTTCGGCGCCAGTGCCATCATCGATCGCCGCGATGTCATACCCGCGGCAATCGGGCGCGCGGGCGGCGCAATCGAGCGTTTCGGCATGCCGGTCGATCCCGGCAATCTGCTGCTGCTCGGGCGGGTGAACGCTACAACTGTTATCGGACTGCCCGGATGCGCGCGGTCGCTCAAGCGCAACGGCTTCGATTTCGTGCTCGAACGCGTTCTTGCCGGCCTGCCGGTCGGCGACGGCGATATTGCGGCAATGGGTGTGGGCGGCCTGCTTATGGAAATTGCGACACGACCGCAACCACGCGAGGCGATTCCTGCCGATGTGCCGCACGCTCCCGCCATCGCGGCCGTTGTTCTTGCAGCGGGCCTGGCATCGCGGATGGGGCGCAACAAGTTGACGACGCTGCTCGACGGCAAGCCGCTCCTGAGGCACGCCGTGGAAGCGGCGGTTTCCAGCCATGCGGCGCAGGTGATTGTCGTGACCGGCAAGGACGCCCGCGACGTGGAAGCCGCGCTCGCGGATTTGCCGGTGCGCTTCGTTCGCAACGCCGAATATCGTCAGGGATTGAGCACCTCATTAAAGGCCGGCCTTAACGCTGTCCCGGCAGAGATGGACGGAGCGGTCGTGCTGCTTGGCGACATGCCTGGTGTCGAGTCCGTGCTTGTCGACAAATTGATTGCGGCGTTCGATCCGCATGAAGGCCGCGCGATCGTCGTGCCGACGCATGCCGGCAAGCGAGGCAATCCCGTCTTGTGGGCGAGACGCTTCTTCCCCGAGATTCTCGCGCTGCAGGGCGACGTTGGCGCCCGCCACCTGATCGCGACTTACGAAGACGGTGTCTGCGAAGTGGAAGCGGGGGATGACGGACCGCTCGTCGATATCGATACACCCGAAGCGCTGAACGCCTACGCGGCGCGACCGGGGTGAGCGATCCGCTTTACCGCATGGAACTGCTGCGGCTCGCGGCCGAAGCGCATGGCGCCGGTCGGCTTGCGTCGCCCAGCGCCACCGGCACCGCGTTCAATCCGGCCTGCGGCGACAAGGTCATTTTCGATCTTGTGTGTGTGGACGGCCGCGTTGCGGCGATGGCCCACGACACGAAAGCCTGCGTATTGGCGCAGGCTTCGGCCTCGATCCTGGGAGCCGCTCTCAAGGGGGCGGACCGCAACCGTATCGCGCAATTGCGCGACGAGATCGCAGCCATGCTCGGATCGCATGCAGCCGCGCCGGCTGAGCCGTTCGGTGCGTATGCGGCATTCGAAGGCGCGGTCGCGTATGCCAGCCGCCACCGCTGCGTTCTGCTGCCGGTTGACGCTGTACTCGCGGCTTTCGATGCCGACGAAAGCGCGACAATCGCGGGCTAATTTCGTGCGACCCAAACGCCAAAGGGAGGCAACGCCAACACTTCTCCAGAACCGGCAAAGGTCTTCGGCGTATTCGCGAGCAGCATGAACTCGCCAACCTTGGGGTAGGAAAATGCAGCGTCTTGCGCGCTCATATTGAACACGCAAACGACGGTTTCGTCCTCATATGTTCGAAGAAACGCAAGCAGCGGCGCAGGCGCATCGAGGAATTCGATTTCGCCCTGGCGCAACGCCCTGCTGTTCTTGCGCAGGGCGAGAACGCGTCTGGCCCAGTTCAGCGATGAATCCGTGCGACGTTCCTGGTCCGATACGGCAAGAGCGCGGTGTTCCTCCGCGGCGGGAAGCCACGGTGTCGCGGTTGAAAAGCCGAGGTTCGGCGCAGCCGCATCCCAGGGCATCGGCGTGCGGCAACCGTCGCGTCCCGTGTGCAACGGATAGTAGAGATCGCCCACGGGATCCCTGAGTTGGTCGCGCCGCAGATCGACCTGCGGCAGACCGAGCTCCTCGCCCTGGTAGAGCAGCGCCGTTCCCCTGAGGGTGAACAAAAGCGCCAGCAACATTTGCGCCAGGGCGGGCGGTGCATCCGTGCCGCCGAAACGGGTCAGCGTCCGCACCACGTCATGGTTGGAGAAGGCTATGGAAGGCCAATGTTCCGGATGCTCCGCGAGCATGGCGTAGTGCCGACGCACAAAGTCCGGCGCCAGCGTGTGAGCTTCGAGCAGCGCAAACGAATAGCCGGAATGCAGCCCTTTTTCGGAGGACGCGAAACAGCCGCTGCGGCCCGGTTCTTCCGAGAACTCCCCCATCACGAAGCGATCGGGATAGCGCTCCACGGTTCGCCGGATCGCATCCAACGCTTCAATGTTGTCCAACAAGTTGCTGTCGTGAAAGTGAAATTGCAGATTTGGCGCATGTGCCCAATGATATGGCGAGCGCTGCGACTGCGGCACCGGCGGGTTATCCGTCAGCGACTCGTCATGAAAATAAGCATTGGCGACATCGAGCCTGAAGCCGTCCACGCCCCGTGCCAGCCAGCGATTCAGAACGGCGAGCGCCGCGGCGCGCGCGGCCGGATTGCGCCAGTTGAGCTTGGGCTGTTGGCGCAGGAATTTGTGGTGATAATATTGCCGTCTCGCGGGATGATAGGACCACGCCGGTCCGGCGAAGGCGGAAAGCCAGTTGTTTGGCGGGGTTCCATCTTCGCGCGGCGCCGCCCAGACATACCAATCCGCTTTGTCGCCGCCTCCCAGAGCGTCGCGAAACCACGCATGTTCGTCGGAGGTGTGCGCCAGAACTTCGTCGGTCAGCACCTTCAGGCCGCGAGCATGCGCCTCGACAAGCAGCCGGTCGAAATCCGCCGCCGTGCCGTATTCCGGATTGACGGCGTCGTAGTCGGAAACGTCGTAACCCCAGTCCCTGTTGGGAGAGGGATGAATGGGCGAAAGCCAGACGGCGTCAACGCCGAGCGAAGCCACATAGTCCAGCTTCGATATCAGCCCGGCAAAATCGCCGATGCCGTCCGCGTTGCCGTCGGCGAAGCTGCGAATGTAAATCTGGTAGATGGCGGCGCCGCGCCACCAGGGCGCCTGTCCGCTCACACCTCGTCGGCCCGTCTCACGATCTTGTTCACGAGACCATAGGTCTTCGCTTCTTCCGCCGACATCCAGAAGTTGCGGTCGGTGTCGATAACGACCTTTTCGTAAGGCTGGCCAGTCTCGCGGGCGATCTCGCGATTGATGCGCTCGTGCATCTTGATGATCTCTTCCGCCTCGATGGAGATATCCGACGCGGGGCCGCGTACGCCACCCAGCGGCTGGTGCAGAAGAAACCGCGTATAGGGCAGCGCGTAGCGGTTTTCGCGCTGGGCGCCGAGATAGATGTGGGCACCGGCGCTGGCGACCCATCCCGTGCCGATCATCTTCACGCGCGGGCCGACGAAGCGGATGACATCGTGAATCGTGTCGCCGGATTCGACGTGACCGCCTGGCGAATTGATGATGACGCGAATGTCGCCGTCGCCCTCGGCGGAGAGGGCGAGCAGCTGCGCGGTCACCCGCTCGGCCAGCTTCATGTCGATCTCGCCGAAGATGAGCACGGTGCGCGACTTGAACAGCGCTTGCTGGACCGGGGAAATCTGCGGCTCCGGTGGCGAATCGGCCGCGGGCTTTTCTTCTTCGTCGAGACGGCGCACGGGCAACTCCTGGAAAAAAGGGGGATGCGGGCGCATACTAGCCATGCCGCGTCCCGCGTCTACCGGCTCAGTTGAGCAACCGCGGCGCGCAGGAGCGGACCGATTTCGCCGTGCAGGACGAGGTCGGCGATGATGTCCTGGTCGGTCGGCTCGCGATTGACGATGGCCACGCGGGCGCCGTCGCGTTTGGCCATCAGGGGAAATCTGGCGGCCGGATAGACCACCAGGGACGATCCCAGAACCAGGAACAGATCGCAGGCAAGAGTTGCTGCGCGTGCCCGTTCCATTTCTTCCTCGGGCATCGCCTGGCCGAACGAAATGGTTGCCGTCTTCACCAGCCCTCCGCAGACCGGACAATCGGGAGCTTCGCCCCGCTCTTCGAAATGGAGCCGGATGGGTGCGAGCTCCAGACGATGGCCGCAATCCAGGCACTTCGCATAACGCGTGTTGCCGTGCAATTCGATGATCCGCTCCGCCGGTATGCCCGATTCCTGGTGCAGATTGTCGATGTTCTGCGTGACGACATGGCTAGCGCGTTCCATCGCCACCAGCCCGGCGACCGCGATGTGCCCGGCATTCGGCTTGACGGAGGCGAAGGTGTCCTCCATCGCGAAGCGCCGCCGCCAGGCCTCCTTGCGCAACTCCTTCGAGCGCAGGAAATCGTCGAAATCGATCGGCGCCATGCGCGTCCAGATGCCGCCCGGCGAACGGAAATCGGGAATGCCCGATTCCGTGGAGATGCCGGCACCGGTGAAGACGACAACGCGCCGGACTTCGCCGAGAAGCCTTGCCAGCCGCTTCGAACCGTCACGCGAGTCTTCGCTCAGGAGAGGTTCCCCGCATCCGGCCGCCGGGCCGGGACTCCCTACTTCACACTGCCGCAATCCGCCGACAGCCATTTTCCTTCAAAGCTGTTGCTGACATTCATGGGGTGACCGTTGGCTTCGCCGCTTATTGTCGTCGTGCCGGCATAGTGCTCGTCGCCGTCATATGTCACCGAAAAATGCCCCTGGCCCTGGAACTCGCCGGAACAGATCTCGTCGCCGCTGAAATTGTGAGCCGACATACGGACATTGGCAAAGGTGCAGCTCTTGCTGTGCGCCGGCGGCGGGGCGTCGGATGCGGCTTCCGCGGCCGTCATGCACCGCTGCATGGTCGTCGTGTGTCCCATCGGCATGTGCACGCCCATGGCCTGCATCTGCGCCATCTGTGCAGGAGGGATTTGCGGCATGTTCGGCATGTTCATGGTGAAGCTGACTTCCCACAGACCCGCCTTTCCGTGCGACGCCAGCGCCAGCACCGGCACCAGCGCCATTCCCGCAACCGCAACCCCCACAAGACGCATTCCATTTTTCGAGATCATGATTTCCCTCCCGTAGCGCCGCGAATGCGGCACCCGCAAAATGCTGGCACGAAATGCAGTCGATTGGAACCTGCGCCGGGCCAACTCGCGGCCAGCCGTATCGAATCCGTGATGATCGTGACACCTCCCTGCGTAACTACTGCGCTGCGTAAGAGGCTCCGGAGCTATTTCTCCGAAATAATGCCAAATATGAATCAAGTCGACTGATTAGGAGGGTTAGGAGGGATCCGCAGGATTCGCACGGCGTCCGCCGCTGCGATATGCAGCCAAAGCGGACGCCGCGCCCGGGCAGTTCAAAGAACGTGCCCGCTCTCATCATCGACAACCCTGAACGCACCCTCGGCACTCCCGGACGGGCCGTGGCCCGAACGGCTCAAGCATGGAGGCGTGCTCGCGACGCGGAATCCGTTGTTGTTGTTCCGGTTGGTCGTGGTGTTCCTGTTGCGGTTGGCCGAACGGAGATTTCTGGGGTTGTTGTTCCAGGAACCGCCGCGCAGCACGCGCTGGCCACAGGGGGCTGTCAAGGCTCCGACAATGGATCGAACCATCCATCCTCGAAGATCGCATGGCGCAAGCGCCAAGTGTCGGCATGGGAGGCGTGAGCAATCCATGCGCCCACGCGCTGCTTTACGGCATTCCGTTCGATGGTTCCGGCGCACCATCTGTCGCGCATCGAACGCAGCCGGTTGCGAAAACGCCTGACATTGTTCTCCGGCAGACGCCTGCACCCACCGGACAGCAGGACGAAACCAAGGAAAGTGGCGGGTTCGGCCGTTGGCACGACGAAAGTCTTGCTGGCATGCAGGCGCAAACGGCGCCCCTCGAGAAACCGCGCGATACGTGCTTGCCATAGCAGGAGCACTGCAGGATCGTTGTGAAACAGCGCGAAGTCGTCCACGTAGCGGACATAAGGGGCGCGAAGAACCTCCGTCGCGAAATGATCGAGTGGATCGAGATACAGATTGGCAAAAAACTGACTGGTCAAATTGCCGATGGGCAGACCGCGCCGACGGCTGAACGGCGCGAATAAATCGTCGCCCGGAAAATGAAGATTCACGGGCTCTTGCGGGTTTGAGCCGGCGACGATCTTGTCCATCAAACTGAGCGTGCGGCTGCATGCGATCCGTCGCCGGAAATCCGATTTGAGAAAATTGTGGTCGATAGCGGGGAAATACCGATAGATATCGCAGCGCAAGACATGGGCATGCCGATTGCGGTACCGTTCGTATGCCGCCACGGCCCGGTGCGTGCCCTTGCGCGTCTGGTTCGCAAAACTATGGGCGATAAATCCCTTCGCAAAGATGGGATCGACGACGGCGCATAAGGCGTGATGCACAACGCGGTCGCGGAACGGAGCGGCGGAAACGATGCGATGCGTGGGATCGAAAAGTTCGATCTTGACATAGCGGCCGGGCCGATAAGAGTCATGGTTCAGCTCCCGCTCGAGGGACAACAACTCCGTCTCAAGATTCGCCATGAACGCCGCGCCGCCGGGCTTTTTGCGCTTGCCACGAATGGCACGCTTCGCAGCCCGCAATAGCGCCTGAAAGTTGATGATATCCGCGAAGAGTCCATCATGCTTCGTGGGCATCGTGGGCCTTTCGCCAGCCCCCGATCAGGCGTCCGATTTCGTCCAGGCTCCGCGCCGCATGCTCGTATCGGCGTAAATCCAAATGGCGCAGTTCCGAAGCCAATCGGAACATAATGCGCAGCTTCTCGATTCCGAGATTTGCCGACTTAAGACTGTCGCCACGAGCTCTGACATAAGTCGCCTCGATCAACCGTTCGAGAACGTCGAGCGCAGTAGTCTGGATACGGTCTCCTAGCAGGAATTTCTGGCTGCGTGGAAATTTCTCGACCGTAGGAATCAGCCAAAGCTGAAATCGGTATGCGGCTTCAAGGGCCGGTCCAGTGCGTCGAACCGCCGCCCCCCGTCCGCATGTTTGCCATATTCGTCATCGTGTGCGGTACGTCTGGATGCTGTGCTGTCAGGACTAGCCGATTCTCCAAGGGGGCTCACGCCCCCTTGGAACCCCCTGGAGATAAAGAGTTGAGGATAAAAGAGGTTAGAGTGTTCTCGCGACGCGGAATCCGTTGACGCTGACCCGGTCGGACGAGGTGTCCCAGAAGCGGTTGGCCGAACGGAGATCTCTGGGGCCGCTGCCCCAGGTACCGCCGCGCAGCACGCGCTGGCCACAGTCGCCAGATTGCCAAACCGAACCGTTCAACAGCGCGCCCTCATAACTCTTATTATAGCAATCCTGCGTCCACTGCCAAACATTGCCAAGCATGTCATAAAGACCGAACGCATTGGCCTGAAACGACCCTGCCGGCGATGTATACAGCCATTGGTCGCGTCCCGCTACGAGACCATCACAA
>Ga0208849_1002320_pt1 | contig 10640 bp, 10 predicted proteins | sample NGESurdeep072012_10_FD_184470 | JGI IMG/M metagenome (GOLD analysis project Ga0208849, IMG submission 184470) | Arctic peat soil microbial communities from Barrow, Alaska - NGEE Surface sample 53-3 deep-072012 (SPAdes) | ecosystem: Environmental > Terrestrial > Soil > Wetlands > Peat ...
GACAGTCGGATGGTCTCTGGTCGAATCCCGGCGGCCAGCAATTCGTCCTCACTCAACTGACGGTGCGTCGTCGACGCCGGGTGAATCACGAGGGACTTGGCGTCGCCGAGATTGAGGAGCCGCTTAAAGAGATCTAACGAATCGAAAAAGGCCAGACCGGCGTCGTAGCCACCGGCAACCCCGAAGGTGATAATCGATGGCGCTCGTCCGTCAAGGTAGCGCTGGAGGAGCTCGTGATAGGGATTGTCGGGGAAGCCCACGAAACTGACCCATTCGACGCGGGGGTCGGCCGCCAGATACGCCGCAACAGCGCGCGCGTTGGACTCGTGGCGCTCGAGTCGCACCGCGAGCGTTTCGAGACCTTGGAGAATCTGGAAGGACGCGAACGGCGAAAGCGTCGCTCCGGTGTTACGAAGTTGAATCGCTCGGGCCCGCACGACAAACGCGCGCTCGGGGAAGTCGCGAGCGAAGACGACATTGTGGAACGCCACTTCGGGTTGATTGAACATCGGGAATCGATCCGGGTGCGCCGACCAATCGAAGCGGCCGCTGTCGATAATCGCCCCGCCGAGTGTGGTTCCGTGACCGCCAATGAACTTGGTGAGCGAGTGCACGACAACGTCGGCGCCGAATTCGAATGGCTTCAGCATCATTGGCGTCGCCACGGTGTTGTCAACGATCAGGGGGACGCCCGCGCGGTGACCGACATTGGCGACAGCCTCGAGGTCGATGACGTTGCCCGCGGGATTGCCAATTGACTCACAGAAGATCGCACGCGTATTGTCGTCAATCAACGTCTCCATTGACGACGCCTGGTCGTCGCGAGCGAAACGTGCTTCAATGCCCAGTGTCTTGAGCACGTGCGCGAAGTACGTAAACGTCGCGCCGTAGAGCTGGGGGGCAACGACGAAGTTCGACCCGGCGTCACACACAGTGAGGATTGAGTAACTAACCGCAGCCATGCCTGACGCCACGACGAGTGCCGCGGTGCCACCTTCGAGCGCGGCAATGCGCTTTTCCAGTACGTCGTTGGTGGGATTGTTAATCCGGTTGTAGTGGAAGCCGGGGATGGCGAGGTCCATGATGGCATTCGCATGGTCGGCGTCGATGAAGTCGTGCGCCACCGTTTGGTAGATCGGCACGGCGACGGCCCTCGTGCCATCGGCCTCGTAGCCGCCGTGAATCGCAATGGTCTCGTCGTGCATTACCTAGTCACTCCTCGGGGTGATGCTACTCAACCAGTTTGCGTAGAGACGCGTGGCGTCATCGCGCCATGGCCACGGCGCACGCGCTCCGGCCTCTTCGAATGGGAACATGTCGAGCACTTCGACTTCGCGTGCGTCGGTCGTGATCTCTTCGTGCAACGCCACGAGTTCATCCCAGTCGTCGGGGCCCACACAGTGCAACGGCAAGATTGGGAGGTCGTCGCGCTCATGGAGCACGTAGCGACGCGCGTCGCGGTGGTACTCACGTAACAGGCTCGACGGATCGTATTCGGGGTGACCTTGGACGAGCACAACATCGGCGTCGCCCAGTTGTCCCGTTGCGACGCCCCAACCGACCTCTCGTGAGCCCATCGCGATGGTGTAGCCCGCGTGTTCGAGATGCTTGGTCGCAACCGCATTCGTGCGAGAGTGTGCGAGCACAATGTCCGGTTCCATGCCGGCGCCGAGCGTGTGATCAGGGTTGACGTGCTGAGTGAAGACGCCGGTGCACTTCTCTGGGAGATGGTGACGCTCGATGCCGTCAAAGATCTTCAACGCGGCGTGTGCTGAGAGGCATGACAGGAGCACAGCCGGGACGTTGCCGCTTGCCCACGTGAGCAAAGCAGACAGGTCATCCCAGTACGGCTCGTCATCGATAAGAAGTTCGACGGGATTCGAACCGGTCACGATGAGCACGTCCGGGCGAAGCTGAGGAATCTCGCTGACCAGTTCGTAGTCTTGGGCGATTCGCGCCGCGACGACGTCGCGGCGAGCGACACCGTTGAAGGTGTAGCGACGAACGTCAATCAGCTCATCACTCGTGCCGACGAGGCCGAGAAACTGTCGTTCCGTTGCGTCGAAGGCACCGTCGGGCATGTTGTTCACAAACGCGCAGGTCAATCGGGCGCTCGCCACATCGTTCGACGAATCTACGTCGCGCGACTGCGCGGCCGACGTCAGCCGCACTGGCACTAGAAGTGACTCACGTCGGCGTAGGTGACCGTCACCTCGTGATGGAGCAATTGGTCAACGGCGAGCAGCGCTTGGTAGTCCGGGGCGGAGCCGACGACCGCGAGAATGTGGTTACGTGACCCGTCCTTCCAATCAAGGCCGGCGCCGGGGCCTTGGTGCACCGTGATGGAGTCGACGCCGGGAAACTCACTCACGGCGTCGATGCCTTCAATGGTCGCCACCGTGGCCGAGACGTCTGGCGGCTGCAGGAAGAAGCGGTATCCGATGCGCTGGGTCATCACTGGTCCGTCGATTTGCACCGCTTCGCCGAGCGCCACACGAAGCGTCAGCTCGACGAGCTTGACATCAGCGGCGCGTCGCAGCATGTCGGCGACACCACCACCAATGCGACCGTTCACTTCAATCACGCGCGCGCCGGTGGGGGTGAACTTGATCTCGGTGTGGAGACATCCCGTCGTAATGCCAAGCGCATTGATTGCCGTCGTCGCTTCGTGAAGTGCGGCGTCGCGGTCCGTGTCGCTTAGTGATGCGGGGATGAAGAAGCCAGTCTCTCGGAAGTTCTCAGCGAGCGGGAATCGCCCGGTCAACGCTAGATGGCTGATTACACCGTTAGCGACGATGGATTCGACAGAGACGTACGCGGCGTAGGAATCGTTCGCGCGCGCCGGGTCGTCCGCGATGTAGCCCTCGAGGACCATTACGGGTCGTGCCGGTCCGAGTGCGGAGAGAAGTCGTTCAAGATGGTCGGCGCCGTTCACCAAGAATGTGTAGCGACTGCCTTGCGCCGAGCGGGGCTTCAAGACGGCGGGCCACGCGTCGCCGGCTTGGTCGAAGGTGAGGTCACGAACGCTCTGCCCCGGTTCGATGACGAGACAACTCGGCGTGTCGAGACCTGCGTCGCGAAGAACTGTTCGCTGCTGAAACTTATCGGTAAGGGCTGCGGCCGTCGCCACGGAGTGAAAGGGGAGGCCGAGCACTTCGGCGACTTTGGCGAACGTCGACATGTTCGCGTCGAGGTACGTGACGAAACCATCGGGCGCGTAGGGCGCGGACAGTTCCTTCAGTATCTGCTCAGCGTCGAGGCCCGCGATGTTGACGACTGGTCCGAAGCGATTGAGGAGGTCGGACATATCGTGCATTTCGGGTATGGTCGAGTCGACTAGCCAGAGAAGGTCGCATAATTCCGCGGCCGCTGCCGTGAGTTGCATCACTGGCACGCAGCGCGGTCCGTAACCCACCGCGATGAGCGGTCGCTTCACCCCGGATTCAGTTTCAATCATGTCCCTGACCACGTAGCGGATGTTACCGTTGAACGGGGTCTTGATTGTCACGTTGGTCGACAGTTAGCCAGCGCAGACAGAGGGTGGTCTCGCACGATGAGGAAAGAGTCGAAAAGAATGCCAGTCGAATTCATCGGAATGGTGGGAACGAGGGAGGCCTCTGAGATCAAAGGGCCGCTGGTTGACGGCCCCGTGGTCGACTGGACCGAAGGTTCGGTCATTGAGCCGGGCTATCTCCAAGACATTGCCCGCGCCCACGAAGACGCGGGCTTCGATCGAGTCCTGATTGGTTATGGAGCCGTCTCACCCGAGGGTTGGGCGGTTGCGTCCACGGTGCTCAATGCCACCAAGCAGTTGAAAGTCATGGTGGCGCACCGACCGGGCTTCGTCCAGCCGGTTCTCCTCGCGCGCATGGCCGCCACACTCGACAACCTCACCGGCGGCGGTCGCATTGGTATCCACTTCATCACGGGTGGTGACGAAGCCGATCAGCGTCGAGAGGGCGACTTCGTCGCCCACGACGCGCGCTATCGCCGCACCGCTGAAGTCATGTCCATTGCGCGACGAATATGGAGCGAGGACAAGCCCTTTGACTACGAGGGGGAGTTTTTTCGCTACGAAGCGGCGTTCAGCTCCGTGAAGCCAATGACCCCTGGGGGGATTCCTTTGTTCTTCGCCGGTGCCTCGCCGGCCGCCATTGAAGTCGGTGCTGCCCAGGCCGACGTGTACGCCTTTTGGGGCGAACCGCGAGAGGCCGTCGCGACGCGAATGGCCGCGATCAATCAGGTCGCTGCGAAGAACGGTCGAACCCTTCGTTACAGCCTCTCGCTACGCCCCATCATCGCGGACACGGAGAGCGCAGCGTGGGAGAAGGCTGAATGGATTGCCGAGAAGACTGCCGAGCGCATTGAAATGGCGAAGCAGCGCATGGCCGGACACAAGGACTCTTATGAAGGTCTCGGCGGCGACAAGAACGCCACGTACTCCGTTGATCGAAAAGTCGAGGACACGACATCGGTCGGGCGCAAGCGCCTGATCGAAATGTCGGCCGACAAGGACGTGTACGACGAGCGACTGTGGATGAAGGTCGCCAATCTGACGGGCGCCGCGGGTAATTCAACGGCACTCGTGGGCACGCCCGAACAGGTGGCCGAGGCGATGCTGGCCTACTACGACATTGGCATTTCGGCGCTCTTGTTGAAGGGCTTTGACCCCTTGGCGGACGCTCGAGCATTTGGTGACGAACTGATCCCGCTGGTGCGCGAGGGCGTGAAGAAGCGTGACGCGTCGTCGTCGTAGTCCCCTAATTCCTTCACAGTTGGGGGCATCGATGTACTCATTTCTGACGGGAGAATGCCGCTTCCCATTGGTCGCGCAGCGTTCGTAACCTCGAAGTGTGCGTGGTGACGTCGCGACGGTGCCTCTTGGTCGGCATCGTTCGCCACGTAGGCTCTAACTCATGCATATTTCTCGTCGCTCCCTTCTGCCCCTTCTCTCCTTGGCCCTCGGGTCGACCGTTCTCGTTACCGCGTTCCCAATCGCTGCCCAGGCGTCAGTGAAGAATCCAACCGCGGCGTCAGTCATCAAGGCCACTAATAAGGCACTCCTCAAGCAGAAGGGAGTGCACGTCGCGGTGAATTCAACGTCCGGTGGCGCCAAGAGCACGGTCAGCGTGGACATTGGCAACGGGTACGGCACGGAGAAGATCACTTCGGGTAAGAACACCGTGACAATCATCGTGACGCCGACGTGGGCGTACCTGAGCGGTTCCAAGACAGGGCTGGTCTCGATCATGGGTCTCAGCGCGGCCCAGGAGAAGAAGGTCGGCACGCTGTGGGTTGTGATGAAGGCCGCGACGACGCCCTATGAGAGCTTCTCGTCAAATCTGACCACGACGGTCCTCGGTCACATTCTCCCCTCGGCGAAGGGAACGAAGTTTTCGACCGACTCCACGTCGAAAAAGAACTACGAGTTGACGTGGAAGACGGCGGCGTCGAGCACGGCCGCCGCGACCAAGAGCGTCCTCAAGATCTCTTCAGGCAGCAAGACCCTTCCGTTGAGTGAGACGATCACGAGTAGTAGTGGGGGAGGATCGACCGTCTTCTCGAAGTGGGGCGAGCACGTCACCGAGACCGCGCCGTCATCGAAGGACACCATCGCCTATGCGAAGGTCCTCAGCACCAAATAGGGCTCATGTCACGGCGGAACTTAGGGAGGTAGGGGTTTTCCCCAATACCGAACTCCATGACTTAGGCGTACGTTTTGATCATGCCTATCAATGGTCTGCACTTGAGAAGAAACGTGCTCAGTAAATGGTGACGCCTCCCAACTCAGTTGACCATGGATCCATCGCGAACCTTCGATTTCTCGTTCATCTTCTCTTGGTCGCAGCGTTTATCGCCAGTTTGTTATCGGCGCTGGAACTCTCTCGAAGTTATCTTGGGCACTCCGGCACCACCGACCACGCAATCATCGGGTTCGTTGTTCTGGCGTTCGTTCTCGTCCACCTCACCCAACGTCGTCATACCATTAAGCGACTTCTCATCGCGCTCGCTCATCGAACGAAGAGCTCAACGTCGTCACGTCGCGCAGCGTCAGACTTGATTCTGTGGCTTCTCACACTCAATGTCATGGTCTCGGGCACCGTCGACTTTGTGCTCGGCCACCAAACGCTCCTGCCGGTCCCGGGACCGCTCATCTTTCAGAAGTGGCATGGCTTTTCAGCCATCGTCTTGTTTGTCTACGTCACGGTTCACGTCATTCGGCGTCGTTCTCGACTTCGTACGTCGCGCATCCGGTAACACACATTGGAATAAGCACCCAGTACAGAGACGGGTCGCTGAGGGGACGTCCGCGGCGAGGGCCCGACCTCGCTCCTACGAATGATCAACACCAGCCTTGGCGGCATGCCCTTCACGGGTCGAAACTCATCGCGACGCGTGAAGGATCTTGGACGTCGTGAGACGAATTCAGATGAGAAGATTCTCTAACATCTGGAAACCTTGACTCTCCACGTAAGTGCCTGTTGTTTCAATAACTAGACCTTCATAGTGCTCAAGAGCGTCTATGAACTCCATGCCCGCGCGACCGGCGATGGCCAAGGCCGTTGCGAGGGCGTCGGCGAGCCCAAGCTCTGGCCCCGTAACCGTCGCTGACACGGTCGACGTTGCTTCTCCCGTAAATGGATTGATGAGGTGATTGCCGCGTAAGTAGGTGCCGGAGGTTGCTACGGCTCCCGGCGACTCGACAACGCACGCAAGTTTCATAGGATCGTCGGGTCGCACGACGCCGAAGCGAAACGCCTGGCCAACGTCGGGCCCACCGAAACTAGCGATGTCACCCGCCGCATTGACCACCGCACCCGTTAGATCGAGCCCCCTCAATTCGTTCAGTGCGCGCTGCGCGGCCCATCCCTTAACCAGGCCCGTCGGGTCGACGCCGCCGGGCATCGACCATGGATCAAACCAGCCCTGTGACGCCCGCCGTGCACAACGACACGCTTCCAGGACGTCAAGGACTTCGTCGGGAACTTCGACCAATGAAAGGTCGCCACGTCGAAGCCGCGACAAAGGGCTTTGCGTCTTCCAGGTACTAAAGATCTCGTCGGCCAGCTGCAGTTGCAGTTCCGCCGCGTCAACGCGTCGGGCGGTGATCACCTCATCACGTGCGCCGCCGCCGTAGAGATCGATCGTGATCACCGTTCCCATTACTTCGACATCGCGATGAAAACTGTGACGTGACCCCGTCTCTGGACTGCTCATAGGCCGAGTTTGGTCAACGCGGACTGCAGCGATTGGTGGAAACCGGCCGACGTGTAACTTGCTCCCGACACGCCTTGAATGTTGGCGCTCTGGGCGGCGATCGCCTGTTGTTCAAGTTGAGGAATGGACATTTGGTCGATTGACTGCGATCGGTAGTTGCCTCCGTCATTGATCGAGCCAATCGTCACCTTCACGATCTTTGATCCAGCCACGGTGACGTTCACGGAGAGGACGCCGAAGTAGTAATTCACTGAAGCTCCCGTAGCGCTGCGCGATGACGTTGATGGCGCCGTCGTAGTCTTAGGCGCTACGGTGGTCGGCGTCGTGGGCGTAGTTCGGGCGGGTAACGTCGTAGGCGTAGTTCGGGCGGGTGACGTTGACCGTGTCGCCGGCACGGTCGTCGGCGGTGAGGTGGAGGTGGTTGCATTTCCACGTGACGTGGTCGTCGTTGAACCCAGCGACGAAGTTGGCGTTATCGCGAACGACGGCAGTGTGGGTGCGACCGCGCGGTAGCCGAAGAGTCCCACCAGCCCGACGACGGCACCGCAAAATGCGAGTGTGACTCTCCTCATCGCGATTTCCTATCAAATTCAACGGTCTCGACGCGCGTAACCATGGCTAGAACGAGAACGATTCGAAATGGAGGCGCTCACGTCTAGCGCCAAGCAGCGTCGCCGTAGCGACGACGTCTTCAGTGAACTCACTTGGGCCGCACACAAAGACGTCGGCGTCATGGAGATTACCAACGATGCTTCGTAAGGTGCGCTCGTCAAGTCGGACTGATTGGCGCGGTCCACAGAGCTCTACGTATTGTCCGTGGCGCTGTTCAACCAATTCAGCAAACTCCCGCCCATGCACCACGTGCTTTGGAGTCTGCGCTCGAACAATGACCGTCACTTGGCTCGACGAAGGAAGCTCTTCGAGCAGCGCTCGGATGGGTGTTACGCCGACCCCCGCTCCGATGAGCACGACCCGGTGAGAAGTGAGACGGTGCCGCGTGAATGTTCCGTAGGGGCCCTCAACGAACACCCGCGTGCCGGGCTTAAGACGCGCGACCGCTCGACTTTGATCACCGAGACCCTTGACGGTGACGCGCATGTGCGGCGGCCGCGGAAGGGCCGAAAGTGAATAGGGGTGGGCGTGCCACCAAAGCCCTGGCGCGAGAAAGCGCCACTGGAAGAACTGACCTCCGGAGACGGCGAGACGCGTGAGTTTACGACCTGAAACAATCACCGAGTAGGTGTCAGGCGCGACCTTTCGCACTGAGTCAACGCGCAGTTGGTGTCGAAGATTGCGCCACACGGGAAGGACGACGCGGAAACTCACGATCGAAGCGACCGCGGTCAAAGTGATGCCGATCCACAGCCAACGGGTGACCGGTGAGGTGAGAAACATGACCCCGATGCGAATCTGGTGAAAGAAGGCCAGTCCGAGGGCGAGGTACATGCAAAGGTGCACTCGCCACCAGGTTTCATATTTAAGACGCTGTCGAGCGATCCTGGCTGAACTGACGCCCGCAGTCAGTAGGAGCACGAAGGCCGCCAGTGACTCAGGAATGTCGGGATAGTGAATAACGAACGTCCATAACTGCTTGAGGAAACTTACGCTCGATGCTTGTGCGTAGCCCCAGGTAACGAGAACGATGTGCGTCGCGATTAATACGATTGGCCATCCACCAATGCGACGATGCCACCGCACGAGACGGTCTTGGCCGACGCTTCGCTCGATCCATGGAATGCGCGACATTAAAACCACCATCACCAGCATGCTGTAGGTGCCCACGAGGGCGGCAAGGCGCGCCGCCAACGTGAGCCAGCCCCCCGGTGCCCGAAGGCCGCCGAGCGACTCACCCCAAAAGGCCAACGCAACCGCCAGACCGAGTCCGACGCCGGCGAGCGCCGTCAACGCGTCAGTGACGCGCGGGGCCGGCGCTGGACCCGGTCGGTGACGCGTGCGAACACGGCGAACCGGCCGGGCTTCGCGCCCTGAATCAATGACCGTCATGAGTACACCCCGCTACTCGCATCTCGTAAGGAGTCATCAGTGACCCACAGCTTGCAACCAAGGGCCAACATGAGAGATCGTCAAGAAGCCGAGCACCACGCCAACGAGCAGACTCAGTGTGATTAACAGTCGACGAGACTTCGAACCGCCCACCAGTCTGCGCGTTCGTCGCGTCCAGTCTCTAGTGGACACGCGGGCCACGTCTTTCAGGTGACCGAGCACGTGCACGGCCATGAGACCAAACCACAAGACAAAGCTCACTTTGTGGAGTTGTAGCAAAGGGCCGTGCCACGCATTGGGCCCCAAGAGGAGAACGATGCCAGAAGCGAATAGCACAACCGTCAATACCATCACGAAAGGTCCGAGCACTCGAAGCGCGACGGGAGGCGGACCCTTGTGCCGGTACTCAGGAGATCCGAGATAATACCGAGCGAAGCGCCACGTCGTGGATGACATCTTCAAGAGAATCGGTGGAACCAATAACATCCCGATGAACACGTGAGCGGTGAGGAGTGACCGAACGCGAAGTACTGTGACGCCCTCAACCGCGAGCAGGATCAAAAGAATGAGCGCAGTCGAACCGGTGAGTCGTTCATTGGCTTCAACACCCCACCGCACCAATCGGTCTCGGACGCCCTGTGGCGGACGAGCCGCTTGGTGTGAAGAGGTCGCTTGGTGTGAAGAGGTCGATCGGGCGGCACGACGTGCGCTCGATGGCGCGGGCGCGTGAGGAAACTCTGATCCAGCGATTTCTCGCGTTGCTGGGAATCCGATGGATCGCGACCGCTCCACTTCAAACGCGGGTGCCGGGGTTCGGTACCCTCCAGGTTGACGAAGTGGTTCTCGCTGACGACGTTCACTCACAAAATCAAGGCTAAGAATCGAATCTGACAATCACCTTACGAGCGAGTTATTTTTCCTAACTTCTTAGGAAACGTAACGCCAACTGATCTCGAAGCGAGCTCCGCCGAGGCTGCTTTGACCCACACTGCGTTGTGCGTGCGTTGCCTGGATGATGGCGTCCGCAATTGCTAACCCGAGCCCCGTACCACCTGTCGCCTCATCGGTTCGGTGAAACCGGTCAAAAATTACGTCGCGCTCGTCGTTAGAAATACCGGGGCCACTGTCTTCAACAATGAGCGAAAGTCGATGTGCGCTCGTTTTCACTTGAACCCTGACACGTCCGCGCGGACCGGCGAACTTACACGCGTTTTCCACCAACACGCCGACCAAGCGATCAATGGCCTGGGAGGAAGCGCGAACGAGCGTCGTCGTCGTGGGAAGGACAAACTCTATGGTCACGTCATTGCGGGAGGCGAGACGCTCAAAGCGACTTTCGACTGCGAGCACCACTTCAGCCAGTTCGCACGTCTGTCTTTGGTCGCTCGCCTGTCGCACTTCATCGGATCGGGCGAGCC
>Ga0208849_1002321_pt1 | contig 10635 bp, 10 predicted proteins | sample NGESurdeep072012_10_FD_184470 | JGI IMG/M metagenome (GOLD analysis project Ga0208849, IMG submission 184470) | Arctic peat soil microbial communities from Barrow, Alaska - NGEE Surface sample 53-3 deep-072012 (SPAdes) | ecosystem: Environmental > Terrestrial > Soil > Wetlands > Peat ...
GGTGTTCGCCCAAAGCTGCTCGGTGTGCCACCAGTCTGCTAACCCGGGGACGCCCCCCGAGTATCCCAAGCTCGCGGGCAATCCACTGGTGGAGGAACGCAATCCTGAGACAGTGGTGCGCATCATCCTGCGGGGAGCCCAATCCGCGGTGACCGCGAATGCCGCAACGGGCTACTCCATGCCCTCGTTTCTGGCATTTGACGATCAGGACATTGCCGATGTGGCAACCTACATCCGCAATACCTGGGGCAACCGAGCATCGCCGGTATCCAGGGACGACGTCAGCGATCTGCGCGCTGCCCTCGGCGCACAGACACACTAGCCGCCGCCGGGTCGCTCACCGCCCTTGGGCATGGGCTCGGTGAATTGCCACGGCGTTGCGGTCTGGTTGCGACCCGCAGGCACCTGCTCGATCGATGGCGATTGAGGAGTCAGCGAGGTGGTGGTGCCGAAATTCCCGGCCGGCTTCTCACTGATACTTTGAATGTAGGCCACCAGCTCCCACAGCGTGCGATCGGGCAGCATCGCCCCGAATGCCGGCATTCCTGCGGCGCGCCCCTGGGCAATGCTGAGATAGATGTTCGCCGGCGAGGAACGATAGATCCAGGTGTCGTTACTGAGCGAAGGCCCCATGCCGCCGCCGCCGTTCGGTGCGTGACAGCCCGAGCAATTGAAGGCATCGAAATCCTTCATGCCGCGCTGGACCGCATCAGGGTCATTGGCCAGCGGGTTGTGCATGCTGGCATTGAGTCCCGCGGCATCGCCGCCGGGGTAGATTGCGCTCACGGGCACACGCAGCAGCGCCGATGCGGGCACCGCGCCGTCGTATCCCGTCATGGTCGCGGCCAGCGGCCGCGGCCGGGCGCCCGGCATGATGATCCACGTCAGCGCAACCGCGATCACGACCACGGTCAGGGCAACGATGCTCGCGGTAGTCCAGCGCAGGCTATTCATCAGCGCCTCCTTTGAGATCCACCAGCGGCACGCCGTAGGATTCGAGCAGCGCGCTGATCCGCGGCTGCTCGCGCGCGAGCACGCCGTCGAGTTGCTCACGACGGGCGCGATCGCCCTTTCGTACTCCCATGGCTATGGCATAGCGGAAGACCAGGGGTGCAAAGCGCGCCGTCTGCGTCATGGGTGCCACGGTCAATGGCACCGGTGAGCGTTGTGCGAAGTACCCGCCCAACGGACCCCACACGGCGGCGACATCGATGCGCCGCTGCTCGACCGCCTCGAGCAGGCGCGCCGGCGGATTGGGTTTGGAATAGTCGCCATAAATCATGAAGCCGCTGACGTTATCGACGATGCCCTGCTCGCCCAGTGCCAGCTCCGGCGGCGTGTCGTCGGCTCCGATCAGGTGTACACCGATCTTGAGTACCCGCAAGCGCGGATCGGTCAATGAGCTGAGCCGCAGGTCATCGGCGCGGCGATAGACGAACACATAGGTGGAGGCGTAATAGGCCCGGGTTTCGTCGACTTCATCCAGTCCCACCGGCACACCGATCATGACATCGCATTGGCGTGCATTGAGCGTGCGCTTGATGAAACTCTTGTGCTGGGCGGCAAATGTATATTCCACATTTTCGCCCAGGTCATGCGCAACCAGCTGGGCGATCTTGTTCTCGAAGCCCTGTCCGGCTCGATTCGAGAACGGCAGGTCGTTCGGATCGGCGCAGACCCGCAGCGCGGTCGCTGACGCCGCCAGCGGCGCCAGAGCGACCAGCATCGCCAGCCTCACGGCCCTTTCAGTGCGACGGCGCATTACTGCTGACCGGCTGATGCGGAAGCGCGAACACCATGAGCGTGCTGCCGCCGCTGGTATAGGCCGGAAGATCCCCGACAGCACCGACAAAGCCGCCTGCGCCATTCCTGACGCGCGGATCGATCTCCGCATTGGCGATGGCGCCGGGCCAGCCGCCGACGCCGTCCAGAATGGCGATGTATTGGTTGCCGTCACGGCCCTGATAGGTGATCGGCTGGCCGATGAATCCGCTCGGGGAATGAAACCGGTACAGCAGCTTGCCGTCGCGCGCATCGACGATCTTGAACCAGCGGTCGAGCGTGCCGTACACGGCGATGTTGCCCGCGGTGACCATGGTGCCGGTCCATACCGGAAACTTCTCGTGGATCGCCCAGACTTTCTGGTGTGTGCGTACGTCCCAGGCCGCAAACTCACCGCGGTAGCCGCCGGCGCCGGCATACATGTCCTCGGTCGCGCCGACGTATGGAGTGCCGGCGATATAACCGACCTCGCTGGTCTTGAAGTCCATGCACAGGTGCTGGTGCGGGATATACAGCAGATGCGTCAGCGGTGAATAGGCCGTGGGCTGCCAGTCCTTCACGCCCGGGGAGGAAGGACAGATGCCGCTGATGTTCTTGCCAAGCAACGGCTTCTGGGCCTCGTTCATCACCGGACGGCCGGTCTTGAGATCGAAACGTTCGATGGAGGTCTGCTCGTCGTATTTGTCAGCGGAATAGATCTGGCCGGTGCGGCGGTCAATCACGAACATGAAGCCATCGCGCCCGGGATGCACCAACACCGGCCTGGTCTGGCCATCGATGGGCAGATCCAGAAGAATATTCTCGTTGACCTCATCGAAGTCATAGAGATCGTGTGGATTGAGCACATCGGCCCAGACTGCCTCGCCAGTCGCGGCATCGCGAGCGAAAATGGTTGTGGTCCACAGGTTATCCCCGGCGCGCTGATTGGAGTTCCACGGACCCGGGTTTCCGGTGCCATAGATGATCAGGTGAGTCTGCGGATCATAGGAGATCCAGCCCCACACGGGGCCGCCTCCGATCTGCCAGCGGCCCGGCGGCCAGGTCTTCACACCCAGGTCCGTGCCCTGAGCATCCGGATAATAGGGATGAAATCTCGGACCGATCAGTACGTCCTTGTCGGGGCCGACCGAATAGGCGCGCCAGACGATTTTGCCGGTGTTCTCATCCAGTGCCGTCAGCCAGCCGCGAATTCCCATTTCGCCGCCGGAATTGCCGACCAGGATTTTGTTTTCAACCGCCAGCGGCGCCATGGTGAGGGTCTGGCCGCGTGTGATCTCCCCGAGCTGTACCGCCCAGATCTCCTTGCCGGTCCTGGCGTCCAGCGCCACTGTATGGTTGTCGAGTGTGTTGAAGAAAATCCTGCCGTTGTCATAGACCTCGCCCCGGGCGACCAGATCGCAGCACGCTACCCCCTGCACGGAAGGATCGACGTGCGGCGAGTATTTCCATTTCAGATCGCCGGTCACCGCATCGAGCGCGAACACTTCGTTGGGGTACGCACCGACCACGTACATGGTATCGCCCACGACAATGGGCGCCGCTTCCTGTCCGTGATCGGAGCCCAGGGAAAACTCCCAGGCCACGCCCAGCTGGCCGGCATTGCCGGCATTGATCTGGCCGAGACCGCTGAAGCGCGTGCTGGCGTAATTCTTGGCCGGCATGACCCATTGCTTGTCATCGCGTGACAACGTATCCAGGTCATCGGCAAACGCGCGCGCGACCGAGGCGATACTGACCGTCACACCGAGCAGCAGTGCGGCCGAACACAGCAGTCTTTTGCGCTCGAGCTGTTTACATACGCTCATCATCGGGGCACCATTTCCTGTGGAGGGTTGGTTCGCGGCACGGGCCTTTGATCCGACATCCAGCGCGCGAACAACGACATGGCAATGCCGAAGAACACCAGGTTGGCGGGCACCCACATCAACAGTCCCGCGATCTGTTGATCTTCCAGGGGCGTCAACGCCCAGCGCCAGGCGCTCTCGGCCGGCATGGCGCAGAATACGCGCGGCGAGAACACCATGAGGACCCCGGGCAGATCGGTGGCGATGGCCGCGGTCAGCACCCACAGCGCACGCGCGCCATGGCTCGATGATTGCCGGCCCTCGGGTGCCAGGGCGACACTCCAGAACAACAGCGCGCTGGCCAAGATGCTGGCTAGCTCCAGCAGGCGCGAGAACGCGTCGCCAGCGGCCCATTGAAAGGCGGCCGGCCAGTGCCAGAACAGAAACACGCCGACGAACACGATCCATGCCGTGACCGGCTGCGCGAGCGCCGCTATCCATGGGCGCCGTTCAATGGACTCAAGCGCGCGGCTGGCAATCAGCAGAGGCGCTGCGGCCACGATCAGCAGCAGGTGCTGCAACATGTGAAACGACAGCAATTGCTGCGCGTCGCCGCTCAATGGCGGCGATAGCGCCAGCGCCAGCGCGGTCAATCCACCCGCCAACGCCAGTTTCTGCCTCAGCGAACGCATAGCGGCACCATAACGGATGCGAGCGTATGGAAGACGATGGCGCCCAGGAAACACAGGCTCGACATGATTCCCCAGAGCGCCATGAAGCGCGTCCGGCCCTCGCCGAATTGCTGTTCCGTTCGCACGGCCCGCCAGCTGGCGAAGGAAACGATGGCAGCTGCCAGCGATACGCTCAGAGCCACCGCATCGAAGACCAGCAATGCCGTTCTGACGGAGGCGCCGGAGGCGATCGTGGTGGGGTGATCGCTACCGTAGCAGGCGAGGGCCGAGATGCCGTAACTGAGTATCAGTTGCGCGAGCCATAGCAGGGGCGCCGCGATTATGCCGAACAGCAGCACCCACAAGCGGACACGGTCTCGATGCGGGGCCGGATGTGCGGCTGCGAGCGCGCTCATGATTTCAACCCCATCAGCGGCGTCAGGTAGAAGGTGAAGAACACTACCAGCCACACCGCATCGACGAAATGCCAGTACAGGGCACCGATATGGATGTGGACGTAACGCACGCGGTTGAAGTAACCCATCAGCGACCAGGCGCACAACGCCCACAGCATGATGACCCCGACGATCACGTGCGCCATGTGAAAGCCGGTGACGGTGAAATACAGCGAGCCGTAGCCCGACGAAGACAGCGTGAACGGTTTCTGCGCCCACTCGAAATACTGAATGACCACGAATATGGAACCGAGCAACGCGCCGGCGCCGAGCCCGCTGGCCAGTCGCAGCGGCCGGTTGTGCTCGATGTTGAATTGCGCCCAGGCCACGGCAGCACTCGAGAGCAGCAAAATGAGCGTGTTGGGCAGCGCCAGGCTCAGCGACGGCGCGCCGCCGGGCGGGAACGTATCCGGCAGATGTGGCTGGACGGCGATATAGAAGTAACTGAACAGCAGGTAGGCGAACAGCGCACCTTCCGTGAAGATCACGAAGATCATGGCCCACCAGCCGGACGCGCGCGTGTCGAGCGCGCCTACTGGCAGACGCAGCTGCACACCCGGGTGATCAGCCACCAGCCGGCTCCGCGGTTTCACCCAGTGCCGGATCCGGCCACAGCCAGGCGATGATATCGGCGCCCGTGGCCACGGCGCCAACTATGGCAAGCCACCACAAGTGCAGCACCAGCCCGGTGAAGATAGTCGTCAGCGTCAGCGCCAGGATGATCGGGACGAATGAGTCCTTGGGCATCTTGAGAATGACGTCAAGCTGCGCATCCAGAGCGGTGGTGCCGATACTCTCGCGACCCCGGTCGAGCGCGAGCCCATCCTTGAGATCGCTGCGCACCAGCCCATCGCTCTCATCGAGGCGGTCTTCCCAAAGCGGATGACGGCTTGCGACCGTTGGAATGACCACGAAGTTATAGGGAGGCGGCGGCGACGTGGTTGCCCATTCCAGCGTCGGCGCGTCCCAGGGATTGTTGCCGGCGGCGCGGCCACGCCGCTGGCTCACCAGGATGTTGATCACGAACAGCAACACGCCGACGGCGAACACGAACGAGCCTACTGTGGTGATCAGGTTGAGCCAATCCCAGCCCATGCCGTCGGCAAAGGTGTAGACCCGCCGCGGCATGCCCAGCAGGCCTGAAATGTGCATCGGGAAAAACCCCAGGTTGAAGCCGATGAACATGGTCCAGAAATTCCAGCGGCCGAGCCGCTCGTCCATCATCCTGCCGGTGAATTTTGGAAACCAGAAATAGGTCGCGCCGACCACCGGGAACACGTTGATGCCGATCAGCACGTAGTGGATATGTGCGACCACGAAGTAGGTATCGGTCAGTTGCCAATCCACCGGCAGCGCCCCGGTCATGTAGCCCGAGACGCCACCGATAGTGAACAGCACGATGAAACTGGCGAAAAACATGAAGGCGGTGGTGAACACCGGCTTGCCGGCCCAGATGGTGGCGATCCAGGCGAACACACCCACCGCGCTCGGCACGGCGATGATGATCGAGGCGGCACTGAAGAAAGACAGCGACACGCTCGGCAATCCGGTGGCAAACATGTGATGCACCCAGACTCCGAAGCCGAGCACCATGGTGGCGACGGTCGCGAGCGCCACGGGCGTGTAGCCAACCAGCGGCCGGCGGCAGAATACCGGCAGGCCGTCCGAGACCATGCCCATCGCCGGCAGTACGATCGCATACACCCACGGATGACCGAACATCCAGAACAAATGCTGCCATAACAGCGGCTGGCCGCCGGTGGCCACATCGAAGAAGTGCGTGCCGGCGTTTCGATCCATCCACAGCAGGAAGAACGCGAGACTGACGGCCGGAATGGCGAAGATATTGGCCGCCGAGGCGGTCAGCGTGCCCCAGACCAGGATCGGTACGCGGTTGATAGACATGCCCGGCGCGCGCAGGCGCAGGAACGTGACCACGAAATTGATGGCCCCCACGGTAGTGGAAAGACCCAGCAGGATCATGCCGAGCGAATAGAAGTCGATGTTGGGACCGCCGTCGTAGGCGCGCGCCGCCACCGGAACGTAGTTGAACCAGCCGTCGTTGGGACCGAAGCCGAACGCAAAGGCGATGTAGAGAAAAATGCCGGCGCACAGGTAGATCCAGTACGACAGGGCATTGAGCCGCGGCAGCGCCATATCGCGCGCCCCCAGCAGCAATGGCCAGAGATAATTGCTGAAGCCCGAGAGCACTGGCCCTGCATACAGGAAGATCATCGTCATGCCGTGCATGGTGAACAGCTGGTCGTACTGCTCAGGCGTCAGCAGGTGCAGGTTGGGACCCGCAAGCTGCAATCGGAAAATCAGGGCTTCGACGCCGCCAATGATGAGGAATGCGAAGGCGGTGATGATGTAGCGGATGCCGATCTGCTTGTGATCGACGGTCGAGATCCAGCCGGCAATGCCGGAGGGCGTCTCCCAGATCCGGCGCAACTTCTCCGCCAGCGCCGGACGTGCACCGACGGCAGTTACGAGGCGTTCATAGTTGGAGACGGCCATGGTTATTTCTTAGTTCAGCGTGTCCATGTAGGCGCGGAGGTCGGCGAGTTCGGGGCTCGATAATTCAGGCTTGGGCATCATCGAACCGGGTTTGAGTCCCTGCGGATCGGCCAGCCAGCGCATGAGGTCGGCCGGGTCATTGGGCAGCACGCCCGCCGCCAGAGTCGTTCGCGTCATCAGGTGACTCAGGTCAGGGCCCAGCACGCCCGCCGCACCCGTGCCGCGCACCGCGTGGCAGGAGCCGCAATGCACGCCGAAAGCTGATTGGCCGGCGATGAGCTGCGCACTGGCCGGCTCGGCTGGCGACTGCAGCTGGTGAGCCCGCCATTGCTGAAAATCCGCGGGCGTTTGCGCGATCACCAGAAAGGCCATGTGCGCGTGTTCCAGCCCGCAATACTCGGTGCATTGACCGCGGTACACGCCGGGCGCGTGGGCCTCGAGCCAGGTCTCGTTGGTCTGGCCGGGAATGACGTCGGTTTTGCCGAACAGTGCCGGCACCCAAAACGAATGGATGACATCCGCGCCCACGAGATGGAACATGACCGGCACGCCGGTGGGTATGTGAATCTCGTTGGCGGTGGTGAAGTTTTGCGACGGATCGGAGTTCAGGTATCGGATCTGCCACCACCACTGGTAGCCCGTGACTTCGATGGTCAGCGCCGGCGGCATTGCCGGCGATGTCACCTTCGCCAGCACCTCCATGGTCCAGGCGACCGAGAACAGCAGCACCACGCTGGAGGCGGCCACGCCGGTCCACACCCAGCGCAGATTACCTTGCGGGCGCTGCACCTCCAGGGCCGTGCCAGGAGCCGGGGCTTCGATGCCCGGCCGGTGCCAGATAGCAATCGACAGCAATACGGCGATGATGACGGTGACAACCAGCGAGACGATCAGAACGCCCCACGTCAGGCCAACCACCGGATCGGCCCGGTCGCCATAGCCGCTTAGAAAACCCAGGGGCGCGCGCGCCTGCGCACTATGAGGCGCCACCAGGCAGCAGGCCGCAGCCACAGCACGTGTGGCTTGAACACAGAGCGAGGTAGTACTGCGGCGGTTCAATGTCCTGGCCCGATGCATTCCCCAACGCAGGCGGGGAAGTCCCCCAGGCTGCGCAGTGGGAATACCATCAAGCGTGATGCACCACCATAGGACAATTGATCAAACTAATACGATCAGCAAATCATATAAGGTCAGCGCGCCTGCGCGCCCGCATCCTTCATGGACTCGAGACGCGCGAGGTCCACGGCGCCCAGGTCCTGCTCCAGCGTACTCATGTCGACCGCATCCCCGGTCACATCCACCTCGAAGCGCTTGGCGATGATGACGCTCAGCTCGCCGTGCCTGGCTTTGCTGTCGTATTTTTCGTGCACCGCCCGGCCGCCGAGCGTGGTGTCCTTTTCATAGCCGCTGTCGCTCTCGGAATTCGTGGTCTGGCCGAGTGCACCGGCGAGGTCCATCAAGCCAGCGACGCCGGCTCCATCAGCGATGTTGATCTGAATCTGCGCGCCATTGGCACCCTGGTAATCCGCGCTCGCCGAGGAGCCCTTGACCCCGAGGGCCTGCTTGTCGCTGCCTTCGGCGCTGGTTCGCTGCATGCCTGGCAATGCCGCCGGCAGCATGGCCTTGAGGTTCTGGAACCCGACCGGATCGGCAGGATGGCTGCCACCGAGCGCTCCGCCGAGCGCCGTCAGCAAGCCGGTGGCGGCGGAGGCGGCAGACGCGGCGCTTTGCGCGCCATCCGCCGGCGCAGCGGTGCTGGTCGCCGGCGCTGCGGCGGCCGGCGCCGCGGCCTGCTGTGCGTCCATCTGTTGTCCCGCCTTGGCGAGATTGTCGAGCGCCGCGGCCAGACCGGCCTTGCCCTTGGCATCGGTTCCCAGTACCCCGCCGATGGCATTGCCGACGATGGCGGCCCCCTGCTCCTGCGCCGCCGCCTGGCTTTGCGCGCTGGAGAGACCGGCGAAGCCGCCGGCCATATGGCTGAAAGCGCCGGTGGCTGCACTGACGGCGCCCAACACAATGCCCAGCACAATCGTGCAGATCACGACGGTCACGGTGTAACCGAAGGACTTGTCCTTAGGTGAGCGCATCAGCGGCGGCAGTCCCAGATACAGCAGGTAAATGCCGTAAATGCCGGCCAGCAGCTGCAGCAGCGTCGCCAGAGCCGGCAGCAAACTCAGCACCGTAGACAGCCATGCAGGGGTAAAGGCATAAGCCGCCGTCTTCAGCGCCTGGCGTTGGTCGCGCTGGCCGGAAAATGTCGGCGCCAGAGCATTGATGATGAGTCCGACCAGGAACAGGCCGAGCAGGCCGAAGCCGAATGTGATCAGTGCGTAGATCAGGCCCGGGACCATGGGCGTACGGATTGCGCCGCCAAACGGCAGACTGACCCCGATGAGCGACATGCGCACGAACGACATCACCGCTGCCAGTGCCGCCAGCGGCATGACGTAGCCGGTATAGAGCTGCGCCACCGAGGTCGGCTCGGATGCAATGATCGGCCATTCTTCCCTGGGGCTGAGCAGGATGCGCTTGATGCGATCGATCAGGCCGGGAAGCTGCGGCGGGTGCGCCGTCCAGGCCGCGGTGCCATCGGCGGCCACTGTCACCAGCGGTTCAGCGGCGGCCACTGGCTCGGGCCTGGCATTGCCATTGCCCGGGTCCAGCTGCTGGCCGCAACTGCCGCAGAAACGTGTGTTGTCGGGGACCGCCCTGCTGCATTTCGGACAAATCATGACATCTCCCTGAATGCTGACTTCAGCACACTTAGTAGGCCGCGAATATTTTGTTGCACAGAGCGCCGAGCTTCTTTTGCAGGGCCTCGGGTTGATCGGTGAAATCCCTGCCGCTGCCGCTGGCCTGTATGTCGCACAGCAGGTTATTTTTCTGGGCGATCACCTCGTGCAAGTCCGGCTGCCATGCGGCCTGCTCGCCCACGCCAGCCAATGGCGTGGTCTTCATCGGCATTTTGCCGCTGGCCCAAGTATCCACGGTCTGCACGCCGACGCCCGGGCGCAACGTGATGGTGATCGACGGAAAACTGGAGGTTTCAAAGGTACACGACTGCGCATCGCCGGGAATGGTCTTGCCGCCGATGCCGATGATGGGTGTCCCGAAGATACCGGCCACATCGGCCGTGGATATGAGCTTGCGCTCACAGGCATTGCCCGCTGCGACCGAAGTCGCAGCTGCGGGGCTGGCCACTTTCGAGCATCCGGCCAGCGCGTCCAGTGCATACAGCAGCGCGATCCAGGCTATCAGTCGGGTTGCCATGGCACTCCGGGATCAATGCGGCGGGTTGATCAGTATGGGGTGGCCAGGCGGAATCGGTTGCGGATTGAGTGCCGCCTCGCCCAGCGTCTGAACATGGCCGCCGACGAAGATGATCTCGTGCGGGCCACCCGGGCTGCCCAGCACCCTGGGCCCCGC
>Ga0208849_1002322_pt1 | contig 10634 bp, 11 predicted proteins | sample NGESurdeep072012_10_FD_184470 | JGI IMG/M metagenome (GOLD analysis project Ga0208849, IMG submission 184470) | Arctic peat soil microbial communities from Barrow, Alaska - NGEE Surface sample 53-3 deep-072012 (SPAdes) | ecosystem: Environmental > Terrestrial > Soil > Wetlands > Peat ...
CGCGCCAGCCCGCCGATCGGCGTCCGGCACGAGCCATCGAGGACTGCCAGGAAAGCGCGTTCGGCGGAGAGCGCCAGCGAAGTGGCACGATCGTCCAGCGCCGCCAGCCGGTCGCGCATGAGGCGGTCGCCGCCCCGTGCCGCGATCGCGATCGTCCCTTGTCCCGGCGCCGGCAGCCACGCCGCCGGCTCGAGGAAACTGGCGACGCGATCGGTGAGGCGAAGCCGCGCCAGTCCCGCCGCCGCCAGCAGTGTCGCATCCGCCTGCCCCTCGACAAGCTTGCGCAGGCGCGTGTCGACGTTGCCGCGGAGATCGACGACCTTGAGGTCCGGCCGTGCCCGAAGGGCCAGCGCTTTCCGGCGAAGCGACGAGGTTCCCAGCACCGCGCCCATCGGCAGGTCGCTCAGCCGTTGCACGCGAGCGGAGATGAACGCGTCACGCACATCGCCGCGCGGCAGGCACGCGGCGATGACGATCCCGTCGGGCAGCAACGTGGCCATGTCCTTGGCCGAGTGAACGCCGATGTCGATGCGCCCGTCGAGCAGCGCCTCGTCGATTTCCTTGGTGAACAGTCCCTTGCCGCCGGCCTCCGCGATCGGCCGGTCGGTGATCCGGTCGCCGGTCGTACGCATCGGCACGATCGCGATCCGCTCGGCCGCGATTTCGAGGGCCGCTGCCAGCTGCGTCCGGGTGGTCTCGGCCTGCGCCAGCGCCAGCGGACTCCCGCGCGTTCCGATGCGAATCTCGGTGGATTGCAAGGCGTGGGTTCCAGATGTTAGGGGCAGACGGCGCTGCCAGTCTATTGGCCGCGCGGAACCGTGCAAAGCAGGGCCGCCAGTGAGCGTCAAGTTGCCACCACCGCACGAACGCCGGAAAAGCAGCTTCTTCCCCGGCCCCGGGCGCTTCACGCTCCGCCTCGACGGCGACCGCATCCGCGAGATGCGTGTCGCCGAAATGTGATCCGGATGATCGTCCTCGGCATCGAATCGAGTTGCGACGAGACGGCGGCCGCGGTCGTCGAACGCCGTTCCGACGGCGGCGCCCGTGTTCTCTCTGATATCGTGCTCAGCCAGATCGCCGACCATGCCGCCTACGGCGGTGTCGTGCCGGAGATCGCCGCCCGCTCCCACGTAGAAGCACTCGACGGCATCATCGCCGCCGCCATGCGAGAGGCCGGTATCGGTTTCGGTGATCTCGACGCCGTCGCCGCCACAGCTGGCCCGGGACTGATCGGCGGTGTCCTCATCGGGCTGACCACGGCCAAGGCTATCGCGCTTGCCGCGCGAAAGCCGCTGGTCGCGGTCAACCATCTGGAAGGTCACGCGCTTACCGCGCGTCTCACCGACGGCCTGGCCTTCCCCTATCTGCTGCTGCTCGTTTCCGGCGGCCACACCCAGTTCCTCGCCGTAGAAGGCGTCGGCGAATATAGCCGCATCGGCTCGACCATCGACGACGCGCTCGGCGAAGCCTTCGACAAGGCGGCGAAACTTCTTGGCCTCGGCTATCCCGGTGGCCCGGCGGTGGAAGCCGCGGCGAAGAACGGCAACGGGGAACGCTTCGCCCTGCCGCGTCCGCTTATCGACCGGCCCGGCGCCGATTTCTCGTTCTCCGGCCTCAAGACCGCGCTGCGCCTCGCCGCCGAGGCCATCGCGCCGCTTTCCGAGCAGGATGTCGCCGACCTCTGCGCGTCGTTTCAGGCCGCCGTCACCGATGTGGTCGCCAATCGCGCTGCCCACGCCATCGCTCGCTTCGCGGCAGATCATGATGCGTCCGGCGTGCTGGTCGTTGCCGGCGGCGTCGCCGCCAACGAAGCAATCCGTGCAGCCCTCCGCCATGAAGCAGGGCGGAGCGGCTTCCGCCTTGTTGCTCCACCCGCGCGCCTGTGCGCCGACAACGCCGCCATGATCGCCTGGGCCGGCGCCGAACGGTTGACGCTCGGCCTCACCGATCCACTCACCGTCGCCGCACGACCGCGCTGGCCACTGGACGCTGACACGCCCGCCATGCTGGGCGGCGGCATGAAGGGAGCCAAGGCCTGATGCAGAAGGTCGGCATCATCGGCGGCGGCGCCTGGGGCACGGCACTCGCGGTGGTCGCGGCTCGCGCCGGCCGCTCCGTCACGCTCTACGCGCGCGATCCAGCCGCGGTCGCCGCCATCGCCAGGCGCCACGAAAACGCATCGCGCCTTCCCGGCATCGCGCTCGACCGCAGCATCGTCGCCACCAGTGAAATCGTCGCGGCGACGGCCGCCGACATGGTGCTCCTTGCGGTTCCTGCCCAGACGGTGCGCACCGTCGCCACGCTCATTGCGCCTTTCACGGCGGCCGGAGTTCCGGTCATCGTCTGCGCCAAGGGACTGGAGCGCGGCACCGACAAGCGCCTCACCGAAATCGTCGCCGAGGTAGCGCCGCAGACAATCCCCGCCGTCCTCTCCGGTCCAAGTTTCGCCACCGATGTCGCCCGCGGCTCACCGACGGCCGTCACGATCGCCGCGGCCGACGCCGATCTTGCGCTGGCGCTCTGTCACGCCCTCGGCGGACCGACGTTCCGCCCCTACGCCGAAACCGATGTCATCGGCGTCGAGATCGGCGGCGCCGTCAAGAACGTGCTCGCCATCGCCGCCGGCATCGTCTCGGGCCGTCAACTTGGTGCGAGTTCCCTCGCCGCCCTTGTCGCGCGCGGCTTTGCCGAACTGTGTCGCCTGGCTGAAGCAGTCGGTGCCAGGCCCGAGACCCTGATGGGTCTCTCCGGCCTTGGCGATCTCGTGCTCACCTGCTCCGGCCCGCAGTCGCGGAATTTCGCCTATGGCATGCGCATTGGCGCCGGCCAGCGTGACAGTGCTCATCCTTTGGCAGAAGGCATCGAGACGGCCGCCGTCGCCCGCGATCTCGCCCGCCGCCACGCCATTCTCATGCCGATCGTAGAAGCCGTTGCGGCAATCCTGGAAGGCGCGCTCGGTGTCGACGCCGCTATCGAAAGCCTAATGACCCGCCCGTTCAAGCGCGAGGCCGGCTGATATGGACGCCGCCCGCCGTCGTCCCTAGTCTCAGGCAGGAACGGGGGGAGGAAATGGCGTATTGGTTGTTCAAATCGGAACCGGAGGCTTGGTCCTGGGACCAGCAGATGAAGGCCGGCAAGGCCGGGACTGAATGGACCGGCGTCCGCAATTTCACCGCCCGCAACAACATGCGCGCCATGAAAAAGGGCGACCAGGGCTTCTTCTATCATTCCGGCGACGGCAAGGAGATCGTTGGCCTCGTCACTGTGGTGAAAGAGGCCCATCCCGATTCTGCCGACGCCGAATGGGAGTGCGTCGACATCGCCGCGGTGAAGTCGGTGCCGACGCCGGTGACCCTCACCGCCATCAAGGCGGACAAGTCATTGGCCGATATGGCGCTTGTTCGACTCTCCCGTCTCTCCGTCCAGCCGATCACCGAAGTCGAATGGAAACGGGTCTGCAAGATGGGCGGACTCTGATGCGGCCGGCTGCCGCAAGGACCGCCAACTCTCCGTAATATTCTGAAACAGGACGCGTGCTAGAAAATTTTCCGCGGCTTGCGGCTCGGCGGGGAAAATCGGTCATGCGTACGCGTATCGCGGTTTTCGCCGCGCTCATTGCCGTGGGCGCGGCAGGTTCGGCGATGGCCGATTGCAGCGACCCCTACGCCATCGGCGTCGAGCGAACTCTGGCTGTTGACACCGCCGGCGGCCTCGCCGTCGGCTCGATGCAGTACAAGGGCAGCCTTGGCCTGGCCGAGAACGAGGTCGTGCTGACTTTCGACGACGGTCCGTTCCCCGGCGCCAGTGAACGGGTGCTGGAGGCGCTCAACGCCGCGTGCACGCAGGCAACCTTTTTCATCGTCGGCCAGATGGCGAAGCATTATCCCGACGTCCTCAAGGGGGAGGATGCCGCCGGCGATACCATCGGCACCCACTCGTGGAGCCATCCGCTCTCATTGAGCTATCTGTCCTACGAGAGCGGCGCCCACCAGATCGACCGCGGCATTGCGGCCGTGACCGACGCTCTCGGCCATCCGCCAGCACCGTTCTTTCGTTTTCCGGGTCTCGGCGACACGCGGGCGCTCTGCGCCAAACTGGCAGCCGCCGACATCGGCGTCTTCAGCGCTGACGTCGTCGGGTCCGACTGGACCGGTATCTCCAGCGATCAGATCCGTCGCAATGTGCTGCGTGGCCTGCGTGAGCACCATGGTGGCATCGTCCTTCTGCATGACATCAAGAAGGCGACCGCGCGCATGCTGCCGCAGCTTCTGCGCGACATGAAGGGAGCCGGCTACCAGATCGTCCACATCGTGCCCGCCCCTGCCGTCGCCGGCGAGGTTGCCGCCGCCGGCTGAGCATTGCCGGGCCTTGCGCCGCCCGGGGCACCGGGCATTATCTTGCCGAAACGGCGGAACGCCGCTTGCCGATCCGTTCGGCGATGGGAGGATGAGCCATGTCGGAGACGAAAGTTTATCCGGTTCCCGAGGAATGGAAGCGGCGTGCGCGCGTCGATGATGCGAAGTACCGCGCCATGTACAAGCGCTCGGTTGACGCGCCTGACGCGTTCTGGGCCGAGCAGGCAAAGCGCATCGACTGGATGAAACCCTTCACGAAGGTGAAGAACACGAGCTTCAGGTCGCCCGTTTCGGTCAAATGGTTCGAGGACGGCGCCCTCAACGTCTCCGCCAACTGTCTCGACCGCCATCTCGCCAAACGCGGCGATCAGGTCGCCCTGCTGTGGGAACCGGACGATCCCACGGCAGAGCCGCGCCGCATCACTTATCGCGAACTCCACCGCGACGTCTGCCGCTTCGCCAACGTCCTGAAGAACCTTGGCGCCCGCAAGGGTGACCGCATCACGATTTATCTGCCGATGATTCCCGAGGCGGCCATTGCCATGCTCGCCTGCGCCCGCATCGGCGCCATCCATTCGGTAGTTTTCGCCGGCTTCTCGCCCGAGTCGCTTTCCGGCCGCATCAACGACTGCGACTCGCGCCTGGTCGTCACCGCCGACGAAGGCCGGCGCGGCGGCAAGACCGTACCGCTGAAGAAGAACGTCGATGAGGCGATCGCCACGGCTTCCGGCGTCGAGCGGGTGCTGGTCGTTCGGCATACGGGCGGTGGCGTTGCGATGAAGGGCGCTCGCGATGTCTGGTGGCACGAAGCCGCCGCGGGCGTCGGCGACGAGTGCCCGTCGGAGGAAATGGGTGCCGAGGATCCACTCTTCATCCTTTACACCTCCGGCTCGACCGGCAAGCCGAAGGGCGTGCTGCACACCACCGGCGGCTATCTCGTCTGGGTATCGCTCACCCACGAACTCGTCTTCGACTACCACGATGGCGACACCTACTGGTGCGCCGCCGACGTCGGCTGGGTGACGGGCCATTCGTACATAGTCTATGGACCGCTCGCCAACGGCGCCACCAGCCTCATGTACGAGGGGGTGCCCAACTGGCCAACGCCGTCGCGCATCTGGGAGATCGTCGATCGCCACAAGGTCAACATCGTCTACACCGCGCCGACGGCCCTGCGCGCGCTGATGGGCGCCGGCGATGCATATGTCACCAGCACGTCGCGGAAATCGCTGCATCTGCTGGGCTCGGTCGGCGAACCGATCAACCCGGAGGCATGGGAGTGGTACCACCGCGTCGTCGGCGAGGGCCGCTGCCCGATCGTCGATACCTGGTGGCAGACCGAGACCGGCGGCATCATGATCACGCCGCTGCCCGGCGCTACCGCCCTGAAACCTGGCTCGGCGACGCGCCCGTTCTTCGGCGTCAAGCCCGAGCTGGTCGACGCCGAAGGCAAGCGCATTGAAGGCGCCGGCTCCGGCAACCTCATCATCACCGATTCCTGGCCCGGTCAGATGCGCACCATCTACGGCGACCACCAGCGTTTTGAGGAGACCTACTTCAGAACTTATCCGGGAACTTACCTCACCGGTGACGGCTGCCGCCGCGACGAGGATGGCTACTGGTGGATCACTGGTCGCGTCGATGACGTCATCAATGTCTCCGGTCATCGCATGGGCACGGCCGAAGTCGAGTCGGCGCTGGTCGCCCACGCGAAAGTGTCGGAGGCTGCAGTTGTCGGCTATCCGCATGCGCTGAAGGGGCAAGGTATCTACGCTTATGTCACCCTGATGGCCGGCCAGAAGGGCGACGAGACACTGCGCAAGGAACTGGTCCAGTGGGTGCGCAAGGAGATCGGCCCATTCGCTTCGCCCGACCTCATTCAGTTTGCACCGGGACTGCCCAAGACGCGCAGCGGCAAGATCATGCGTCGCATCCTGCGCAGGATCGCCGAGGATGATTTCTCCAATCTCGGGGACATCTCGACGCTTGCCGATCCGGCCGTCGTCGACGATCTCCTCGCCAACCGCTTGAACAAGCAGAAGGACACCTAAGTTCGTCGGCTATTCTTCGGCGGGATTGCTATGCCGCTTGTCGTGCACCAGTCGGCGCGCATGCCGCCATCGTAGGAGCGCGCCAGTCCGGCGGAAATCATCGCCGCCTTGAGATCGACGCCGGCGGCATTGATGACGTCCGCATCGACGCGGCCGCCGTATTTGTCCTGTGCGACGCGCACGAGGCGGATGTCGTCGCCGGCGAGCTTGGTCAGCCGATCCTTGGCCGCTTCCGCCATCGCCCGCTCGGCGGCACAGTCGCTGTGCAACTCCGGCGCATCGATGCCGCGAATGCGCACATGCGAAGTAAGTTCGATGCCGAGCCAGACTTCGGCGCGGACCTCAAGCGTATCGCTGTCAAGCACACGCGTCACGGCCGCCGGGACCGGTCCCGGCACCTCGTCGGCCGCGTGAGCGGGCACCACCCAGGCGACCAGCACCGCAAGTCCAAATCCGGCCGCCCACTGGCGCTTCGTCGTGTCCATCATCATTTCCGAATCGTGCTAGGAATGTGTTCCTAATTATGCACATGACAAAAGTACCCGATTCGGGTAATGCTGCACCGCCTCACGTTGAGGCTGGCGCGCCCGGAGAGCGTTCTGAGTTGGTGGAACTGGTGGCTAAGAAGATTTGGGATTGGGAACAGTCAGATCAGCTAGCTACCGAGCTTGCTGAGCATCTCGTCGAGTTGTTCCTTGGGAAGCCCACCGAGGGCTTGGCCAAAGAAAAATAGGAAAGCCCCACCTAGCACCCAAGCTTGATGGCGGATGTCGTCCAAGTCTGACATCGCGAAAGTCTTTACTTCGGTGGCCGCGCTTCCTGTCTTCTCATAACGAGCGAAGGTGATTGCATCGCCGATCTGGCGATCAATGAGGGCATCGGCAAGTCCGTGGATGCACCAGTGGCGCTTTTGCGATAATTCGCCGATCATGTTGGCAAGCAAATTGCCTTGCGCGATCTGCTCTGGGGTGATTCCGATTGCGGGAAGGCTTTTGCGGAAGAACTTAAGTTGGCGCTTGAGCGAAATTGGGGGATTGGGATCGTGACGTTGACCGTACACATGGAAAAGCCGCAGAACGCATGCGCTGAATGAGCGTTCTGCCATCGACCACGCGATTGCGACTTGGCCAATCGCGTAACAGGCTTCATCGTACCCGACGGGCATTTTGGGCATGTCTAAGCACTCCAAAGACAACCTGGATGAAGCCAAGCTTCTCATGGCACGCCTCGGCCGCATGCCGCCAAAGACGCATGAGGAAATGAAGCTAGGCCGGAAGGCTAAGACGAAAGCGGGCAAGAGTCCCGCAAAGCCAAGTGCAGGTCGCCGTGCTAAATAGGGGTGATGATAGCGGTCATCATCATTTTTGGTCTGTTCGTCTTTACCAATGCTGCTTGCTGGTACGGGCTTGAACCGGGGCCTGCCTTTGCCGCTAGTGCGGTCATTCTTTATTTCGAGCATAAGATCAACGCCCTCGGCGGTAGCTTGGGGATGGCCCTTGGCGTCAAGGTGTTTCAGCCGACGCGCGCCGAGTGTTCTTTGATCTTCTGGGCTTCGCCGTCGAAGTCGCTTTGACGATTCCGGGTGCCTACATCGGATGGCGCCTGCGGTCAGGCTAGTCCGGCGATGGGGCCGCTAAGTTTCCTCAACGGCCCCCAATCTTAATGGTCGGTTTACTGCGCGGGGGCGACTCTAGCGGGCGCTCCTGACAACCGTCCGGCCGGACGACTTCGGAACAACTTCGACTGCTTCAAGAGCAAACGTATCCCGCATTTGTTTCTTGCCGTCGAACCAAACGCACCACACGGACTCGGTGTCCGAGAAAGCAGTCTTGCCGACGTTTTCGATGGTCATGTCGGGACTGCCAGATTTTAGGTGAACTACGTCGCCTGCTTTGAACTGCTCTGCCATTTTCAGTGGTCTCCTAGGGGTGGGAATCATCAACGTGCGGAAAAATCGCATATTTTCGCCTTCCGACCTACAGTCGGTTGCGCGGGCTGTGGATTTGCCCGGAACGCGCGAACGCCTTCAAATTGGCGACCGCGTGCGTCTAAACAGCGGCGGTCCCATCATGCTTGTGGTTGATGTCGGGGCTGATGTAACCGTCGCGTGGCCAGAGCGCGCAGCCATCGCCGAAGCGATGTTCAAGCGGGCTTGCCTGTCTTACTTGCCGCCTTACGCAAGCGGACGAGCGTCATCGCCTTCTGCCTAAGCGTTACGGGCTTCACCAGTCCGCCGATAGGTCAGGCGCTTTCCAGCAATACCTTGCATCGCTTCTTCGGCGCGCTGAGCGTCTGTAAAGCCCAACGCTGAGCGGCGGTTGTGGCGGAACTCGAACTCGCTGAGATAGCGGTGCAGGTGGGCTTCGCTGCAATGCTGGTACACGCCGGTCATGCCGCGCTTGAACACGGAGAACACGTTCTCGACGGTGTTGCTGTGAACAATCGCGTCGGCTTCGTAGCGAACGTATTCCTTCGCTGAGTGGCGAACGGTGCGGTGGTCGGCAAACTCCTTGCCAGTTTCGGTGTAGAGCTTGCTTTCGTCGGTGTGCAGGGCAGAGGCGCGGTCCACGTTGCGCACCAGCACGTCGCGGACTTCGGCAGCGGTGGCGTTCTCGACGTGGAACATGCGGACTTCACCGCCGCGCTCGACAAGCGCCACGACAGGGTTCTTTGACTGCGGGCCTTTGCGCTTGATGTAGGGACGCTTCCCCTTCTCGCGCTGCTTGGATACACGCGGCGTTGATGTGCGGCCGATGTAGGTTTCGTCCGCTTCCACGATCTTGCCTTCGCCACCGATGGGGCCAGCGTTGGTATCCTTCATTGCTTCGCGAATGCGATGGCACATAAACCACGCCGTGCGGTAGGAGCCGAAGCCAAGCATGCGCCAGAGTTGGTGCGCGCTCATCCCCTTCTTGGACGACGAGAGAAGGTGCGTAGCGAGCCACCACTTGCTGAGCGGGATCTTGGAGCGCTCGTAAACGGTGCCGACCGTGACCGTGAACTGGCCCTTGCAGGCGTTGCAATAGTGCAGGCCCGGACGGTGCGACTTCTTCTTGCCCTCGATCTTGGCAATGGTCGCCTGATCGACGTTGCCGCAATGCGGGCAGACCGGGCCATCCGGCCACAGAACCGCTTCAAGCGCTTCGCGGGCTTTGGTTTCGTCAGTGAAAATCGGGTTCTGGAGATTGGCGGTCATGGATGAGACTCGTGTGCTTGCTATTATCGAGGCTGGGTACTTGTCTGAAGTGAACTCCGCGCGCTTTCCGCATCTATTACGAGTCGCGCACGCTCAAGGGCTTCTAGCCGGGCAGCCGCTTTTGTCAAGTGCATAATTAGGAATGTGTTCCTAATTATCGGCTTGACACCACAAGCACAAATGCTAGCTAAGTCATTGACAGGCCGGTGGTATTTTTTAGAGCGTTGACGGTGGCTAGAATTAGGATTTCTGTCTGCGCATGCGTGAGCGCGAGAAATCGAATCCGAGCGACGAGGAACCCGAAGTCACGCCTGAGATGATCGAGGCGGGGGCCGAAATCGTTTCCACATATTCCCCGGAGGAGACGACGGCTCATGCTGTTGCAGATGAAACTTATCGGGCGATGGAAGCGGTGCGACTAAAGAAACCTCGCCGTCCACGTGGTGCGTGATCTGCGTGGCCTCTTTTTGGCTGGCGATGCACGTCCGAGTGCAGCCCAGAGCATGAAGCACGTAATTAAATATCGGTTGCGTGGGTTGTGAGTCAGATTGCGTCCGATCCCAGCGGGAAATTCTGGCAGGGCTTGGTTTGGCGTCTTTAGGGACATACAGGCGTTAGATATTTCTGGCGTCTTGAAGCTGAGAATGTGGATGCTGTGGGCGAATTGGTTCCGGATGTCTTTGATAACGTCTAGTTCACGCAATCCTTTGTCGCCTATTATGGCGAGGCCATAGGCAATTTTGATTTTGGCGGAGAATGAAGATAACGGCGCAATTCCGACGAACATCTCGTTCCGCCGAGTTCGAGTCAACCGCACCATGCGCATTAGAATTTCGCGCTCAAGTGCGCGCTCTAAAAGCGCCCCCAAGAGCAAAACCACGGCTTGGTCCGGTAGCTCAACCAGCGTCCCCAATGTGGTGATAAGCTGTTTGCCTCGAAATGGACGGCGGGAGAGTCCCTTCAATGGGTGAGAAGCCATTGTCAGTCACCTATGGGAAGCAGGAATCAAAGAACCGTCTAGAGGCCGCATTG
>Ga0208849_1002323_pt1 | contig 10626 bp, 9 predicted proteins | sample NGESurdeep072012_10_FD_184470 | JGI IMG/M metagenome (GOLD analysis project Ga0208849, IMG submission 184470) | Arctic peat soil microbial communities from Barrow, Alaska - NGEE Surface sample 53-3 deep-072012 (SPAdes) | ecosystem: Environmental > Terrestrial > Soil > Wetlands > Peat ...
GGTCCGCTGGTGCGAGACCTCGCCTTTCTCGCTCCCCAGTCGGTCATTCGACGCAACCGTACCGCCGTCGCGTCGGCCATCGAGGGCGAGGTCCAAGTCTTCGAGGTGACCGTCGAGGCGCACATCAAGCCGGCGCGGCCCAATCAGCCGTGGCGTATTCGCACCTATGACGGGACGGCTTTCCTCACCCTGGCCTTCTTCAAGGGGTACGGACCGCACCTCGAGCGGCAGCACCCGCTCGGCGCCAGACGGGCCGTGAGCGGGCGGCTGGAACGCTTCGGCGCTGAACTTCAAATCGCCCACCCCGATTACCTGATCGATGCGCGCAAGATCGATGAAATTCCCGCCTTCGAGGCGGTCTATCCGAGCACCGCGGGGCTCCACGCACGCACCGTGAGGCGTCTTGCCCTGGAGGCGCTGGAGCGCGCGCCAACCCTGGACGAATGGCAGGAGCCAGCCTGGCTCGCCCGGCAGGGCTGGAGCGCCTGGCGGGAGGCTCTCACGGCGCTGCACGCGCCAACCTCCGAAGCCGACGTATCCCTGCAGGCGCCGCACCGGCGCCGCCTCGCCTTCGACGAACTGCTCGCCCACCAGTTCGCGCTCGCCTCGCGCAAGCAGGAGAGCCGTGACCACGCGGCGCCCCGCATCGGCGCCAGCGCCGTCGCCGAAGCGGTTGCGCTCGCCCTGCCCTACCGCCTCACGGGCGCCCAGACCCGCTCGCTTGCAGAGGTTCGCGTGGACCTGGCGTCGGGAAGACGCATGATGCGGCTGATCCAGGGCGACGTCGGCGCGGGTAAGACCGTCGTCGCCATGCTGGCAATGGCCGACGTGGCCGCAGCGGGATTGCAGTCGGCCCTGATGGCGCCCACCGAGATCCTTGCGCGCCAACACTTCGAGACCCTGGAGGGGCCCCTGGCTGAACAGGGCGTGCGCGCCATCCTGCTCACCGGGCGCGACAAAGGCGCCCTTCGCGGCCGGAAACTGGCGGACCTCGCGGGCGGCGAGGCGGCTGTGGCCGTCGGCACCCAGGCCCTGTTCCAGGAGGAGGTGGCGTTTCGCAATCTTGCTTTCGCGGTCGTCGATGAGCAGCATCGCTTCGGCGTTTCTGAGCGCGCACGGCTTCAGGCCAAGGGCGAAAGCGTGCACCTGCTCGCCATGTCCGCGACGCCAATCCCGCGCACCCTCGAACTCACCGTCTTTGGCGATCTCGACATTTCACGCCTGGACGAGAAACCGCCCGGCCGCAGACCCGTCGTCACCCGGGCGGCGCCCATGCCGCGCATCGAGGAAGTGCTGGGCCGACTGAAAAGAGCCGTGGCCGGCGGCGCCCAGGCATTCTGGATCTGCCCGCTGATCGCCGAATCCGAAACCGCCGATGTGGCCGCCGCAAAGTCCCGTTTGCTCGCCCTCACGGCTGTGTTCGGCGGCCAAGTGGGTTTGATCCATGGACGGCTGCCGGCGGCCGAAAAGGACGCGGTGATGGCCGATTTTGTCGACGGAAGGCTGCGCATACTGGTCGCCACGACCGTGGTCGAAGTGGGCGTCGACGTGCCGGCCGCATCGATCATGGTCATTGAGCAGGCGGAACGATTTGGGCTCGCTCAACTGCACCAGCTGCGGGGGCGCGTGGGTCGGGGCGCGGCGGCGAGCAGCTGCGTGCTTCTCTATGATCCGCCGTTGTCTGACCTCGCCGGCCGGCGGCTGGACATACTGCGCCGCACCGACGATGGTTTTGCGATCGCCGAACTGGACTTGGATTTGCGTGGCGGAGGCGATCCTCTGGGTCTGCGCCAGAGCGGCTTTCCAGACTATCGGCTGGCCGATCCTGTCGCGCATCGCGACTTGATCGCGGCTGCGGCGGACGACGCCCGGCTGATCCTGGCGCGCGACCCGCTGTTGACCTCGCCTCGCGGCCGGGCCCTACGCGTCTTGCAGGAGCTGTTCGACTGGCGGCCTGGATCGATGATCCGCCAGGCGGGCTAGCGCTCGCCCGCGACGCCAGAGAGTGGCCGAGCTCTCAGCCGGCGGCGAGCCACTGGCGCGCGGCGCGCTGCGCCTCGGCCACATCGGCGGGGTCCATCTCTCCGCTTAGTTCCCGGCGATAGACTTTCGCTTCCATCGACCCGCGCATGGCGGCGAGGTTGAACAGCATATGCGCCGAAACGTAGTCGAGCGGCGCTCCCCCCTGCCCGGTGGAATAGAGCAGGCCGAGCCGAAACAGCTCATCGCCCGAGGACCCCTCGCCGGGCAACGGCAGCCGCGGCTCGGCATCGATCGTCGCTTCTCTAAGCATACCAAACTTCCCCTCTTCACAGCCCCACCGCCGGCCCTCACTTTCGGCGGCGGTGGTTCCACCATGACAGGAAAGTCCATGCAGCCTGAATATATAGTTAAGGTCGCCAATGAGCTACGACAAAGTGGTGAAGCAAGAATTCGCGTTGGTTACTGGATGTAAACTGAGTTCAACAGAGCTTTAACGTCGAGCCCTACCGCGCCCTCTGGCCAAACAGCATTTTTCGCGCCGCTTCGGCCTCGCGCCCGCCCTGTTGCAGCCGCACTCCGCCTGCAACGCTCTTGCCCTGCTCCATGGCGCGCATCACGGCCGGCCGTTGCGCGATGCGCTCATGCCATGCCGCGAGATGCGGAAAGGCCTCGATGTCCAGGGCGTTGCTGGAACGGCCCATGATCCACGGCCAGTTGATCATGTCGGCGATCGTGTAGTCGCCGGCGATATATTCTCGATCCTTGAGACGACCGTTGAGCACCCCGTAGAGTCGATGCACCTCATTGGTGTAGCGCACGGCGCCATAGGCCGATTGCCGCTGGTCGGCGAGGAAGCTGGGGGCATAGTTGCGAAAGTGATTTCTCTGGCCGGCCATGGGGCCAAGATTGCCCATCTGCCAGAACACCCACTCGTCGACCTTGACCCTCGCCCGTTCGTCGGCCGGATAGAAGGCGCCCGTCTTGCGGCCCAGGTACTGCAGGATGGCGCCGGATTCGAAGATCGCGATCGGCGTCCCGCCAGGACCGTCCGGGTCGACGATGGCCGGCATGCGGTTGTTGGGCGATATTTCCAGAAACTCTGGCTCGAACTGCTCTCCGCGGCCGATGTTCACCGGCTTGATTTCATAGGCCAGGCCCATCTCCTCGCAGGCGATGGTGATCTTGTGACCGTTTGGCGTCGGCCAGTAGTAGATCTGGATCGGGTCGCTCATTCTCACTCCCCAGGATCGTTCGGCGCGAGCTTGGCCCGCAGGATCGCGTTGACGGCCGCGGGACTGGCCTTGCCCTTCGTCTCGCGCATGATCTGGCCGACGAACCAGCCGATAGCCTGAGGACGCGTGCGCACGGCCGTCGCCTGGTCGGGGTTGGCCTCGATCAGCCGGTCGATGAGCGCCTCGAGCGAGGCGGGGTCGGACACCTGGACGAGGCCCTCACGCTCGACGATGTCGGCCGGGGCGCCCTCGCCGCTCCACATGCGGTCGAAGACGTCCTTGGCGATCTTCGATGAGATCAAGCCCTCTTCCAGGAGCTTCACCAGCCCGGCGACATCGTCGGCGGTTATCCGACTTTGGGCGATCTCCAGGCCAGCCTTGGCGAGGCGCGCGAGGAGTTCGTTGGTGGTCCAGTTGGCGACGAGCTTGGCGTCACGACCCGCCGCCGCCTTTTCGAAAAAATCAGCCCTGCTCCGCTCGATCGTCAGTACGGCCGCATCGTAGCTGGACAGTCCATACTGGGCGCAAAGCCGGGCCCGCTTGGCGTCCGGCAATTCGGGCAAGGAGGCCTCGATAGCATCTACCCAGGCGGGATCGAGCATGAGGGCGGGCAGGTCGGGATCGGGGAAGTAGCGATAGTCGTCGGCTTCCTCCTTGGAGCGCATGGGCCGGGTTTCGCCCTTGCCGGGGTCGAACAGACGGGTCTCCTGCCTGACCGTCCCGCCCGCCTCGAGAACAGCGATCTGGCGGCGCGCTTCATGAGCGATCGCCTGCTGGATGTAGCGGTAGGAGTTGACGTTCTTGATCTCGCAGCGGATCCCCAGCGGCGCGCCCGGCCGCCGCACCGAAACATTGACGTCCGCGCGCAAGTTGCCCTTCTCCATGTCACCGTCACAGGCGCCGAGGTAGCGCAGGATCGAGCGTACCTTGCGGACATACTGGGCGGCTTCCTCGGCGCTGCGCATATCTGGACGCGAGACAATCTCCATCAGAGCCGTGCCCGCCCGATTGAGATCGACGAGGGTGAAGGCCGGGTCCAGGTCGTGGATAGATTTCCCGGCGTCCTGTTCCAGATGAAGCCGCTCGATCCGCACGGTGAAGGTGGTCCCGTCCTCGCGTTCGACCTCAACGGCCCCCTCGCCGACAATCGGGTCCTTGTACTGGCTGATCTGATAGCCTTGCGGCAGGTCGGGATAGAAATAATTCTTGCGATCGAAGCTGGAGCAGAGGTTGATCTTCGCGCCGAGGCCGAGGCCCGTTCTCACCGCCTGTTCGACGCAGTGACGATTGATCACCGGCAACATGCCCGGCATGGCCGCGTCGACGAGGCTGACCTGCTCGTTCGGCCCCGCGCCGAAACCGACAGCCGCTCCCGAAAACAACTTTGCGTTGGAAGCCACCTGGGCGTGGATTTCCAGGCCCAGGACGATCTCCCAGGCGCCGCTGGCGCCCTCGACCAAATCCGGACGTACGTCGGTCATGGCAGGGTCATACACGTCCGGTGGTGGAGGCGGAACGGCCCCGGCTCCGTTTCCCCACAGGGCGCGCGGCATTATTGCGACTGGACAAGTCGCCGAAATTGACGGCCAACGTCGCCGTCAACGGCTAAGCTGGTATCGACAAGCACCGCTCGCGAGCAAGAGGGACCCTTCATGAGACTGTTTATCGCCGGCTTGGCCGGTCTATCGCTGACCATCGCCGGAGCAACGGCGTGTGCCCAGCCGACAACGCCGCCGCCGCCCACGAGCGGTGCGCCGCAGGTCGCAGCCAGTCCGGGCAAGGCGTCGGTGGAGACCACCACCATCGCAGATCTGCTGGCCAGCCCCAGCGCCAAGGCGGTCCTGCAGAAGGACTACCCCGAGCTTATCGCCTATCCGGGTATTGACCAGATCAGGGGCATGACCCTGCGCGATATCTCGAAGTTCCCGCAGGCGCAGCTCGACGACGCGAGGTTGGCCTCCATCCAGACCGACCTGAACGCCGCTCCATAACCAGACGGCGCGCCGGGACACGCGGCGCTGCAGTCACCACCAGCGCCGCGGCGCGGATGTGAAGGCGGCCGCTTTTTCGATCACGGCGCCAAGGGCGAAAACCGCCGGCTCGTCGAGGGCGCGCCCGATCACCTGAAGCCCCAAGGGCAGGCCGTTCTCGCTGAGGCCGCCCGGCACGCTGATCGCTGGCAATCCCGCCAGGTTGACCGTCACGGTGAAGATGTCGTTGAGATACATCGACACCGGGTCGGCGCTTCGCTCGCCCAGTCCGAAGGCCGCCGACGGCGCCGTGGGGGTGAGCAGGGCATCGACCTTCTCGAAGGCGCGGTCGAAATCGTCGGCGATGCGTCGGCGCACCTTCAAGGCTTTGAGGTAATAGGCGTCATAGTAGCCGGCCGACAGCACATAGGCGCCGATAAGTATCCGGCGCTTGACTTCGTCCCCGAAGCCTTCGGCTCGCGTCAACTCATAGACATCCTCCAGTGTAGGGCCCTCGACGCGCAGGCCGTAACGCATGCCGTCGTAGCGAGCGAGGTTCGACGACGCTTCCGCCGGCGCGATGATATAGTAGGCCGGCAGGGCGTACCGCGTGTGGGGCAGACTCACGTCAACGATTTCGCATCCGGCGTCCTTCAGCCAATCGACCCCACGCGACCACAGGGCTTCTATTTCGGCGGCCATGCCATCGACCCGATATTCTTTGGGCACTCCGATGCGCAGACCTTTGACCGAAGCCCCAACAGACGCCGCGAAATTCGGCCGCTCCACGGGAAGACTCGTGGAATCTTTGGGATCGTGGCCGCTCATCGATGTGAGGAGGATGGCGGCGTCCTCCACCGTCCTGGTCAGCGGGCCGGCCTGGTCGAGGGAGGAAGCGAAGGCCACGACGCCCCAGCGCGAACAGCGGCCATAGGTCGGTTTGAAGCCCACGGCGCCGGTGAAGGCGGCCGGCTGGCGAATGGAGCCTCCGGTATCGGTCGCCGTGGCGCCCAGGACCAGGCGAGCGGCGACGGCCGCGGCCGAGCCCCCCGACGAACCTCCCGGCGTAAGCGCCTGATTGGAATTTTGCGAGCGCCACGGATTGACCACTGGACCAAACGCGCTGGTTTCGTTGGACGAACCCATGGCGAACTCGTCCATGTTGAGCTTTCCCAACATCACCGCGCCATCGCGCCATAGATTGGCGGTAACCGTGGACTCATAGGTCGGCGTGAACTCTCCCAGGATCCGCGAGCCGGCCGTCGAACGGACCCCTCGCGTGCAGAAGAGATCCTTGATGCCCAGGGGTGCGCCCTCGAGGGGCCCGGCTTCGCCGCGGGCTATGCGCTCATCGCTCGCCTGGGCCATGGCCATGGCTCTTTCCGGCGTTTCGAGGACGAAGGCGTTGAGCGCGCGCGCCTGCTCCATGGCGGCGAGGTGGGCCGTTGTTACCTCAGACGATGAGAAGCGGCGCGCTTTCAGCCCACTCAGCGCCTCGGCCAGAGTGAGAGCCGTCAGATCGCTCATTCGACGACCTTGGGCACGACAAAGAAGCCGGCGCGGACGCTCGGCGCGTTGGCGAGGATGGCCTCGGCGTCACCCCCCTCGGTGACGACATCTTCGCGCATGGGCATGGCCAACGGGACCGCGGACGTCATCGGCGCGACGCCTTCGGTGTCCACCTGAGCCAATTGTTCAATCCACTGCAGGATGCCGGAAAGCTCCCGGGCCACCGGCTCGAGGCGGTCTTCCGCCACCCGGATGCGGGCGAGCTTGGCGACCTTGCGGACGATCGCGATGTCGATGGCCATCGAGGCTCCTGGCGATTGGGAGGCACCGGTTACGCGCCCCCTCCCCGGTTTGACAAGCCTGACCGGTCGGGGGAAAGCCGGGCTATGGCCGTCGTCGACCTAGCCGACCTGCCGGCCGCCGTGCCAACCGACGCTCCCTTCGCAGGCCTTGACCTTGGCGAGAAGACCATCGGCGCGGCGGTTTCGGACACTTCAAGAACGATCGCATCGCCGTTGGCCCTCATCCGCCGGCGCCGGTTCACGCTGGATGCCGAGGCCCTGTTCACAATGATCGATGGTCGCGGCGCGGCAGGCATCGTCATCGGGCTGCCGGTCAACATGGACGGCTCCGAAGGTCCCCGTTGCCAGTCCGTACGCGCCTTCGCCCGCAATTTGCTGCGCTTGCGCGAGATGCCCATCGCCTTCTGGGACGAGCGATTGTCGAGCGCCGCCGTGAACCGCGTGCTCATCGACCAGGGTGATGTCAGCCGCGCGCGGCGCGCCCGATTGGTCGACAAGCTGGCCGCCGCCTGGATCCTTCAAGGCGCCCTCGATCGCCTGGCGGGCGTTTGATCCCCGATCTCCGTTCCGAAGTCGGTCTGGTCGGCCTGCCCTTGGCCGCGGTGAAGTTCCGGCCTAGAACGCCCCTTTAATGACCGCGAACGCCCCTGGCGCCGATGATGTCCACAACCGGACATTCCCCTTTCCGCGCCGCCATTTCCTCTCGGTAACCGATCTGGACCCCATCCAGGTTGGCGAACTTCTCGACCTTGCCGACGGCTTCGTCGCCCTCAATCGCCAGACGACAAAGAAGGCCGATTTGCTCAAGGGTCGGACCCTGATCAATCTGTTCTTCGAGGCCTCGACGCGCACCCAAAGTTCGTTCGAGCTCGCCGGCAAACGCCTGGGCGCCGACGTGATCAACATGAGCCCGCGGGCTTCGTCCATCGTCAAGGGCGAGACGCTGGTCGATACGGCGGTCACGCTCAACGCCATGCGCCCCGACATCCTGGTGATCCGACACGGGGCGTCGGGGGCAGCGTCGCTATTGTCGCAGAAGGTCAGCTGCAGCGTCATCAATGCCGGCGACGGCCAACATGAGCATCCTTCGCAGGCGCTGTTGGACGTCCTTTCCATGCGGCGGGCGTTCGGCCGCGTCGATGGCCTGATCGTGGCCATTTGCGGGGATGTGCTGCACAGCCGGGTCGCCCGATCGAACGTTGCCCTGCTGACCATGCTGGGCGCCAATGTGCGGGTCGTTGGACCGGCCAGCCTGATGCCCCCGGCGGTGGACCGCTGGGGCGTCGAGGCCCACCATGACATGAAGAGCGGCATCGCCGGCGCGGACGTGGTGATGATGCTCCGCCTGCAGCTCGAGCGCATGCAGGGTGCATTCGTGCCCTCGACCCGGGAGTATTTCCGCCTTTGGGGTCTGGACCGCGAGAAGCTGGCGCGGGCGGCGAAGGGTGTTCGCGTGATGCATCCAGGCCCTATGAACCGCGGCGTCGAGATCGATTCGGATGTCGCAGACGACCCTCAGGTCAGCCTCGTGCAGGATCAGGTGGAGATGGGCGTCGCTGTCCGCATGGCGATCCTGGCGTGCCTGGCGGCGAGGCTGGACAATCAACCATGAGCGCCCAGCCCATCGCCTTCGTGAACGCCCGACTGGTCGATCCGCAATCCGACTACGATGGACCCGGCGGTCTTCTGACTGCGCACGGCAAGATCGCGCAGATGTTCCGCGGCGCCATCGATTCGGCGGCCGGCGATGGTCGGACCATCGACTGCAAAGGCGCCCTGCTCTGTCCCGGGCTGATCGATCTGCGAGTCAAGACCGGGGAGCCCGGCGCCGAGCCCAAGGAAACCCTGAAGTCGGCGGCCCGCGCCGCCGCCTCCGGAGGCGTCACGTCCATCGTCGTCCAGCCTGATACCGACCCGGTAATCGACGACCCGGCGGTGGTCGACTTCATTCTGCGTCGCGCGCGGGACATCGAACTGGTCCACGTCTATCCGGCTGGGGCAATGACCAAGGGCCTCAACGGCGAGGCGATGGCCGAGATAGGCCTGATGCGCGAGGCCGGGTGCCTCTACGTCACCAATGCCGACCTCCCGATCGCCGATTCACGCCTGATGCGCCGAATTCTCGCCTATGCGCATGGGCTTGGCGTTCTCGTGTGTCACCGGCCGGCCGATACCTGGCTTACGCAGGGCTCCGCCGCGACGGAGAGCGAATTTTCCGGCCGGCTGGGTCTGGCCGCTGAACCGGTGGCGGCCGAGACGATCATGCTCGAGCGCGATATCGCCCTTGTCGATCTCACCGGCGCGCGCTTGCTGGTCGATCAGATCAGCGCAGCGGCGCCGCTGGAAAGCCTGGCGCGCGCCAAAGCGAGGGGTCTGCCCATTCTGGCCACGGCGTCGATAAATCACCTTTCCTTCAACGAACTCGACATCGGCGACTACCGCACCTTCTGCAAACTCACGCCGCCTCTGCGCGGCGAGAGCGATAGGCAGGCGCTGATCGAGGCGCTAGCGTCAGGTCTGGTCGATATCGTTGTCTCCGCCCACGCCCCTGCCCCGGCCGAGGACAAGCGCCTGCCTTACGAGGAGGCCGCGGCCGGCGCGATTGGACTGGAGACGCTGCTCCCCGCACTGCTGACGCTTCACCACGAGGGCCACGTTCCGCTGGCGCGGCTGATCCGAGCGGTGACGCTGGCCCCGGCCGAGGCGGTCGGCCTTGCCGCCGGGCGGCTTTCCGTCGGCTCGCCGGCAGACCTTGTTGTGTGCGACATCGATGCGCCCCGCCAGATCGATGCCGCCAGCCTGATATCCAAGTCAAAGAACTCCGCCTTTGACGGTCGCCGACTGCAGGGCTCGGTTCTTATGACCCTCGTCGACGGGCGGATCGTGCATGAGGCGTAACGGGATGGGGCCGGTCGCGACCGCCCGGACGTCGAGTCGCTCATAGTAGTCTCGCAGGGCTGGAGCCCCCGCCCGCGACGCCCTAAGCTCGACGGATGTTCACCTCGATGTCCCCGACCCTCGCCGCCCTCGCGAGCCTTGCCGGAGGATATCTGCTGGGCTCGATCCCCTTCGGCCTGATCGCCGCGCGTCTGGGCGGGGAAGGCGACATCCGCCAGGTCGGTTCGAAGAGCATCGGAGCCACCAACGTACTGCGAACCGGTCGGCGCGATCTGGCGGCCATCACCCTTCTCGGCGACGCTGGAAAGGGCGCCGCTTCGGTGCTCGTCGCCGGCAGCCTTCTGGGCTCCCACACGGCCGTCCTCGCTGGCGGCGCGGCTTTCGTCGGTCACCTGTTTCCGATCTGGTTGGGATTCCGCGGCGGTAAGGGCGTGGCGACCTTCTTTGGGGTGATGCTGGCCGCGGCCTGGCCCGCTGGCCTCTTGGCGGGCGCGGCCTGGCTCGCCATGGCGACTGCCTGGCGATTCTCGTCGCTGGCCTCCCTTACGGCCGCCGCGCTGGCGCCCTTTCTCATCTTCGCGGTCAGTCCCCATGGCGCAGGCAGTACGGAGCGGATTGGCCTGGCGGCTTTCATGGGCGTGCTGATCTTCGTGCGCCACCATCAGAACATCGCTCGCCTGCTGAGCGGTGACGAGCCGCGCCTTGGCGCGCGAAGCCCGCGCCAAGGACGAT
>Ga0208849_1002324_pt1 | contig 10620 bp, 10 predicted proteins | sample NGESurdeep072012_10_FD_184470 | JGI IMG/M metagenome (GOLD analysis project Ga0208849, IMG submission 184470) | Arctic peat soil microbial communities from Barrow, Alaska - NGEE Surface sample 53-3 deep-072012 (SPAdes) | ecosystem: Environmental > Terrestrial > Soil > Wetlands > Peat ...
AAGGTCGTTCCGAAGAGATTGCCGGATTTGTCCATGACAAGATCGCACTCCGGCTGCATGCCGTCGCCCGCTGTCCCGCCGAACGCCCAGATCGTGGAGTTGACCCACTTTCCTCCCTTTTTGGACAGCGCGTACACGTTTCCGCCGTTATAGGCATCGCCATAGGCAGTCGTGCCGTAGAAGACTCCATCCGGACCGCGGATCGGTCCCGTAAAAGGCGTGGAGCCATTGCTGCCATCGAATGTCAGCAGCGTGGTTTCTTTCCAGGCACCGCCGGAGTTCGTCAGTTTGAAGACCTGTCCGTCGGCCGCTTTTTCGTCGCCCGAACCGGTTCCGTACAGAGAGCCATTATCGAAAGTCAGCGTTCCGAGGGGATAGCCCGTCCCGGGATCCGGAAAACTGTAGAGCACGGTTTCCGTCGCCGCCGCGGCGGGCAGCGCCAACGCCGCCAGAGCCGCGAAACCGATCGCAAACCGACCGATGCGAAGACGCTTCATTTGTTCCCTCGCGAACCAAGAGCACGCCAATCGGGCAATCCTACGCCGTTACCGCATCCGGAGCCAGTGGCTCATGCGCAGGCAAGCGACCCGCTTCGGCAGACCGCGCCTGCTTCACTGTCCGCAGGGTGATCCCCATGGGGTAACCGACTTCAGCAGGTTCGGGTTGTTCAGCCAGTGTTGTCGGAGAAGGCGCCGCGAAAAATCGCGGATGCTACTGCTTTGCCCACCTGGAATTGATCCACGGCGGTAGCGCAAGAGCATTCCGCGCTCTACAATCGGGCGCGCCCAACCGATCGGCTGCCAGTGGGGACGTTCAAAAACGCATTTCTTGCACGCAAGCTCGATCGCGTCGCGGCGGCATATGCGGTAGCGGGATGGCTGCTCGTGCAGGGCGCCTCGATCGTGCTGCCGGCATTCGGCGCACCTGCCTGGGCGCTCAAATTTTTTATCGCGCTGGTCCTGGCCGGATTTCCGATTGCGATCTGGTTGTCGTGGCACGCCGTTCCGCACCCGCATTACCGGCGCAGCACACCTCCAGCTTCCACCTACACAGACATCGCGCTGCTTTCCCTGTTGGGGGCCGTGGTTCTGCTCTCAGTGGCGCAGCTTGTTTTTCAGATCAGACTCGTACCCGTTACGCCTCGATCCTCTCCCGGCGTGGACTCCGCTGCTGCTTTTGGCTCTGGCGCGACAACAGCCGGGCAATCGCCGGCGGCATCCATCGCCGTGCTGCCGTTCATAAACATGAGCGGCGACCCCACCAAGGAATATTTCAGCGACGGAGTTTCCGAGGAGCTTCTCAACGATCTCGCGAATGCGCCAAATTTACGCGTTGCCGCGCGCACTTCGTCATTTGCGTTCAAGGGACGCAACGAGGACATCCGGACGATTGCGCGCGCCCTCAATGTTCACGCCATATTGGAAGGCAGCGTGCGGGAAAGTGGAGAACAAATCCGAATTACGGCGCAACTGATCAGCGCCGCAGACGGCTATCACCTATGGTCAAAAACTTACGACCGTAATCTCGGCAATATCCTTGTAGTTCAGGACGAGATCGCCCGCGAAATAACCACCGCGCTCACACATCGTTTGCTGGGAAGCGGTTCAAACGTAGTTGCCCGCAGGCAGAGCACCATCAATCCGGACGCTTATCGCAAATACCTTGAGGCGCAATGGCTGTCCGCGCGAAAGACCGACGAATCCGACGGCAATGCGATCCGGCTCCTGAGGCAGGTTACGGTCGAGCAGCCCGATTTCGCGCCCGGTTTCGTAGCGCTGGGACGGGTCTATCTCCATTGGGCCGAGCTTCACGAAGAAAGGCCCGATCTTGTCTCTGCCGCCGGTCTGGCGCTGCACCAGGCCTTGAGCCTCGATCCCAACAATCTCGAGGCGCTTTTTTTGCACCTCGTTCTCGCCCTGGTTAATTGGGACTGGCAAGATGCTGCCCAGGATGCCCATCGTCTGCGCTCGATTAACCCTCACAGCGTATTCACGCTGCGCGGTCTTGGTTTCTTCTATGGCGGTCTGGGCTTTCCCGACCGCCAGATTGCGGCGCTCAAGGGAGCCATAGCCCTCGACCCGCTGTCTTTCGTGGACCTGAACAATCTGGCTACATCCCTTAGCTATCGCGGCCAATATCGCGATGCTGCAGCAAACGCAACGGCTGCGCTCGTGCTGCAACCCGGCCGGCCTCTCGCACTTTACACCCTGTGTTGGGCCTATTCCGGAATGAACCGCATCGGCGATGCCAGCGCCGTGTTGCGGCAGCTCTCGGGAGCACAGGAACAGGGCGCGGCCGATGCCTGCTCACTGCGAATTGCTGCCGCAACACGCGACAGGCTTCACCTTCGTTCGCTGGCGGACAAAATTGGCCGCCGATTTCCGGTATTCGTTTTCGACGAAACCGACGTGGCAGAATTCTATGCTGCTGCCGGCGATTTCGATCGCGCGATAGCCTGGTGTGAAAAAGCTTATGCGGCGAAGAATTACGATTTGTTCGCGAGCGAAAGCCTCGCAAATATGCCGGCCGGTTCGGCTGCGGCCGGACGTTGGAGGATGCTGATGCAGCGGCCGGAAGCAAGGAAATGGCAAGCGGTGCATGCCGCTTCCGAAATCCAACCTGCAGGTCCGTAGTTCAAGGGGAAGCCATTTCCGGACCCAGCCACGGGCTGTGCGGCTGGTTGTATTTTTCTTTAAGATATGTTAATAACCCTTTTCCGATTGGCATTCCCATAGCATCAATGGAGTAATCGACTTAATCTGAACGGGGAACATTCGATGTCAGAGACGAGAAGAGGCTTACTCGGCGCCTCGCTGCTTTCGGCCTTTGGGCTAATGTCGGCGTCCTCCGTTGTGAGGGCCGCGGCTGCGACGAGCGATGACCAGGGCGAAACCGGAATACCGATCTATGCGAAAACACTCGCCGGCGGCGCGGTGCTGTTGGTACCGGAATCGGACCACAAAATTCGCGCCTATGATGTCGTTCCAAGGGATGGCGCGCGTCTTCCGGAGCCGCCATTCGATACGAACGAGCTTATCCGAAACTCCAGATTTCGATTGGTCGCCATCGAATCGCGCGTGGTAAGGGTTCGCGGGATGCGGCTGCACATAAGCGGAGGATTTCTCCTAAATTCGCTCGCGTCGCTCGATGTTACACCCATGAAGTGGGGTGAAATCCATCCTCCGCATCGTCATCCTCATAGACCGCATGATTGAGGGCCCGGGGGGCGCCAGCGATCGCGAATTTGTTTTTGTCGTAAAGCTCTCCAAATTTTGCAATTTGCGATGCCGCTACTGTTATGAGCACGCCGAGCTGCACGTTCGCGAGCGAATGGGTCTTGCAACGGTTGAAAAACTGTTCGCCGACATCGACAAATTCGGCGAGTATTTGTCTGCTTTCGGGATCTCGCCGACCTTTTCCTTCGTATGGCATGGCGGCGAGCCGCTTTTGGTTCCTTCGCAGTATTTTCGCGAGGTAACCGCCCTTCAGACGAAGCACATTCGGGATTTCCCGTATAGCAACAGCGTTCAGTCCAACCTGTACGGCAGCAACGCGTCCGCGCTCGCCTATATTATCGCCTCCAACTGGCAATTGGGGATTTCAATCGATTTCGCACCGGGCGTTCGGGAGGGCCGCACACACCGGGATTCGCATCCCACCGTGATCGCGAACGCCGAAGCCCTGCACAAGTCCGGCATGGCGTTCGGCGTGGTATCGACGCTTGGAAAACACAATGCCGGTTCTATCGTGGACGCCTATGACTGGGTGGAGGAATTCGCCCATAGCTGGCGCATACTTCCGCTGTTTGAAGGCGGCCCCGAAACGGCAATCGAGGAACTCCGTCTCCCCGATGACGAAATCGCCGAAATATACTCGGCCATATTCGATCGGCGTTCAAAGGGGCGCAGACACATTCCCATCGATCCCATTGACGGTCTCGCGAGTGCCGCATTGCTGAAAATGGCTGGCGCGCGGGATGAACCGGATTTTCGCCGCGATGTTCTGGACTGCGTTTTTGTCGTCAACGTGAATGGCGACATTTACACCCGTCCCTTTGCCTATGACGCACGTCATTGCATGGGAAACATCAACGTAAACGGGATGTCCGGGTTGATCCGATCGCCGGCCTACCTGGAATGCCAGCGGATTATCCAGCGCGGAAAACAGGAGAACTGCTCAGTGTGCCGGCATCGCGGCTACTGCAATTCGGCTTTGATGCACGAGCACTGGTCGGTAACGCCGAAGGACGGCCGGCGCTTGTGCGTCCATCCCAGGCTGGGGATAGACGCTATAGAAAACGAACTCCGAAATGCGGGGGTCGATCGCTCGACTATAGGGGCCTGGGCCCGCAACTGGCTGGGCGCGGTACCAACGGAACTCGACGTCGCCGCTGCGTGAGGTTTGGCTCGGTTCGATTTAACGGATATCGAGTGGTCGACGATCGCGCTTTTGCTGCTGAACAAGCTGCTCACCGCGGCGGCTGGCGTGCGGCGTGGGCGCGCAGATAGTGGGGATAACGCGCGGTGAACAGGATCGCCACTGCCAGAATCAGCAGGCTCACCGCCACATCGAGCGTGACCGGCAGATGCTTGTCCTTGTTGGCGACGGCTTCGATCAGAGCCATCAGGGCAAATGCAAGTGCCCACGCCGCCGTCACCAGATAATTCGTAAATACAAACCGGGCGGTGTTCCAGAATTCCTTCGGCACCTGTTCGCGGGCGTATTGCAGGGTCAACGGATGACGCAGGACAATCGACAGAATTGCCATCGCAAACAATCCGCCATCGACAACCAGCCGCGCCATCTGGACGGAAATACCCGGCTGGATGAATCCCACATACAGGGAAAACAAACCGAACAGGGCCACGCAGCCCATGTCGAGCATCCGCAACAGACGCGATTGGGCAAAGTCGCGGATGGCAATGGCAAAGGAGGCGGCGAACGCCACCCACAAGGCGAGGTCGACAGAAACATTCGTCAAAAGGGAAAAGGCGATGAACGGCGCGAAGCCCAAAAGGATCGCCACCGGCGCCACCCGCACTGCTTTGCGCGGCGGCGCGATCGCGTTTTTCGGCATGCGGCGCCCGTTCATCCGGTCACGCAGGGCTGTCCGGGAAAAGGCGAACGCGAAGGAAGTAATTTGCCTCGCCCCTTGTGGGAGAGGCAAGCGCAACGCGCCAAGCGTTGCGCGCGGTGAGGGGTTCGCGCGCGCCTGTGGCCGAATTTAATCCGGCCATCCCGCGCAAGAGATGCGCTCAACCCCGGACTGCGATCCGGGGAAAGCGGCAGCGCGTGAAAAAGAGTCATGCGCCCTATCGCGTGCGCGCCCTCATCCGGCCTTCGGCCACCTTCTCCCGCAAGTGGAGAAGGCAGGTAACGATGCCCTTCATGCCGCATTCCTTTTCACTGCGCCGGAGCGGGGGTGGCAGCGGCGGGCGCGGCCGCCGACGGTCCCTTCTTCGTTTGCGCGTAGAGCGTCCACAGATGCGCGGTTTTCTTCGCCGCCTGATTGCCGCCGACCTGGCCGAAGGCCTGGGTCGCTTCGTCGTATTTGCCTTGCGCCGCCAGCGACATTCCCAGGATCAGCGGACCTTCGGCGGGATTTTTCATGCCGCCCTTGCTGACGGCGCGGCGCGCGGCTGCTTCGGCGTCGGCGTAACGGCCATAGCCCCAATAATCCTCCGCAAGCTTGGCGTCCTGTTCGCCGGTTTTTGCCTTGGCGGCGGAGGCGGCGATGGAGGGCAGCTGCCTTTCGTCGGTCGCGGCTTCGTTGCGGGACTTGCGCAGGGTGTCGCCGCCCTTGCCGCCCTGCTGCAGCACGCGCACCGCTTCTTCGGGATAGCCCTGAAGATACGCGGTGTTGCCCAACTGGGTGTAATCGTCGGCGGTCATGGCGCCGGCAAGAAGCTTCAATCGCAATAGATCGAAGAAATACAGATCGTTCATGCCCGGTGTGGACAGCGACACGTCGATGAGCTGGCCAAGGGCCTTCGGATCGCCCGTCGTCTGTACCAGCTGCTCGAGAGTCTGTTCGGCGCCGCCCTGGTTGTTCTGCTTGACCTGGGCGTTCATGACGATCTGCAGCAGAGAGGGATTGGGCTGTTTGCCGGCCGCCTTCGCCAGATCGATTCCCTGCTGAGCATATTGCTGGGCATGGGGAACATCGCCGGATTCGTAATAGGCGATCGCCAGATCCGCCGTGGTCTCGTCATCCATCGCGTTCAGCGCCGCGAGCTGCTGGCCGTAAGCGATTGTCTTCGCGTACTGCTTGGCCTGTCCGCTTAGCACAAACGCGTTGTGCAAAACGCCTTTCTTGTCGGCGTCCGGCATGGCGGGCGAGTCGGCGGCCGCTTCCGCGGCGGTGGTTGCGGCGGCGTAGTCGTTCAACTTGATTTCGATGGCGGCGAAAAACTGATTGATCTCGTAATCGTCGAAAGGTTTTTGCGTCGAAGCCGCCTGGGCTTCCTTCACCTTGGCGAGCGCGCCCTGATTATCGCCGGTTTGCATGAGCTTTTGGGCTTCGGCGAGCGGCTTGGCAACCGCGGAGCTCAGCTTGTCCGCAGCGGCGGCCACTCCGCCTGCAAGAATGGCGGCGCCCATCGCCGTTGTGCAAAGAAGCGAGGCGCCGAATATGGCGCGGACGAAACTGGTCTTCATGGCAATTCCTCACTGGTGGCGAATGGCGGCGTGTTCCCGCATGACTGAAAATGCGGGGACACTCTAATCGGCTCGTCGCTAGTTTCCAATGCGGGCCGCACACAATGTTGCGCCGCAATGCAAAACTGCCTGTGCGGCGCCGGCGGAGTGTCATTGCTGCCGGCTCGCCGACGTGATGATCTACGCGCTGGGGATTCGCGACGAACATGGCACTTCTTTCGTCATTCCGATCCGGGCGCGAAACCAGCTATCCGGAATCGCTTCCGGGGCGCCTGCGCGGCTTTCCGCTGCTGGCGGACCTCGCGGACGCAACGATCCGCCGGCTGCTGGCGGAAGCGAACTGGTTCGGGCTTCCCGGCGGCGTGGTGTTGCCCAGGGACGGCGAGAACGATCATGCGCTGTTTCTTGTCCTGACCGGCTCGCTCGGCGTTTTCGCGCTGGACGAAAAAGGCACGCAACGGCAGGTCGCCCATATCTCCGCCGGCGAAACGGTGGGCGAAATGTCGCTTATTTCCGGCGACGCCCATTCGACCAAAATCGTGGCCCTGCGCGACACCGAACTGTTGCGCATCGGACGCGAAGGCTTCGAGGCGCTGATCGCCCGCCATCCCCGCGTGATGGCGAATCTCATGCGCATCCTCGTGCGGCGGCTCCAGGATACGACGCGGCGCGCGGTGGACGCGACGCAGCCGAAAACCTTCGCCCTGGTGCCGCTGCAGGACGGGCTCCAGGAGGAAGCGATCGCCCTGCGCGTGGCCGCGGCACTGGTGGAAATGGGCTCGAAGGCCGCAGTGGTAGATAGCGGCGCGGCGGAGCAATCCGCGGAATGGTTCAGCGCATTCGAAGCGGCGCACGACGTGGTCTTTTATCGCGGCGACCTGCCGGACAGCGCGTGGACGCATCAGTGCCTGCGGCAGTCCGACCGAATCTTTCTGCTGGCCCGCTCCGACCGGCCGTTACCCCTGCGACCGCTCGATCTGCCCGCCTTCAAGGAACGCGCCGGCGGCCTCCCGCAATTGCTGCTGCTGCATCCCGAAGGCCGCAAAAGCGGATTGCCCGAGCATTTCGCGTTGCGCAGCGGTCTCTTCGAATCGCATCACCATGTGCGCGCCGGCGTTCCCGACGACATTCGCCGATTGGCGCGGTTCATCGCCGGACGGGCCGTGGGCCTCGTGCTCGCTGGCGGCGGCGCGCGCGGTTATGCGCATATCGGCGTCATGAAGGCACTGATGGAGGCCCGCGTTCCGTTCGATCATCTGGGCGGCACTTCCATGGGCGCGATCGTCGCCGCCGGCATCGCCATGGAGTGGACTCTCGACGAACTTTCCGAGCGCATGCGGGCTGCGTTCGTCAATGCGAGGCCCCTCTCCGACTATACCTTGCCGTTCATTGCAATGCTGCGGGGCAAGAAGGTCTCGACCCTTCTGCACGATCACTTTGGCGACGTGCGCATCGAAGAACTGGCGAAGCCGTTCTTCTGCGTTTCGTCGGACCTGACCACGGGCCGCATCCATGTGCATCGCCAGGGCCTGCTGTGGCGAGCGCTGCGCGCCAGCGTCGCGCTGCCGGGAATCCTGCCGCCTGTCACCCATCACGGCCATCTGCTGGTCGATGGCGGGGTGATGAACAATCTTCCTGTCGATGTCATGGCGCAATACGCCCATGGCCCGATCATCGCCTCGGATGTGACGGGAGAGGTCGATCTGCACGTCACGGACGATCGCTACGGCGAACGTTCGATCTGGTGGCTGCTGGCGCAGCGCATGCGCGGCACACCGTCGATCATTTCCATTCTGATGCGCTCGGGAACCGTGGGCTCCGAAGCGCAGCGCCGGCTGGTGCGCGAGCAGGCCGACTATCTGTTCGAGCCGCCGCTCGAGGACATGGGACTGGGGGACTGGAATGCCTTCGATCGCGCGGTCGCCGAAGGCTATGCGCACGCGCTGACGGTGATCGAAGCCCACGGCGTGCCGCTCACCGATGTCTGGGCGGACGGCCCCGCGGTTGCCATTCCGCAATCGACAAGGTGACGAAAACCTCGCGAACAGCCTTGTTTCCAGCTGTTTGTCCCGTCACGCCTCAGCCGCACAGCATTTCCCCATCGAGAGCGGCACCGCCTGGAAGACGCGTGGCAACGCTTCTGTCCGAAGGCTGGAAAAAAGATCCACTCGGGTAACATGGGCCATGGCCGACGCACCTGCGCATTATCCGGACATCGCCGACATATTGGCCCGCAAGGTTGAGGGGCGCCGGCAGCGCGCCTCGCTTACCTTTGCCGAGAAGATCGCCATTCTGGATGCGATGCGGGAAAGACTCGCTCCGATCACGCACGCACGCGAATCGCGCAAGCGTTAATGCTTTAGATTGGCGCTTTGCGAACCGGCAGCAGATCGTCGAAGATGGCGGCGCGCTTTTCCTTTCGCGCGGCAAGCGCTTGGCGCATGTCCGTTTCGGGATTGTACATGCCTGCCTGCCAGGTCGCGATATAATCGAGCCCGTCGGCGATCGAATGATCGCGGGCATAATTGATCATCACCTTCGAGCCGTGCACCGCGAGCGGCGACTTTTCGGCGATCTCCTTCGCGACCGCCATCACATGCTTCATCAGTGTCTTGTGATCGGCGAACACTTCGTTGACGAGCCCGATCTCCTTCGCTTTCCGCGCGGAGAGTCTGCGGCCCGTATAGGCAAGCTCGCGCACCCAGCCCTGCGGCATCAGATGGCAGAGACGAGGAAACGTGCCGACGTCCGCCGTCATGCCGATATTGATTTCCTGCACGACGAAGAACGCATCGGCCGTCGCGTAGCGGCAGTCGCAGGCGCTGGCGAGATCGACCGCGCCGCCGACGCAGCCGCCCTGGATGGCGATCAGCACCGGCATGCGCGCGCGATCGAGGACGGTGAACGTCTGCTGGATGTCAAGCACGGCACGGCGCAGCTGCGCCGCCGCGCGCCCGCGCTCCGGCGGGTTTGCGGGCGCTTCGTCCTGCGCCGCCTTGAACACCGACAGATCCATGCCGGCGGAAAAGTGTTTCCCCGTCGAGGAAATCACGATGACGCGGGCCTTTGCGCCATCATCGATTTCGCGCACGATCTGCGGCAATTCGCGCCAGAACTCCGGCACCATCGTGTTGAGCGCGTTGCCCCGGTTCAGCCGGACATGCGCAATCCCGTCGGCGATGGCGACGTTGAAGCAGCGATAGGCCATGGCGCGTCTTTCCGGTTTTGCGGTGCCTAGTATAACACGTCCGAACGCGAATCGCATTTGGCGGGGTTGAATAGCTGCTGCAGCAGTGACGGTATGAGCCAAGCCTATGGATATCCGCGGGATATCGTGTTAGACAAATGCACCATCGGGGATTTGAAAACATGAAGGCCAAGATCGCGCGTTGGGGCAACAGTCTGGGTGTGCGGATTCCGCGCGAGATCGCGGGCCGCATCGGGCTCGCGGAAGGTGCCAGCGTGGAGATCGAGGCGAAGAACGACAGGATTGTGCTATCGCCGATGCGACCGCGCTACCGGCTGGAGGAGCTGCTTGCCGGAATGACGCCCCGCGCCATGCGGGCGGCCTACAATTGGGGCGCCGATAAGGGTCGCGAGGCGATCGACGAATGAGCTACCGGCCGGAAGCCGGTGATCTTATCTGGACGGATTTCGATCCGCGGGTGGGTCGCGAGCAGAGCGGCCGGCGGCCGGCACTGGTGGTGTCTCCATCCGCGTTCTGGCACGCCAGCGGCTTTTTGATCGTTTGCCCGATCACGTCGAAGATTCGGCCATTCGGCACCAGCGTCGTGCTGCACGCAGATTTGCCGGTAGAGGGAGAGATTCTCGCAAGCCATGTCCGCAGCATCGACACGTCGGCGCGGCCGATTGCTTTCGCGGGCGCAGCCGTGCCCGACGTGGTCCTCGCCGACGTCCGCGCGAAACTGGCGGCGCTGATGGGACTGTAAGGAAAACAAATCC
>Ga0208849_1002325_pt1 | contig 10618 bp, 11 predicted proteins | sample NGESurdeep072012_10_FD_184470 | JGI IMG/M metagenome (GOLD analysis project Ga0208849, IMG submission 184470) | Arctic peat soil microbial communities from Barrow, Alaska - NGEE Surface sample 53-3 deep-072012 (SPAdes) | ecosystem: Environmental > Terrestrial > Soil > Wetlands > Peat ...
ACCGACGAGGTACACCTCGGCGTCGAGTTCGCGAGCGGCCGCCGCGATGGCCTCGAGCACATCCTCGAGCCCCGGCGCATCCGGGCTGACCTCACGGACCGTGGCCGTCATGGGACGGCCGGCAGCCGTAGCCGGGGGCGCCCGCGGAGCAGGACCGCCGCGAGGATCGCGGCGAGCCCGGCGCAGATCGCGGCGCCCAGGAAGACCGCGTGCAGCTCGGTCACGATGGCTGCGGTGACGTCGCGTTCGTACGCGGGGCAGTTGAGCGGCGACTTCGGGCAGAGGACCTGAGGCGGCGGGAACGCCGACGCGGTGGTGTAGAAGACGTGCAGGCTCACGGCGGTGAGGATGGAGATGCCCACGAGCATCCCGATCATGCGCGCGACGACCACCAGTGCAGACGCCAGCCCATGGAGCTGGTCGCGCACCGAGGCGAGCATCGAGGCGTTGACCGGGGCGATGGCGAGACCGAAACCCAGGCCGCACGCGACGAGCACCGGATCGCTCGGGTGCAGCCACCCCGGTCCCAAGGGATCAGCGAGGGTCGTCGCGCTCCAGCGCGTCATCGCCAGGAATGCCGCCGCGGTGATCGCCATACCGACCCCGGCGATGAGCCGGTTGCCGAAGCGCTGCGACAGCCACCCGCCGGCGACCGCGCCCACCGGCACTCCGGCGAGCAGCCGGAGGAGGACGAGAGCCGCTCCAAGCTGCGAACTCGGGTCGACCGTGGCACGAGCAAGGACCGGGATGTCGAGCAGCGCCGCCATCAGCGCCGCTCCCACCGCGAGATTGGTGAGCAGCGCCCCGTAAGCGCCCGGCGACCGGAGCTCCGCGCCCGCGATGAGGGGATGCCGGGCGCGCCGCTCCCGCACCACGAAGCCCGCCGCCGAGACCGCGCCGAGCGGCAACAGCCAGAGCGCGGCCGGAGCGATCGCTCCCGTGGTCGGGTCCTGCGCGGAGAAGCTGATGATCACTGTCGAAAGCGCCAGGGCGAGCAGCACCGCCCCGGGCCAGTCCAGCGCGGCGGCAAGCACCGGGAGGCGCCTGACGGCGACGAGCGCCCGGGTGCCGGGATGTTCCCGCAGTTCCCAGACGATCAGCGCCGCCGCCGACCCGGCGGCGACCAGCGCGATGGGCGTCAGCCAGGTCATCCCGCCGAGCGCGCTGTAGGCCACCCCCGCCGTTTCGCTGTCCCGAAGCGCCCCCGGCGCGACGATCGAGAGGCAGCCGGCCACCAGGGCGACTGCGGCCAGCAGTACGGAGATGCGGTCGAGGCGCGGCCGGCGGATCGGGGCGGCAGCTGCAGCCCCGGCGGTCCGGCCGGCGGCGAACAGTCCGAAGGCAAGCGCGGCGGCGATCGGGAGGTTGAGCCAGAAGATCGCCTGCCAGGAAGCGACCGTCAGGATCAACCCGCCGTAGAGCGGCCCGAGCACGCTGCCCAGTTCCTGAACACCGCCGACGATGCCCAGAGGCAGGCTCCGCCGGTCCGCCGGCCAGAGATCGGCGACTAGTGCCAGGGTCACCGGGACGAGCCCCCCGCCGCCGAGACCCTGGAGCGCCCGGCCGGCGACCACCGAACCCAGGTCGGTCGCTGAGGCGGTCACCAGCGACCCTCCAGCGAACACCCCGAGGCACAGGATCAGGAGCGGCCTGCGTCCGTGGATGTCGGAGAGCCGCCCGAGCAGCGGCATGACCACGATGTAGCCGAGCAGGAACCCGCTGACGATCGGCGTCGCAGCCTGGAGCTGGTCGATCCCGATACCGACGTCGGCCATGATCGCGGGCAGTGCGAGCACGATCACGTACGTGTCCATCGCGGCGACAAGTACCGATGCCGTCGCGACGGCGAGGATCCAGCGCCGGCGCGCGGTCACCCGCTCGCGGGCGGCGGCGTCACTGACACGTTCTCGCCATAGTTGGTAAGAACGAGCGTGTAGGTGGTCTCGATGCTCTGGCTCGTGAACGGGCCCGTGAGCACGACGCGCCTGAGCTGACTCGAGCTTGTGTCGATACCGAAGGTTGCGCCGACACTCTTGGACGCATCCGCACTGGTGAGCAACGCAGCGACCGCGCTGCCCGGCAGCGAGCACTGGATCTCGTGCAGCGACTCGCCGTTGTAGCGATCGTCGCTCTGGACCTGAGGCGACTGGCATTTGAGCAGGAGCGATGAGAGGCCGGTATTGGGGTCGATCAGCGTCGCCGGGTCCGCGAAGCCGTAGTCAGCAGGATTCGCAGCTGTAAACCCGGAGCTGGTCGGCAGCTTCACCGAGAAGGTTCCCCCGACCGAGACGGCCGGCACGCTGAGCGCCAGGCCGAAGATCGAGACCCGGAGCGATCCCGACATGCTGGCGGGTCGCTTCATGTCCCCGCTGCCACCGGTGAGCTGGGCGCCCGATCCGGTCACGTTGACACTGGTGAGCACGAAATGGAACGACGACGTGCTGTCCAGCACCGACTTCGTGGTCTTCAGCAGCGACGTTGCGTCGAGCGACGGCCCACCGCACGCGCTGAGCAGCACCAAGGCTGTCAGGACCGGTGCGAGGCGGCGCAAGCCCGCGATGACGTTCCCTCCGAACGCGATCAGGTATCGCGGGCGAGTATAGGTGTGCCGATACACTGCGACGCGTGAGTGGAGATGCCGCCGCGCTGGCGGAGGTCGATGCGGCGCACTTCTTCGGCGTCGACATCCGGGTGGGAATCGTGCTGCGCTGTGAGCCGTTTCCGGAGGCTCGACGCCCCGCTTATCGCATGGTCATCGACTTCGGTCCCCTTGGCACCAGGCGATCGTCGGGCCGGCTCACCGACCACTACACCCCCGAGCAGCTCACCGGGACCACGGTGGTCGCAGTCGTCAATCTCCCGGCGCGACAGATCGGTCCGGTCCAAAGCGAGGTGCTGGTGCTCGGCGTCTACCAGGAGGGTTCCGATCGCGTTGTCCTTCTGCGTCCGGACCTGCCCTGCGCTCCCGGCGACCGGGTGGGCTGAGATGGCTTGCTCCGTGGTCGCGTGAATCCCGCGACCCTGGCCGGCGAGCCCGGTGCGCGCCGGGTCAGCCCGTTCCTCTTCCTGCTGGTCATCCTCACATTCTTCCTCGCGTTTGCCGGGGTGTCCTGCAACACGACGGCGACCAAGGCGGCGATCAACTCGATCGACGCATCCCAGGGGGTGGGCGCCGCCCAGGCGGCCCAGGTGAGCGCATGCATCAATGCGCTCGACGGGGTCGACATCCTGACGTTCAACGGCTGGCAACTCGCCTTCGGCAAAGACCCGATGATCGGGTCGGTGCCGCCGGCCTGCAACCAGGGCAACGCGGCGGGCACGGACACATCGTCGGCAAACATCGGGCCCCAGCTGCTTGCGGCGCTGGCGATGGTCTGCGTCGGGCTGGGTTTGCTCTTTGCGCTGGCCGGTGTGCTCGGCCTCCTGAGATCAAGGAGCCGGGCATTCGTGACCCTGATCTTCGGAGCCGGGGCGGGCGTGCTCTTGGTCCTCGATCACGCCCATGTTCACGACGTGCTCCTGGCAAAGATCTCGTCGAGCCAGGGCTCGAGCGTTCCCGGGCTCGATCCGGCGTCACTGTTCAACGTCGATCCGGGCCCAGGCCTGCTGGTCGCCCTGGTCATCCTCGGGCTGATCGTCCTCTACAACGCCTCGGCGCTCGTCCTCGGCGATGGCCCGGCCGCCACGTCGGCGCTCGTCCTCGGCGATGGCCCGGCCGCCACCTCGACGCCCATCCTCAGCGATGACCCGGCCGCCACCTCGATGCCCATCCTCAGCGATGACCCGGCCAACGCCTCGCCCTCCGAACCGCCGGAACCACCCCCGGACTCGGCGCCACTGCCCCCCTGACGCTCAGCTCAGCTCAAGTAGGACCGCCGCCGAGAAACGGGATTCCGTAGGACTCGGGCTCGGAGCCGACGGAAGTCGACCACACCTCGGCGATGGCATCAGCGCTCCATCCGCCGTCCCGGAACGCCACCGAGATCTCCTTCGGGTGTGCCCAGAGCGACAGCTTGTCGCCTCCGAGGCCGATGCACTGGCCGGTGACCCCGGCCGCCGCATCGGAGCTCAGGAAGACGAGCAACGGCGCCACGTCGTCGGCGGTGCCCATGCCCATCTGCTTGCGCACCGTCGCCGGGAGCGGCTCGCCCTTCTCCGCGGCCTCGACGAGCGGCGCCATGCCCGGAATCGTCGAGATCATCCTGGTGATCGCATTGGGGACGATCGCATTCACCGTGATGCTGTGCTTGGCGCACTCCATCGCCCAGGTGCGAGCGAAGGCGGCGATCCCGGCCTTCGCAGCCGCGTAATTCGTCTGCCCGAAGTTGCCGCGCTGCCCGGCGATCGAGGAGACCACCACGATCCGTCCGCCCGACCCCTGTTCGCGCATCCGGCGTACGGCCGCCCGGGCACACGTGAACGTGCCGCGGAGATGAGTCGCGATCACGGCGTCGAAGTCCTCGTCGCTCATGTTCCAGAGGACGCGATCCCGAAGGATGCCGGCGTTGGTGCACATGATGTCGAGGTGCCCGAACGCCTTGACGGCGCCGGCGACGAGCTGGTCGGCGGCGTCGGCGGATCCGACGGCGCAGACCTCGGCGACGACACGGCCGCCGGCAGCCGCGATCTCGTCCGCCGTGGCCTCGGCGACGTCGCCGTCGACGTCGTTGACGACGACCGCGCACCCTGCCTGGGCGAGCGCGACGGCGTACGCGCGGCCGATGCCGCGGCCGCTTCCGGTGACGACGGCGACCTTTCCTTCGAGATTCATGGCGCCGACTCTAGTGATCTTGCGCGAGGCTTCGCTCGGCGAAGTCGATTTCCACGTGCTCGCCCCGCGGCTGGTAGCCGGCCTGCTGGTAGATCGCGTTCGAGACAGGGTTGGCCGCATCTGTGAAGAGCATGGCGTGGTCGATGTCCGGCCGCCGAATCGCCTGGGCGGTCACCTCGTAGGTCAGCCGCCGCCCGTACCCGTGGTTGCGATGCTCGGGCGGCGTGTACACGGGGCCGATGCGAACGACTCCTGCGGCGTCCCGATATCCGACCATGCAGACCACCTCATCCTCGACGACCCAGACGTCGACGTGATTGCTCTGAACCATGTGGCCGGCGATCGCGAGCGCATTGGCCGGCGCGGGGTGGTCGATCTCGGCACTGAAGCGCTCGAGCCAGGCGGCGAGCATGGTCACCTCCTCAGCGCGCGCGTGGCGGCGAGCACCAAGCGGCACCGGCACCTCGACGAGTGAGACGAGTTCATTCAACAGGATCAGCCGGTCGTGAGCGATGGCGTCGCCCGTGGCGGACGTCCATGCTGCGGCGACGACGCGCGCCGAGTCAGCCGGACCGTTGACGCCGCCCAGGCGGGCCCCGTGCTCGGTCGAACGCTTGATGACGTCGATGACAAGGTCGCCCGCCGCCTCCGGCGGGAGCGATGACACGAGCAGGTGATATGGCGGGGTCCAGCTGGCAGCGCCGACGACGGCGTCCGAGTCCGCGACCCACCAGAAGCTCGGGGCCACGGGGTAGGTCTGGGGCGCCGAGCGCACCAGGTCGATGATGGTCAGCAGCACGTTGCGCGCGCAGGGATCAGCCTTGAGAAAGGCCTCCACCGCGGCCGCATAGTCCTCGACGTCGCCGGTGCTGTGCACGCGCATGACCGGCGATTGTGCAGGTATCAGAACGCCAGACGTCCGCCGGTTGCGACCTGCGCCACGACGTAGGCAACCCAGGGGACGATCGCCAGCATCAGCAACGCGCCGCGGGCGCGGCCGTTCCAGAGCAGCGTGAGCAGGAATGCGGCCGTCAGCACGGTGAGCGTTGCGCTGATCAGCCCCGCAGCCCCTGGGTGCCAGGTCGTGAAGACGACCCCGATCGAAGCCAGGACGCACGACTGAAAGGTTGCCGACCCCGCGACGTTGCCGAAGGCGAGCATGTCGTCGTTGGTGCGCACCCAGAGCACGCTGTTGAGCGTCTCGGGAAGCTCGGTTGCCACCGGGACGATCACCAGGGCGAGCACCAGCGCCGGGACCTGCAGCGCCGACGCCGTCTGGTCGAGCGCTGTGACAAAGAGCTGCGAACCGACGATGAGCAACGCGACAGCAATGGCGAGCTGCAGCGCCACCAGCATCGGGTGCGGCTTGTCCGGGCGCCAGCGCACGATGTGCAACGGCTCGGGACTCTCGCCCGCAGCCGCACTGCCGCGCAGCGTGGCGACGACGTACACCGCGTACGCGAGCAGCAACAGCGCGCCGACAGCGATGCGCGCGCCACCCGGCAGCACGCTCGAGACCACCGCGACCGTGAATGCTCCGAGGAAGACACCGAGGTCACGCCGCGCCTGCCGCCGGTCGATCACCAGCTTTCGCGCTCCGCCACGCAGCACTACCGCGACGCCGGTCGCGCCGGCCCCAAGGGTGAGGAGCAGGAATGGCGAACCCAGCACCGCACCGGTCGCGACCGAGTCTGCGGCCGGCGAGTGAGTCGCGAGCGCGACGATGGGGACGACGGTTTCCGGCAACGACGTGCCCAGTGCGGCGAGCAGGCTGCCGGTTGCACCGGTGCCGAGATTGAGCAGGTAACCCGCCCACTCGATCGCGTTGGTGAACAGCTCCGACGCGACGACCACGAGAATCAGGCTCGCGACGAAGAGCAGCGCGGTGATCATCGGCGTCGCAGCAATCGGTCAACCGGTGTGTGCAACCACGCGGTCGCGAAGCCGAGCACGTGGCGGATCGTCACCGGTTGCACGCGGTGCACGGCGGCTTCACCGCCGGCAACGTCGACAGCGTCGCGCACCCGGTCCCGTATCCACGGAAACGCCGTGCGAGGCAAAGCGTCGGGGGCGGCCATCCGGAGCGCCCAGGCTTCGAGGCTGCGCCGCGGGGCACCGCCGATGACCTGGCCGAGGAAGAGGACGTCGCCGGCGGAGCGCAGTCCCCGCCATGAGTACACACCGACGATGCCGGCGATGCGCACCTGGTAGCCGGTCTCTTCCTCGGTCTCCCGCGTCGCCGTGACCGCGGGATCCTCACCGGGCTCGCAGTGACCGCCGGGAAGCTCCCACCCAGGAGGCCAGGGTCGAAACTGGAGGAGCACGCGCCCGCGCTCCACGATCGCAACCTGGGCGCCTTCGACGGTCCATTCGACGCCGTCGATGGTCACGACGCTCATGACAGGACGCTCATGACACGACGCTCATGACAGGACGCACAAGACACGACGCTCATGACAGAAGGTGGAACAGGTTCGGCAGACCGATGAAGATCGGATCCACGCCGGGCACGATCAGGTGGTCGAAGGTGAGCGTGGCCGTGCCGACGGTCATGGCCGCAACCAGATCGACGCGGCCGTGGGTCAACGGCGGTGGCAGCAGGGCGGCCAGTGCCGCGAGTGCGTAGAGCACGTAGCGGTAGTGCTCCACGTAGAGGAAGACGCGCGGCGCCGCACTGAACAGGAGACTGCGGATGACCGCGTAACCGTCCAGCCCGGGGATCGGGAGTGCGTTGAAGACGAAGAGCGCGATGTTCACGAGAAATCCCTGCAGCAGCACGCCGAGGATCACGCCCTGCACGGTGAATTGCGCGAGCGTGTCGAACCCGCTTACGTCGAGCCCGGAACCGAGCAGTTCCGCGCGCAACGCCCCGGCGAAGATCGCGGCCACCACCAGGTGCGCGAGCGGCCCGGCGGCCGCCACCGCCGCGCGCTGCCTGCCCTCGCGGAGGTGCAGTGGATCGAGCGGCACGGGACGTCCCCAGCCGACTCCCGCGACCAGGAGCGCAAAGCAGCCGAGCGGATCCAGATTGCGACGCGGATCGAGGGTCATGCGGCCGTCGCGGCGCGGCGTCGGGTCGCCGCAGCGCAACGCAATGGCAGCGTGGCTGAGCTCGTGGATCAGCGATCCGAACACGAAACCTGGCAGCGTGTAGAGGACGATCGCCAGGTAGGTACCGGGGCTTGTCACCCGGCGCCGGCTACTCGAGCTCGACCCGCGACGGCCGCCGCGAGCGCTCTGTTCCGCTTCGTGAGCGTCTCCGCCCGCCGGACGGTGACTCGGTGGATGGCGCGGGGTGCGACGTGTGGTGCTCGATCATCGCCGCCACTGCGAGCAGCAGTTCGCGCTGGGCGATGAGCAGGTGGCGCTGCGCCTCGGGAGGGACGATGTCGCTGAACGAGGTCCCGAGAATCTTCGAAGCCTCCTCGACGAGGCGTGAGGGGCAGACGCGACACGCTTCGGTCACGGCTTGCGATCCGAGAATGTGACCACCAGCATGCCCTCGTCGAGTCGCCCCTTGCTCACGCGCTTGCCGTTGAGCACCCGGGGCAGCGAGATCTCGCGTTTGTACGGCCCGACGCTGACGAAGAGCTCGCCCTCGCGGTGCTTGATGTCGACGTCCTCCTTGCCGACGAAGGGAAGGTGGAGCTGGAGCTCGTAGTTGTTGCCGACTTTGCGAATGCGCTGCGGCACCGAGTGATAGAAGATCTGCGACGGGTCGAGGTCGCCGTAGATCGACTCGCCCATCTCGGCAAGCGAGTCGAGGCCGACGATCTCGTGGTCGAACAGCTTGGTCTCGAGCGTCGGGATCGGGGAGAACGCCGTCTCCACCATCAGCGCATATCGCTGCTGAGCCTCGCGCCACGAGTCGAAATAGCGGTCGGTGACCTCGGGTGGCAGGACACGGTTGACCACAACAAGGTCGGTGAGATAGTCGTAGAGGCTCAGGTAGGTGAACGCCCGCTGCGCCTCCTTGACCACCATCTTCTCGAGGTTGAGGACGATCCGGGTGGTGCAGACTTTGGGATCGCCGAGGATCTTCTTCATGCCCTCGAGGTCGAGCAGGAGATCCTTGACGTTGCCGAAGATCTCGTCGCTCGGCAGCGGGATGCTGATGAACGGCTGCATCACTGGACGCGCGACCTTGTTCATCATGCGGTGAATCGGGAAGATGCGATCGAGGTACCACTTGGCGACGTCGGGAAACGCGAGCAGCTGCAGCGTCTCGCCGGTCGGCGCGCAATCGACGATGAGCACGTCGAACTTGCCTTCACGCTTGTGCTTCTTGATCCACATGAGGCTCGCGACCTCTTCCATACCTGGAGGGGACGCCATCTCCTCGGCGACGATGTCGTCGACGCCCTGCGACGCAAACAGCGACGTCAGGTAGATGTGGATACGGTCCCAGTGCTCCTCGAGCTCGTGGAGCGCATTGACCTCCTGCCCCCAAAGATTGGGCGCAAGCTCGGTCGGGTGGTCACCGATCTCCTGATCGATGCTGTCGCCGAGGCTGTGCGCGGCGTCGGTGCTGATGACCAGCGTCTTGTAGCCCAGGCTTGCGCATTTCACGGCGGTTGCCGCCGCAACGGTCGTCTTGCCGACGCCACCTTTGCCTGTGTAGAGGATCACTCGCACGCGCGTGTCTCGATGCTCACGGATTGATGCGCGTCACCACGAACGCCGCGATGAGGATGAGCACGATCATCAGCGCGGCCATGATCGCGACGCGACGGAGGTCGCGAGGCACATAGGGAACGCGATCGAACGGTATCGCCGCCTCCTCGCTGTCGAGCGGCTGGAACATAGCGGCCGCGCTCAACTGGCCGCGGAGCGGCCGCGGCTGGGCGGCGGGGTTGAGCCGCTGGACTCGGCGGCGTGACGAGCTGTCCACGCCAGCAGCGACCTCGTCGTCAGGCGCTTCATCGATTTGGTCCGACTCGACTTCGAGTTCGGTGCCCGGCAGGGGCAGGATGGTGTCGGGAAGCGCTCTGGGGACGGCCGGACGCGGGCTCGACGGCGCTTGTGCGGCTGCGGGGCGCGTGCTCGCGGGCGCCTGCGTCGCCGCCGGACGTGCGGCTGCAGCGGGTGCTGCCGTCGCCGGTGCTCCCGTGGCCGGTGCTCCCGGACGCCGCGTGGCAGCCCGCTGCTTCTGCTTCCGTGTCTTTTTCGCCATGAACTCATCGAAGCGTATCAGGGGCCAAGGGCCCGACCCGACCTCGAAAGGGCCGTGGTGTCGTGCGGAGGTGTGAATCCAGGGCAGGCAGCGGGCCTCCGGATGAGAGGGGCCACGATCGGAGCCATGGCCTGAGCGGTGAGAGAGCCCGGCGCCCGCTGCCCGACGAGCCGGAGATCTAAGGGGTGCAGCCCTACATCTTGTGGCCTGGCCGGAACGCTAGCACATCATGCTGGGGCATTCAAGGAGGGAAAGTGGCCCTCCCGTGCCCGCACGGGCACTCGAGTTGCCGTGCCAGTGGCGTGGCGTCGCCAGCGGGCGTGGCGTCCGCTGCGGGCATCGGGGTCGGTGGGCATGGTTCCGTGCCGTGGATCAGTGCAGCTGTGCTCCGCGAAGCCTCGCGAAAAGCAAGCCACGCGAAAACCAAGCCACACGCGAGCAAACCGCGGGCACCGGACGGCGTGAGGAGATGCCCGCCAGATCCCGGGGCCTCACACCGCCGTGATAGCGGGGGCGCGGGTCCAGGAGCGGTGAGTGGCGGAGGGTGGGATTGCGAGCACGCGTCCGCGCTCGACCTTGGCGAGCTGCCAGCCCCCCACATGGAGCATCCAGTGGTGGCGGTAGCAGAGCAGGATCAGGTTCGGCGACGGTGTCTGCCCGCCATACAGTCCCGG
>Ga0208849_1002326_pt1 | contig 10615 bp, 9 predicted proteins | sample NGESurdeep072012_10_FD_184470 | JGI IMG/M metagenome (GOLD analysis project Ga0208849, IMG submission 184470) | Arctic peat soil microbial communities from Barrow, Alaska - NGEE Surface sample 53-3 deep-072012 (SPAdes) | ecosystem: Environmental > Terrestrial > Soil > Wetlands > Peat ...
GTTCCTGGGTGAGCAGGGCGAAGCTTGACCCCAATGTTGACCGTCCTGACTGGTGGGGGATGAGGTGGGATGACGCGGTCTTGCTCGGGATCGAAGCTTTCGAAGCATCAAGCGGCCTAAATGATGAGATGTGGGCTCTCTTATTCGATGAGGCTGAAATTGCACCACCAATTATCCGGGACTCGATCTTGCATTCGACTCGAGGTTTGGACCCCAGGCTCATCATCAAGTGTTCGCTGAGTCCTTGGCTTGATGAGTGGGCAAGCTCGATGTCGATGACGGATGGAACAGTATTCAATGACTTCAACACCATCCAACTTTTCTATGGCAAACGTGAAGCAAGTTACAAGTTCTCCCGAGATTTGATTATCTCGCGCCTGGAGGTTTCAGGACGAGAATATCCATCGGAGAAGTTGGTCGAAGACGCCATTTTTGGCGAATCGAGATTCAGTGCATCGACTGACGAGCGCAGGAGTCGTTCCACTTCCGCCTATGAAACCACTAGCGAGCTCGGGAAAGTGGTAATTGAGTTAGCCGCGATTGATCCGAACTTCAGGAGGTGGTTGGCGAAAGAAGAGATTGATCCAGCCGACCTAGGGAGCGTTTCCGGGGAGAAGCGGGCGCGGACATTGCGAAAGGCCCGAAACATAATGATCGCTCGTTTGGAGTTTCGACGTGATTCCGGACAACTGCGAAGCCGCAAGACGATTGCCATGTACACCGGTGGAGCCACAATGCTTGACATTTGTGAGGGGAATCCTCGACTACTCCTCGGGCTCCTCCTCCCGTTGCTCGAGTATTTCGATGGCGCGCATCCCATACCCGAATCCATTCAAGCGGACGCTCTAGGTCAGATTGCTGATGACTTTTACGCACTCATTGATGCGATCCCATTCAAACCGCTGGATTCGGTCCCTCGGGAACTTCGAGGCCAGAGGTACAGAAGCCCATATCGACAATTCATTGATCGAGTGGCCGATTATTTTCAGGAGCAGATACTTAGAGGACCCTTTAACCCGCAGCCAGCGTCAACCTTCAAGGTTCCACCGAACGCAAGTACGGAGTTGCAAAAGGTAATCGGGAGGCTTATCAATGCGGGTGCGATTATCGTCATTCCGGAACGAGGGATCAGGGATCTGATAATCGGCGAATTTGACACACAGCGAATGCGGCTCTGCTACTTAATTGCCGCAAAGGAAAAATTACCTCCAAATGTCGATAGGCCGGTTTCGATCCTCACGATTCTGGCCAGGAAATCACGCTCGCTCGATGCCGAAGAGGATCTTCGGTTTTTCGTCGATGACTCGATCGAAGGTGACATCGAGTGACTGATCGCGATGAAGCTTCGAAGCCAACAATTGAGATTAAGGCATTTGAGACGTTGGAGTTGGGCGCTCCAATCGATCTCCTCGTAACGTGTCACGGTTACGAAAGTAGGTCCACCGCGCACTTAGGAATGACAATGGGAGACGTCAATAGACGAATAAGTTTTGGCTTTGACTTTCCTAGCGAAGACGACGAGAGTTTTGGACGCATATCTGTCGCGCGCGACAAGCTGATGGATGCAGGGTTCGAAGTTTATGTGCTTGACGACGAAGGCGTAGAACGTCGACTTAGGAATGAACTAGCCGCACTTCCATCTGATCGAAATGTGAGAGTTGTTGCCGACATCAGCAGCATGAATCGCGGACGGATTGCTTCGATTATCCTGGCTTGCTCCTCTGCTTCGTTTGCTTTGTGCGATCTTGACCTGGTTTACTTTCCTTCGAGTTTTGGATCACACAAACATGATTACGAACCCCTGGAGTCTTTTGGTCCGATCCATAATGACCTGGCTGGTTGGCCCGAGGATCCAGACTTTCCTCTTGCTTTGATCATTGGGCTTGGGACAGAGCCAGGTCGCGCTGATGGCGTCCTTGAGAGTCTTGAGCCGAGCGTTGTGTCCTTGTTTGAGTCTTTTGGGGGAGAGGATGGGTACCCTGAAGAAATCCTTAAGGAAAATCAGCGGGTCATTGGTGTGGTGGGGCGACCCACAAACTATCCACTGCGAGATCCTTTACAGACATACTTGTTGATCTCGGCAGCAGTAGATCGATTATCTGAGCACTCTAGAGTTGTCATTGTTCCGATGGGCCCAAAGATCTTCTGCGCCCTGACGGTCGCTGTTGCACTCACGCACGGTGGTGACATCGGTGTTTGGAAGGCGTCTGCGGGTCGCGGAGTAAACCCGATTGATGTAAAGGAATATGGCCCCCCCGTGATAACTAGGTTGAAGTTCGTCCCAATTATTGGGATGTAGGGGCCGACGCTCACATGTGGCGAACCCGGGACTATTATGTACATGCAAAGTAGTGTTGATCTGTGGATAACTCGTGTTGCGCTGGTCGAAAATTGTGGATAAGTTGATTGCGATTTGCATGGATGAGGGCACCCGGGTCATACTCTTTTAGTTCGAACGGACCTAGTAGCTGAACACCGGAACACGCCGGCTGGCATAGTTGTCCGAAGTAGTGAACCCGGGGTCGTGTCTGGGTTGAAGGAAGTGAGCCTCGGGCCGAGAACGAATTTTATCTCGGGTCTCGGGGCTATTTCCGTTTCTTGTTGACGTATATGCGAGTTCATCACGCACTGCTGTTTGAGTCACTGACTTCTCCAAGTCCCCCAGCCTGAGGATGGCCAGCGCGAAGCGCCAAGCCGCCCGTGCGGGCTGACTGAGTGATCATCAATCCTCGAACCGAATTCCTAAGTATGCCATGGAGGGACCAGTTTGTATTGTGGCCCCGCAATATGGCTTAAGACTTCCCTCAGACTTGCACAATGTTCAATATCGCCAAGGTGCTCGGGCTACAGGTTGAATCCAAAATCTTGGTTGGGCGGCTCCTGGAGGTCGGTGCCGGAAAATACGTATGCAGCCTTCGCTGGAGCAATCTCAACCACAGTGAGCAAGTTGGCCCTCTGCGCGGCACCCAGGACACGACGGTGCTGTGCCTCTTGTTCGTGGTTATCGGTTGCATCGTCAAGGATGGTGTCAGGGCTGTCGATGTCCCATCGATCAAAGTAAGCCGCGCCGATGGCAACTTCCAGCAACCACTGCTCGTAGGGTCCGCTGACCGCAGGTGTGTCGCCGAAGTCCTGGACCCATGTTTCACCGCGTTCAATCGCGATGGTCGCGAGTTCGCGAGCACGCAGCTCAATGGCGTCGGCGCGATCGTTCAGTGCGAGCACGATGTCGGGGTCGGTGACACCGGTCGGCCCGGGAAAGATGCCGGCGACGAATTCGCTCGCCGTTGGGCTCGGGTACCCCACGCCAGTGACGTAGCGATCGATGCGGTGGTGCAAGACGCTCGCGATGTCATCGGCGTCGTCGAACGAACGACCCGCGACCAGCATTGGCAGTTCGAGGTTAATGTCGAAGCCCCGATTTTCCGCGTCCCGTAGTTGCGCGAGAAGGGTCGCGTACGCGGAAGACGCTTTGGCCTGAACCAACTCGGTGGTGCTGAGTCCCGACCGGCTAAGCACCTCGTCCCAGCGGTCACCTTCGGCAAGGGCGACAATGGTGTCGTATTCGGCGACGAGTGCGGCGATGGACTGAGTCTGGGACAGGCGGATCATGTCGGTGGCGGACACGTCGGCTCCCTCGTGACGCAGGACGCTGCCGAGGACTTCCACGGCGCTCGGAATTTCGCTCAACCCTTCGTGACCGGTTGACGGATCAGGGTCGTAGTGCGTGTCCACGTAGAGATGGTTGGACTCTGAACCTCGCGTCAGGGCCACGTACAGTACTTCGCGGGTGGTGGTGGGACTGGCGAACGCGTGCGCGGTGTCAACGGTGCGTCCCTGGGCGCGGTGTGCCGTCGAGGCGTACGCCAGTTCGACGTGCTCGGCGACGTAACTGGTCGGCAAGACTACCGTGCTGCGTCCATTGAGTCGAGTGACGGTTAGAGAACCATCTTCGTGCGTCGCCGAAACGGTCCATACGTCACCGTTCTTGACCCAGCCCGTGTCCGTTGAAAGACGTCGGTTGTTCTCACGCGTCACCACGTGATCATTGACGCCCGCAGTCATGGCACCAGCAACGTTGACCCCTTCCTCGATGACTTCGCCACTGGCGACGCGCTGCGCGCGGGCGCGAGCATTCAGTTCGTTGACGGTCGCGGTGTCGCTGGCCAGCATCAACGAGTGCAGGCCACGGTCGGTGTCGGTCTTCCACGCTGTGTAGAGCGCGTCAAGCATGTCGTCACGAGTTCCGTCGGCGATCCGCCCGTGCGTCGCGTAGGTGGCCAAAGCCGAACTAGAACCGTTGCGGACCCCGAGGCTGGCCTGCTTCTCCCAGTTGGCCCTGAAGCGGCGAACGTCCGCAAGAGTTGGCGCTTCTTCACCCCGGGCACGCACGAGAGTGCGAAACATTCCCCCGGCGTCCACACTGGAGAGTTGCGCCCAGTCACCAACGAGGACGACTTTGGCCCGTGCGTCGAGAGCGGCCGACATCAGTTCATCGAGCGCGAAAGTGGAAGCCAGACTGGCCTCGTCAACCACCACCAGTTGTCCCGAGCGAAGACTCCAGCGAGTAAGTGTTTCCTCGCGTTGGCGAATGCTCGCGGCCAGCGCGGGACTCGGGACTCGCCCTTTGAGTCCGACCAGGTGGACCTTCTCGCGCAACTGCTCGAGTTCGCGAAAGCGCTGGCCGTGCTGGCGGTGTTCGTAGAGCCATTTGGCGAGATTGTCAGTGTCGATACTCATGTCGTCGCCCAGGACTTCAGCGGCCGCCGCCGAAGGCGCGAGGCCGATGACCGAACCGGCACCGTGCTCGAATTCCCAGGCGGCGCGCAGCCCCGCCATTGCCGTTGACTTACCCGTGCCCGCCGGGCCAACCAACACGTCAAGGACCCGGCCCGAGGTCGTGATCTGCTCGACGCAGAGGGCCTGGTCGGTTGAGAGCTTGAAGGTTCTTCCGGGAAGTCGTTGCTCGGTAATGCGCGCCACCGTTGCGCGGCTGACGACTGCCGCGTCGATGCGCTGGCCCGCGTCGAGCAGACGTGCTTCGGCGTCAAGCAGCGTCGTTGAGGTGGAGCCAGTGACTGGTTCCTTGGAACTTAGAGGTGCCATTGCTGCGAAGCAAGAAACGTGGCGTGTGGTGCAGGTTGGGAGTGGCAATGGGTAGCGCCTGGGCGACGGCCAGGTCGGTCGCTCGAGTAGCCGCGAGAATCCGTTCGGCGGGCTCGTTGAAACGAACACCCTGCATCTGGCGAAAGACCTCCGCCTGGACGTTGGCTCGAGAAAACGTCGGACGCTTCGCGCTGACGACGTCGAGGGCGGCGTTCGCAATGTCGAGCAAAATCTCGTCCTCGAACTCTTCGCTAGTGAAAACGCGCACGTCTCTGCCACCCAGTTCGTGCACCCACGCCATGGGTTCGTTATCGAGGTACGGTGCGGCCCGAGTTGTCCACTCTTCGGTGAGGTCGCCGAGGCCCAAGCTCTGCTTAGCCCGTCGGGTAGCGAGGGTGGCCGTCTGGCGGAGTTTGAGAACTTCCACGTCGGTCGGAGGGCGGTGGTGATCATCTTCGAACTGGGCGATGAGGCGATCCTTTGCGCCGACGATGGCGGTCGTGCGCTGCGAGAATTCGTCCATAAGACGCGTTGACACGCCGGCCACTTCCCACTTTGCGACAGAGCTCGAACGGCGAGTGTGGGCCTCCCAGTCCCAGCCGAGTTCGGCGGTCAGTAGGTCCGAAAGTACGCCCTGGTGCATCTCAGAGAGCATCACCGTTGACGCGAACAACTGGCGACTGTCGAGGGTGCGCCACACGCCGTCACTCTGGGCCTGGGCGCGGTTGAGAACGACGACGTGGTCGTGCAGTTGGGGATCGCCGTCTCGAGAATCGAAGTGGGTGAAGCTCGCGACCACGACGCCAACAATGTCCTCTTCGACGCAGCCTTGATTGCCCGTTCGTGTGTGGAAGACCTCATGCTCGGCGTAGGTGAGGACTTCCACAATCGCTGTCTGGTGGCACCGGTAGATCACTTCGCGGGTCTTGCGGTCAGCCAAAGCCCAGGCGGTAGAGACACTCTTGGTGGGGCTGAACGTCAAGTCGAAACCACCTACGGCCTTCGTGCTCGGAACTCTTCCGAGCACTTCGCCGGTGATCGGATCGGCGCAGTCCTGCAGCATCCTCTGGAGGTTTTCCGCCGTTACCGATTGCCCGACGGCAACACCCAGACCGTTGTTGAGACCGACGAGTCCGGCTCCGAAAAATACTCCCGGGGGAGTGCCAGTTTCGCTGTAGTAGCGAACCAGGTTCGACTTGTCGGTGCCTTCGGGACCATCGCCCACGGCGATTGATTTGAGCAGGTACTTGTAACCCGCTCCGATGCTGAGTCGTCGAATCGTCATCATGTCGGAGGCGCCTGCATGCAACGCAACTGTCGCATTAGATGCAATTCGGCATGGTTTTTTCCTCGAGTGCCGGACGTGTGAGACAACAAATAACGTGAGCGCAGAGAGCCGGGAAAGCATGCCGAAGGAGAAGTAGGAGGTAGCAAGGCCGAAAAGGGAGGGTGGGTCGAGCTAGAAAAGCTGGAGGTAATGAGGTAGGAAGTATGAAAGCGGACGGGGGCAGAGGAGTAGGTGAAGGGTGAGGTACGGATAAAGAGCCAACCTATTGTTGCGTCCATGGACGAAAAAACGTGCCGAGGCGCCAGGCCGGACGCCCCAACGGATGCGGGCTCGACACAGCCTCTGCGACCGGCGAAGTCAGATAGCCCTGGCACAGCGAGGGACGAAGCTTTCGACCTTCTTGGCGCCATGATGGTCGCTGCTCGTGCGGCCGGGCTCGTCGCACTCGGTCTGGAGCTGGGCCTGTACCGGGTGATGGCTGGTCGCGGACCACTCACCAGCATCGAGGTCGCCGATAAAGCCGGGCTGCACGAGCGCTGGGTCCGCGAGTGGCTTTACGCGCAGTCCGCCGCCGGTGTCGTCAGCTACGCCGGCGATGCCCGCTTCGAAGTGAGCGATGAGGTGGCGGCGCTGCTGGCTGATGAGTCGAGCATCCTCTATATGGGGGGAAACTTCACCACGCTCCCGAATCAGTTGAGCCTGCTTCCCCGACTGGGCGAAGCGTTTCACACTGGGCGGGGGCTTACCTTTGACGAGCGAGGTCTCGGGTCCGCTGAGGATGGCGAACTCCTGATGGGGAATTGGTATCGTCAGGTCCTTGTCACGACGGCGTTGCCGCAGTTGGACGGGGTGATCGATCGGCTGCGCGAAGGCGCGGTAGTGGCCGACGTGGGCTGCGGCTCGGGCATCGCGATTCTCGAGATGGCGCGGGCCTTCCCGGCTTCTACTTTCCACGGCTATGACGTCTCGGTGCACGCACTTGAGAGGGCTGAGTCGCGACGGGCCGCGTGCGGTGCCAACAACGTAACCTTCCACGACGTCGAATCAGATCCCCTTCCCCGTGAATCAACGTTTGATCTAGTGACGACGTTCGACTGCCTGCACGATATGACGCGGCCCGTTGATACGGTAAGGGCCATCCGCAGCGCGATCGTTGACGATGGCGTCTGGTTCATCGTCGATATCAATTGTGCCCCCACATTCGAGCAGAACCTTCGCCGGCGCCGCTTCGCTACGATGCTGTACTCCACCTCGGTCTATGCGTGCCTGTCGTTGGCTATGTCCGAATCGGGTGGAGCAGGATTGGGAACCTGCGGACTCTCTGAGCCGGTCCTTCGCGAACTTGTGGGAGAGGGCGGTTTCAGCCGGTTTCGCCGTCTGGACATAGAGCACTTGGTCAACGCCTTCTACGAGGTTCGACCGTGACGTGTTTCTTGTCGGACAGTATCTGTTCAGGTGTTACTAACTGCTTGTGGTGGGCTTATCGACCATTCCCTGACAGTGCTGGCATCCATGGGTTCATACATGAACAGTTTGCGCCGGCTGTGATACACAGGAGACGCACCCAGCCCGTTTCCAACAGACGCGAAACCTCGACTTTCAACACAATTGGGACAGAAGTACTGATACCGTCGGTTTTGCGCAAAGGGGTTCAGATGGCCATCTCCGAAATAGTCTGCGTCAACGTAGAGGAAGTTTTTCCTGATCATTTACACATTGTGAACGTCGGCATTAGGGGACCATCGGATTCCGAAATTATTTCCCAAACAGTGTCAAAAATTCGCTTCAACCTTGAAGAAGGAGAGTCATTCTTCGTCATGGGCAACATCAGTCGTCAACACGCAATGGTTGATCTTGGGCAGTGTTCATGTGGATACCTCACGATTAGAAGTTTCCCGAAGGACCGCCGAGACGACGATCTTCAAGACATCCGGCCATGCAACTAAGACATCTGAAAGGCTCCAACATGAGAATCGCACCACGTCTCACCGGAATCACGTTCCTAATCGCTTCCGTTGTCTTATTGGGGAGCGGGACAAGCATTTTGGCAGCCGAGAAGGCCACGTTAAGGTTGATTCCCAACGCCAACATTAGGAACGGTCAAGTCGTGCGGCTCACTGGCAGCGGATTCCCGCCTGCTGTTGAGTTGGAATTTGCAATGTGCGATAGCAGGGTCTCGGGAAAATACGCCTGCATATTAGAAGACTCCATCTTCACCAATAAGAATGGCTCCTTCACGACACGCTTGAAGTTGCTTAGCGGCCTCGGGCCCACTCCAAGTTGCGGCATGACAACTTCGACTCTTAATAGTTGCTACATAGGAGCGACAACCCAAGTCACCGGCGCTGACAGGACAACTGTAATCATCCATTTCGCCCTGAATAAGGTCAACGGAATAGCCAACGCGGCCGCCGGGTAATTGTCTTTCCTGCAGCCATTCACACTCGCTCTGAGGTCCTGTGAAGCATCGCACGAGAATCTAACTATTCGAAAACCGTAGTTAATGCTCATTCCAAAGAGACAGCCGCCAGTCGGATTGTTGACGTCACCGGCCCTCCAACGCGAGAACTCCCGAAATTCGTATGCGTCATTGACGTCAGACCAAGCGTCCGGCAGTCCTAGATTTGGTGAGTGGGAACAGTGTTACTCCTCGTTGGTCCGAAGGCCGTCGGGAAAACTTGGGTCGCCGAAACGCTCAGAGCGGCGCTCGGCATCGCCTACGTTGACGCGGATGTTCTTATCCTCGACCTACTGAGCACAGGTCAACAGCCCGACCCTGACGTCGGATGGCTCATGCAAGTCGAGCGCGCGGTCTGTGACGCACTAACTTCTTCAGGCTCGGTCTCGGTCGAGGCGACCGGGGCCTGGGACAGTGACTACCAACTCGCGCACGACCTCGAGGCGCGTGGTCACCGAGTCATACGAGTTTGGCTGGAAGCTCCTGAAGAAACGACCATTGCCCGATTATTCGCAAGACCTCCAAAGAAAGTGCCCGTCAGCGAGGCAGACGCTCGATCGATTTTTGCGAAGTCCACTTCACGGGCTGCGCTAGAACAGTGGGACCTAGTGGTCGATCTTTCCGGCGAAAAGGACGCTGCGCACATTGCCGACCTCGTAGGGGCGATCATCTGAATAACGATGACTGAAGGTTTTCAGATCGGTCAGACCGCTCGCAAAAGTCTCAATCACTCCACCGCTCCAACCGCCATTAGATTGTGTAGGTCCTCCGACGCGAACCCACACGCTGCAGGGTGACGAATCGAAAATTCCAAGGTTCATGCTGGCCGGACCTGACGCACCGGACGAGATTTCCTACGATCAACCTGGACCTAAATCCCTCGCGAGCCAAGTGGGTTCGACCTCAGGGGGTCACAGTCCATTGGGCAACGTCGAGATACCCGTAACCAAGCGAGAATTGAACCAACTTCGCATTGACACCAGAGGGGAGTTGGAATACGACGCACCCGCTTTCGGTCCCGCCAGGTAAGAGGGTGAATTCACCATAGGAGAAGTTCGTGCATTCGGCAACTGAGTCGAAGTCAGCTGGATACGCCTGATTGTCGGTGCCGATCACGTCAACGTCAACGTTCGCGTCGTCGCTAATCGTTCCGGTGCTCTGATTCGATAAACCCATATCGACGGCCACAAAGCGATAGCCAGCGTTGGGCTGGTTGAACTCATCAGTACCGGTCGCCGGGTCAATGAGTTGGGCAATCGTCACCGCGAGAGTGTTCTTGTTCATATCTTGAACTTGCTGGGTCGCTCCAATCGCATAGACGGGAACTGTCGTCGTGGTCGGTGACGTCTCGCCTGCCTGAGTGACCTTCCAGTGATCGACCGTCGCGGTCTTGCCGCGCACGATCAGAATGACCGCGTACGACTTCGCCGTGGTCGAGGTGTTCGCCGTGAACCTGGCTGATCGAGAGACGGTGCCGGTCTTGCACTTCACGGTCTTTGCGAATCCCGCGATCTCCGGACTCGATGACCAACCACACGTCTTGGCGTTGCGTACCGAGGCAGTGAAACTCACTGAGCCACCGGAGGCGCTCACTGTTCTTGTCGCTGCGCCCGCCTGAGTGACAACGAGGCCACCTAGACAGAATGCAACGCTGGCAACACTGACGACAATCCTTCGCTTCATACGCGTCTCCTAGAACTGTTCACATCTTGGCCCATACGGTAAAAAAATCGAAGGCTACGCGCCCACGTAACACCCAAACC
>Ga0208849_1002327_pt1 | contig 10611 bp, 9 predicted proteins | sample NGESurdeep072012_10_FD_184470 | JGI IMG/M metagenome (GOLD analysis project Ga0208849, IMG submission 184470) | Arctic peat soil microbial communities from Barrow, Alaska - NGEE Surface sample 53-3 deep-072012 (SPAdes) | ecosystem: Environmental > Terrestrial > Soil > Wetlands > Peat ...
GCGCACCATGGATGGATGCGAAACCTCATGTGAACTGTGGCATTCCCACGCCCCCGGACCAGGGCGTGCAAATCCAGCAAACTGGTACAATTCACTGTAGTTTCGCGTGCCACTCAATGCCTCCCCACGTCCTTGCTGGGGCACGCTGCAACCCCGCCGCGCCCGCCGGCAAACGCACACCCCGGAGTCCCACCTGATCGACGAGAGCGCCCCCGCCGACGACCGTGCCGTCGGCAGCGCAGACGCCTCCCCGCGCCAGCACATCCCAACGACGGCAAGAGCGGCCAAAGACTCGTACTCATCGGCGCAACTCACTGCGCTCAAGGGCCTCGAGCCGGTGCGCCTGCGGCCCGGCATGTTCATCGGCTCCACCGACTCGCGCGGTCTCCATCACCTCATTCGTGAGATCGTCGACAACTCCATCGACGAAGCTCTGGCTGGGCAGTGCGACACGATCATCGTGACGCTGCACGACGACGGCTCCGTGTCGGTGATCGACAACGGTCGCGGCATCCCGGTCGACATGCACCCCACGGAGCACAAGCCGGGCTTGGAACTGGTCCTCACCGAGTTGCACGCGGGAGGCAAGTTCGGTGGCGGCGGGTACAAGGTGTCGGGAGGGCTGCACGGCGTCGGCGCATCGGTCGTCAATGCGCTGAGCGTGCGACTCGTCGCCGAGGTGTACAAGGGCGGAAGGATCTACCGGCAGGAGTACACCCGCGGCGTGCCCGACGCACCCATGGCGGTGGTGGGCAGCACCGACCGACACGGCACCACCATCCGCTGGTGGCCGGATCCCACCGTGTTCGACGCCGTCGAGCATAGCTGGGACATCGTCGCCAACCGGCTGCGTGAGGTGGCGTTCCTCACCAAGGCGGTGAACATCACCGTCGTCGACGAGGCGGCCGATCGCCGCTACACGTTCTATTTCGAGGGTGGCATCCAGGCGATGGTCAGCTACCTCAACGCCAACCGCACCGTCGTGAACGTCCGGCCGATGTACGTGGAGCGCGAGATCGATGGCAACCTCATCGAGCTCGCCATCCAGTACCAGAGCAGCGTGTTCAGCGAGCACGTCCTAGCCTTTGCCAACAACATCCACACCGAGGAGGGCGGCTCGCACCTCACCGGTTTCCGCACAGCCCTCACCAGCACCCTGAACAAGTACGCGCGCAAGGCCGCCATCCTGAAGGAGAACGACGCCAACCTCAGCGGTGACGACGTGCGCGACGGCCTGACGGCGGTCATCAGCGTGAAGCTCCAGGAGCCGCAGTTCGAGGGACAGACCAAGACCAAGCTTGGCAACAGTGAGGTTGCCGGCCAGGTGTCAACCGTCCTCAGCGACGCATTGATGCAGTTCCTCGAGGAGAACCCCGCCGATGGACGGCGCATCGTCGATCAGTCCCTGACGGCGGCGCGGGCGCGCCAGGCGGCTGCCAAGGCACGCGACCTCGTGCGCCGCAAGTCATTCCTCGAGGGCTCGGCGCTTCCCGGCAAGCTCACCGACTGCACCGAGAAGGATCCGTCGCAGTGCGAGATCTTCATCGTCGAGGGAGACAGCGCGGGCGGGTCGGCGAAGCAGGGACGTGAGCGCAAGAACCAGGCGATCCTTCCGCTGCGCGGCAAGATCCTCAACGTTGAGAAGGCCCGCGCGGACAAGATCCTCGGCAACGAGCAGATCAAGGACCTGATCACCGCGCTGGGGGTGGGGTTCGGCGAGGACTTCAGCATCGACCGCCTGCGTTACCACCGCATCGTGCTCATGGCCGATGCCGACGTGGATGGGTCGCACATCCGCACCCTGTTGCTCACCTTCTTCTGGCGGCACATGCAGCCGGTCATCCACGGGGGCTTCCTGTACCTGGCCCAGCCACCGCTCTACAAGCTGGAGAAGGGCAGCGGGCGCAACGCGCGGGTGGAGTACGCCTTCAGCGACGAGGAGCGCGACATCAAGGGCAGGGAGATGGGCGGTGGGCGCATCGAGGTGCAGCGCTACAAGGGTCTCGGTGAGATGAACGCCGACGAGCTCTGGGACACCACCATGGACCCGGCGCGACGCATCCTGCTTCGCGTCTCCGTTGACGACGCGGTCAAGGCCGACGACATCTTCGACCGCCTCATGGGCGCGGACGTCGAACCCCGCAAGCGTTTCATCCAGACACACGCCAAGAGCGTGCGCAACCTGGACATCTGATGGCCGCCATCGCCCCCGTTGCTGTTGACGCCATGGGTGGCGACAACGCGCCGGCCGAGATCGTCAGGGGAGCCCTGCGTGCTGCCACCGAGCTTCACATCCCCGTCCTACTCGTCGGCCGTCGCGAGCTTCTCGAGAATGAGCTGGCGCGGATCGAGGGGCCGGAGACCGTCTCCCGGGCTCGCCTCACCATCGTGGACGCCCGCGAGGTCGTCGAGATGGACGAGCACCCGGCCAACGCGGTGCGCAGCAAGCGCGACTCGTCCGTGCTGCGTGCCTGCGCGCTCGTCGCCGATGGGCAGGCGGGGGCAGTTGTGAGCGCAGGCAACAGTGGAGCAGTGCTCGCCGCAGCCCTGTTCACCGTCAAGCGGATCCCCGGCATCGCCCGCCCGGCGATCGGCGCGCTCCTCCCGGGGCGGCCCAGCCGCACCTTCCTCCTCGACGTCGGCGCCAACGCCGACTGCAAACCTGAGTGGCTGGTGCAGTTTGCTGTCATGGGCAGTGTGTACGCGCGCACCATGATGGAGGTGGCGTCACCGCGGGTCGGGCTGCTCAGCAATGGGGAGGAGCCTGGAAAGGGTTCGCAGCTGGTTCGGGAGACGTACCCGCTTCTCGAGGCGGCGCCGGTGCGCTTCACGGGCAATGTTGAGAGCAAGGAGCTGTTCATCGGAGCGTGCGACGTGGCGGTCTGCGACGGTTTCGCCGGCAACGTCGCGCTCAAGGCCGCGGAGGGTGTCGGCGAGTATCTCTTCGCCGCGTTGCGTCAGGAAGCGATGAGCAGCCTCACCGCCAAGATCGGCGGCCAGTTGCTGAAGCCGCGGCTTCGCGCCATCCGCGACCGCGTCGACTACCGACACACCGGCGGGGCGCTGCTTCTCGGCGTGGCCGGCGAGGTGGTCATCGCCCACGGCCGCTCCGACGCGCTGGCGGTCATGAACGCCATCCGCGTCGCCTCGGAGGCCGCCCGCCGCGACGTCAGCGGCAGCATCGCCGGTGCCATCGGCGCCGCGGCCGACAGCAGGGAGGCGGTCGACGTGACCGCAACATCGTCATGAGCATCTTCGAGCCCGGCCAGATCAGGAACATCGACCTCGAGCAGGAGATGCGCTCGTCGTACATGGACTACGCGATGAGCGTGATCATCAGCCGAGCCCTGCCGGACGTCCGCGACGGTCTGAAGCCCGTGCAGCGCCGGATCATGTACGCGATGCTCCAGGAGGGCATCACGGCCGGCGGCCGCACCAAGAAGTCCGCAGCCATCGTCGGCGAGGTGATGAAGAACTATCACCCGCACGGCAACGCCGCCATCTACGACGCCATGGTCCGGCTTGCCCAGGACTGGGTGATGCGCTACCCGCTGGTCACGTCGCAGGGCAACTTCGGGTCTGTCGACGGCGACCCGCCGGCCGCCGAGCGCTACACCGAGGCGAAGATGTCACCCATCGCGATGACGCTTGTCGAGGACATCGACAAGGAAACGGTCGACATGGCCCAGACATACCTGGCCGACCCCGACATCCTCGAGCCCACCGTGCTTCCCGCCCTCGTCCCCAACCTGCTCGTCAACGGCGCCTCGGGCATCGCGGTGGGCATGGCCACCAACATTCCGCCGCACAACCTCGGTGAGGTCTGCGATGGCGTCACCCGCCTCATCGAGGAGCCGGAGACGACCACCGAGGAACTGACCAAGATCATCAAGGGGCCCGATTTCCCAACTGGGGGAATGATCTACGCGCGCGACCTGCCCATCGTGTACGGCACCGGGCACGGCCGCGTCGTGATGCGCGCGCAGGTGGATTTCGAGGAGGCCTCCGACGGCAAGGAGCAGATCATCGTCCGCGAACTGCCCTACCAGGTGAACAAGGCGCGCCTGCTCACCAACATCGCCGAGCTGGTCAAGGACCACAAGCTCGAGGGAATCGACGGCCTCAATGACGAGTCCGACCGCAACGACCAGACACGCATCGTCATCAAGCTGAAGTCGAGCGCGCGACCACACACGGTTCTCAACAACCTCTTCAAGCACACCCAGCTGCAGCTGACATTCGGCGCGATCATGCTGGCGCTCGTCGACGGCCGGCCGCAGGTGCTCGGCCTCAAGGCGATGCTGCAGCACTTCATCGACTTCCGGCGCGTGGTGGTCACCCGGCGCACAACCTTCCTGCTGGGCAAGGCGCGGGAGCGCGCCCACATCCTCGAGGGGCTGATGAAGTGCCTCGAGCACCTCGACGAGGTGATCGCCATCATCCGTGCAGCCCAGGACGAGCGCACCGCCCAGCGCGGCCTCGAGCAGCGCTTCGAGCTCAGCGAAAGGCAGTCGAAGGCGATCGTCGACCTGCGTCTCGGTCGCCTCACCCGCCTCGAGGCCGGCAAGATCCGCGAGGAATACGGCGAGCTGATCAAGGAGATCGCGCACCTCGAGGACGTGCTCGCCAACCCGCGCCTCGTCGACGGCATCATCCGCGAGGAGATCGCCGGCATCCGCAAGAAGTACGCCGACCCGCGGCGCACGGTCATCAACCAGGGCGAGATCGAGCTCAACGAGGAGGACCTGATCCCGCGTGAGCAGGTCTTCGTGACGCTGACCAACCGCGGCTACATCAAGCGCATCCCGCTCGACCAGTACCACGCCCAGCACCGCGGCGGCAAGGGCGTGGTGGGCGCGCGCCGCTCCAACGACGAAGACTACATCGCCCATTCGACGACGGCGAACACGCACACCGACATGCTCTTCTTCACCAACCGCGGCCACGTGTACCGGCTGCGCACCCACGAGATCCCCGACGTCAAGCGCCAGGCCAAGGGGCTGCCGGTGATCAATCTCATCGACCTCGACCAGGGGGAGCGGGTCACCGCGCTGATCGACATGGAGGAGTTCAGCGACTCGCAGTACCTCGTCATGGCGACCAAGCTCGGGCAGATCAAGAAGACGCCCGCGGCCGCTTACTCGGCGGTTCGGCGCAACGGGCTCATCGCCATCAACCTGCAGGGCGAGGACGAACTGAACTGGGTGCGCCGTTCGTCGGGTGGCAATGAGTTGCTCATCGTCACGCGGCGGGGCAAGGGCTCGCGGTTCACCGAGAAAGAGGTCCGCCCCATGGGCCGCGACACCATGGGGGTGGGCGCCATGCGCCTGCGTCCCGGTGACGAGGTGGCGGGCTTCGATATCGTCAACCCCGATGGCCACGTCCTGGTGGTCACGCAGAACGGCTTCGGCAAGCTGACGCCCATGTCCGACTACCCCGTCAAGAGCCGCAACATCCAGGGCGTCTACACCGTCGACCAGACGGCGATCCCCAAGATCGGCGAGATCGTCGGCATGCGCGTCGTCGAGGATCTCTCCGAGGAGCTCATGGTGATCAGCACGTCGGGCCAGGTGATCCGCCTACCGCTTGACCAGGTGCGGGTCTCGGGCCGGCAGACGCGGGGCGTGATCATCATGCGCATGGACGACGGCGACCGGGTCGCCTCCATCGCCGGGGTTGGTCAGGCGGGAACGCTCGACGCCTGACGGTCGCGTACCGGCCTAGAGCTGATGCGCCTCCCGGAAGAGCATCGTCCGGCAGGGGGCGTGGCGGAGGACGTAGGGCGCCGTCCGGCCCATGTGGAACTCGCCGAAACGCATGCGGAACGGCATCCCCACGACCACCAGGTCAGCCTTCCAGTGGGTGATCTCCTCGACGATGGCCGGCCCCGCATCGCGGGCCTGGAGCAGCTCGGTCTCGATCTCGACCTCGATCTCCCTTGCCCTCTTCTCGGCCTCGTCGAGGATGGTCTCGGCGCGGTCCATCTCGAGGTCCTGCACGGTCCCGAGGGCGAGGCTGCGCCGGATCTCGAGCACCGTGATGGCCATCACCTTGGCCTTGGCCCGCCGCGCCAGGCGGCAGCCCAGCCGCACCGCCTCAGCGTCGGTGTGGGCTCCGCTGACCGGGACGATGATGCGCTGAGGAGTGAACCCGACCATGGCCGCAGGATGCTACCCCATGGGCCGCACCATCGAGGCCGAGCCCCGTGCCACGTAGAATGCGGCGGAGGTCAGCAGGATCAGGAGCATGGGGTGTGAAGGTCGTCATCGTCGGCTGTGGGCGCGTGGGCTCGATGCTCGCTCGCGACCTCGATGAGGCCGGCCATGACGTCACCATCGTCGACGAGCGGGTGGGCGCCTTCAGCCGGCTCGGCGAGGGCTTCGGCGGGAACATGGTTGTGGGCACCGGCATCGACGAGTCGGTGCTGCGCCGCGCCGGCATCGAAAAGGCCGACTGCTTCGCCTCCGTCACCAACGGCGACAACCGCAACATCATGGCCGCGCAGGTCGCCAAGGTCGTCTTCAACGTGCCCCGTGTGATCACGAGGATCTACGACCCGATCCGTGAGCAGACCTATCGCGAGTTCGGCCTCGAGACGATCTGCTCGACGAGCATCGTCAACTCCATGGTCAAGGAGTTCTTCACCACCGGTGCCAACCCGGCCCACGATTCCCCGGCCACGGGACCGGCGCGTGTCGAGGCGTGACAGCCAACATCGACGCCACGACGCGTCCCTACGTGGTGATCATCGGTGGTGGCAAGGTGGGCTTCTACCTTGCCCGTCACCTCATCGAGCGCGACTACGAGGTCACCCTCGTCGAGAAGGAGGCGACGCGCGCGGAGTGGATCGAGCACCAGCTCGGCAGTGTCTCGGTCATGGTCGGCGACGGCGATGAGATGGCCGTCCTCGGCACAACCGGCATCGAACGGGCAGGGGTGCTGATCGCGTGCACGGGCGACGACGAGGACAACCTGGTGGCCTGCCAGCTGGCCAAGGGGAAGTTCCATGTTCCGCGAACCATCGCGCGGGTCAACAACCCCGCCAACGTGCATGTCTTCACCGCGCTCGGCATCGACGTGCCGGTCAGCGCCACCGAACTGCTGATGGGCCTGATCGAGGCGGAGATCATCGGGTAGCTCGGGCTCTCTCGGCCGGGGCAGCGGCGGGCCGGGGCCTGGGCAGACGCGGCGAGGCCGCCACCCCCCTGTTCGGGCGATGGCGGCCCCGCGCTCAGACGATGTTCAGGTGGCCTTGCCGATCTTGAAGATCTTGGTGCCGCAGGTCGGACATGTGCCGGTGGTTGCGGGTTTGCCGTTCTTCATGGTGATCGCCTGAGGATCCTTGATTTCTGTAGGCGCCTTGCACTTGAGGCAGTAGCCGGAAACGGCCATTGTGTCCTCTCCTATCCAGGGTCATTGCGAGCACGGTGGGAAGGCCCCGCCGCGCTCAAGTCGCCGCATTCTAGCCGACACCCCGCTGAATTGCAGCCGAACTCAGAGCGGGCGTCTTCTCCAGAGCCCGCGGGGGCGGTTCTCCAGGGACTCGCCGAGGCTCACTGACGGGTGCCTAACTGCGCAGGTGCTCCCGGAAGAATGCCAGCGTTCGGTCCCATGACAGGCGAGCCGCCTCCTCGTTGTAGACCTCAGGACGGTGGTCGTTGAAGAAGGCGTGGTCGGCGTCGTACCAGAACGATTCGACGTGGATGCCGCCCTCGCGCAGACGCATCTCCAGCGCCTCAACGGTGGCATGGTCGTAGGAGTGGTCCTGCTCCCCCCAATGGGCGAGAACTGCGGCCTTCATGCCCGAGACGTCGATGCCCTCACGCGCCGGCCCCACCCCGTAGTACACGACGCAGGCGGCGATCTCGGGCTCGCGGCTGGCGGCGAACAGGGACAGGCCGCCACCCATGCAGAAGCCCACCACCCCGGCGGCGTGCCCGGTGGTGCTGGGGCTGTCGAGCAGGTGTGCCAGTGCTCCGCGCAACTCGCGGCCGGCCGTCTCGATGTCCAGGTTCATCAGCTCCTTCATCGCCTCGTCCGGTTCCGTGGCGATGCGGCCGTGGTACAGGTCGGGCGCGAGGGCCGTGAAGCCGGCGGCCGCAAAGCGGTCGCACACGTCGCTGATGTGCGGGACCAGGCCCCACCACTCCTGGATGACGATCACGCCGGGGCCTCGTCCCGACGGCGGAACCGCCAGGTAGCCGCGATCCACGTGGTCGCCGCCTGGGAACTCGATCATCTCGCCCATGTCAGGCACTCCTGCTGTGTGCGCGCTGGCTCGCTCTCAAAATGGTCAGGCGACGCAGCGCCACCTTGCCGCTGTCTCACACGCCCACAGTGACGTGATGCTTGGAATGCTCGGCGATGATCACCTGGGCGACGTGCGCCGGCACCTCCTCGTAATGGGCTGCGGCCATGGTGTAGCGGCCGCGACCCTGGGTGAGGGCGCGCAGCTCGATCGGGAAGCTATGCATCTCGGCCTGGGGGACGTGCGCGGTGACCTCGGAGCGTCCGTCTCCGAGTGGGTTCATGCCTGCGACGCGGCCGCGTTTGCCGTTGAACAGGCTCATCACGTCGCCCATGAATCGCTCGGGCACGACCACCCGCACGTCCATGATTGGTTCGAGCAACACTGGGCTCGCCTTCTGCATCGCCTCGCGCATGGCCATCGACCCGGCGATCTGGAAGGCTATGTCCTTGCCGTCCACGGCGTGGGTTGAACCGTCCACGAGGCGGACTTTGACGTCGACGATCGGATGGCCGCTGACCGCACCCTGCTCCATGGTCTGGCGCACGCCCTTCTCCACCGAGGGCCGGAACTGATGGGGGATCGAGCCCCCGAAGATCTTGTCCTCCCAGACGAAGCCCTCGCCGCGGGGAAGTGGCTCGATCTCGATCGTGCAGTCGCCGTAGAGGCCAGCGCCGCCGCTCTGCTTCTTGTACTTGTGGGCCACCCGGGCGCTGCCGCTGATGGTCTCCCGGTAGGCGATGCGGGGCGGGGTCAGTACCGCGTCAACCCCGAACTTGCGCTTGATGCGCTCGAGCGCGACGTCGAGGTGGACGTCGCCGAGGCCGTGCACGAGCACCTCTCCCGTCGACGGATCGCGGTCGACGGAGAAGGCCGGGTCCTCCTCGGCGAGGCGCGCCAGCGACGACATGATCTTGTCCTCGTCGCCCTTGCTCCTGGCACTGATCGCCGCCCGGTACGACGGTGCGGGGATGTCGATGGGCGGCAGCGTCAGCACCTGTCCGCGCACGCCGAGCGCGTCGCCGGTGCGGGCGTGGGCGAGCTTGGTGACCACGCCGATATCGCCCGCCCCCACCTCGCTGGTATTGACGAGGCTCTTGCCCATGGGCCTGGCCAGCTGTGCGAAGCGCTCCTCCAGCCCCTGCTGAACGTCGAACGGGTGCGTGTCGGCGCGCATGGTGCCGCGCAGGACCTTGAAGTACGTCACCTTGCCGAAACTGTCCACGGTCGTCTTGAACACGTGCGCCACCAGCGGTCCGTCAGGGTCGCAGGCGATCTCCACGTCCTGGCCACCTGAGTCCTGGCCGCGGTGCACCTGCTCCAGGGGTCCGGGCAGGTAGCGGACGATGGAGTCGAGGACCAGCGCGGCGCCGCGCTGGTCGGCAGCCGCCGAGCAGACGATCGGCACGAGCGTACCGCGAAGGGTTGCGTTGTGGAGAGCTCCGCGCACCTCGTCGTCGGTCAGCTCGGTGCCGCCGAGGTACTTCTCGATGAGCGTGTCGTCGGTCTCAGCCGCGGCGTCGACGAGGGCGCCGTGGGCGCGCTCCACCACCGCACGCATCGGCTCGGGGAGTGCCGTCTCGGGCGCCCGGCCGCCTGTCTCGAAGCGGTGGGCGCTGTCGTTGACGAGGTCGACGTAGCCGGTGAAGTCGCCAGCGCTGCCGATGGGCACTGCGACGGCCACCGGCTTGCGATCGAAGGCATCGCGGAGCGCGTCAACAGTGGCCTCGTAGGCGGCGTTCTCCTTGTCCATCTTGTTGATCACGATGAGCGTGGGCAGGCCACGCGCCGCCACCATCCCCCAGGCCAGCTCAGCGCCCACAGCCACGCTGCCCGTGGCGCTCACGACCAGGACGACGGCGTCGGCAGCGGTCAGGGCGGCGGCCAGCTCGCCGGCGAAGTCCTGGAACCCCGGCACGTCGATGAGGTTGACGCGGTGACCGTCCCAGTCGAGATGGGCGAGCGCGGCGGAGATGCTCATCGAGCGTCGCTGCTCCTCGGGCTCGTGGTCGAGGATGGAGGTTCCCAGGTCAGTGGCGCCCATTCGCGGCGTCGCCCCGGCGACGTGGAGCAGCGCCTCGCAGAGGGTCGTCTTGCCGTCATGGCTGTGGCCCACGACTGCGACCGTCCGGATGCGGTCAGGGGCAGGCGTCGTCATTCACTTGAGCTCCCGTCAGGGTCGCTGAGGCGATGAATGGTAGGCCGCGGCGACCACCGTTGCGGGGCCTGCGCCTGCGCAGCCGAGGCCGGACACGGCGCTGGGTATTTGACGCGATCGGCTGGTATGCTTCGATAGAGGGGGTGAGCGGGAATGGGTTCTGTCGCCAGGTGACGCAGACGTGGTCGTGGCTACCGCCGTGACG
>Ga0208849_1002328_pt1 | contig 10610 bp, 16 predicted proteins | sample NGESurdeep072012_10_FD_184470 | JGI IMG/M metagenome (GOLD analysis project Ga0208849, IMG submission 184470) | Arctic peat soil microbial communities from Barrow, Alaska - NGEE Surface sample 53-3 deep-072012 (SPAdes) | ecosystem: Environmental > Terrestrial > Soil > Wetlands > Peat ...
GCCACATTCCAGCGTCCGTAGCACCTTCTTCAGCACTAGAGACATAGCCTTGGCTGCGGGCAGATGATTCCTCTCATTGAGTCGGAAGGTGACTATGCCAAGACAACAAAGTCTCGCCTTCAAGTTCTGGCTGGCTGCTGCCTATGGATGGGCTTTGGTCTGCGGAGTCGTCGCGTTCACGATTCCGGCGACGCGTACCTCGACCGTTCCTCCGATTCGCCAAACATTGTTCGAGCACTCCCACTCTGTGGTGGCTCTGGGCGGGATTCTCATGGGATCCGTTCTTCTGATTGCCACCGTCGAACTCTCTTGGCGAATTCGCAAGAATCGCGAAGTCCGCGGGACGGTGACCACGATTTCGGCCTCAATCGTGATGGCGTTTTCCGTTTTCGGATTCATATTCGGCGTACTCTCAGTCGGCGTTGTCGCACTTTTCGCGCTGCTGTCCGCTATGCCATTCAAGAAGTCCGCGACGTTAGCCCCCGACCAGTTAGTCCCGGTGTCCGGCGATCCCAGATAATCGCCAATGAAGGGTTGCATTCCTAATGGGTCGGGCCCCCGACACCAACTTCGTGTGAAGGAACCTCGTCAATTCGAATCTCCAAGAAAAGCAAGCTTTATTGATCCTTCGTTCTGCGATGGCCGTTGTCGCCCAAGACGAGTCGTTGCGTTCGCCAGATGATCTGTTGAAACGGATTTAGGAACGGGTGTTTGGGTGGGAAGAATCGATACCGAAGTCGCTTCGCAATCCGTTCGTTTCGCGACAGCGGACCTGAATAGGTATGAGTTCTTCGGTTCATTCAACCGAACGTAGCTGGCACTCGTGCACATGTATCTCAACCCAACGAAAACGGAAGTAAGAAGATTTGGCGATGTGCAATATTTCCCGCTTCACTCCGAACTCGCGGATTCGGAGATCGAGACCACTGATTCCGATGAGCCTCTTCGAAACTGAGCCTTGACTTTTATAGGACCTTCAATCGAGGGAAGACGAATTTGATGCGATCTACAGGCTGACTTTGTTCCAGTGGCTTCCGGCATCGATCGTTCGATAGACCGAGTAAGTCGTCCGACTCGACTTTCCGCTTGCGATCGCAAAGCCCGTTGTGTGACTGGTGAAAAGAATTTTAGAGACGGGGCCGTCGAATACGACGGTCCAGGTGCGCCCCCAGTTCGTACTTCGCACCAGGCGATAACTCGCATTTGACGCTTGCTGGAGGAGAATCGTCCCCGGTACCGGCACTGCCGGCAGACCCGGCACCGTGGAGTAATAACTCCCTTGATAGGAGCTCGATAGTTTGCGAAAGGGCTTGAAAGTCATGCCGGCGTCGTAGGAGATGAAGAGCCACGATGCTCCGTTGTTCCATCCGGAAGGCACCGAAGAGCCCGGTGGGTACACGATCAGGGCGCTCTGGCCCTCGGCAAGCAGGACCCTGTCCGTCACGGCGTCAATCGGGGTATAGCTCGATCCGAAATCCTTAAATGAAGGTCCGTTCCACGCGCCCCAGGAGCCGTTGGTCAAGAGTCGCGCGCTGGCGGTGAAACCACGATCGTTCCCGGCGACGAACCAACCCTTGTCACCCGCGAAGGTGAAGGAACCTACTAATTGCGTACCTCCAGCGGGCATGCTCAATTCGGCGCTCGATTTCTTCGACCACTGGTCAACATTGGAACGTGTGCCCAGCAGGTAGGCGCCGCCAGTATTGGATCCTCCGAAAAGATACGTCCAGGCTCCGTGCGTGGCCATCTGGACAACGCCAGCGGTGAGTGAGAGTGGATCAAGACGAACTTGTTGCCACGTTTTGCCACTGTCATGGGTTGACCAGAGGCGATTCACCGAATTCGGATTGGACGTAGTCGGCGTTACGGGGGCGGGGACGTTGCCGTAAATCCAACCGTTTTTCGCATCTGCGAAATGAACGGTGAGGGTGGCGTACGTGGTGCCATACGTGCCCCACGATTCCAGCTGGAGTCTTCGACCCAGCTCACTAGGAATTGGCACAGCACTCCATGTGGAGCCTCCGTCGACGGTGTGGCGCAGAGTAGTGCAAGTCTTGGTGGCGCAGTCATAGAGCGAGAGGACGTAGCCATTTTGGGGGTTCGGAAACGACAGGGAAATCGGGTCCAGTCGATCGGGAGACGCACCTGCCACGCTTGATGTTGGAATCAGCGAAAGTACGAGGAGCAAACAGACGATCAGTGGAGTTGTTCTCAAATCCTTTCTCACTGACTCTCCTTTACCGTTTCCCGGCTTGCGTGATGTGGCTTCGGGTCCGTGACTTACGCGCGATCCGTTTTACAACCCTGGCAAGACGAGTGATTGCGTCGGCTTAATTAATGTTTTGAATTCATTGGCGGTCGGATGACGATTGAAGGCGGTGAGGGTCGCCGAACTCGAATAGTGAAAGTTGTGGTACCTCCAAAATACGACGTAGCCCGATCGGTCTATGCATGTGGTTTGGATCGTCGAAACGAAGGTTTGCGTCAGACATGTCAAGCGACCAAATTGATTGGAGACTCTCGTCGTCAACTTCATTGATTTAGGGAGCCCGTTCGACGTCAGTATTGATTGCATCACGTACGTCGGCACAAAACCAACGTCTGCCAAGGCGAAACCATTTGATGGGAGATACGGACCGGGTCTCGAACACTCCATCTGACGGATTGGACCTTTGGGCTGCATTGCACACCCGCTCACGTTGGTTCCCACTTTGATCCACTGCGAGATGCGACCATCAGTGTTTCGATAGAGGTAGGCGTATTTGCCACTACCCGAATAGCCGTCGCTGTTGGGGCTTTGGTGCCAGGTGGGCTCGGAATTTGGGCCATCGTGATGACGCCATTTCCCATCCAGTCGTAATGGTAAACGCGATAGGTCGCCACAAATCGAGTGTCGTTGGCGTGCTTCATTGAATCGACGAACTTCGCAACCACCGTCTCGGGCTTCGGCTTTGATGGAGTTTTGTTCATTGTCTGAATAACAGAAATCACGGTGACAACGACCAATGCGACAAACACAATTGCAATATTTCGCAATCGACGCAGACGCTTGGCGCGCCGAGCCTCTTTGATGAGCAGCTCTGCAGAGTCGGGGGCCTCTCTAGTGGGATTGCTACGAGTCGGCGAAAGGTTCATGGATCCCCTTACTCTCGAAACTTCTTGTCCCGTGCAGATTTGATTGCGTGCAAAGGCATCTTCAACTCCGAGCCTGGATCAATGCAACAACTTCATCGTGGCGATACCCCTGTGTCCGAGCAAAAACGAGCAGTTCGTCGATGCGGGTCATCACCGCTCCGCGTTGGGGAGATCCAACTACTCGAATGCCACGCCCTCTTGTGAAGTCGAGCAGTCCCTCGTCGCGCAGAATATGCAAAGCACGGATCACGGTGTTCTTATTCACGCCGAGTACAGTCGCCAGGTCTACTGCCGGGGGAAGACGTTCGCCTTGAGCAGCCTCACCATCGGCGATGGCTCGACGAATCTCTGCGGCCACTTGATCGTGAAGCGGGACCGGTTCCTTCTTGTTGACCTTTGATATTTGCATAGAACTACTCTGAATAGTATCATCAGAAACGCTAGAGAGGAAACGCGATGACAATCATTTCAACCGAGCAAACCGAGTCCGCTCAGGGAACAGATCCCTCGGAGCTATTGATCAAGGAGGCTCGTGAGGCTTCCAGACGGCGTCGTCTTGGCTGGCTTACTCTTTTCATCATCGTTGCCCTTGTGGCTTTATTGATTGTCTCGCTAAATGTCGGAAGTTCGAAGCCGACACAGCAAATCGGGAGTGGGAACAAAAACCCCCAAGGGAAGTTCCTTAGCCATCTTGCCATGTTCTGCAACTGCAGTTTCCATTTCAAACGGCCCGTATGTGGGAGGTGCCCAGGAAGAAGATGCTCACTCGCTCACGATCACGAATACGGGTTCAAACGCATGTCTCATGAGCGGGTTTCCACGACTGGTCGTGTATGGACCGACGGGCAGGATCATCCGATTTTCACTGGTGCATCATGCGACGGGCGGATACGCGATGACCTCGAAGCCGCCGAAGCCGTTTGCGCTAGCTCCGCATAAGTCGGCGTACGTGTTCTTCGCGCAAACTGCCTGCATGGTTGGAACCGAGACGACAATGTCCAAAGTCGCCCTCATCTTGCCGAAGGCGTTGCACCCGTCGAAGGATTTGACTTTGCTCAATCCAATCGCGCATTGCATCGGACAAAGTGCCAGTTATGCCAACCCGATAGCAATCTCTCCGATTGAGCCCACTGTGCGTGCGACCGAGGACTATCACTCGTAGATACGACGAGTTGCCTCGTCGATTCTGTGCAGGTCGACAATCTGCCTGTGGATTGCCAAATCGGCGAGCGCAGTAGCCAGGACCTGATCACGATCTCGACTGGCGTGTTGATAACGCAGCGAAGCGCTGGCCGACGCGTGACCGGCTCTGTGCATTAGCTCAGCCGTAGTTGCGCCGGTTGCTGACTGCCAGACGCAAGCTCCAGTTCCTCCTCGGATTCTTGGGATGTCAATACGACTATGTCTTCAGCTCGCCGCTCAAGTTTCGATTGCGACTCTTCCTGGAACACTCTTGCCTCGGTCCTTCGGTTGAAAAGTCTCTTGTGACATCCGTCAACTACCTTGTCACCGTGGACAATGTCCGTCAGATAGTCACCGAGCAGTCAGGCTTCTGCCCATCATGTGGCGTACAAATGGGTGTGGGCAGCGTTGCCCAAATTAACGACGCCACAGGGATTGTTATTTGTGCTTCATGTTCAATCCAAATTGAATCTCCCGTCTCAGAGTCTGTTCGACTCGGCACCCCCGGACGTTCGGCGCAAAGGGAATTCCAACGCCGACGAAAGAGTGAGATACAAGTTTCCCGGCAACAATTTCCGATGCGACTCGCCCTTATGGCCGTTGCCGCAGTGTGCGGATACGTCTCAATCCAAGTCTTCGCGGCAGTTCTTAATCATGGTGTGGGAACGCACGCCACGACAGCAATTAAGCCCGTCCTCTCCCCATCCACCGCACATGGAATTGGCATTCTCTTTGCATTCATCGCCGCCCTCGGAATGGCGCGAACGTTGTGGGGTCGTCGCCAGAGCACCTTCTCTTGGGCATCAGGTGCGAAAGGGGAGCGAGCGGTGGCCGCACGACTTGCTCGCGTGTCAACGAAAGGAGTCATCTCGCTTCATGACAGGAAGATTCCAGGGAGCAAGGCAAATATTGACCATATCGCCGTCGGTCCTACTGGGATTTTTGTCATCGACTCAAAGGTCGTCTCAGGCAAGATTTCCACGCGAGCGACTGGACCCATCTTCAACCGAGGGCCAGCCAAGTTGTTCGTTGGCGGCCGAGATAAGACCCGCGATATTGAAGGTATGGGCCGGCAAGTCTCAGTCGTAAAGAACGCATTGGACGACATCACGTGGGCTGCAGGAATCTCTATCACTCCGATGCTTGCTTTGGTCGGGGCCGAAGTCGGTTTGTTTGAGAATCCTCGTACGGTTCAAGGAGTATGGGTGGGCTGGCCGAAAGCCATGGCACGCGCTGTAAGCCGACCCGGACCACTTTCTCAGGATGTCGTTCGTCAGGTCGTGAAGATCATCGCTGCACGACTTCCCGAAGCGTAAGTGAATCGATGACGGAAGGGAGTTTGCACTAAATGGCCGCATTGGATGTCAATTGGGCAATTGAACAGTTGCGAGCATTTCTTCATGCCTCAGAACAAGTCGCGCCTGCGAATTCACCGGGGAGCGGCGTGGTTTATCTCGGTCTGGTGCAACGTGAGTCCGATGACAAAGTCTCGGGGCTCGCGCACGTCGCGGAACAAATTCTCGATCGAGTGCTGCCAGAATGGCGTGCTGCACGAAACGAACAGCCCAGCAATAGTCGCGCCAAATGGGGCAATCTCAGGGATTGGGCGGGACGCGGAGTAGTCGCACTCGAGCGAGAAGATGAATTAAGCGAAAAACTCGGAGAAGACGCGCCGACGTTGGAGGCCAATCGTCTACACGCATGGGTGTGGCTAGGCGCCAAATCTCTCTGGCGAAGCGGCCACTACGCCGAGGCGGTTACCTCAGCAGCGCGGCAACTTAACGCGGAAACTCAAAACAAGCTTGGCCGTCGCGATATTGGAGAATCAAAATTATTCCAAGAAGCGTTCAGTACGAAACCACCCGAGGTGGGCAAGCCTCGGCTTCGACTGGCGGTTGACGACGGATCACCAGGTTTCATTGATCGTCAAGCGGGTGCCATTCAATTGGCGGGAGGGCTCTACTTAGGCATTCGAAATATTGGGAGTCACGAAGTCGTAGTCGAACCCTCAGAACACGAAGCGCTCGAACAACTCGCGGCGTTTAGTGTGTTGGCTCGGATGGTCGATGTCTCGTCAGTTCTTCACGAACCGGGACTTTGAGGAAGTTGCCGTTCACCTTAGGTCACGCTCAAAAGGCTCTTTCAATTGCGGTGAAGCACGAATGGTGCCACGGGGGTTTTGGGGGGCTACCGCCAGATTGCTGTCCCGTCGACGCGACAGTCATTTCAGGAGCACTAACTGTACTTAGAACGAGCGGAAAACTCGCGCGAGGGCCAATTCCTTGGTCGCGCATTGACACTTTGGAAGAATATAGAACCGCCTACCAACTCATCATCGATGCGGCAGACGGCATCGATGTCGCCGTCTGGGAATTGTTCACATTCAATGGTAGAGGGGCTCCGTCTCCAATCTTCGCTGCACCAAAAGCAACCGATGTACTCGTACGTCAAAGACGATTTCTCACATTGAATAATAGGGCGGCGGTTTTTGGGGCACCAATCTCGGAGATCGAGCGATTTACTCAGCGAGATGCGGTCAGGTCAAGCTTCATGCAAAGCACTTGGCCATGGGATCCGCGGGTGAGCACAATGACCGCTCAGCAGCGAAGACTTCGACTTTCCTGCGAGGATTACCTCGGAAAGTGGGTTTGGAGGCGAGCGAGCTGGTATTCAAGACAACCCACACTTTTGACTCGGGCTCACTTTGAGCGAGACATCTTAAGGTTGCGAAGAGTCGTTCTCGCGAAGTTCGCACCAGTGATTTAGCCGAGGCAAACAATACGAAGGCGCTTGTCAGGGAACACTGGTCAAGTCTGCTGCCGATTTTTCAGGCATACCACGGGCTTACCACGGGCATATACGGGCATGTAGCACGGGGCAATTGCGGTCACTCGTGGTTACTCACGCTCGAATTGAAACCGTTGTAGCCAAAGGGTTTTAGACCAAAACCGTTGGAACTAGCGCAATTGGAGCGGGCGACGGGAATCGAACCCGCGTTCTCAGCTTGGGAAGCTGAAGCAAGTTAGTGACTTGCGATGTCGGCGAATCTAATTGTTGCAGATAATCCAAAATTGTGCTCCTGAAACTGAGCGTCGGCGGGACCGTTGCGGTGCATGTGGGACAAAGAGAGTTTCGAGTGATCGAGGTCGCGTCGGTTGAACTTTGGCATCCCAACGATGGCGCCACGACAATTAGAACTGGCAGCCAAACTTTGATGGAGTTGCGACCGACCAAGTGCGCTAATCGATGTTCGCTGTTAGTCGCAATCTGGTCGGGCAAAGTACGGACGTCATATCCGGCGGGGTCGACGCGCCACCGGAGAAGTTGCGACTTAGGCGCCGGTACTGGCACCAGCGCCCTCGATCCAATTTCACCTGCTCTATTGCCTGACCCTCGCGACGCTCGTTCCACGGTGCGATTCCTTGAGCACATTCCTGAATGGTCAGCGACGTGAAGAACATTGCGATTCTGATTGTGGCTTCCTCTCTCGGTTTTGCTATGGCACTACTCGGACTCGTCATTCTGACGAGCAGCGTTGGCGGTACGACGCAGGTCGCAGCCTGCGTGCTCGCGAACCACCACGCCCAATCCATGACCAATTCGACGAGTACGACCACCAGGACTGCGCCCACTTCGAATTCGAATTGCGGGGCGGCGGCCTCGGCGACGTTGCCCAGTTCGCCCGTGGTCGACAACGGACTGCCAACCAGCTACGCCATTCCCAACGATGCCACGGCCACTGAAACGGTCGCGATCACCTACGCCTTCGCGCAGCTCGGGAAGCCCTACCTCTGGGGCGGCGTTGGTCCCAACGCTTTCGACTGCTCAGGGCTCACCATGATGGCCTGGACCCAGGCCGGCGTGACGTTGTTGCACTACACCGGCGACCAAATCAATGAAGGCACACCCGTTTCCTCGTACGCCAATATTTCTCCGGGCGATTTGGTGCTCGTACCGGGCAGTGACGGGACCGTTGCGAACCCCGGCCACGTCGGCCTCTACATCGGCGACGGTCTCGTCGAGTCGGCGGTTGACGTGCAGTACGGGGTCATCGTCCAGCCGTATTCCTACTTCGTCAGCGGTGGGCTTTCGGGGATTCGTCACGTGGGCTAGTCGCAGTACGCAAGTCGTGAGGTCAGCGGTACGTCAACCAACCAAGGAGAAGTAATGACTCATCTCAGTTCAGTCCATCTCATGTCGAGCGGCGTTAACGTCACGCCGAACACCACCGCGATACCGGGCCTAAGTACCTTGTCGACACTCGTGGGATCGCTCATGGCCTTCGGGCTGGTGCTTTCGCTGGCCGGGTTCGTCGGCTGCGCGATCGTAATGGCGATCGGACATCACAGCGCTAATCCGCAGTGGTCGACGAGGGGAAAAATGGGTCTGCTCGTGTGCCTCGCCGCGGCGCTACTCATTGGTGGCTCGGACCTATTGATCAACACGTTCTACAACCTCGGATCGAGCCTCAGCTGATGGGCGCCCGGCGATCCGTTCGCATGAAGTTGTTGGTGGCGGCTCCGTTGGTAGTGGTGTTCGTCGTAGTGGTGCTCCTAGCACTGAGGCCTCCGTCGGAGTCACCGACCAAGAGAGTGTCCGGGCAGACGAGTCTTGCCCACACCCATAGCGCTTTACCCGCGTCGCCCACGTACCACCCACTGCGCGTCACCCCGCCACAGACGGCGGTCGAGCGAGCGGCGAACGCGATCATGGCGCAAAACCAGAACTCCGGAAGCTTCACTTCGTCACAGGCAGCGAGATTTCCTGAGGCCGCCACCTGTGCGGCCTTTCCGCCGATCGACGCAGCGGACTCGTCGCTACCGTCGATGTACGCGCTGGCCTTCACCCAAGAACTCTTGGACGTCGACTTCGCCAGTTCCACGAGAAGGGAACTTCTCGCCTGGGCGAGTTACAACAACGCACCCAACACGCTCGCGAACATTCGCGCTACGGCGAACTTGAAGATCCTCCCCGGCTCACTCGCGGCAAGACCCGCCTTGTTGCCCGCGGAGACGCAGTGGTCAACGATGGCCGCCTCGCGAACGCGTTGGCGCGTGAGCGGCCTCGTAATCTCGGTCAGTCCGATCTGGACGCAGATGTTGAGTACGGGATGGCAGCCGGTCGATCCGCTGATGGTGATGTACGACGTCTCGGGAACCCTCACGGTGACGACATCGGGTCGCGCACCAGTCGTCGAGTCGATCTTCTTCGCCCTCACGCTCGGCGGTGCGTCGTGGCACCCCGGTTACGGCGCCGTCGCCGTCAACAACTGGACGGTGAACTGAGTGTGTAACTCGCTGAATCCAATCTGTGACGGCGTAAAACTGATTGGTCGCATCGGCAGCAGCGTCACGACATCGGTGTTTGGCAGCGTCGCGTCGGCCTTCGGGAACACCGCCGACTCGGCGATCAACTGGCTCTGGCAGCAGCTCTCCTCGTCGACGACGGTCTCACTCGGTGGCGCCAACTTCGAACTCGACCTCGGCATCGTGGTGTCCATCGCGGCCGTGCTCTGCCTCGGACTCTTCGTCCTTCAGATGGTGGTGTCGGCGCTACGCCGCGACGCGGGCGGCGTCGGGCGAGCCCTGCGCGGTCTCGTTATCGCGACGGTGGGGTGCGCGATCACTTTGGTGAGTCTGAACGTGCTTCTCGTCGGCGTCGATCAACTCTGCGTCGGGGTAGTGAAGACGGCGACGGGTGGCACCATCGCGTCACTGGGTACGAAGATCATCGGCGGCGCCTTCTTCACCACGGCGTTGGCGAGTCCCGCCACCGTCTTGATCCTGTCGCTCGTGGCCATCGTCGCAGTCGCCATTGTCTGGTTCGCTCTCGTTATCAGAAAGATGCTCATCATCATTACCGCGATCTTCGCGCCGATCGCCTTCGCCGGGGGAGTGGCCGATTTCTCAAGAGGCTGGGTGCGTAAATGGCTCGAAGCCATGCTCGCGCTGGTCTTTTCGAAACTGATCCTGATCATCATCTTCGTTATCGGGCTTGGCGTGCTCGGAGGTTTGGGATCACCGATCGGCGCTTCGCCGCTCACGATGATCACCCAGGAGATCACTGGCCTGTTGATCCTTCTCGTCGCCGGCTTTTCGCCGTGGATGGCGCTACGCCTCGTGCACTTCACCGGCGACCACGTCGCGACAATGGCCCAGTCCGCGTCGCACGCCAGTGCGGGTGCGTCGACCGTGGTGGGCGCTCCCCAGAAAGCCGCGCAAATGAAGTACTCGGCGATGACGCTCGGGGGACACCGCTCGGGTTCAGGAGCACCGCCGCCCGGTTCCGGACTC
>Ga0208849_1002330_pt1 | contig 10593 bp, 11 predicted proteins | sample NGESurdeep072012_10_FD_184470 | JGI IMG/M metagenome (GOLD analysis project Ga0208849, IMG submission 184470) | Arctic peat soil microbial communities from Barrow, Alaska - NGEE Surface sample 53-3 deep-072012 (SPAdes) | ecosystem: Environmental > Terrestrial > Soil > Wetlands > Peat ...
CCTGCCCCGACTGGCCCGACCTGATGGAGATCGCGCCCGAGCTCCAGTTCAAGCACTACACCGTCGCCGAGGCGCAGCTTCCGGCCGACGCGCTCATGCAGATCCGCGACGTCTCGCTCGCCGACGTCGCCGTCTGCTGCGACCTCGAGCACAACGTCTTCTATGCCGAGCACACGGACGAGCGCGTCGCCGAGGCGCTGCGCTCGAGTCACTGGTTCGAGGTGCGCGAGTGGATCAGCGCCGGCCGTCCGGGCCAGGCGTATTAGACGACGGGATTCGGGAGCGGATCGCCGCGCCCAAAGGCGAGGACGTTGTCGACGACGACCCGCGTCATCGCCGCACGCGTCTCGAGGGTGTCGCTCGCGATGTGCGGCGTGAGGACGACGTTCGGTAGGCCGAAGAGCTCGTGCGGCACGTGCGGCTCGTGCGCGAAGACGTCGAGGCCTGCGGTAATCCGCCCGGACACGAGCTCGGCGACGAGCGCTTCTTCGTCGATAACGCCGCCACGGGCGGTGTTCACGAGCGTGGCGCCGTCCTTGAGCAGCGCCAGCCGCTCGCGCGAGATCAGTCCTCGCGTCTCGGCGCTGAGCGGCACGTGCAGGGTGACGATGTCGCAGTCGCGCAAGACCGCCTCGAGGTCGCCCTCGCTGCGGCGGACGGGGAGGATGCGCATGTCGAATCCCGCAGCGCGGCGGGCGACGGCCGATCCGATGCGGCCGAGACCGACGATCCCGAGTGTCGCGCCGCTCACCTCGCGCCCGTCTTTGGGCCCGGCCCAGCCGCCCTCGCGGACGAGCCGGTCGCCCGCGACGAGACCGCGCCGAGCCGCGAGCATGAGCGCCATCGCCAGGTCGGCGGTGGCGGCGTCGAGCACGCCGGGCGTGTTCGTCACCGCGACTCCGCGGGCGGTCGCCGCGGCGATATCGATGCGGTCGTAGCCGACGCTGTAGTTCGCGATCAGCCGCAGCGACGGGTAGAGCGTCAGGTCGACGGGCTCGTTGACGACGACGAGTACGTCGATGTCCGGCCCGGGAACGTCGGCCGGCGCGATCTCCAACGGGTCGAGCTCGGCCCACGCCGGGCCGGGCAGCTCGCGGGTCGCCCTGACCTTCACCGGCGCCACGCTACTACGCTCTCCCTATGACGACTGTGGTCGTGCCGTTCGCGGGCTCGGAGGGAAAGACGCGCCTGGACGCGCCCCGGAGCACGCGCCGCGAGCTGTCCCTGGCAATGCTCGCCGACGTTCTCGCGGCTGCGGTCGTCGTCGGCCGCACGCTCGTCGTCACCGCGGACGCGGCCGGCGCCGCGCTCGCGGGGGAGGCGGGAGCGGAGCCCGTAGCCGATCCCGGCGGCGGCCAGGGAGCCGCCGTCACCGCGGCGCTCGAGCTCGAAGGCGACGGGCAGGTGCTCGTCGTGAATGCCGACCTTCCGTGCGTGGTGCCCGTCGACCTGCGCGCCCTCTTGGCCGCGATCCCTTCGCACGGGCTCGCCCTCGTCGAGGCGCTCGACGGCACGACGAACGCGCTCGGCCTGTCGGCGGCGGAGGTCTTCGCGCCGCTCTACGGGCCGAACAGCGCGAGCCGCTTCCGCGCGCTTCCCGTCGAGACGGTCGCCGTCGCGGTGCCGAACCTGGCCGAGGACGTCGACACGCTCGCCGATCTGGAGCGGTTGCAGCTCCGGTGCGGCCCGCGAACGCAGGCCGCTCTCGCCGCGCTCTCCGCCGGGACGGCGCAGTGAGAGTCGTCGTCCTCTCCGGTGGCGTCGGCGGCGCGCGCTTCGTTCAGGGAGTCGTGGGCGCGGTTCCGGCCGACGACGTCACGGTCGTCGGCAACGTCGGCGACGACGTCGAGGTGCTCGGCCTGCACGTGTCGCCAGACCTCGACTCGATCCTGTACGCGCTCGCCGGCCTCAACGACGAGGAGCGTGGCTGGGGACGCGCGGGCGAGACGTGGCGCGTGCTCGAGAGCGTTGCCGCACTGAACGGCGAGACCTGGTTCCGGCTCGGCGACCTCGACCTCGGAGTCCATCTCGTGCGGACGCAGGCGTTGCGGGCCGGCGAGCCGCTCTCGCGGGTCACCGCACGGATCGCGGCCGAGCTCGGCGTCGGCACGAGGCTGCTGCCCGCGACCGACGACCGCCTGCGCACGTGGATCGGGACGGCGGCAGGCGAGTTCCCGTTCCAGGAGTGGTTCGTGTCGCGCGGCCACCGCGACGACGTGGACGCCCTCCGCTTCGAGGGCGCGGAGACTGCGGTGCCGGCTCCGGGCGTCCTCGAAGCGCTGGCGCACGCGGACCTGCTGCTCCTCGCTCCGAGCAACCCGTACGTTTCGATCGCGCCCATCCTCTCCGTCGGCGAGATTCGCGCCGCCGTCGCTGCCCGCACCGTCCCGTGCGTCGCAGTGAGCCCGCTCATCGCCGGCCGAGCAGTGAAAGGCCCCGCGGACCGCATGCTCGCGCGTCTCGCGGGCGGAACGTCACCCGCGCAAGTTGCAAGTTGTTACAAGGGGCTGATCGACGCGCTCGTCGTCGACGAGGCGGACGCCGGCGACCTCGACGGGCTCGGCGACGTCCGGCCGATCGTCGCGCGCACGCTCATGGTGGACGGCGATGCACGGCGGCGCGTCGCCGAGGCCGCGCTCGGAGCGGTGCCGGCATGAGGGTTGCCGTCGTCGGGGGAACGGGCGACTTCGGCCTCGCGCTCGCGCAGCGTCTTGCAGAAGCGGGCGACCACGTCGTCATCGGTTCGCGCGACGCCGAACGCGCGCGCTCGAAGGCATCCGAGGCTGGCGCCGCCGATGGCGCGACGAACGCCGATGCGGTCCGCGGCGTCGACATCGTCGTGCTCGCCGTGAAGGCGGACGCTGCGATTCCGACTGCTGCCGAGCTCGCGGACGCGATCGGGGAGACGCCCGTCCTCAGCGTCGCGAGCGAGCTGCGCTTCACGAAGTCAGGCATTCATCCGACGCAGGACGCTCGCTCGATCGCGGAGCGCACGCAGGAGGTGCTGCGCGCGCCGGTGGCCGCCGGCCTGCACTCGCTCGCGGCCGTGTCGCTCGCCGGCGGCAAGGCCGACGGCGACGCGCTCGTCTGCGGCGACGATCCATTGGCCAAGGATCTCGCCCTCGAGCTCGCGTCGAAAGTCGTCTCGGGCCGTGCCCTCGATGCCGGCCCGCTCTCGAGCGCCCGGGCGCTCGAAGGGATGACCGCGGTGATCGTCAACCTCAATCGCCGCTACAAAGGTCACGCCGGCATTCGCGTCGTCGGCCTGTGACCGGCGTCTCGATCCTCCCGGTCGCCGGTATCCCCGAGCTCCAGGAGGGCGACGACCTCGCAACTCACATCCTCGAGCGCGTGGAGCTCGAGGACGGCGACGTCGTCGTCGTCGCGCAGAAGGCGATCTCGAAGATCGAAGGGCGGATCGTGCACCTGGACGGAGTCGAGCCCTCGCCGCGCGCAGTCGAGATAGCGGGCGAGGAGGGCGACGCTGCGCGCCGGATCGAGGTCATCCTGCGCGAGGCGAAGAGCATCATCCGCGTCCGCCCGCCGCTCGTCATCTGCGAGACGAGTCACGGATTCATCTGCGCGTCGGCCGGCGTCGACGCATCCAATGCTCCGGAGCCGGGAACGCTCGTCCTCCTTCCGATCGACCCTGACGGAACGGCGGCGCGCCTTCGTGAAGAGCTGCGCGCCCGCACCGGCCGCGAGGTCGGCGTGATCGTCACCGACTCGTTCGGGCGTCCGTGGCGGCAGGGCACGGTCGACGTCGCCATCGGCGCCGCCGGCGTCGTGGCGCTCCAGGACCTCGCCGGCGAGCGCGACCCGATCGGCTACGAGCTGCAGAACACGGTCATCGCGGTCGCGGACGAGATCGCGTCGGCGGCGCATCTCGTCTCCGGCAAGCTCGCCCGCGTGCCGGTGACGATCGTCCGGGGACTCGACGTCCGCGGCGACGGCCGGGCCACCGAGATCCCGGTCCCGCCGGAGCGCGATCTCTTCCGTTAGCGTGGCTTTGTGCCCCTTCCAGCAATAGTCAGTGCGCCTCTGGCGGCTGCAAAGCGGCGCCATGCTGCGTCCTCGGTCGCGTCCGTAGCTAAAGCTACGAACGCGCCCTGCGTCCTTGCCTGGCTTGCTTTTCGCGCGCCAGAGACGCGAGACCATCACTGGAAGGGGCACTAGTGCCCACCGACGCGATCGAGGCTGCGAACGCACTCCTGCGCGAGCGGGGCTACAACGAGCGCGACCTGGCCGTGCACGCCGCACCGCGCGGGCGCGCGCTGCTCAAGGGCAACAAGCTCCTCAGTCCGCTGAGCGACGAGCCGGAGCTCGTGCTCCGCGTCGTCCGCGAGCTCGTTCCGGCGAGCGCGGAGCTCGGCACCGGCACCTTGAGACCCGCCGATCTTCGTGCCAACCTCTGACGCGATGGTGGCCACGGCCGCCCAGGAGAGGATGCAGGCTCTCATCGAGGCCGGCATCGCGCTCAGCTCGGAGCTGTCGCTCGACGCCGTCCTCCAGAAGCTCGTCGAGACGGCGTCGTCGCTGACCCGGGCGAAGTACGCCGCGCTCGGCGTCCTCGACCCGACCGGCTTGCGGCTGGAGCGCTTCCTCACCACCGGCATCGACCCGGAGACGCACGCGGCCATCGGCGACTTGCCCACGGGTCGCGGCATCCTCGGCGTTCTCATCCGCGACGCCTCCGCGCTGCGCCTGCACGATCTCTCCGAAGATCCCCGCTCCGTCGGCTTCCCGCCCGGGCATCCCCCCATGCGGTCCTTCCTCGGCGTTCCGGTCGCGCTCCGCGGCATCGCCTACGGCAATCTCTACTTGACCGAGAAGGAGAGCGGCGACTTCACGGAGGAGGACGAGGAGACCGTCACGCTGCTCGCGTCGCAGGCGGCGGTGGCGATCGAGAATGCGCGACTGTACGAGTCGGCGACGCGGTGGTCGACGCAGCTCGAGTCCTTGAACGAGGTCGCCGAGGCGCTCGTGTCCGAGCTCGAGCTCGGGCCGCTGCTCGACCTCGTCGCCAACCGGCTCCGTGCGTTGCTCGCCGCCGATGCCGTTACCATCGCGCTCCCGCACGGGGACGGGTTGCGCATCGAGGCGGCGGCCGGGCCGGACGCCGAGAGCGTGCTCGGCCTGTCGATCCCGGTCCGGTCGAAGTCGATGCGGGTGCTCGAGCGGCACCGCAGCGAGCGGGTCGACTCGATCCTCGACGACCCGGAGATCGATCAGGAGTCGGCACGCCTCCTGAAGATGCGCGCAGCGGTGTACGTGCCGCTCGTCCTGCGCGGCGAGGCGATCGGCGTCATTACCGCGCAGGACAAGCAGGGAGCCGACCCGCGCTTCACCGCCGACGACGTCCGGCTCGCCGAGGTGTTCGCGCAGCGCGCCTCCGTCGCGGTGGATCTGTCGCACCGCGTCGCGAGCGACGCGCTGCGCCGTGTCGTCGCCGCGCAGGAGCAGGAGCGCCGCCGCCTCGCGCGCGAGCTGCACGACGAGACCGGTCAGGCGCTCACGTCCATCCTGCTCGGGCTGCGCACGGTCGAGGAGGCCGGTGGGGAGACCGAAATGCGCGCCGCCGTCGCCGAGGTGCGCGCGCTCGTCCGCTCCACGCTGCAGGACGTGCGCCAGCTCGCCGTCGAGCTCCGCCCGAAGGCGCTCGACGACTTCGGGCTCGCAGCCGCCCTCGAGCGGTTGAGCGAGAGCTTCGCCGAGCAGACCGGCATCGCCGTCGGCTTCGAGTCGACGTTGCCCGCAGACCGGCTCGCGCCCGAGATCGAGACGGCGCTCTACCGGATCGTGCAGGAGTGCCTCACGAACATCGTCAAGCACGCCCGCGCCGGCAGTGTCAGCATCGTCCTCGGGCGGAAGCCCGGCGCTGTGACAGCAGTCGTCGAGGACGACGGCGTTGGCTTCGACCCTGCCAAGACGCGCGAAGAGGGTCTGGGCCTGATAGGTATGCGGGAGAGGGTTGCTCTCGTCGGCGGCCGGCTCACCATCGAGTCGCGTCCGGGCGCCGGCACGACGTTCGTGGCGGAGGTGCCGGTTCCGTGACTCGGGTGGTGATCATCGACGACCATGCGCTCGTGCGCTCGGGCTTGCGCATGCTGCTCGAGGCGGAGGAGGACATCACCGTCGAGGACGAGGGCGGCAATGCGGACGAGGCGATCCGCCTCGCGCGGCTGCACAAGCCGGATGTGGTGCTCCTCGACGTCGTCATGCCCGGCCGCAGCGGCCTTGAGGCCGTTCGCGAGATCCTCGAGGCGGCTCCGAAGGCCGCGGTCCTCGTGCTCTCCATGCAGGACGACCCGAGCTACGTGCGCGAGGCGTTCTCGGTGGGGGCGACCGGCTACCTCCTGAAGGAGGCGGCCGACAACGAGCTCGTCGCCGCCGTGCGGGAGGTCGCGGCGGGCGGCCGGTACGTCCACCCGACGCTCGGTGCCCGGCTCGCCGCAGCCGAGGCGGAGGCCGATGCCCGGGCGGCCGCCGACCCGCTGTCGGACCGCGAGCGCGAGGTGCTCCGACTGCTCGCTCTCGGCCACACGAACCAGGAGATCGCGAAGATGCTGTACATCTCGGTGCGAACCGCCGAGACGCACCGCGCGCACATCATGCAGAAGCTCCGGCTGACCACCCGGGCCGAGCTCGTGCGCTACGCCCTCGCGCAGGGCCTGCTCGAAGCGGACGAAGAGCCGGCCTGACCGCCGGTCTGCGGCTTTCCCGAGCGCCGCTCAGAGGGGCTACTGATGCCGGCCCCTCCCTTCGAGGACGACTATCCATCCATGGAGAGCTTTGCGGTCATCTGGAGCGAGTCGAACCGTTCCCCGCGCGTCGGCAAGCTCGAGCTCGAGCCCGGCGGGCTCCGGTTCGAGGGCAGGCAGACGCACCGCGTGTTCTACGAGGACATCGAGTCCGTCCACGTCGCCCGCGATGGCGCGGAGCGGATCGCCGGCCGGCCCGCACTCGTGCTCGACCTGGCCGTCGGCGGCCCGCTGCGCATCGGCAGCGTGAGCGGCGTCGGCGTCCTCAGCGAGCTCGCGGAGCAGCTCGGCCACCTGACTGCCACGCATCTGGCCGTATGAGCCGGGTCGCCGTGGTGGTGCCGTTGCGCCCGGGCGCATACGAGGCCGCTGCACACCTGGTCGAGGCCGGGCCGCCGTTCCATCTGGCGGACAGCCCGCTCGACGGGCATTGCGTCTTCCTCACCGACCGTGAGGCGCTGTTCGTGTTCGAAGGGCCCGAGGCGGAGCACATCGTGGAGCAGATCGCGGGCGAGGCATCCGTCTGGCAGGCGGCGACGGAGTGGCGAGAGCTCCTCGACGGGAAGCCGTGCGTCGCCGACAGCGTCTTCGCGTGGCACAGAGACGACTAGGCTGACGACCACCGTGGCATCGACGGACGTGCAGCCGCTCTCGGCCGAAGAGCTCCGGCTCGTCGACGCCTACTGGCGCGCGGCCAACTACGTCTCCGTCGGCCAGATCTACCTCCTCGACAATCCGCTCCTCCACGAGCCGCTGCTGGCGGAGCACGTGAAGGCGCGCCTGCTCGGCCACTGGGGGACGACGCCGGGGCTCAATTTCGTCTACGCACACATGAACCGCGCGATCCGCAACTGGGACCTCGACGCGATCTACGTCATCGGGCCGGGTCACGGCGGACCGGCCGCGGTGGCGAACGCCTATCTCGAGGGCACGTACACCGAGGTGTACCCCGACATCACGCGCGACGAGGAGGGCCTGCGCAAGCTCTTCCGGCAGTTCTCGTTCCCCGGCGGCATACCGTCGCACGTCGCGCCGGAGACGCCCGGGTCGATCCACGAGGGCGGCGAGCTCGGCTATGCCCTCTCGCACGCGTACGGCGCTGCCTTCGACAACCCCGACCTGCTCGTCTGCTGCATCGTCGGCGACGGGGAGGCCGAGACGGGGCCGCTCGCGACCGCGTGGCATTCGAACAAGTTCCTCAATCCGGTGACCGACGGGGCCGTGCTGCCGATCCTCCACCTGAACGGCTACAAGATCGCGAACCCGACCGTTCTCGCGCGCATCGGCGACGACGAGCTGACGTCGCTCCTCGAGGGCTACGGCCACACGGTGCACTGGGTCGACTCCGCCGACCCGGAGGAAGCCCACCAGCGGATGGCGTTGGTGCTCGAGACGGCGGTGGAGGAGATCGCGGCCGCACAGCGTGCCGCCCGCGTGGAGGGCGTGACCGAGCGGCCGCGTTGGCCGGTGATCGTGCTCCGGACGCCCAAGGGCTGGACGGGGCCGAAGACCGTCGACGGCCTCGCCATGGAGGGGACGTGGCGCTCGCACCAGGTGCCGCTCGCGGAGCTGCGGACGAATCCGGAGCATCTGCACCAGCTGGAGTCGTGGCTGCGCAGCTACCGCCCGGAGGAGCTGTTCGACGACCACGGAGCGCTCGTCGCGGAACTGGCCGGCCTGCCGCCGAAGAGCCACCGGCGCATGAGTGCGAACCCGCACGCGAACGGCGGGCTGCTGCTCCAGGACCTCGTCCTCCCGGACTTCCGCGACTACGCAGTCGAGGTTCCCGCGCCGGCGACGACGTTCAGCGAGGCGACGCGCGTCCTCGGCACGTATCTGCGCGACGTCATCCGGCTGAACCCGACGCACTTCCGGCTCTTCGGCCCGGACGAGACCGCGTCGAACCGGCTCGGCGCCGTCTTCGACGCGACCGACCGCCAGTGGGAGGCGGAGACGCTGCCGGGCGACGACCACCTCGCGCGCGCCGGACGCGTGATGGAGGTGCTGTCCGAGCACCAGTGCCAGGGGTGGCTCGAGGGCTATCTGCTCACCGGCAGGCACGGGCTCTTCAACTGCTACGAGGCCTTCATCCACATCATCGACTCGATGTTCAACCAGCACGCCAAGTGGCTGAAGACGACGCGCGAGATTCACTGGCGGCAGCCGATCGCCTCGCTCAACTACCTCCTGTCGTCGCATGTCTGGCGGCAGGATCACAACGGCTTCTCGCATCAGGACCCGGGCTTCATCGACCACGTCGTGAACAAGAAGGCGGAGATCATCCGCGTCTACCTGCCGCCGGATGCGAACACGCTTCTCTCGGTCGCCGACCACTGCCTGCGCAGCCGGCACTACGTGAACGTCATCGTCGCGGGCAAGCAGCCGGCGCTGAACTATCTGTCGGTGGAGGACGCGGTCCTCCACTGCACGCGCGGCATCGGCATCTGGGAGTGGGCGTCCAACGACGGCGGCGATCCGGATGTAGTCATGGCGTGCTGCGGTGACGTCCCCACGCTGGAGGCGCTCGCGGCCGTCGACATCCTGCGCACGGAGCTCCCCGACCTGCGGGTGCGCTTCGTCAACGTCGTCGACCTGATGCGCCTGCAGCCCGATACGGAGCATCCACATGGGCTCTCCGACGGCGAGTTCGACACGCTCTTCACCGCCGACAAGCCGGTCGTCTTCGCATTCCACGGCTACCCGTGGCTCATCCACCGGCTGACGTACCGCCGGACGAACCACGCGAACATCCACGTGCGCGGCTACAAGGAGGAGGGCACGACGACGACGCCGTTCGACATGGTCATGCTCAACGACCTCGACCGGTTCCATCTCGTCATGGACGTGATCGATCGCGTTCCCTCGCTCGGCTCGCACGCCGCGACGCTGCGGCAGCGCATGGAGGACGAGCGTGTGCAGAGCCGCGCGTACACGCGCCTCGAGGGCGAGGACCCGCCCGCGTTGCGCGACTGGGTCTGGCCGCACTGAGAATTCTTGTCGTCAACGCTGGGTCGAGCAGCCTCAAGCTCTCGGTGCTCGACGGGGACGAGCTCGTGGCGAACGACGTCGACCTCGATGCGCTCGAAGGGATCGACGCGGTCGGGCACCGCATCGTGCACGGCGGGACCGAGTTCGTCGAGCCCGTCGTCATCGACGACGACGTCGTGCGGCGGCTGGAGGCGCTCACCGACCTCGCCCCGCTGCACCAGCCGAAGTCGCTCCGCGGCCTCGAGCTCGTCGGCAAGGCCCTGCCGGGTGTGCCCGCGGTCGCGTGCTTCGACACGGCGTTCCACGCGCACATCCCGGCTGCGGCGGCGACGTATGCGCTGCCGCGCGAGTGGCGCCGGCGCTGGAACCTGCGGCGCTTCGGCTTCCACGGCCTTTCGCATGCGTACGCGTCGCGCCGCGCTGCCGAGCTCGCGCGCGTCCCGGTCGACGGCCTCCGCGTCGTCACCTGCCACCTCGGCGCGGGCGCGTCGCTCGCCGCCGTCCTGAGCGGCGTCTCGGTCGACACGACGATGGGCTTCACGCCGCTCGACGGGCTCGTGATGGCCACTCGTTCGGGCAGCGTCGACCCTGGGCTCATCCTCTGGCTCGAGGAGCACATGGGCATGCCTCCGTCGGAGCTCGCGTCGACGCTCGAGCACCGCTCCGGCCTCCTGGGGCTCGCCGGCACGGGCGACATGAAGGCGGTGCTCGAGGCGGAGGCAGCCGGCGACGAGGATGCCCAGCTCGCGGTCGAGGTCTATCTCCACCGCCTGCGCGGAGAGATCGCGGGGATGGCTGCCGCACTCGGCGGTCTCGACGTGCTCGTGTTCACCGGCGGGGTGGG